>ERZ869936.412-NODE-412-length-41697-cov-32.257673_pt1 | contig 41697 bp, 26 predicted proteins | sample MGYA00520876_ERZ869936 | MGnify/ENA primary metagenome ERZ869936 (study PRJEB32218, sample SAMN09650985) | biofilter metagenome | isolation source: enrty point of leading RO module | place: Saudi Arabia: Thuwal, RO plant located on Red Sea | collected 2016-02-17 ... | reverse complement strand
CGCGGTCACGTGTTCGGCCGCGTAGTTTCCCGAGCCGCTACGAGCCGTCGCGGCCAGGCGGAATCTTTTGACATTTCTTTCGCGGCAGCGCTGAAACGGTTGCCGGCCCCCGCCCCGTCTGATACAGGTGAGGTTGTCGTTGGCGCGATCGACACCACGAGAGCGACAAGCGGCCGCTCGCCGGCGAGACGAGCGAGCGCCGGGTCGACGACACCGGGTTACCGCGCACCGTTCCCAAAGCGAAGGAGGGCAACCGATGCAAGATCCGCCGTGCCACGAGGTCGGAGAGTCGCGGGTGGACCGACTCTCCCTAACACCGTGACGTGAAGTCCACATGGGGTCAATTGGATTTCTCTTCTCGAAAACACTTTCGCACAGCAAGCCCGTCGCGCCGCTGGTTGGTGCGACGGGCTTTGCTATTTCTTCCCGGCCGTTCTATCGAGGCTGACCTTTCCAGGCGACGGGCCTGTTCGGCGCAACGGGGCTGACTCCTGCGGTCGTTGCCCGCGACGCACGCGCTCTCGCCACTGCCGCGACGGCGAAGACCAGGTACCCCATGCAAAAAGCCCCCGGTTTCGCTCCGAGGGCTTGTTGCGATTGGCGATGTCGAGGGGAAATGACTTCGACTCGCCTGGTTCGCTGAGGCGACTACCGCTCCGTAGTCACCTCCACGACGTTGTTGTCGGTAAGGCTCATTAGCAACTCCTGAGATTTCGCCTTATGTCTCCACCGGTGAAATCACGAATTTCGTTTCTCTCGAAGCGAGAGGTGTCGTTGCGTCTACCTCGCTAATCGTTTCCACATCGCCGCGATCGTCGCCACCCGGTCCAACCGAGCGCGAACAAACCGATGGCGGCGAGCACGTAGGTCGACGGCTCCGGCACGACGTCCAGGGCGTTCAGGTTGTCGCTCGCCAGGAGCCCGAGATCGCTCGCCGAGACAAAGACACTAACCACGCCCGGCGAACCACCAGCGCCATCGGGATCGAGCGAAACCAGGATATCCCCCGGTCCGATCGTCTTTCCGAACGAGTCGATCGATCCGATCGTGGGCGAGCCCGGCGCCAGCGAAAAGAGCATCATGTCTTCCGCCGCGTCGGTCCAATCGAATAACGTGGCGGCCGGTTCGTAGAATGTGCTTCCGTTCTCCGCCAGGATCAAGGCATCAATGTCGTCATTGATGTTGAGCCCAAGATCGGTGCCCAAGGCAAAGATGCCAAAGGTCGGGCCAGGCGCCAGTGGCGATTGCAGAATGTCCGATCCCGACACTCCCAATCCGACTGCGGAGGCGGCGTCCAAGGAAAAGTACTTGAGACCGCTCAGGTCTTGTGCCTTCGGGTGGGCGCCGAAGATGACGTCCAATGCGTCCAGATCGTCGACGCCTTCGGTCAGTCCGATCGCGGGCAATCCAAAACTGCCGTCCGCATCGTAGACGAGTTCGTTCAGCGTCGGCTTCGAATTCGTGACCGTGCCTGGCGCGGTGACCTTGATCAACGAAGCGAAGACGTCGGCCGCTGCACCCGCTCCGGTCGATTCACCGGCGACGCCGCTGCCGGCGGCACCCACGGCGGAGCTGTCCACGGAGAACAAGAAGCCGTTCTGTTGGCCCGGAGCGATCCCGTGTCCCCCTGGGGTAAACGTGTCGGCGAGATCTTCGCCTCGCGAAAAGGCGTCGACATTGACCCCGGCGCCCGGAACATAGAGCCCGTTGGACGGAGGGCCGCCCGGCAAGTCTTGATTGATGGCGATGACCGGCGCCCCACCCGCTCCTGGCGCGTTGACCACGTCGGGAAAGGGTCCGGCAGGTGTGAAGATTTCGCCGGGACCTCCAGCACCGATGGCTGCAGAGGTCGAGAAAAGCATCGGCTCGGGGCCGAAGGTGGTTGCCGCCGCCGGCAACCCACAGACAAGCATGATCAGTGTTGCGACGCCCACGGCGCCGCCAAATTTCCACATCATTAGCATCTCCTTTTACTCCGGGTGTAAAGACAATAGGGCGAACTCTGATGGAATCGAGATCCAGTGGATCACGAGACTCATCGGTTTACGAAAAAAGCCGTCGGTATTCTCGCCACCTGGGGAGCCAATTTTCCCCGGGTACGCGAGCATACGGACAGCTCTTTGCGTCGACTTTCGATGGTGTTTCCGGGACACGAGCTCTCTCCCTCGATCGAGCGAATAACCGTACAGCGGCTAAAATGCCCGAAATCGACCCAAATGTCAAGCAGCTCGCCAAGAATTTCCAATTTTTTTCCCAGACCGTAAACTGCCTCCACAAAAGGGGTAAGTGGCCGGCGACCAGCCTGGGTTTCTCCGCGTCAACATCGGGTAGAATCTCACGGGGCGCGAATTGGCCGATCCGATGTCGAGGCCCGGGGGGCGAGGGCTCTCCGAGCGGGCAGGACCATCGCCGTAACTCGAAACGTGGCAACGCTATGAAACTACGGGTTGGACTCGTTGGACTTGGCTCCGCTTGGGAGCAGCGACACGCCCCGGCCCTGCGGACGCTCAGCGATCGCTACGATGTACGGGCCATCTGCGAGCAGGTTTTCCACCACGCGGAGCGGGCCGCCGAAGAGTTTGGAGCGGAGGCGGTCGATGGGTATCGGGCCCTAGCCGAACGCTCCGACATCGACGCGATCATGATGCTCTCGCCTCAGTGGTGCGGGGCCTTGCCGATCGTGGCCGCCTGCGAAGCGGGCAAGGCGGTCTATTGCGGGGCCGTGCTCGATCTGAATCGTGAGGCGGCCCGGGAACTAAAGCAGCGGGTGCAGCAGTCGGGCGTGGCCTTCATGGCCGAGTTGCCCCGGCGCCACGCGGCGGCGACCTTGCGACTCAAGGAACTGATCGCCACCCACCTAGGCCCACCGCGAATTGTCTTCGCCCACCAACGCGTGCGGGGACACATCGCCGGTCGCAACGGCCTGCCCGGTCGGCAGCCGCCGACGGTGACCGAACACCTGATCGAGCTGATCGATTGGTGCCGCTACGTCGTGGGCCGGGAATCGCAGTCGGTGCTGAGCTGTGCGCATCGGCTCGACGGCGGCGGTCGCTCCGACTACGAGATGATCAGTCTCGAATTCGCTGCGGACGAGGGTCAGGCACCGCCGGTCGCACAGATCAGTTGCGGCGACTACATCGCCCCCGATTGGCCCGAGGCGATTACGTTTCGTCCGCCGGCCGCGATGCAGATTTCCTGCGAGCGTGGGGTGGCCTTCATCGACCTGCCCGCGACGCTCATCTGGTTCGACGAGGCGGGACGGCACAAAGAGTCGCTTGAGACGGAACGCCCCGTAGGCGAGCAATTGCTCTCGCAGTTCCACCGGGCCGTGACCAGCCTGGTGCGACGCAGCGACCTGGACGATGCCTATCGGGCGCTTACTATTCTGAACGCGGCCCGCGAATCGCAGACCAGCGGCGCGCGGGTGCCGTTGGAATTCGACCTCGTTTAGAGCATCCCGCTCGTGACATCGTATGGCCCGTGTCGCCACTGGGCCTACTGAAACGCCACGGGGCCGACGAACACCCCGCCGCGGGAGCTACAGCGTGTAGCCTTCGCGATATTCGCGGCGGACGATCGAGGCCAACTCGGGAGCGTTCTTGGCTTCCATCTTCTCGGCGTCCCACTCCGCCTTCTTGCCCGACCAGACGGCCAGGTTGCCAAGCAGTACCGTCTCGGTGAGCGGACCGGCGTAGTCGGGAAAGTTCGACACGGCCGGCTCGCCGCCCTTGATCGCATCGACCCACTCGCGGACATGCCCGCGCGACTTGACGAAGTCGACCTTCACGGGCTGGGCACCGCCGAGGAGCTTGAACTCCCGTCCGTACGGCTCGGGCGAATAGAGCGTACCCTTCTCGCCGACGACCAGGGCCCCGTTCTTGTTGATATCGGCGCCCAGGAACAGCTCGGGATTGGGCATCTTCGTGCCGTCGTACCAGTAGAGGGTGAGCGCCGGTCGTTTGTCATTGGCCGCAAATTCGTAGCGAATCGTCGACCAACGCGGGAAGCTGTCGCCGTTGTGCCCGGGGGTTTCCGCCTCGACCGAGATGGGATTTCGCAGATCGAGTCCCATGAACGGCATATTCATGATGTGGCAGGCCATGTCGCCCAGCGAGCCGGTTCCGAAGTCCCAGTAGCCGCGCCACTTGAACGGATGGTAGCCCGTCGCGTACTCCCGCATCGGTGCGGGACCGACCCACAGATCCCACTCGACGTGGTCGGGCTTGGGCGTGGGGTCGGGCCGCTCGTTTCCTTGCGGCCAGATGGGACGATCGGTCCAGACGTGTACCTCGGAAACGTCGCCCAAGACGCCGGCCTGAATCATCGCGGCCGCCTCGCGAAGTCCGGCGTTTGACGTGCCCTGATTTCCCATCTGCGTGGCCACGTTGTGTTCCTTCGCCAGGCGGGCCAGCTCGCGGGCTTCGAAGATCGAGTGCGTGAGCGGCTTTTGGCAGAAGCAGTGTTTGCCCAACTTCATCGCCATGGCGGCGGCCGGGGCATGGGTATGATCGGGCGTGCTGATGGTCACCGCGTCGATCTTGTCGCCCAGCGTGTCGAGCATCTCGCGAAAGTCGACGAACGTATCTTTCGCCTTGAGCTTGCGGGCCGCCTGTTCGAGCCGCTGCGTGTCGATATCGCAGACAGCCACCATGTCGCCCAGTCGGGCGGCGTTCAGCGAGTCGCTGTCGCCCTTGCCGCCGATGCCGATCGACGCGAACTGAATCCGCTCGTTCGCCGAGCGACTGTCGTCGGCACGCAGGCCCCCGGCGACCCAAAAGCCAGCGGTGGTGATGGCACTCGTCTTCAGAAAGGTACGGCGTGTCGCGCGGGCCATGGAAGGTCTCCTCGACTAATCGGGCGGGCAGCGGGGGAAGGATGTTCGACGCCAGGCGGTCGTCGGGCGTGGTTGGATGCCACCAGCGGCGGCGGAGCTAATTGTACTCGGCCCGCGCACCGGCCAACAACCACCACGCTGCTAGCGACGCGTCTGGCTGGGGGCACAGCGCGCCGCCAGGCACGGCTCCCCGTTTGCCAACACAATTCCAGTCGATTACGCTGAAACCGTTTACGAGGTAGCGGCTTGCGTCGACCGGAGCGGACGCGACCGCCCCCACGGGGCTTCTGCCGCCCCAGGCGTCGCGACAGAGCACGGCGTCGTCACAGAGCACCGAGAGAACCGGAGGCATTATGTTCCCACGTCGTCGGATGACAGCGTACTTCATTGCGATGGGAAGCGTCGCGCTCGCGTGGGGTCTCTTGGGCGGCCGCGAGGCCGTTGCCGAACACCACCAGCAGGCCGCGATCGAAGCGCTCACGAAGGTCGATGGCCGCGTCAAGAAGAACGACCAGGGCGAAGTCGTCGAAGTCGACCTGAAGGCGGCCCGTGGCGGCGAGGCCCTGTTGGAACACGTCGTCCAATTCCCCAAGCTGCAAAAGCTGGTGCTGTGGGGGGCGGAATTCACCGACGCCGGGCTCGATCGCATCGCCGGACTGAAAAATCTCACCTATCTGCAGCTGGAAAACACCGACACCACCGACGCCGGCCTGGCCAAGCTGACCTCGCTCGACAAGCTCAAGTTTCTCAATCTCCGCCGCTGCTCGCGCATCAGCGACGCGGGCCTGGCCGCCGTCGGCCAGCTCGAAAACCTCGAGCAACTGCTGCTGCTCTACACTGAAATCGGCGACGCGGGACTCGCCCACCTGCAGAATCTCAAGAAGCTCAAGGTCCTCGATCTGCGCGGCTGCGTGCAGGTTTCCGACGCCGGCATCGAGCACGTCGTCGATCTGCCCAACTTGCAGCGACTCAAGCTCCGCTGCCCCGCCGTGACCGACGCCGGCGTGGCCGCCATCGCGCGGATGAAGAAGCTCCGCGGGCTGTGGCTCGAGGATACGCAGACCTCCAGCGACGGCCTGATGCAGCTGGCCGACCAGACGAAGCTCGACGAGATCTACCTGTTTCGCTCCAAGGTCGACGACGCCGGACTGGCCGCACTCAAGGACATGCCCCGGCTCAAGCAGGTCAACATTCGAGCCACCGCCTGCGATGGAACCGGGCTGGTTCACCTGAAACGTTGCGCCGACACACTGAAGGTGTTTGATGCCAGCGAGACCGTGGTCGACGACGACGGGCTCGCACACTTGAGGGACCATACCCGCCTGGAAAAGTTGAATCTCTGGCTGGCCTTCGTGGGCGACGACGGCTTGGCCCATCTGGCCAACATGAAGAAGCTCAAGTGGCTCAATCTCGACGAGACGGTGGTGACCGACGCCGGCCTGGCCCACCTGGCGGACCTGGAGAACCTCAACTGGCTCAGCCTGGTGGCAACCGACGTGACGGACGAGGGGCTTGAGCACCTGGCCGGCCTGAAGAACCTGAAGACGCTCCACCTCGGTCAAACCCGTGTTACCGACAAGGGCATCGCCAAGCTGAAAGAGGCCATTCCGGGCCTCAACGTCGAAGAGTAACCGCAACTTCGAAGAGCAGCCGCGTCGGCAACGACGGCGCCAGGGCGGCCCGACACGGACCCCTGCCCTATTCCAGCTCTTCCAGCCAGAGACGAATCTCGTTGTCGTACTCGCTGGAAAGATTGCTGACGACGAGCTGACGCAGGAAACAGGCGGCGCCCTCTTCCATCAGGTCGGCCGCCTCGGCGCTGGGAAAGCGACGGGCCGGATCGGGTGCGACCAGGCCGCGGCAAAAGTTCATCAGCAATTCGTTGCAAACGACATCTTGCGGCAAGATGCGGGGCAGCTGATGCGGCAACATCCGCTTCGCTTCCAGCAACTCCCGATAGCTCGGCGGCTTGCCGAACAGCGGACGACCGGCCAACAGCTCGACCAACACGTAACCGAGACTCGCCAGGTCGGAACGCTCCGAATACTCGCCGCCCTCGAGCACCTCGGGGGCCGCGTAGGTCGGCGTGCAGGTTCGCACCACCGGCACGTTTTCCATCTCGAACGCGGAGCCGATGTCGACCAGCTTCGCATTGCCGGTCCGCTTGAGCATGATGTTCGACGGCTTGATGTCGCCATGCACGACGCCGCCCCGGTGCAGCGCCGCCAGGGCCGCCAACAAGTCGCGCAAGATTGCCACGGCCACGCCCGGCTTAAGTCGCGGCTGCACGGGCCCCGCCGTGACGATCACGTTGTTCATGTACTCCCAACGGCGGCTGGACACGCGGTGATAGGTCAGATCGAGCATCCGCGTGGTGAGCAGACGAGCCAGATCGTAACCGTCGATCCACTCCATCTCCATCATGCGGATGCGGTTCCGCTCGACGAAGTTGTGCACGTCGAGCAGGTTGTCCTGCTGGATTTGGGCAACGCGGGCCGCCGTGGCCGCAATGCGGGCCATTGCCTCGTCATAGGCGGCATCGCTGTCGTAGCGCTCCGGCGAGAAAATCTTCAGCGCCACCGGCAGCGTGAAATTGTCCGTCCCGCGGCGGTCCGTCAGGTAAACGACCCCCTGGCCTCCCGCACCGAGCCGGCGACGAAGATGGTGGTGGTCGGTCCAGCTGAAGCGCTGGTTCTCGAGCAGCGCCCGATACCGATGGAGCAACTCGTCGGAACAGGTCGTGCGCTCTTCACCGCCATAGGTGAGCGTGTTCTGCTCGCGGAAGAGGGTCGTAGTTACCATGAGCGTCGGACTCGGGACGTCGTTGGACAGGAACCGCCGGGCGTCACGTCGTCGAGGAGGGGCCGCCAGGAGCGAAGCCCCATTCTAGGGCGACCCCGCCACAGAGGTCCAGCTGTTCCTGAGCTTTTCGCCCTTCGTTCCAGACGAAGGAGTCGTCCGCCACGCCACAAACTCGACGCGATTACGACAGCTTATCAGTCGCCGCGCGGCTAGCGGCGCGGAAATCCGAGTTGCTTGTCCACCATGTTCAACAACGGCTCACCGCGATGATAGCGGGCCAGATTCTCGCAGAAGAAGTTGGTCATGTTGTCGATACGTCGCGCCGACTGCCCCCCCACATGCGGCGTGATGATCACGTTCGAGAAGTCCCAGAGCGGGCTGTCCGGGGCCAGCGGCTCGTTCTCCGTTACGTCGACCGCGGCCCCCAGCAAATGGCCAGATCGAAGCACCTCGATCAGATCCCGCTCCACGATAATCGCGCCGCGGGCAACGTTGACCAGCAGAGCATCCGGCTTCATTTTCAGCAGCCGCGTGCGGTCGATCAGCCCGCGGGTCTGGCCGTTCAACGGCAATGCCAGCACGACGACGTCGCTCACTTGAAGCAGGTCGTCGAGCCGATCGGCCGGCCACAGCTCATCGACGCATGCTGGCTTGTCGATCGGATAAGCGTCGGTGGCCAATGTGCGAACCCGGAACGGTTCCAGCACCTGGGCCAGCCTGCGACCGACGCCGCCCAGCCCCACAATGCCGACCGTGCTGTCGGTCAGATCGCGGGTCGGCCGGCGGATGAATTCGTGGGCGGCCTGGGCGCGAAAGAAGACCGGCAAGCTTCGCAGCTGCGCGGTGATAAGCGCCATCGCGTGCTCGGCAACCTGATCGGCCAACACGCCCGACGCGCTGGTGACCGGAATCTCCGAACTGGCAATCTCGGGAACCAGGCAATGATCGATTCCGGCGGCCGACGACTGAATCCAGCGGAGCCGACCGGCGGCGACGACCTGCGGCCAGGGCATCGGCACCTTGGCGTGACCGCAGTAGATGTCGGCGGCCAGGATCTCCTCGGCAATCCGCTCCTGGCCGGCGTCCACGACCTCGACGTCCGCAGCGAGCGGACGCGCGGCGGCCTCGATCTGGCGGATGTGGCGCTCTTCGACGGGGTAGCAGAGGACGATTCGCATGCCCGACATTGTGCGACAATCGGCTTGGCGAAGACACAGGGGGGGCGGCACAGGGGGCGACTCGAGGGCGACCCAGGGGACCCTCTGGAGGTCGGGTCGCCCACTCGCCCGCGAGCCTTTGGGATTTCGCGACGTGCAACCTGTAAACGGTGCGGCCGAGGCGGCGTTGGTGGCGTTTCGACCCGGTTTTGGATACAATTTGACAGTGAGCGGAAAGCCGCTCTCCCGCCCGATTTTCCCTCCTCGACGAGCTTCCCGCCTGGCCCCGAACGAGCCCCAGGGAATCTCTCAAGCTACGACAGGCAAACGCGCGCCCGCCCGCGCGAAGTGAGGTCGACGCTGACTGGCAAGAAGTTCCAAATTGGTTTGACGACCGTGGTGCTGCTCGTGGGACTGCGTATCCTGATCGGGGCGATGTTCTATTGGGGAGCGCTGCACAAGCAGGAATCGGGGTTCACCTCGCAGTACTTTCTGAATAACGCGGTCGGGCCCCTGGCGCCGCTCTACAAGGTGGCCGTGCCCGACTACTACGGTTGGCGCAAGCACATCGAAACGCCCCGCCGGGCCGAGGTGACCTCGGCCGCCCGTGATGTCGACCGGCTGCCTCGCGGCGAAGCTTCGTGGGGCACCGCCATGGCGCAGTTGCGCGAGGATCAGGCGGCCGCCTATCGCGACTGGCAGACCGAGGTCGAGGCCGGCTGGTGGCAACGGCGTGAGCGCGTCGCCGACCATTTCGGCTTCAGCGAAAACGTCGACCCAGAGCAAGTCGCGGAATCGAAGGCGATCACGCAGGTCTACGTGGGCCGGCTCGCTGAGTACCTGGCCGCAAATGCCGCCGCCATCGTCGCCTATCGGCACGATCTCTATCAGGAAGCCGAGCGGCCGGCCGGTCCGCCCTTGCCGGGAGCGGCCGAGGCGCAGAAGAACAGGCAAGCGACCATGGGCGTGCGGACCTGGGCCGAAGCCCAAGAGCAGCAACTCGTCCGCGAGCTCTCCGCCCTGGCAACCGAGGAGCAGGCCGAGTTCGGTGATCCGCCGGCGGCCGCGCCAATGATTCGTCGCATCGACCAAATCGTCATCTACAGCCACCTGGTGATCGGGGCCTGCCTGATCGCCGGATTGTTCACGCGGTTCGCCTTCTTCGGCGCGGGCGTCTTCATTCTCAGCGTCGTGGCCACCCAGCCACCGTGGGTCGCCGACGCCATGCCGTGGCTGTGGGGACCGACGGCCGTCGGCTACCAGGCCTCGATCATGTTGGTTTGCTTTGCCTTGATGTTCACACGAGTCGGCCAGTGGGCCGGGCTCGACTTCTTCGTGGACAGGATGTTCGCGAAACTCTTTCGCTCAGCGGCAGGAGAAGCGTAGATGCACCAAACTCGCCCCGAATCGACGACGGCGCCCGCGAGCGAATCCGACTTCTCGCGCCGTGACTTCATCAAGGGTGGCGTGGCGGCCGGTCTGGTTGGCGGGGTCGGGCTGGGAGCTGCGTACTTCGGCTACGATCGCTCGCTTTCTCGCCAGGTTCGCGTCGGCGTGATCGGCACCGGCGACGAAGGCAACGTCCTGATCGGGGCAATCAATCCCGACTTCGTCCAGGTCGTGGCGATCGCCGATATCCGACCCTACAACATTTACCGGGCGTTTCACGGTGACGAGTCGAGCGAGAACACCCTGAAACACCGGCCCGGGCTGATGAGCAAGTACGGCTGGGCCACGGAGACGGAGGCCCGCCGGAACGTCGCCGTCTACGACGACGACTATCGCGAGCTGATTGCCGACCCCAACGTCGAGGCAGTGATCATTGCCTTGCCGCTGCACCTGCACAAAGAGGCCTCGATCGAGGCGATGCGCCGCGGCAAGCACGTGCTGTGCGAAAAGCTGATGGCCCACGATGTCGCCCAGTGCAAGGACATGGCCCGCGTCGCCCTGCAGACGAAGCAGCTGCTCTCGATCGGCCATCAACGGCACTACAGCGTTCTTTACGATCAGGCCCGTCGGGCGATCGAGCGCGGCGTGATCGGCGACATCCACCACATCCGTGCCCAATGGCACCGCGGCAACTTGCCGGGCAAAGACAGCTGGCAGCCGCCGCTGCCCGACGAGAAGATGGCCGACGCCCTGGTCAAGTATGACGGCGAAGCGGCTCAGCTGCTCAAGCGGCTCAATGACGTCCTGGCCGACGACAGCTGGGACGGCCGCCGCGATCAGCGACTTAGTTCCGTACAAAAGCAGCGACGCCTGCACCTGGCCAAGTTGCTCGACCGCGGCGTGAAGGCGGAGAAGTACGGATATCAGAGCCCGCCGGCACCGGGACCGGATGGTAAACCCCGCCCACCGCTCGAGGAGCTGATTCGTTGGCGGCTGTGGGATCGCACCGGAGGCGGACTGATGGTCGAGCTCGGCAGCCACCAGCTCGACGCGGCCAGTATCTTCATTCACGCTTCGGCCGGAGAGCATGCCGAAGGCAAGCACGGCGTGCATCCGCTTACCGTTTACGGAGTCGGCGGCCGGCACATCTTCCCGCACGATCGCGACGCCGACGATCACGTCTACTGCGGTTTCGAGTTCCCCGGCCCGGGCTACGAAAACGACAAGAACAAGAAGATCGTGGTGACGTACTCCTCGATCAACGGTAACGGCTTTGGCGGCTATGGCGAAACCGTGATGGGCACCAAGGGCACGTTGATCGTCGATCGCGAACGCGACTTCCAGGTCCTCACCACCGGCGCGGCCACGACCGTTTCGTCGGCCAAGGGCGATGGCGGGCCGACGCTCGACACCACCGAAAGCGGCGCCCCCATGGCGGTGCAAAAGGCGGCCAGCGGCCCGGTCAGTCGCGGCTACACCGAACAGATCGAGCACTGGGCCTGGTGCATCCGGAATCCCGCGCCCGAACACAAGCCTCGTTGCGGGCCGGAGGTTGCCATGGCCGATGCGGTCATCGCCCTGGTGGCCAACCAGGCGATTCGCGAAGGGCGGAAGATCACCTTTGCGGAGAGCTGGTTCGACCTCAACAGCAACGAGACGCCCGACGGCAGCAAGCCGCAGGAGGAACCGGTCGCCGCACCGCGGTCGACCGAGGTCGTGTAGCGCGACGATTGGAATCGGCGAGGCGGGCCCCGCCCGCCCGTGACATGCCCCGAGCAAGGACCACGTCATGAATCTGACGGACGAAGAAAGACAAATCGGCATCGAGAACTTTCGCGCCGCGATCGGGCATCGCGACATGCGCGAGAAGCAGCTCCGCGAGACGGTCGCGGACAATCTCGGCTCGAAGTCCGGCCTGGGGGCCTATTACTACGGCTACGGAGAAGTTGAAGACCCGGTGCGCGTCGGCGTGATCGGCACCGGCGACGAAGGCAGCGTGCTGATCGGGGCGATCAATCCAAAGTACGTCCAGGTCGTCGCGATTGCCGACATCCGCCCCTACAACATCTACCGCGCCTTTTACGGCGATAAGTCTTCGAACAACGCCCGCCGAGTCCGGCCGGGCTTGATGAAGCTCTACGGTTGGGCCGATGAAGAAACGGCGCGCGAGAAGGTCAAGGTCTACACCGACGACTACGAAGAGCTGCTCGACGACGAGAACGTCGAGGCGGTCATCATCGCCCTGCCCTTGCACCTGCACGCCGAGGCGTCGATCAAGGCGATGCGCAGGGGCAAGCACGTGCTCTGCGAGAAGCTCATGGCCCATTCCGTGCATGAGTGCAAGGAGATGGCCCGCGTCGCCCGCGAGACCGGCAAGCTGCTGGCCGTCGGGCACCAGCGTCACTACAGCGTGCTTTACGCCAACGCGGTTGAGGTGATCAAGAGCGGACTGATCGGCGACGTCCATCACATTCGCGCCCAGTGGCACCGCGGCAACCTGCCCGGCAAGGACAGCTGGCAACAGCCGCTTCCCAACGAGAAGATGCGGGCCGACCTGGCCACGGCGGCCGAACGCCTTCACACCGAGGCCCCCAAGGCGATCGCCGCCCAGCAAAAGGCCAAGGCCGAGATCGAGAAAGTCCGCGCGGCCGTTCCGAGCGACTTGCCCGAGAAGGAGGCCGGCTTGCTGGCTTCCTGGCAGAAGACCTTCGACAAGTGGGACGGCGAGCTGGCCAAACTGCCCGAGAAGTGGGACACGGCGATCTGTCAGATCTGCCGCCTCGGCAATCACGACAAGCCGCTCTCGGTCGCCGATCGAATGCTCTTCACGGAGGTATCCAAGAACGTCAAACGGGTGGCCGACGTCGTGAAGGCGTACAGCGATCGACTCGCGAAGCTGCGGATCACCAGCGGCGAAAAGAAGGCCTTGAAGGATCGTGTGGCCGCCGTGCAAAAGCAGCGCAAGCGACTCGAGGATCTCAAGGACAAAGTCGAGATCCTCACCAACCGGATCAAAGACGCGGAACTGGCTCAGCGGGTACAAGATTACGGCTACCGTGCGCGACAGGTCGGCGGCAAGGAGATCTCCGCCCTTGAGGAGCTGATCCGCTGGCGGCTGTGGGATCGCACGGGCGGCGGGCTGATGGCCGAGCTCGGTAGTCACCAGCTCGACGCGGCCGGCATCTTCATCAGCGCCCAGCGCAAAGACGGCAAGAAGGCCCAGCCGCTCAGCGTGACCGCCGTGGGCGGACGCCATCTGTTCGACCACGACCGCGATATCGACGATCACGTCTACTGTTCGTTCGAATTCCCGGCCGCCGACTACGACGCGAAGGACGAAGAGAAACGCAACCGTAAGGTCGTCGTCTCCTATTCGTCGATCAACGGCAACGGCTACGGAGGTTATGGCGAAATCGTCTTCGGCACCAAGGGCACGCTCATCCTGCAGACGGAAAAGGATGTCATGCTCTTTAAGGGCTCCGACACCTATGGCTACGTGAAGATCGGCGGCGGCAAGGGAAACTTGCGGCTCGATGCCGACTACGCCGGCGGTTCGCAAGCGGCCCAGCTGGCCGGGCTCGCCCTGGAATATCCGACCAGCCGCGGCTACACCGAGGAAATCGAGCACTGGGCGTGGGCCATTCGCACGCCCGACGGCAAGGTGCCGCTGCGCTGCGACCCGAAGGTCGCCCTGGCCGACGCCGTCATCGCGCTGACCACCAATCTCGTGATGCGGGGGCCCGACGCGCTGCCCGAGGCCGAGGCCGTCGAAGGACGCGTCAACTTCAATCCCGCCTGGTTCGATCCCGACGACGACGCCACGCCCGAGGGCGAAGCGCCGGACGTCAATCGCAAGCAGTACCAGGTCTAGCCGCGGGTCGGCAACCTTGCGTCTCGTTCGACGCTCGTTCTCTCTGTCGCACGTTCGATCTCTCTACCGAGGAGCCAGGCATGGAAAAGTGGCCGCTAGGAGTCTTCGCCAGTGTCGACGCCGGACTGGGCGTGAAGTTGGAGGTCGCTCATGAGTTGGGCGTGCCGACGATTCAGTTGCACACCCCGGCAAAGCCGACCCGCACCCAGGAAAACGCCGAGCGGTTCCTCGCCCAGTTGTCCGACCTGGGAATCACCATCACGTGCGTCTTCGGCGGCTTCGAGGGCGAGAGCTACGCCGACATTTCCACGTCTCGCGAGACGGTCGGCCTGGTGCCGCCGGCGACCCGCGCCGCCCGGGTGCAGGAGCTCAAGGAAATCGCCGACTTTACGCGAATGCTGGGCGTCGACGTGGTCGGCGTGCATATTGGCTTTGTGCCGCACGAGACGAACGACCCGCTCTACGACGATGTCGTACGGGTGACGCAGGTCGTCTGCGATCACTGCCAGAAGAATGGACAGGCGCTGCATCTGGAGACGGGCCAGGAAAGTGCCGACACGCTGTTGCGCTTCATCCGCGACGTCGAACGGGACAATCTGTTCGTCAACTTCGATCCGGCCAACATGATTCTCTACGGTTCCGGCGAGCCGCTCGAAGCGCTGCGGGCGATCGGTTCGCGAGTCCGCAGCGTCCACTGCAAGGATGCCCTCTGGTCGGATCAACCGGGCCAGACCTGGGGCCAGGAAGTGCCGCTGGGCGAAGGGGCCGTGGGCATGGAAGACTATCTGCGCACGCTCGACGAACTGGGCTACACGGGACCGCTGACCATCGAGCGCGAGATTCCGCAGGAGCCCGAACGACAGAAGGCCGAGATTGGTGGCGCGCTCGACTTGCTGCGCAGCCTCAAAAAAAAGCTAGCCGCCGTCTGACGGGGGACGTGGGCCATTCGTGCCGCGGGTCGATCTGCCGGATCGCGGTCGCAAAATCAGAATGGCCGCGATCAGCACAACCGCGATGGGAAACAGCCCCCGCCGTGTGGCCAGCACCACGCCCGCGGCAACCAGGGCCACGAGAAGCGCCTGCGGCAGGAAATCGAGGTGCGGGTATGCCAGCCAAAGGACGCCCAGCACGGCGCCCACGCGGATGCCCACGCCGGCGTAGAAGCTCGCCGAGTTCCCGGCCAGCTGGGGCCGGGCAACGAGAAGCAGACCGCCGGCCAGGAAGAGCAAGGCCAGCACGCCCAGGGCATGTCGTCGCATGGTGCTATCGTTAGAGCCGGTCGAGACCGTCGATCCACTGGACGAGTCCGGCCAGCTCCGAATCGAGCAGATAGCGGGGCTTTTCCGGGAAGCGGACTTCCGTCACGGGGTACTTCATCTTCCGCAGGGCCTTGATCTGATCGGTTACCCGCGAGGCGTACTCGTGCTGCTTTGAGATGGCCACGTAGATCGCCAGGGGGCGGGCCGGATCGGTGGCCGGTGGCCGCACCACGGCCGGAATCGGCGATTGCACCGCGGCCACACCCCGCACGACGTCCCGCTGAGAGAAAGCGACCAGATAGGCCATCGCCGCTCCGCCTTCATGGCCGTGCGCGACGACACGACTCGCGTCGATCCGATAATCCTTGGCCACCTCGTCGTAGGTGCGGCGGACGAAGTCCAGCTCATCCGCCGCCCAGCGTTCTTTGTCGCGGGGCTGAGGTGCGAGCAGAATCAACTGACGCCGAGCACAGACTTCCTTCCAGCGGTTCAGCAGGGCTTCCTTGTCGAACTTGCCGGGCGCGGTGAGCCAGATCACCACGCCATGCGACATCTGCGGATGGTAGTTCTTCGGCACGTAGACGACACACTCGTTCTCAAACTCGGGCAACTTCAGATCGAAGGCGCCGGTGCGCGGTCGCTTGCCGACCGGACCGGCCGGACGCTCGACGAGCGGCAAGTCATCGGGCACGTCTTCGGGCAAAGCGGCCAGTGTGATCTCCGCAGACTTCGTCGCGCCGTCCCGCTGGAAACTCAGGTCCACGACCTCGCCGGGAATGTACCGCCGAAGTGCCTGGCGCAGTGCCGCCACGTCGGTCAGTTCGGTTCCCTGAAACTCGGTAATCCGATCGCCGCTGGCCAATCCCGCCTGGGCGGCGGGGCTATCGGGATAAACATATCGCACGCCCGCACCTGCGGCGTCTTCGTGCCCGTCCCGCACCGGCAAGATGCCGATGAAGGGATGGGCGTAGGGAATCAGTTCCTCGGCCAACTGCAGCGACCGTTCGACACGCTTCTTGTCTCGCATCACCGCAAGCGTGACCTCGTCGCCAGCATAGAGCGGCGAGACGACGTGCTGCAATTGAGCGCGGTTCTCGACCGACTTGCCGTTGACCGCCACAATCAAATCGTCGGCCAACAGGCCGGCTTCGTCGGCCGGTCCGCGGGGATGGACGGCCGCGATCTTCGGCGGCACGCTGTAGAGATCGCGCCCTTCGATGCTGATGCCCAGCAGCCCGCCGTGTAGATCTTGGCCTTTTCTCAAACGCGGCACCACGGCGAGAATATCGGCCATCGGCACCGCGAACCCGATGCCCGAGTCGTACCAGTCGGTTCCGCTCATTCCCATGTCCGCGTGCGGCGAGAGCGGCGCCAGGATGCCGATCACGCGTCCGCGAATGTCGACCAACGGGCCGCCGTAGTTGCTCGGCGAGACCTTCGCGTCCGTCTGCACCGCCTTGCCCCAGACGCGGTCCAGCGCACTGATAATGCCGACGGACACGTTCGGCTGCTTCGCTTCGTAGATGCGCCCGACGGCCAGGGCCCAGGCACCGACGCGGAGTTCGTCGCGCGGAGCGATTTCGGCAACGGACAGCGGCGCGACCTCCGAGGGCAAATCGATCTTCAGCAAGACGATGCCACGATTTCGATCGGTCGCCACCAACCGGGCGGGCAGGTTTGTGCCGTCGCCCAGGGTCACGAGAATCGCCGACGGCTTCTGGGCAAAATTGAATTCGCTGGAAACGAGAAATCCGTCGGGCGAAATGGCCACGGCCGAGGACGTTTGTTGCCCAAGTCCCGTGTTGCCGGTGGCGCTGCCGCCGATGGTCTGAACCTGCAGGACGGAGGGAGCCACCTTCTCGAGCGCCGCGCGGATCGCCTGTTGTTCGCGTTCAGCAAGATCCTCGGGCGGGGCCGCTTCCACTTGGCCCACGCAGCCAGCGATGCCCACAGAGCAGGCAATGATCAACGCGACCAGCGTCACCAGCCAGGCCCTCCGGCCGCGAAGCGTCGCGCGGCGTAACAACGTCATGGTTGCTCTCCCTCGCGCGGCTCGCCGACTTCCGCCTCAGCGTCGGTACTTTGCAACATGACGGTCTTCAGCTCTTCGCCGCGGCGCACGATCAATGAAATCTCGGCGGGTTGCTCGATAAGCTTCGCCTGTTCGCGCAAGTCGCGCAGCGAGCGTATCAAGACGCCGCCCACGAAGAGGACCAGGTCGTCCGGCTGCAATCCCGACGTCGCCGCGGACGAGTCGGGCCGGACCGCATCGACATAAGCCGGCGTGCTATCGACGACGTTGGGTACGAAGACGATGCCGAAGGCCGTCAGGTCGAGCGGGTTCCTGGCCAATCGCTCCTTGGCCGGGTCACGACGGCGAAACTTGCCGGCACGAATGTCGCTGACCGCCTCGCGAAGTTCCGCGATGGGAACCGCGTAGTTGAGCCAGGCCTGCGAACGCCGATCGCGTAGTTCTTTGCCGAGGATGCCGAGCAGCTGACCGCGAATGTCGGTCAGGGCTCCGCCGGTGGCCCCGGGATTGTTCGTAATTGCGTCGACGACATAGACCCGCCCCCGATAAGGCGTGACGAACGCACCCTGGCGGCCGGCGAGCGTTGTCACGGCGGCCACGACCCCACGCTGCACGCTTACTCGTTCGTCGCCGGTGGCCACGCCGTAGAGATTGCTAAAGGCCAAGACACGCATGCCGGTGTCGCCCTCGACCGCTGCGGCCAGGTCGAAGAAGGACAGGTCTTCGGCGTCGATCTTGAGGACGGCAATCTCGAGTACCGGATCGGCGCCCAATAGGTCCGCCTCGAACTTGCGACCGTCGTCGAGGATGACAGTCACCGCTTCGGTGTCGAGCACGTAGCTCCAGGTCGTCAGAATGTGGCCTTCCGCAGAGACGAGAACGCCGCTCTGGTAGGCTTCCAGACCGCGGAGGCCTCCCGCTCCATAGATCTTGACGACGCGGGGTTGCACTCGCTCAACGGCCGCGCGCGAGGCAGCCGCCTCGCCGCACGGGGCGAGAACGAGGACTCCCCACAGCGACAGGGCGAGGGTTGCGACTCTCAGCAAGCGCGTCGGCGGACGCCAGGACTCGGTCAACTCAATCCTCCTTGGGGCCGAATTGAATCGACTCAAGCTCGAGTCGCGCGTAGATGCGATCGCCGAAGCGAACCTCGATCTGCGTGGGAAGATAACGCTGCTCGTCGCGACGATATTCGGTGAAGTAGAGCTCGCAGGGATCGACGTCGTCGTCGGTGAAGACCTCCATCGTCCGCAGCTTGCCGTCGGTGGGGTCGAAGTGGAACCGCGTCTCGACCCCGCCATGCACGCCGACCAGCACGTCGAAGAGGTTGCGTCGCAATTCGGCTTCGTCGTCGACCGGCCGCGATGGAACCGTGCCGAGGTAATAGACGTCGCCGAACGTCTCGATCCCTTCGCGCAAGAAACGCTGCCAGAGGTGCAACGCGAGCAGCAGGCCGCCACTTCCCGGCGGATCGACCAGATCGTTCAGCTCGTCGCCAAACTCGGCTTCGAAGCGAAACACCGGCAACCGCAGCTCACCGCGGCTCGGCGAAAGCGCGAAATAGGCCTCGCCGGTATCGTCCCCGCTGGCTTTGCCGGTGAGCACCCAACGTTCCGGCAGATCGCCAAACGAACCGTTCCGCTGCAACGCCTGCCAAACCCGCACCTGCTGCTGCTGGTTGAAGTAGTAGTTCGCAAAGCCCGTGCGAGCTTCGAAGTGATCCCGCACGATCTGCGGCATCTCCAGCTCCTGCGACTCCGCACCGGGACGCGCGTCTTCGGGATTCTCGGAGTCTTCGTCACCTTGCGCGGGCTGCCCCTCCTCCGCCTCGCCACCTTCAGGGGCTTCTCCGTCCGCGTCGCCCTCGGCTTCCGCATCGCCCTCTCCGTCCGCGGGCTTCTCGCCATTCTCGTCCGGCGGATCCTCGTCCGGTCCCGGCAGCGGAGTACGGCGACCGCTGAGCATCTCGGCCAGCTCGCCCTGCGCGTGGGTACCGCTCAAGCGGACGACGGTACGGACGACTTCGCCGTCTTGTCGATACGTGACAGGCACGCGCCAGCCCTTGGGAAAGATGCCGAGCACGTTCTTTAGGCCGTTGACCGTGCGAATCTCGCGACCTCCGAAGCGGAGAATCTCGTCGTCGTAGCGGAGACCGCGACGATAGGCGTCGCTCGTATCCTGAATGGCGCTAATCACCACGCGACCTTCGTCGTCGCTCGCCGCGCGGGTTCCCCACGAGGCGTGATCGACGATCCGCCCACTGCGCAGATAGCCCATGAAGTTCTTGATCTGATTGATCGAGATCGCGTAGCCGACGCCGACGTTCACCCGACCCCGCTTTTCGAACGAACCGCGACCGTTGATGCCGATCAGTTTGCCGTCGTCGTCGAAGAGCGGTCCGCCGGAGTTGCCCGGGTTGATGGCGGCATCGGTCTGAATGCAATCGGTATATTCGAGCAGCGTTCCGGCCGGGTACTGGTAACGACTGACCCCGGAGATCATTCCGTAGGAGACCGTCGGCTTGTAATCGGTCGCCAACAAGAACGGATTGCCCACGGCATAGGCCCAGTCGCCGGGACGAACCTGGCTGCTGTCGCCCATCTCGGCCGTGGGGAAGTCGTTGCGTCCGAAGAGCTTGATCATCGCGACATCGCCGGTCGGATCGACACTGACGATGACCGCGTCGTAGAGCTTGCCGTCGGCCATACCGCACTTCATGGCGTTGCCGACCGGCTGCGTGACGTGGAAGTTGGTCAGCGCATAGCCGTCGGGAGTAATGACCACGCCCGACCCGCCACCGGCACCGCCCGCTCCAAAGATGGCCAACGTGCAGGCGGAAATCCGCTCGACCACGGCCACGCGGCGGGCCTCGGCCTCGACGACCGCCTGGTCGACGTCGGCGCGGGCCGGCCCGGTTGCGGCTGCGAAGAAGCCAGCCACCAGCAGCACGAGGACGAGCAGGCGAGGCAACTTCATTTCACGATCCTCGCTTCGCAGAGATTCAGATGATCGCCAATGTCTTCCTGCTCGCCGAAATCGACCAGGATCTTCAGCTCGGTCACTCCGCTCACGTCGAGGTCGATCTGCCGCGGCGACTTGGTCCCGCTGATCGACTGTTCGAACAGCCGCTTGTCGTCGCCGTCGATTACCAGGTGGACATGTCCGCGGGGAACCATGCGGGCGTCGATGCCGGCGATGGCCTTGAAGCGACGCGCGTCGGCGGGCAGCTCGAAGGTCAGCGTCGTGCGACTGGCAATCGCCAATCCACGCGCGAATTCCTTGATCTCGTCGCTGGTCTCGTCGCGATAGTAACGGAGCCGCAGTGCCGAATCGGCCGGCGACGATGCGGCCAAGGCCCGATCGCGGCGCGGCAAGTAACTCCCCCGCAGCTTGGCCGCGATGTCCGGATTGGAGACGAAATAGGGACGCCAGTCGATTTCGGTCGGCGTCATTTGGCTGAGGTAGAGGACATTCTCGGCGGTAAAGTCGAAGGCGGCGATCTGGTTCCAATCGCGACGGAGTTCGACCCCGGCGGCAGTCTCGATCCGCAGAGTCGTGCCCAGGCGGCGGAGCGCGGCGACTTCGATGCGGCTGCCGGTGCGGTCGATCAACGTACCCCGGCTGGCCTGAATCTCGGAGTCGGTGCCGCGGGCATAGATCAGTCCCTCGACCTTCTCGCGCCCGACTGGAATGAGATCGCCCTCGAGCACGAAATCGACTTTGTCTGCGGAGACGGCGCCGAGCACGCCTTCGATATAGTCGAGCTTCTGACCCTTGCGAATCACCAACAGGTCGCCGGCCGCGTTCGCCTTGAGGGCCTCCGCCCACTGTGTCGCTTGCGACTTGCCCTGTTCCTTGAAGCGGACGTGGCGGAGCAGGCGAGTAGGAATCTCAACGAAGGGTCCCTCGACGAGCTCGACCTCGGCCGCCGCCTCGGCATTGGCCACACGGTAGGCCGACGCCACCAAGAGCGATCCGTCGACAAGCGTAACCCAAGCCGCCGGTTTCACGTCCGCCGCGTCTTCCGCACTCAGCACCCGCAAGGACTCCAAACCGCTAATGGGGTGCGTCGACCGCTGGCCGTCGGCGTCGAGTGTGATCGCCTCGGACGTGATATCCGCCATCTTGCCCGTGACGGTCTCCCCTTCGAGCGTGCGCATCTCGACCTCGGGGCCGAGCTGGCCGCTTAGCGTCAGCGGGAGAAGCAACAGCATTACAGACATGAGAGCATCCTGCACGGCAAGCAAGGTGGGGACCCAGGCGGCGCGGTAAACGCTCGACAACTACTCTTCTTCACGCTCGCGTCCGCGGCCTTTCTTCGCCGTAATCTGGCGAAAGTATTCCTGAATCACTTCGCGATAGTGGGCGGGAAAATCGCGACCAATCTCCTGCAAGGCCTCTTCGCGCTCCTTCGGCGGCAGGTCGCCCCAATCGGCGGCCTTGCCCAAGCGTTTGCGGTCCACCTCGCCGGGACCCTTGCCCTCCAACGGGGTCGATTGGTCGGCCGGCCGGCTGCTACGATTTGCGCCCCCACCACCGGCCGCCGCCTGTTGTTGTTGCTGTTGCTGCTGTTCGATCTCCTCGATCAGCTTGTCGAGCGACTCGATCACGCCGTCTTCAATATCGCGAACCCGCTTGTTGGCGCGACCCAAATCGAGACGCCGCTGAATGTCGTCCATACGCCGAGAAATGTGGTCGAGCGAATCCTCTTCCAGCTGGGCCAGATCGCCGCGCATCAGCTCGGCCAGGGCCCGAAATCGCTCGGGGATCTCGTCAGGACGCTCCAGCAGCCGATCGATGGCCGTCAGGCCCGCCTCTTTGCTCAAGAGCCGGTGGTAGACCACGCCCTGATAGAACAGCAGCGCGGCCGGATCGACCACGTCGCTCGGCTCCAAGTCCTTCATCAGGGCCAGGGCTTCGTCGAAGTACTGGCCCTGGGCAAGCGCGCGAGCCGCAAACAGCCGCAGATGGGCGCGGGCGAAGTCGTCGAGATCGTCGCTGGCAAGCCAGTCGGTCTTGGGCGCTTGCGTGGGCGAAACCCCGCGCTCGACGTCTTCGATCAGCTTGGCGGCGCGGGGCTCGACCAACGCGATGGCGGCCACGACGCGATCGAGCACATCGACCGCCGCGGTGGCCCCTGCAGCCGGCCACAGGGTGTCGAACCTCCGCCGCTCATCGGCCGTGGGACGCTGCGCGTCGAACCAGCGGACGAGCGACTGGCGAATCTCGGGAGCCTGGGGCTGGTTCCAGGTAGCGCTGGCACCCAATTCGTCGGCCGCACTCAGGGTGCCGGTGCCGTGACCAAGCCAACCTGCCGCGAGCCAAGCAGCGAGCGTCAGTGAACCGATTCGCATGCCATTTCCCTTTCCCGCGCGAGTTCGCACTCGCCGAAGTCCTCCGACTCTCTCAACGGTTCTTGCCCAGCACGATATCGCGGGTGACGCGATGAATCTTCTCCTCGCGCTCGGCCAACCGCTGCAGCGTCGGAATCAGCCACCCGGTCGCGACCTCGCCCGACTCGATCATCTCTTTGTATTGCTCGGTCCGCCGATTCACCCGCATCTGCAAGGCGCGAATCATCTTCAATTCGGCCAGGATATCGACCAGCGGCGGATCGCCCGGATCGCCGGCCGGAAAGCCGGGCGGCGGAGGCGGGGGCGTGCCCTCCTTGAGATCCTTGCGGGCCTTTTCCAAAGCCGCGATGATCTCGTCGAGCGCTTCGAGAATGTCGCTCTCGACATCCTGGGTCAGCTTGCCGACCTTCGCGTCGGCGAGCCGCTCGGAGACCATCTGCATATCCTCGCGCAGCTGGATCACCGCCTCGGGCAGCGCGACCGAAGTGCCGTCCTCGCGGAGCAGGACCATGGCCTTGTCGACTTCGGTGATAATCTTGTTTTCCTTCCGCGAGAGCCGTTCGGCCTCGATCGTGAAGGCGCGATCGCGTTTTTCCTCGGGCTCCTTGTCGAGATTCACGGTGGCGTCGTAGACCGCCTGCTGCATTTCCCGCATCTTGCGAAAACGCCCTTCGAGCATGGCCAGAATCTGCTCGCGTTCCTCTTCCCGCATCTGGCGGAGAATCTCTTCCAGCTCGCGCTTGGCCTGTTCGAGCTGAGCGATCGCCTCGTCTTGGAGGTCTTTCGCGTCGGCGCGCTGGGCCTCTTCCAGTTTCTCCTGGGCTTCGCGCATCCGCTCGGCGGCGGCTTCGATCCGTTCCCGGGCCGGAAACGGTTCCGCCTGGGGGGCGTCCGCAGGCGCACCTTGCGACGGTTCGCCCGGTTGGCCCTGGCCCGAAGGCGAAGGCTGTCCCTGCCCACTGGGCGGGCTCTCGCCGCTCGGCGGGCTCTGGCCTTCTCCAGATGGCGACGACTCACCCGATGGGGAGTCTTCCGCGGAGTCGGACTCCGTTTCGTCCCCTTCGTTGTCCGCTTCGGTTGAATCACGGTCGTCGGCGTCGGAATCGGCTTCCGCTTCGTCGTCTTTGTCAGCGTCCGCGTCGTCGGATGCGTCCGACTGGTCGTCAGACTCTGGACGGTCGCCCGCGGACGGCGACCCATCGGAAGACTGGCCTTCGCTGGACTCGCCGTCGCTGGACGATTCAGACTCCGCATCGCTCGCTTCGCTCTCGCCGTCAGAAGGTTCGCCCGACTGCGGCTCTCCGGACTGTGGATCTCCAGATTGCGGCTGGCCGGGCTCGGAGTCTTCCTGGGAGCCTGGCGTCTCGGAGGCCGACTCGGCATCGGTGCCGTCTTCGGCCGCCTGTTCTTCGTTGTCCTTGATGCGTCCGGCCAGGTCGCCGGTCCGCTCGGCCAGCTTGCCTTGGCGACGGGCCAGCCGATCCGCTTCGCCGCCGCGCTGCGAACGCGTGCGGATTTCCTTCTGCGTCTTGATGAATCGACTCAGCTGCTTGATGTAGTCGCGAAGTCGTTCGCGCTCGTTGCGACTCTCGTCGGCGCGATCTTCCGTGATCAACATCCGCAGCAATGCCTGAAGATCCTGCTCGACCTCTGCCTGGCGGCTCGAGACTTCTTCCAGGTCGCGGAGCAGGTCGCTATCCAACAGATCGAGAATGTCGGTGAGCTGCTCGTGAACGCCCCGACGGCTGCTCTGCGAAACGGCCTTTTCCAGCAACGCCGCCCGGTCGGGGTCTTCCTTGCGGATCAGCTCGGCGAGCTTGAGCAACTCGCTCTTGAAGCGTCGATAGGTATCGGCCAGCTGCCCCTGCTCGAGCAGCAGCCGGTCGCCTAAGTCGGGTCCGCCCTCGGCCGCGTCTGCCGCGGGGGCCTCCCCGCCGGCCGGCTGCGCATACGCCGCCGCAGCGCCGAACCCGCTGAGCCCCGCACCGATCACGAGTAGGGCGATCCATCGCACCGCGAGCCGTCGATTCTCGAATTTGGCCATCGCGCAATCCTCCAACGGCAATTGTACACACCTCGGCAAATTGAGCGAATTGCCTTCGCTGCCCAAACGGCTCGAATCCGCCGAAAAAAATGCCCGCCCCGGCGACCGAGAGCATGGCGGACGCTCGGGTCTGCGAGCCACCTCGGTCCGCCTGGATGCCGCCTCAGTCCAACAGCCTTCGCCGCAGATCCCGCTTGATCTGTTCGCGCCGCTCGCGCGTGAGCCGCGAAATCTCCTTGTGGTCGGCGATGATCTTGCGAAGCCTGGCCAGCGACTCTTGAAAGTTGCCAAAATCCTCCATCTTCAGCAGTACCTCTTCGATCTCCTGCAGGATCGCCGCCAATTGAGCGCGGGCCACATCGAGCGATTCGACCGCCCGGTCGCGATCTTCCAAATTGGCCCGCACCTGGCGGAGCTGAATTCCCCAGGCGCGATAGTCCTCCTTGATGAGGCGTTTCAGCGGCCTGGAGATCAACCCCTGCATGCGTTCCTGAGTCTTTTCCAGGTAAGAGACGTTGTTGTTGATGAGCTCCTCGAGGATCGAATCGAACTCGGCGGTAATGTCGAGGATCTCGTTCTGCGTGCGGTCCCGACTCTGCAATGCTTCTTCGATCGCCAATGCGTTCAGTGGCAGCTTCGACCGGGGTGCCGCCGCGGCCTCCGCACCAGCAGCCGGTTCCGCATCGCCGTCGTCGGCCGCCGCATCCTCAGCCGCGACCGGATCGAGCCGCGCCCGAGTGCGGGTCAGCGTATCGCTGACGCGAATCAATTCGTCGGCCACCGAAGAGAGTCGCTGACGCAGGAAGACCTCTTTCGATTCCAGCCGGGCGCGGAGTTCGTCCTCCGTGATCACTTCGAACTCGAACCGCTCGCTGCTCCCCACGTGGGGCTCGTCGCCCAGAGGATAGTTGTCCGCGGCCCGCAACGTGAGGCGGAACTTCTCGCCGAGCACCACGGCCAACTCGGACACGTTTAAGCGCGGGCCCGACTGCTTGTCGAGGCGACCCTCGGGCGGCAGGTCAAATTCGACCCGCTGCGGCGCGGCGTCCGCCGCTTCGATCTGAAACCAGCTGTTCGTCAGACCGTGATCGTCCGTCAACTCGCCCGCCACCGGAATGCGGGCCTGGGGGGTCACGGCGCTGCCGACGCCGACCGGTCGGGCATCGACCAAGGGAATTTCGTCCAGTTGTGCCAGTAGCCGCAAACGAATCGGTTGCTGGTTGCTCACCCCATCCGTGTCTTCCAGGGTGAACAACAGCGTCATGTTGGCGGTCACCTCGCCGAGAGCGAGCGTCATACGACGGCGGTCCTGCTGATCGATGACGATCTTTGCGCGTTCCGCGTCGGCCGCGTCGCCCACCTGTCGCCAGGTCGCCGCCTGCAGCGGCTTGCTCGCCTGCGCGAGCACCTCGACCTCGGTTCCCTCCGGCAGGGTCATGATTCCGGTGACGGGCAGATCGGCCGCCTCTTTGCCGAGGTAGTCGGGGAACTGGCAACGCAGCGAAATGTTCTCGATGTCGGGTGGGCTGACTGCCTCAATCACCAGGTTGTCGACGCGATCGTCCTTGCCCCAAACGCCGCGCCGTACGGCGACCACGCTGAACCGCGTGGTGCTCTGCAGATCTTGGAATTCAAAGCGAAACTCCTGAAAGTCGTCGCGACCGGCAATCGCCCGGCCGCGCTTGGACATCGGCGTGCGATCGGCGCCCCCTTCGTCGGTGTCGTAGTGAACCTCCAGCAGGTCCGGGGCAATCCACTCGCCACGAAGATCGGCCCGCGCGGTGAGCTGCAAGTCGCTGCCGCGGGCGACTTTGACGATGCGTCGTCCTTGCTCGTCGGGCTCGAACCCGTCGACGTAGATCTTCGTCGCGCGGGGCCATTGTTCGTCGCCCAGCATCAAGGTGCGGTCGGCCCAGGTGGCGGTCGCCTCGGGCAGGAACCAACCGAAGCCGCCGATCGACATCAGCGACACCACCGCCAAGGCGATTGCCAACACCAAAGGGCGGCGACGCAACACGCGACCGAGCGGGACCTCCTGGGCGAGTTCTCCGGCGCGGGCCTGCGTGGTGGCCAACATGGCCTTCGCCAACGGACCGCGGCTGGCGGACGAATCGCCCAGTTCGACGGAAGTGACCAGTCGGTCTCCCAGCTCGTCAAAGCGTCGTTCGAGCAGCAGGGCCAGGCTCTTGTCACTCAACCGCATCAGCAGCGGACACAGGATACTGCGGATCACCACCGCCAGCAGGGCGACCCCGACGGCCAACAGCATGAGCAGGCGCACGGCGCGCGACGGTTCGAAAAGCCAGTCAACCAGCAAACTGAGCCAAAACAACAGAGCCGCCGCGATGATCACATAGGCCAGACCGCGTCCGGCCAGATAGCCGCGAATCAGCCCGCGCAGCTTGTCCAGTCGCGAGTGAATCGCGATGTCGGACGTGTCGGCGGCGGCAACCGTGGCCATGGAATCGGATCCTACGTCTATCGACTATGCCAACTTCAAAATCCGTCGCAACAACCACTCCAGGCAGAGCAGTCCACAAACCAGAAACATCATCGATTTGGCCCACAACGACGACCAGGCCGGATCGACGTCGCCAAACTGCGGCGTGATCTGCGTCCGGTCGGCAATGCGCTCGCTTAGCGGCCGGTCGCCGGAACGTCCCGCGGCCGCCGCGAAGCCGAGATAGTACTGACCGCCGGTGGCCTGCGCCAACGAGCTGAGCACCTCGTCATTGCGATCGGGACGCTGATCTTCCGTGCCGCTGGTCTCGACCGTGATCTTCTTCATCAGCGGATCCTCGATCGACTCGGGCAGCGGCAACACGAGTTGATAGTCGCCGGGGTCGCGGGCCGGAAACTGGCCCCGGTAGGTCCCCTCGCGATTCGGATCGGGCGAGAGCACCAACTGCGTCGACTCTCCGTTGGGTCGCATGATCAGGAGATTCGCAGATTGCAGCTTCAACGGCTGTCGCTGATTGTCCTTCAAGTGCGCGACGACCGGCACCGTATCGCCCACGAAGTAGCGCGTCTGTTCCAGCAGCAAGATGTCGCCGCGGCGGGAGCCACGGAGCAAACGTCCCTGCGAGACGTGACGCACGAGGTTGATATAGAACTTTTCGAAGACGCCGTCGCCGTAGCGTCGCAGTCGCCACATCTCGCCGCTGCCAAGATAGAACACCCGGCCCGCACCGTAGAAGTGACTGGCCATGTAGACCGGATCGTCGCCGGCGCTCTGCGGCATGGGGTCGTCGTAGCGGGCGTAAACCGTCGCGCCGGGCTTCGCCCCCACGACCGGATAGGCCCCGTAGATGCCGGGAAAGATTTCCCAGATGTTGGGGCCGGCGGTGGCGTCCTTATCGAGTCGCAGGAACTCGGCGGCCAGCCCCTCGCGGGTGAGCTCGATGGGGGCCGCCTTTTCCGTCGCGCCGCGTTGGAAGTTCAGCTGCGCGAACCGCTCGTGAAACACGACCGGATAGAGCTGCTGCAAGTCGCTCGTGTGGCCCTCGTGAATCCAGCTGCTCACCGGGTTGCCCGCATGAACCAGGCTGGGGATGACGATCATCCCGCCCGCCTCGTCGGAAACCCAGCGGACGAGGTTCTCGATTTCCGGGGCCGTGAAGGTCGTCCAATCGGGATCGAAGGCGACGATGCAGTCGTAGTCGAACAGCTCCTCGACTTCGGTCGGAAACTGGGCAAGCACGCGATTGGCGTCTTGCGACACGGCGTCCCGGGCGCTCTGCAAGAAGACGTCGACCTCGCTACTCTTGTCGCGATAGAGCATGTTCCGCAAAAAGCGATAGTCGCGCGTCGGCCCGCCCGCGATCAGCAGCACCTTCGTCTTGCGGAGCACCACCTCAACGACGAAGCGTTGCCGGGTTAGCTCGTCGATCTCGCCCTTGCCCGGCGGCACCACGCCGAGTTCGAGTGCGTAGCGACCGGGCGTCGGAATGCCGTCGACGGTGAACTTCACCGCCAGGTTCTCCTCGGCATCGCCGAGCGTAATCTCTTGTTCCTCGAAAATACCCAGGTCTTCGCCAACCTCTTCGCCCTCGTCGGCTCCGACCTGCTGCAGAATCACGGTGGCATCGCGTCCGTCGAAACCCCGGGACTGGACATAGGCGGTAATTTCGAAGGGATCTTCCGGCATCGCCCGACTCGGTGCCGCGTAATCGCCGATGGCCACAAACTGCGGTTTCTGCGTCGACCCGAAGCCCAGGCAATGGATCGGGACATCGGCCTCGGCGGCCAGCGCGGCCCCCTCGGCAACGTCGAGGCCTGCGTTCGACTGGCCGTCGCTGAGCACGACGATCGCCGACAGCGTGCCGGTCGCCTTCTCTTCGATCAAACGGGCGACGGCAGTGCCCAAGCGGGTCTCGGTGCCGCGGGCTTCGAGCGACTCGAGCCAGTTGATCGACGCTTCTTTCGCCTGCTCGTCACCGGCCGCCACTTCGGCATCCGACGGCTCGGGCAGGGCCAGGACCTCACGCAGGCCGACGCCTTCGTGGGCCGCAAAGGCCCAAAAGGCCACCGACACCGAGGCGAGCAGACAGACCGTGCTGACGACCAGCAGGACCGCGGCGAAGCGATCCTCGTTCGTCTTGCGGCCCAGGTAGGTCACAATTCCCGCGAAACCGAGCCCCAGCGCCGCAATCGCAAAGATCAACTGACCGCGGGCGGTGGCAATCGACGCGGCAAGCGAAGCCTGCTCGGCTCCTGCGGCCGAGCTATTCGCGACGACGTCCGGAAGCTTGGGCAACGTGGCCAGTGCTGTGGGGCGATCGTCCTGGTCGAAGCGGTAGACGGCGACATCGTGCGCGGTGCGCAAGTCCGCGAGAAACTCGCCACCGGTGAACTCGCTCACGATGGCGGCACTTCGGCTGCCGCCCGCCGAGGCGGTGGTCGCCTCGCCGACGTCGACGCGCTGCATGCTCTGCGAGGTATCGACGAGCACAGCGACCTGCGAATTGCTGACGATTTCGCGTTGCTCGCGCCACTGCGGCTGAAGGTAAATGGCCAGCAGGCCAACCAGCGCCAGCACGCGCAGGCCGCCCAGCAGAACCGCCCGCCGAATTCCGAGCTCGACACAGTCGAGCACGTACATCACGATCACGAACCATGCCAGGACCACAAAGATCGCCAGCGGCCAAAGCCAATCGAGCGGCGACTGGATGCGGCCGAACTCGAACACGGTTCGGGCGCCGGCGTCGGCCAGGGTGACAAGATTTCCGCTCATCGGCGACGCCCTCCAATCCAGGAGGGATGGTAGCTGGCCGAGTAGGCCAGAATCTGTTCGCCGACGAGGAGCAGCGCGAGCAGGACGAAGTAGAGCCAATAGTCGCCGAGCTTGAATCCCGCCTCGGCCACGGGAGCCACGATCAGGCGATCGGCCTCGTAGTATTCGTGGTCGATGCCGGCCAGCAGGTTTTTGAGTTGCTCGGGGGCGACACGACGCAGGTCGCTCTCTCCGCCAGGGACATTCAGGGCGTAGCGGCGAACCTCGCTCTCGCCGTTGGCGCGAGTCAGCCGTGCCTCGTAAATGCCGGCGGCCAAGGTCCCCTCCAGCGTCGCGGTCATGTCCGCGGAACTGTCCTTGTCGAGCGTCGCCTCGCGCTTGACCGTCCGCAACGGCCGGCTCTCCAAGTGGGCAAATTCCACTTCGGCTTGATAGTCCTCGACCGACAAGGGGATGGCGAGCGGTTCGCCGACTTGCCGCGTCGTGTCGCGCAACTTCGCGGCCCCCACGTAGGTCTGCGTGTCGAGCATCACCGGGGCGAAGGTGGGATTACGGCCCCAGTTGTTCCAACCAACATTGTCCTGGTAGGGCGAGGAGGTAGTCAGCACGGCCAGGAAGACGCCCTTGCCAAACCGCTTCTCGACGATCAGCGGCTCTCCGTTGCGCAATCGCGCGACGACGTGCGTGCCCTCCTCGGGCGACGGCGTCCAGCCACGACCGGCGGCATAGTAGCGCTCGACCATCACCAGATTGAACACCTTGGTGCTCATCTCGTCCGCGGCGATGCGGCGGAACATGGGATGCTCCGGATCGACGGCGACGTCGGGGGTTCCCTCTTCCGGATCGAAATACAACGCGGCGGGCGAGGCGAGCGGCAGCGGGAACATGCCCTCGCCGTTGCGATAGAGCTGTTCGTTGACGAAGGAGCTGCGCGTGGCATCGCTGGCAAAGAAGATGACGCCCCCGCCGTCGCGGACAAAGGCCTCCAGGGCCTCGACGTGAAGCGGATCGAGGCGTTCGATATTCAGCAGGTAGACCGTCTGGAAGTCCTCCAGCCCGTGATCGCGCAAGTACTCGAGACGTTCGACCTGAACCTGGCGTCCCGTACGGACGCGGGCCGAGGGCTGCAGCGAGAATTTGAGAAAGTCGCTGTCGTCGATGCCGACGCCGCCGTCGAGAATCAACACCCGCACGTCCGCGGCAATCTGGAGGACCTCGAACCGCGATCCGTCGGCCTCCAAGGCATCGGGCGGCAAACGGGCCGTCACGGCCTGATCGCCTGCCGTGGGAAAGACGATGGGAAACACGGTGCGGGCCCGTTTGCCCGGACCGATCTCGTCGAAGCGGACGACCGGCAGCACGTCGGCGGGGTTGTCGTCCGCGGTCGCCTCGTCCGAGGCCGTATCGTCGTAGGAGCGACTTTCGACCGCCACGCGGACGTCGCGGGCTGTCTCGGTGCCGTAGTTGGCGACCTCAATCTCCATCCGCAGCTCGACCCCGGTCGCCCGCACCCCAGCAGCCGGTTCGAGGGCCGTGACGGCGAGGTTCGACGCGTCGTGCGGCGAACATTGAACCAACTGGACGTTGGCCTCCGCGTCCTTCAATTCGAGCAGCGCTTCGCGAACGGCGGCGGCGTCTTCCCACTGGGCCGCGCGAAAGTCGGAGACGATGTACACGATCAACTTCTCATCGGCCTCGGTCTTGATCGCCCGACCGACGGCGGCGATCGCCGCGATCGGGTTGAGCGTGAGCGGCGAACTGGACAGCTTGCTCAGCGGCCCTTCGAGCCGCACAGCAAACTCCTGCGTTACCAGGGCCCGCACCAATGTGGCGGTGCCCCCGCGTTCCGCTTCGGAAAAGCGGACCAACGAGAAACGATGTCCGTCGGTTCCCTTGGCCGCCCGCTGAGCCAGTCGGCGAACCACCTGCTTGGCCCGGGTAAACGCGGAGGTCGACTCCCAACGCTCGGCCATCGAGCCGCTGTCGTCGAGCAGCACGACATGGTGCGCCTTGCCGCCCCCAAAGAGCTTGCTCCACTGATCGGCGAGAATCGGCCCGGCCAACATGAACACAATCGCGGCGATGGCGAGCACCCGGGCCAATAGAAGCAGCAGCTGTTTGATCCGCACCCAGTTGCGATTTCGCTTCTGGCTCTCCAGCAGGAACGTCATCGCCGCCCACTTCACCCGACGATGCCGAAACAGGTTGATCAAATGGATCAAGATCGGCAAGCTCGCCAGCGGCAAAAGCCAGAAGTAGAACAGCGATGGATTGAGAAGGGACATAGGCGAGTTCTTACCGACCGAATCCCCACGGCGAGGTGCCAGAAGCGCCGGCGGCGAGCCGGAGCAAGTCGGCAAGGAAATTTTGCATGGACATGGCGGGGCCTAGTTTCGGTGGTGCATGCCGAGCCGATTGCTCAGGTAGGCGGTTAGCGCCGCATCGAGCGGCTCGCTGGTCGGGATCAGGCGATAGTCGACCGCGTTCTGGGCGCAGCGGCGTCGCGCATCGGACAGGAAGCGGTCGAGGGCTTCCAGGTAGCCCTGCCGTAAGGCCCGTGGATTGCAGTTGAGGAAGTCGAGCGACTCGAGCCCCTCGAAGCGTGTCGGGCCGTTGAAGGGAAACTCGAGCTCGTCGTCGTCCATGACGTGAAACACCATCACGTCGTGTCCGAGCTGGCGCAACACACGCAGGCCTTTGACCAAGGGATCGAGATCGGTCAACAGGTCGGAGATGAGCACCATCATGCCGCGGGGCGGATAACTCTCGGCCACGCGGGCCAGCACGCGGCCCAGATCGGTCTTCTCGGCGGGCTCGTCGGTCGCCATCGTATCGACAATGTCGTTGAGGTGGTTACGTTTGCTCCGCAACGGGACGATCTTGCGTACGTCCTCGTCGAACGAGGCACAACCGACGGCGTCCTGCTGACGCAGCAACAGATAAGCCAGGCTGGCCGCAATCGTGCAGCCATATTCGTACTTGGTCAGTGGACCGTTGCCATAACGCATGCTGGCCGAAACGTCGACAAGCAGCGTGCAACGCATGTTCGTGTCTTCTTCGAACTGCTTGACGTAGTAGCGGTCCTGCTTGGCCCAAACCTTCCAGTCGACGTGCCGCAGGTCGTCGCCCGGCGCGTACTCGCGGTGCGAGCGAAACTCGACCGACTGGCCAAAGTACGGACTGCGATGCATGCCCGACAGGAAACCCTCGACCACATGTCGGGCGCGCAGCTGCAAGCGGGAAATGCGCTGCAGGGCTTCAGGATGCAAGAATTTCTTGGAATCGGGCATCGGCGGTTAGTTCGTCTTCCTTGGCAGGCGTCACCTCGATGATCTTGGCAATGACGTCGTCGGGAGTGACGCCCTCGCTCTCGGCGGCAAAATTCATCACGATGCGATGCCGCAACACCGGGGCGGCCAGCGCCTGAATGTCGTCCGTCGAAACGTGCGTGCGGCCATGCAGCAGGGCCCGGCTCTTGCCCCCCAGGATCAGGAATTGCACCGCCCGCGGACCGGCACCCCAGTTGACCTGGTCGGCCACGAAGTCGGGCACGCCCGCTTCGCCGATGCGGGTTTGCCGCACCAGTGAGAGCGCGTAGCGAATGACGTGATCGGTGACCGGCACCTCGCGCACCAATTCCTGCAGGCCGAGAATCTCTTCGGCCGACAATACCGGCTCGATCGTCGCGTCAAGCGACGCCGTGGTCCGCCGCGCCACCTCGAACTCCTCGTCGAAGCTGGGATACTTGACGAAGACCTTGAACATGAAGCGGTCCTGCTGCGCCTCGGGCAGCGGATAGGTTCCCTCCTGTTCGATCGGATTCTGCGTCGCCAGGACGAAGAATGGATCGGCCAGTGCGTGGCGCACGCGGCCCACCGACACCTGGCGCTCCTGCATCGCCTCGAGCAGCGCCGCCTGGGTCTTGGGAGGCGTGCGATTGATTTCGTCGGCGAGAATCACGTTCGCGAAGATCGGCCCTTCGAGGAAACGAAATTCGCGCGTGCCCGTGCTGCGGTTCTCTTCAATGATCTCCGTGCCGGTAATGTCGGCGGGCATCAGGTCGGGGGTGAACTGAATGCGATTGAAGGAGAGATGCAGGGCTCGCGACAGGGTGCTGATCATCAGCGTCTTGGCCAAGCCCGGCACACCCTCGAGCAGGCAGTGGCCGCGGCTGAACAGGCTGATCATGATCTCCTCGATCACGCTCTCCTGGCCGACGATCACCCGGCCCAGCTGCGATTGGATCTTCTCGCGGGCCCGGCTCAGTCGCTCAATGGCATCGGTCTCGGATATCGGAGCATTCGTCATCGTGTGGCAGACTCCCTCGTTCCAAGTTCTGAGTTGTCTTTAGGGTTGGGTGTTCTCATTAGAATCGTTGATTGGACGGTCACACTCGCCCGACGGCGGTTCTCGCCGGCGGTGCGGTGGGCGGATGGGCAAACGACGTATCCGAACGTCTCGCGTCTCGCGTCTCGCCGAATCGGCACCGGCGACTCGCCGCGCGGGGCGTGCCGGTTCCAGCCCATCAACGTTGATAAATGGGGACGTAGCCGTTGTCGAGTTGAAGTATGGTCAAGTTGATCGCCGTCGAATAGACGGCCCCCACGTGCCCCTGTCCCCAGTGAGCATAGCGCGAGCGATCGTCGTTGGCCTCTTTGCGGATCTTGTTGAAGATCGCGTTGCGGTACTTCTGCCACTGGTCGCCCCCCTCGCGGTACATGACCTGCGAATAGTAGTAGTGGGAGTAATGCCAGTGGCCTGAGCTCTGCTCGTCGACCTTGCCCAAGTGCTGTTTGCAGTAGGCCAGCAGCTTGGGGACATATTCGTTGTCGTACTCTCCGGCGTTGAACAGGCAGGCGACCGCCGCCGCCGTGATGGCCGGACGTCCGCCGCCCCCCTTCGAGCTGTACTGCACGGCTCCCTCGTCGGTCGTGCAATTCTTGATGTAGGTGACGGCGTCGTCGATGATCTTCTTGGGAACCTTGATACCGGCGTTGCGACAGCCCCGCAGGCCCTGGACCTGAGTGATCGTCGTCGACCCTTCGTCGAATCCCTGCCCGTCCTTGGCACTCACATAGCCCCAGCCACCGGCGTTGGTTTGGGCCCGCCCGGTGAACACCACGGCCCGCGAGAGGACGTCGATCAATTCCTGACGCCGGGCCTCATCCTCTTCCTCGCCGAGGACCTGGGAGAGAAAGAGCATCGAGAAGCCGTGTCCATAGGTGTAGCGGTCGTCGCGGCGAGGATCGCCGATGAGGCCGTTGTCTTGGCTCTGCCGCACCAGGAAGCTGACCGCCTTGCTGATGTTCTTGGAGTACTTGCCTTGCGTCGTGGTCGAACCTTCGCAGAGCAGGGCCATGCCGGCCAACGCGGTCATCGCCGTCGGATAGCGACCGCCCGCGGCGCTCCAGCGGCCGTCGCGAGATTGCCGGCGGGCTAGCCAGGCGAGTCCGCGATTGACCAGCGCCTCACGTTCGCCAAAGCCGGCGCGCTCGACGGCCTCGACCGTCCGGGGAGCCTCTCCCGGCAGCCCCGCGAGCAAGATGATCAGCAGGGTCAGACCAACGCCAAGCTTCTTATTCATACGAATGTCCGCCAGTTACATTTGGCACGGTCGGCGGCAATTGCCTTCCGCACGACCACGATTGGTTATTCGCCGGCTACTCCGACTCGTTATTCCCAAACGGATTGAATTTCTCGAAGAACCGGCCCAGTTTCGACTTCTCTTTGAAATGGGCCATCTGCACCGGCGGTTGGGGCGGTCGGGCCCCGGCGGTGAACTTGGCCGCCACGTGATTCTCGTTGCCATTCTCATCCCAAAACCGCACGCGAATGGTGAACGGAGCCGCATCGGCCTCGACCTGCACGTCGCTGAGCCGGAGCTGCCCCAATACCGACGGCGGGGCGGCCCAGGCCCCCGTCACCTTTTCGAGGAACAGGAACGAAGCCAGCGAGTCGTTGCGATTCACATCCGATTCGAAACACACGAGCGCCGGCAATTCGGACGGCTGGCTCAGCGGAATCCAAAGATCCTTCAGCGTCACGGGGACCGGCCACAGCAGCTGGCCGTCGTCGCGAGAGATCGCATAGACCCGCCCCGTGAACTGCGTCACGTCGACCGGCTGTTGATAGCCAAATCGCTTGGGCGGCAGAGCATCGCCCTGCATATTGCGATTTGCCAGGACGAGGTAGCGATGGCGATCGCGGAGGACGTAGAGTCCGCGCAGGTCAGGCTCCGAGGCGAGCTGCTGCTCGAGCACGACCTTGCCGTGATCGATATCGAAGACGCGAAAACGTCCTTGGTTCGGCTCCAGAATCGCGACTTGATCGTGTCCCACTCGGGCCCCCTTCGCCCCGCGTTCGACAGGATGCTGCCAGAGGTATGCTTGCTTGAGCGGATCGAAGAGCGCGATACGATCCTTGTTCTTGGTGCCCTCGTCGCCGCCGTCGCTCAGCCAGGTGAGGATGTAGCGACCGCGGTAGGCCCACTGTCGCTCGGGCGCCGGCAACTCGACCGTTTCCAGAAGAATCTCGCCGTCGAGCGGACGAAGAATCATCGCCCGGCTTTCGGCAAACTGGGGGAAGAGGGCTCGGTTCTGTGCCACGACTCCGCGGGGGGCGAGCACGAGGGCCTCGTCGTCTCCGAAGATCTCGACGAAGTTCGCCAGCTCGGGCGCGACCAGGTCGTGTCGAATCCAGACCGTTTCGCCCGAGAGCGCGTCGAGCGAAACCAAATCGCCACCGCGAAGGTACGTCACCCCGCCTTGGGTTACCGGCCCCAGGGCCCGGCGAGGCTCTCCGCGGCGATTCACGTGACGCTGTCCGTTGTCGTGCCAGGGGCTCGGCCGAAAATCGGGCCGCGCATCCGACGCGTTATTGTTGACCTGACCAAGTCGCTCCGCCTCGAGTACGTCGAAGTGCTTTCCGGTCCGCCACAGCATGCGGTCCGACTGCGTCGTACTCTTGAGTAGATCGAGAGCCATCAACTCGCTCTCTGCGCAGAGATACATGCGGTTATCGACCAGGCGGACGCTCGGCTGGATGACCGCTTCACGCTGCTGGAGCAACTCCTGCATGGTGAGCGACCAGAGTTCTTTGCCCCGACCATCGATCGCCGAAAGTCGCAGCGGGTAATTGCCGGGATGCAATTGCAACTTGAGATCTTCGGGATGCACCGCAGACCGCTGCAGCAGTTGCACGTTCGCGACGGGACCTCGTTGACGAGGTTGCCGGGCACTCCGGCTGTAGGTGACCGTTCCGAACGGCCAGTCCGCCGCCGTCGCGAATTGCAATCGCGTCGGGCTCTTGGCGGGCAGCGCGTCGACGAGCTGCTTGCCCGTCTTATCGGCCAGCACCTTGGCGTCCGCCCACTCCTCGCGCAAACGACGATAGTAGTAGGCGGCTTCGACCGGCCGCCCGGCTCGCTGATAGATGGAAGCCAGTTGGGCGACATAGCCGCCGCGTGAATCCGGAGGTCCTTGCTCGACCAGCGACGAGAGCAGGGCGACGCGCTCGCTCGGCGAAAGCTGCTGCGAGAACCGCTCGACCAACTGCTGCTCCACCTCGCGAGAAACCGAATGGCCGCCATGGATATCGAGAAACGCGCGCAGCGGCGCCGCGGCCCGGGCGTCTTCGAGCACCTCATACTCCTGACTCACCAGGTCGTCGTACCTCGCGCGCTGCGCGGGATCGAGACGGCCATAGAGCGTCGACAGCCGGGCCCGAATCCAGTTCGACGTGCGCACCGAATGGGCTACCGAGAGTCGTTGCAGGCCTTCGCCCGTTCCCACGTGATCGATCAGTTCGAGATACGCGGCCAATGCTTTATCCAGTTCGTTATTTCGATCATGACCCTCCGAGACGACGCGGAGATAGTCGACACGTTCGTCACGCGCGACAATCAGCGGCTCGATCTCGTCGATGAGATCGCGATGTTTCACAAAGTTGCCTTGCATCATGGCCAGCAACGACTCGAAGAGCAGCTTGCGCACGACCAATTGACCGGCGACGAGTCGACCCCGTTCCGGGTCGGAGTCCGCGAGCTCCGCGTTGAGCTTCTGATAGCGGCTGCGAGCCCGTCGCAGCAAGGAGACGGCCTCCTCCGGACTCGCGCCCTTGCCGATCTCGATCGTCGCGGCGGCCTTGTCGGTAAGGGCCCACGGGTCCTCGGGGTCGGCGGCCAGCTGCGATTCGTACCGCCGGCGCACCTGTTCGAGCTCCTCGTACATCTCGACAAATTCGCTGCCCACGGAAACGATCTGGCCTTGGTAGCAGATCAGATTGCCAGGCACCGTCGGGCCGTCCATTTCAATGTGCTCGACGACCTTGCGGGCGGCCAGGTCAAGAACCATCAGCTCGCCCCTGAAGGGCCGCGCCAGCGGCAAGTAATAGCGGTCCGCCACCCGAAAGCCACGACCGCTGGGGACGGCCTTCTTGGCAAACGCCGAGCCGGCGACGCGTTCGCTGCTGCCACGATCGAGATTCACGACCGTGACGTCCTTGTCGCCGACCAGAAACGCATGCCGCTGATAGACGGCCCCGACGTACAACTCCACGCCCGAGTCGCCCGCCCGAATCACGACGCGTCGCTTGCCCGTGGCCAGATCGACGAGGTGCAAGCCGCGACCGTCCGACGGTGTCGCCAACACGGCGCCCGCGGCGATCGTCACGCTGTCGTCGGCCGACGTCTCACCCACCGACGTCAGCCAGCCGCGCGAGACCTGCCGCGCGTTCCACGGTCGCAGCATCGGCACCGCCTGTTCATACTCCTCCTGGGAGGTGCGCGGCGAATAGCTGTATCCCCACAGCAGATCGCGCGTGGTCAGGTCGATCGCCACCAGGGCCCCCACGCCGGTCGGACAAACGAGAATGTTCTCGGCCGCCGACGGGCTGAGTCCGCGGAACCGACGATCGAGCGCGAACGAGCCACCTTCGGGAATCAGGGCCAGCGATTGCTTCCAGAGCAGCCGACCGTCGTGACCGAGCGCGACGAGGCGGACTTCACCTTCCTGCTCGATCAACGTGTAGAGGCGGCCCTCCAAGGGCAATGGGACACCCAGAAAGTAAGCATCTTCCAGCTCCGGCTCGACGCCGTGAGGTCCGCCGACCGCCCACACGCGTTTCCCCTCGCTGCGCGCGACGTCGTAGGCCACCAGTTCATTCTGCATCGCCGCCAGCTGGGAGATGTCGGTGCCGAAACGGGCTCGTGCGAATCTTGGATCGATGCGAGGTTGTCCGGCGAGGTCGTCCTCCACGCCGCCGAGCGACTCGACGGCAAAGACCGTCGTTCCGTCGCTACTGAGCGTTCCGAACGTACGATCGAGCCACACGCGCCTCCGCAGGTCGACTCCCGCGGGTATCCCGGCCACGTCACCACGATTCTGTGGTACATCGAGCTGCGTTGGCGAGATGCTCCAGAGCCGTTTGCCCGACTTGAAGTCGACGGCCACCAGGCTCGTGGGACTGCGCAGCAAGATCATGTCGCGCACCGCGATGGCCTGCGCCGCCGGAATGGCAGCGGTCAATCGTTCGGAGAACTCGCGTCGCGCCGTGGTCAGAGCCTTGACCGCGGCGGCGTCATAGCTGAGACGTTGTCGCCAGCGGGGACGCGTCACCAAGGGACGCCCCCCGTCGCTGCTCGCGTTTCGCGCGGCGTCGCCGCCGGCGAGGCGCCAGTCGATCGCGTCGAGCGGCTCGCGCGGCACCTCCGATCCGAGTGCCGCAACCAGCTGAGGATTGAGCTGTTGTTCCTCGAAGAGACGATAAGACGTGCCGCCGAACTCGAGCTCCGCCTCGGGATACTTCGCCAGCATTTCCCGTTCGATTGCTCCGGCACGCTCCGCCCGGTTACTCCGTTGCCAGCAGCTCCACAGCATGAGCGACAGCATCGGTTCGAACGGTGCGGCCGCTACCGAATCGCGCGCCTCGCCGAAGCTGAGCGCGGCGCCCAGATAGTGGCCGCGATTCACCTGATCGTAGCCCAACAGAATGAGCGACTCTTGGCCTGCCTGCGTATGTGGGAAGAGTCGGGCCACTTCGGCGATCGCGCTCTTGTCGCGCGCCACCACGGCCGCTTCGAGCCGTCGTGCCGCCGATTCGCCATACTGCAATTCGTAAGCTCGCCGGGCCTCGTCGGGCAACTGACCAAGGAGACGTCGAGCTTCGCGTTTCAAACTGATCAATTGCCGCGCAGCACGCAGCGTCGTGCGACGTCGCGACCGCGCCGGTACCGGTTGAAAACCTCGCCGCGGCGCATTGCCCGCCGGCCGGTCGGCATTCCCGCCGGTCCCGTTCGGCGCCGTTCGCCGTGGTTGCCGGCGGCTGAACAGGTAGTCCTCGGGCGACTGCAGTACCGAAACCAAAACCTGAATTGCCTCGCTATGCCGGCCACGCTCCAACAGATCGCCGGCAATGTCCAAACGCTGACGCAGCTCCCGGTCCGGCTCGACAAAGACGCTTTCCGGTGCCTCTTGCGCAGCGGAATGCGAGACAGCAAACAGGCAAGTCATCAGGGCGAGCACAAGAATCGCCCACATCTTCGGCCCGAGTCCGAGCACGCCCTCAGCCGCGGCGCGGGACGACTTAACCGAGTCCCCTGCGACAAAGCAGGAAGACTTCAGGCCGGCAATCGATGGTCTGGGTGTCCGCTGCATAGAGCACGGCCTTGTTGCCCCGGGGGCCGCCCGCAACCGGCGCGATTGGACGCGTCTTCCCACGAATTCCGGGAGCTCCTCCCTGCCCGCAGGAAACACGATTTTTTCCGACTTGGTATTCGGAAAGCGAGTTCCGATCCTTCCCAACAGCCTCGCCCAAGTCACCAAGTCCTTTCGATGCGAATCCTTGCGCAGCACCCCTAACTTCATATCATCCAATATTTTACAAGTGGCCCGGAGCTCTGACAAGAAACGGCCGTGTGGCCCCACAACAACGTGGCGAGAGATTCGCTACAGGGGTCGATCGCATGCGTGGACACCGATGTCGAATCAGTCCACGTTGACGTTTCGCCTGTTTTTTTCGGGTTTCGCGCGTATGAGGCTTGTAATTTCGGGCTTTTTCATCTTCAATCAGGCCCGTCAATGCTGGCACTCGAGCCTGCGGAACGGACCCAAGTTTCAATTCAAAGGCCTCACAAGGAGGGACATCTGTCATGGCAAAAGCCACCAAGAAGGCGCCCACGAAGACCGAAATTCTCAACAACATCGCCGACGCCACCGACCTGTCGAAGAAGGACGTGGCCGCGGTGATGGAAGCTCTGAACGAAGAGATTCGCAAGGGGCTGAGCAGCCGCGGACCCGGCATGTTCACGATTCCGGGCCTGGTGAAGATCGAAAAGAAGAAGATGCCGGCCAAGCCGGCCCGCAAGGGAGTGCCCAACCCGTTCAAGCCGGGCGAGCTGATGGACGTGGCGGCCAAGCCGGCCTACACGAAGATCAAGGTTCGTGCTCTGAAGAATCTGAAGGACATGGTTTAGGTCGAGAGGGCCTAGATCGAGAGGGCCGCGCCGCCGAGTCGGGCGTGCGTGCCGGGTCGCACGTCGCGAACCCGGCCGCTCGAGTGTCCTGTCGGTCGAGCCGGTCTCACCGAGACTTACCGCTCCGCTGTGCGGTCGCGTGACTTCGAGTCGCGTCGGTCCGCAACGCGGAGCTGTTTTTTTGCGCAGTTGTTTCGTTGCGCAGTTGTTTCGTTGCGCAGTTGTTTCGTTGCGCAGTTGTTTCGTTGCGCA
>ERZ869936.411-NODE-411-length-41741-cov-5.413040_pt1 | contig 41741 bp, 39 predicted proteins | sample MGYA00520876_ERZ869936 | MGnify/ENA primary metagenome ERZ869936 (study PRJEB32218, sample SAMN09650985) | biofilter metagenome | isolation source: enrty point of leading RO module | place: Saudi Arabia: Thuwal, RO plant located on Red Sea | collected 2016-02-17 ... | reverse complement strand
CCGCGGGGGGCATGGAAGCTGCCGGGGATCCAGCCGGTGCGCTGGCGCTCGCGGATGTCGCGGATGTCGACCACCACGACGTCCGGATCGTCCAGCATGGCGATCAGGTCGGGGGTCTCGACCTCGTCGATCCGGGTGCGGGCCTCGGCGACCATCTGGGCCGATGACTTTTTCAGTGCGGTCATTGCGTGTGCCTTGATTCTGAGCGTCTATGCGGGAGCGCGGGGGGGCGCGCGCATGAGACTAGCAGGGGCGATGATGCCGACCAATCCGATTTCCCTTTGGGACGCCACGGCCGAGGAAAAGCCGGTCGAAGGTGCGTTTCCCGAGGGCGCACATTTCGACGTGGTGGCCGTGGGCGGCGGGTTCACGGGGCTGTCCACGGCGTTGCATTCGGCCGAGAAGGGGCTGAGCGCGCATGTGCTGGAGGCGCACACCATCGGCTATGGCGGGTCGGGGCGGAACGTGGGCCTTGTGAACGCAGGCGTCTGGCTGCCGCCGCAGGACGTGGCGGGGGTGGTCGGGCGCGAGACCGGCGCGGCGCTGATCGAGACGCTGGGGCGGATGCCGGCTTATGTGTTCGAACTGATCGAGCGCCACCAGATCCGCTGCGAGGCGCGGCAGACCGGCAGCATCCACGCGGCGCATTCGCCCAAGGGGTTCGAGACCCTGCGACGCCGCGCCGAGGGCTGGCGGGCGATCGGTGCGCCGGTCGATCTGCTGAACGCGGACGATGTGGCGGAGCGGATCGGCAGCCGGGCGTTTCATGGCGGCCTGCTGGATCACCGGGCGGGCACGATCAATCCGATGGGCTACGTGCGGGGTCTGGCGCGGGCGGCGCGGGGAGCGGGGGCCACGATCTCGACCGGGGTCAAGGTGATCGGGCTGGAGCGCGATGGCGACCGCTGGCGCGTCCTGACCGAGGCGGGCGAGATCACCGGGACGAACGTGGTCCTCGGCACCAACGCCTATACGGACGAGCTGTGGCCGGGGCTGAAGGACACGTTCACGACGATCGAGTATTTCCAGGTGGCGACCGAGCCTCTGCCGGGCCGGCTGGAGGGTATTCTGGAAGAGGTGCGGGGCATCTGGGATACCGCGCCGGTGATGACCTCGCTTCGCCGAGACGCGCATGACCGGCTGATCATCGGCTCGATGGGTGCGGTGATCGGCGGCGCGCAGGGGTTATCGCGGCGCTGGGCGGCGAAACGCCTGGCCAGGATCCTGCCCGACCTGGGGCCGGTCGCCTTCGACGAGGCCTGGCACGGGCAGATCGCGATGACGCCCGATCACATCTTCCGGGTTCACCGGCTGGCCGAGGGGCTGTATTCGCCGATTGCCTATAACGGTCGCGGGATCACGACGGGCACGATGTTCGGACGCGCCCTTGCGGACATCCTGACCGGCGCGGACCTGGCGAGCTTGCCTGTGCCGGTCACGGATGTGAAACCGGTGGCGAACCGGGCCTTGAAGATCGGGTTCTACCGGGCCGCTTTCGCGGCGACGCAGGTGTTGAGAAGTCTCTGACGGGTCCGGTACGGCCCGCAGTAAGGAAGGAAGAAAACATGGCTGACAAACTGGCATTGATCACAGGCGGTGCGCAGGGCATCGGATACGCCTGCGCCGAGGCGCTGACCGAGGACGGGTTCCGCTGCATCCTGGCCGACATCCAGGGCGACAAGGTGCGGGAGGCGGCCGAGCAGGTGGGCGGGATCGCGATGACCTGCGACATGGGCGACGCGGATCAGGTCAACGCGCTGTTCGACACCATCGCGGCCGATCACGGGCCGCTTGCCGCGCTGGTCAACAATGCGGGCGTGGCGATGCCGGGGGATGCGCTGGACTATTCGCTGGAGGATTTCCGCAAGGTGATCGACATCAACCTTGTCGGGACGTTCCTGGCCTCGCAGCGGGCGGCGAAGGCGATGGTGGCGGCAGGCGTGAAGGGAGCGATCGTCAACATGTCTTCGATCAACGCGCAGGTCGCGATCCCGGCGATCCCGGCCTATTGCGCCTCGAAAGGGGGCGTGATGCAGTTGACCAAGGCCATGGCGCTGGCGCTGGCGCCCAAGGGCATCCGCGTGAACGCGGTCGGCCCCGGCTCGATCGACACCGAGATGATGGCGGGCGTCAACGCCGATCCCAGTGCGATGGCGCGCGTGATGAGCCGGACGCCCATGGGCCGGGTCGGGACTGCGCGCGAAATCGGGGATGTGGTGGCGTTCCTGGTCTCGGAGAAGGCGAGCTATGTGACCGGTGAGACGATCTATGTCGACGGTGGCCGTCTGGGGCTGAATTACACGGTCTGACGTCTGCCTGACGGTTTGCCATACATTTTGCCGACACTTGCCCGACAGAGTGCCGACGCCGGGTTCAGACGCCCACGTAGCGCCGGGTGATCTCGGGCGAGAGGTCGTGCATCGGGCCGTGCCAGACAGTCTCGCCACGCGAGACGACCACGGCGCGATCGGCGAACCTGGCGAGTTCGCGCAGCGACTTGTCGATCAGCAGGATCGCCATGCCGCTGTTTTTCTTGAGGTTTTCGACGGCGGCCCAGATTTCTTGCCGGACCAGGGGGGCCAGACCCTCGGTCGCCTCGTCGAGGATCAGGAGGCGCGGGTTGGTCATCAGCGCGCGCCCGATCGCCAGCATCTGCTGCTCGCCGCCGGAAAGCGAGGCGGCGATCTGTGAGCGTCGTTCGCCAAGCCTTGGAAATAGCTCTGAAATTCGCGCTTCGGTCCATGCGCCCGGTCGCGCGGCGGCGGTGAGGTTTTCGGATACGGTGAGATCCCGGAAACACCGCCGTCCCTCGGGCACGAGACCGATTCCGAGACGCGCGGCGCGGTGGCTGGCGAGGCCGTGCAGGTCGTGGCCGTCGAAGGTGAGATGGCCCTTCGACGGGATCATGCGGCAGATCGCCCTGACGGTCGTCGTCTTTCCCATCCCGTTCCGGCCCATCAGCGCGACGACCTCGCCTTCGTCCAGCGTCAGGTCGATCCCGAATAGCGCGGGCACCGGGCCATAGGCGGCGGTGAGGGCCCTGAGTTCGAGGAGGCTCATGCGTCTTCCCCCAGATAGGCCTCGCGCACCTCGGCGGAGGTGCGGATCTGGTCGACGGTGCCGGTGGCGATGATGCGGCCGTAGACCAGCACGCTGACCCGGTCGGCGAGGGCGAAGACGGCGTCCATGTCGTGTTCGACAAGGAGGATCGGAGCCTGGTCGCGCAGGCCGTCGAGGAAGGCGGTCATGGACTTCGACCCTTCTGCGCCGAGGCCCGCCATGGGTTCGTCCATGAGGAACGCCTTGGGTTCGAGCGTCAGGGCGACAGCGACTTCGAGTTGGCGGCGCTGGCCGTGGCTGAGGTTGGCGGTCCGTTCCCCGGCGGCACTGGCGAGGCCCACTCGGTCGAGGGCGGCCATGGCGCGGTCGCGGAGCGTGGCGTCGGACTGGATGGTCCGCCAGAAGCGCCAGGGGCGTTGCGACTGGCCGAGGGCGCCGAGGAGGGCGTTCTCGAACACCGTGTCCTCCATCGCGAGGGCCGAGATCTGGAAGGTGCGGGCGAGGCCTGCGCGGACGCGGGCCTGAGTGGTGTTTTGGGTGACGTCGCGACCGAGGAGGTGGACACTGCCGCTGTCGGGGCGGAGACCGCCGGAGATCTGGGCGATGAGCGTGGATTTGCCCGCGCCGTTCGGGCCGATGATGGCGTGGATCTCGCCGGGGCGGAGGTCGATGGAGACGTCGTCGGTCGCGGTCAGTGCGCCGAACGACTTCATGAGGGTCCGGGTGGCAAGGACGGGCTCAGACATGGGGGCCCGCCTTGCCGGTCAGAAGTCCGACGACGCCGCCCCGCGCGAAGAGCACGATCAGAAGGAGGACCGCGCCCAGCCAGATGTGCCAGAACTCGGTCAGGCCACCCAGCCAGTGTTCGAGCGCGACGAAGAGCGCCGCACCGATTACCGGGCCCATGAGGCGGCCGACGCCGCCGATGACGATGAGGATGATCAACTCGCCCGAGAGCTGCCAGCTGAACATCGTCGGGCTGACGAAGCGGTTGAGGTCGGCGAAGAGCGCACCCGCAAGCCCCGTGACCGCGCCCGAGACGACGAAAGCGACGAGTTTCAGGCGGAGAGGGTCGAGGCCCACGGTCTCGACCCGCGCGGGGTTCTGGCGGGCGGCGTTGAGCGCCAGGCCGAAGGGCGAGGCGCGGAGGCGCCAGTGCAGGACCAGCGCGACGACGAGGGCGGCGAAGCAGAGGCCGAAGAATTGAATGGGGACGAGCGTGTTGAGGCCGGGAAAGCCGTTCCGGACATAGATCGAGAGGCCGTCTTCGCCGCCATAGGCGTTCCAGGAGATGGCGAAGTAGAAGAACATTTGCCCGAAGGCCAGCGTGATCATAATGAAGTAGACGCCCGTGGTCCTGAGCGACAGGAGTCCGATGAGCAGAGCCGCGAGGGCCGAGGCGATCACGGCGGTCAGCCAGATCACCGGCATGGACTTGGTCCCCTGGATGGTGAGGGGGCCGAGGTCGAGCGGGCTGAAGGTTTGCGCGTGGTGGGCGAGGATGCCCATGGCGTAGCCGCCGAGGCCGAAGAACACCGCGTGGCCCAGGCTGACCAGCCCGCCGATGCCGAGCGCGATGTTGAGGCCGACGGCGGCGAGCGCCAGGATCGCGGCGCGAGTGGCGAGCGTGATGGTGAAGGGTTCGTCGGTCCAGACGGCCCAGAGGGGCACGGCGGCGAGGCCGATCAGGACCGCGGCGTTGATGTGGCGTTCGGCGATCACGCGCGCGCACCGTAAAGGCCGGTGGGCCGCCAGATCAGGACCGCGCTCATCAGGATATAGACCGCCATCGAGGCGAGCGCGGATCCGGTCTGGGTGGCCGCGCCCGGTTCCATGAAGAGCTTGAAGAGTTCCGGCAGGAAGATGCCGCCGAGCGTGTCGGTCAGCCCCACGAGCAGCGCGCCGATGAAGGCGCCCTTGATCGAGCCGATGCCGCCGATGACGATGACGACGAAGGCCAGGATCAGGACGGGTTCGCCCATGCCGACCTGGACCGACTGGATCGCGCCGACGAGCGCGCCCGCGAGGCCGGCGAGCGCCGCGCCGAGGGCGAAGACCAGCGTGTAGAGTTTCGAGATGTCGACGCCGAGGGCCGCGATCATCTCACGGTCGTTCTCGCCCGCGCGGATGCGGATGCCGAGCCTGGTGCGCGCGGTCAGCCCCCAGAGGCCGAGGGCCACGGCGAGGCCGCCGCCGATCAGCGTGAGGCGGTAGAGCGTGTACTGGATGCCGCCCGGAAGCGTGACGGGGCCGGAGAGTGCGTCGGGGATGTCGAGAAAGAGCGGGAAGGAGCCGAAGACCCAGCGGGTGCCCTCGGAGAAGATCAGGATCAGGGCGAAGGTGGCGAGCACCTGGTCGAGGTGGGCCGCCGAATAGAGGCGGCGGATGACGACGAGTTCGACGAGCGCGCCTGCGACGGCTGCGGCAGTGAGCGCGGCGATGAGGGCGAGAGTGAACGAACCGGTCGCATCGGCGACCCAGGCGGCGGCGAAGGCGCCGATCATGTAGAGCGAGCCGTGGGCGAGGTTGATGAGGCCCATAACGCCGAAGATCAGCGTCAGGCCAGCCGCCATCAGGAACAGCATGACGCCGAATTGCAGACCGTTCAGGACCTGTTCGATCAGAAGGATGGCGCTCATGTGTCGTCGATCATGTCCCGGTGGTCGGCGCTCTGGCTATTGCCCTACCGCGTCGCGCGGACGGGGACAATGCCGGGATCAATAGGGGTTGCGCGCGCCCCGGTCCGTCGAGAGCGAGGTCTGGCGGCGCTCGACCAGAAGCTCGATGGCGTCGGCGAGGTGTTCCTTGTCGATGTGGTGATCGCCGCGGGCGACGCGAATCTTGTGCGCCTCGATCATCACGTCGGCGTGGCGGCAGCCTTCGGGCGGCTCGAACCGGTAGGAGGCGAGTTCAAGACGGAGGCCGAGGGGGTCTCGAAAGTAGATCGAATCCATGAAGCCCCGGTCGACCGGGCCGGAATGGCTGACCCCGCGGGCGTCGAGCCGTTCCGCCACCTGCCAGAACGTGGCCTGGCTGACGTTCAGGGCCAGGTGGTGAAGCGAACCGGTGGCTTCGGGCACCGGCTGGGGATCGGCCTGACGGTTCTCGTTCGTGAAGACGGTGATCAGGCGGCCGTCGCCGGGGTCGAAATAGAGGTGGCCTTCGTCGGGGTCGTCGAGATTGGGCTGATCGAAGACGAAGGGCATCCCGAGGACGCCCTCCCAGAAGTCGATGGAGGTTTGACGGTCCGCGCCGATGATTGTGATATGGTGGACGCCCTGGGTCTGGATCTTGCGGAATTCGTTTGCGGGCATAGCGGCCTCCTGTCGTGGTGCGACATCACATCTAGCGCAACCGCGTCCCGCAGTCATGTTCGTAGTCGCACAAGGTTTGTGAGGCGCGCGCCGGGCCTGCGGGTGGAATGCCGATTGGCCCGTTGAGCACAGGCACGGGACGATGTAGGCCGGTGGCGAGACGAAGGGGGCGGGTTACGGCTGGAGCGGGAGTGAATTCGATGGAGCGACATGGCGGCAAGCTGCTGGCGGAGTGCCTGGTGGCCTTGGGGGCGAAGAAGGCCTTCGGGGTGCCGGGCGAGAGTTTCCTGGCGGTTCTGGATGCGATGCACGACCCCGCGGGGCGCTTCGATTTCATTAACTGTCGGAACGAGGGCGGGGCGGGGTTCATGGCCGCCGCCTGGGGCAAGCTGACGGGCCAGCCGGGGATCGCCATGGTGACGCGGGGGCCGGGCGCGACGAACGCCTCGATCGGCATCCACACCGCCATGCAGGACAGCGCGCCGATGATCGCCTTCGTGGGCCAGATCGGGACAGAGATGCGGGGCCGCGAGGCGTTCCAGGAATTGGACTATCGCGCGGTCTTCGGGACGATGGCGAAATGGGCGGTCGAGATCGACGATGTCGCGCGCATCCCCGAGATCGTGGCGCGAGCGTGGAAGACGGCGGTGACGGGACGGCCGGGGCCGGTGGTCGTGGCGCTGCCCGAGGACATGCTGACCATGCGGACCGAGGTGGCGCCGCTGACGGGACCGGCGGAATATCCCGAGCCGGTGGCGACTGCGGAGACCGTCGCGCGGGCGCGGGCGATCCTGTCGGAAGCGCAGCGCCCGCTGATCCTCTACGGCGGCTGCAACTGGACCGAGGCGGGGCGACGGGCGTTGCAGTCCTTTGCCGAGGCCTCGGACATCCCCGTGGTGTCGGTGTTCCGCTATCAGGACCAGTTCGACAATTTCTCGCCCGTCTTCTGCGGCGAGGCCGGAGTGGGCATGACGCCCGGGGTCCGTCGTCTGATGACCGAAGCGGATGTCATTCTTGCGGTGAACAATCGGTTCGGCGAGAATTCGACCGATGGCTGGACGCTGTTGAGGGTGCCGGTGCCGGACCAGCGGCTGATCCATGTGCACGGCTCGGATCTGGAGTTGGGGAAGGTCTATCAGCCGGAATTGGGCATCCATTCCGGGCCGAACGCCTTTGCGGCGGCGATGGCCGAAGCTCCGGTCTCGGGCGGTTGGGCCGGCTGGCGGGCCGGGGCACGGGAGACATGGGAGGCCGGGTTCGACCTGGGCGATCTGCCGAGCCCGGTGGACATGGGGAAGGTCTCGGCGCACTTGCGGGACGTGCTGCCCGAAGACGTGATCGTGACGAACGGCGCGGGCAACTTCACGGTCTGGCCGAACAAGTTTTTCAAGTACGGGCCGAAGGCGCGGCTTTTGGCGCCGCAGGCGGGCGCGATGGGGTATGGTCTGCCGGCGGCGATCGCCGCCAAGATCGCCGATCCGGGGCGGACGGTGGTGTGCTTTGCCGGTGACGGCGATTTCCAGATGAATTGCCAGGAATTGGCGACCGCGGCGCAGTTCGGGGCCTGTCCGATCATTCTGATCCTGAACAACGGGATCTACGGCACGATCCGCGCGCATCAGGAGCGGCATTATCCGACGCGGGTGTCGGGGACGTATATGAACATCAACCCTGATTTTGCGGCCCTGGCCAAGGCCTATGGGTTCCACGGCGAGCGGGTCGAGGCGACGGCGGATTTCCCGGCGGCGTTCGAGCGGGCGATGGCGTCGAAGACGGGGGCGGTTCTGGACCTGAACATTTCGGCCGAGGCGCTGACGCCGCGCGTGACGCTGAGCCAGATGCGGGACGCGGCGTTGAAGGCGAGCGAGAAGGCATGAGCGCGGCGCGAGACACTCGTCTGGGCGCGGATATCGGGGGTACCTTTACCGACATCGTGCTGGATGTGCGGGGCCGTCTGTATTCGGCCAAGGTGCTGACGACTTATGCCGCGCCGGAGCAGGCGATCCTGGACGGCATCGCCGCGGTGACGGCCGAGGCCGGGATCTCGGCATCCGAGATCGGACTTGTCATCCACGGGACGACGCTGGCCACCAACGCGCTGATCGAGCGGCGTGGCGCGCGGACGGCGCTGGTGACGACCGAGGGGTTCCGCGACGTGATCGAGATGCGGACCGAGAACCGGTTCGCGCAGTATGATCTCAACATCCAGTTGCCGCCGCCCTTGATCCCGCGCGAGGACCGGTTTCCCGTCGCGGGTCGGATCGGGGCGGAGGGGCAGGAGCTTGCGCCCCTGGACGAGGCGGCGTTGGAGGCGTTGGCGGAGCGCATCCGGGACGAGGGGTTCGGCGCCGTCGCGGTGGGGTTCATCCATTCCTACATGAACCCGGCGCACGAGGAGCGCGCGCGCGAGATCCTGGCGGCGAAGCTGGACATTCCCATCTCGATCTCGTCCGAGGTCAGCCCGCAGATGCGCGAGTTCGAGCGCTTCAACACGGTCTGCGCCAACGCCTATGTGCGCCCGCTTATGGAGAGCTATCTGGCGCGGCTTCAGGAACGGCTGAAGGAGATGGGGGCGGACTGCCCGGTCTTCATGATCCATTCGGGCGGGGGGCTGATCTCGGTCGAGACGGCAGGCGCCTTTCCGGTGCGGCTGGTGGAATCGGGGCCTGCCGGTGGCGCGATCTTTGCCGCCGACATCGCAGCGCGCTTCGGGCTGGAGAAGGTCGTGAGCTACGACATGGGAGGAACGACGGCCAAGATCTGCCTGATCGAGGATTTCCAGCCGCAGACGGCGCGGACCTTCGAGGTGGCGCGGACCTATCGGTTCGCCAAGGGCTCGGGGATGCCGATATCGATTCCCGTGATCGAGATGATCGAGATCGGAGCGGGCGGCGGATCGCTGGCCTGGGTCGATGCGATGGGACGGATCCAGACCGGGCCGGAGAGCGCCGGGTCGGAGCCGGGGCCGGCGTGTTACCAGCGGGGCGGGACGCGACCCGCGATCACGGATGCGGATCTGGTGTTGGGGAAGCTCGATGCCGAGAACTTCGCCGGGGGCAAGATCAGGCTGTCGGAAGAGAAAGCGAAGGCGGCCATCGTCGCAGAGGTCGGCGATGCGCTGGGCCTGAAGCCGCAGGCGGCGGCCTTCGGGATCGTCGAGGTGGTGGACGAGAACATGGCCAATGCCGCGCGGGTTCATGCGGTCGAGAACGGCAAGGCCATCGGCGACAATGCGATGATCGCCTTCGGTGGCGCGGCGCCTTTGCACGCGGCGCGGCTGTGCGAGAAGTTGGGCATCGACCTGTGTCTGATCCCGAAGGGCGCTGGGGTCGGATCGGCCATCGGCTTTCTGAAAGCGCCCTTTGGCTACGAGGCGCTGACCTCGCAGGTCATGGCGCTGTCGGCGTTCGATGCGGAGTCGGTCAATAGTGAGTTGAGCCGCCTCAAAGCGACTGCCGAGGGATTCGTGCGGGCCGGGGCGGATGGCGAAATCACCTGCGAGATCGTGGCGTTCATGCGCTATCGCGGGCAGGGATGGGAAATCCCCGTGCCGCTGCCAGACCGGGCGTTCGAACCGGGTGACGTCGAGATGATCCGCGAGACGTTCCGTTCGCGCTATGCCCGGTTCTTCGGACGTGCGGTGGAGGGGCCGGAGATCGAGATCGTGACCTGGTCGGTCAAGGTTCAGGACATCCGGCCCGCGCCCGCTCGGATCGTGCTGGAGACGTCGGGGCGGCCGGAGGAGGCGAAGATTTATCGTGAGGTCTTTGACCCGGCCACCGGGGCAACAATGAAAACGGCTGTCATCGCGCGCAGCCGTCTGTCGCCCGGTGCTCGGATCGCCGGTCCGGCAGTGATCGTCGAAGACGAGACATCCACCATCGTGACCTCGCCATTCGATGCGGTGATCCAGCCGGACGGCACGATCCTGTTGGTTCGGAAGGGAGCGTAAGCCCATGTCGCAGATCGACGAGATTCGGATGCAGGTGATGTGGAACCGCCTGATATCGGTGGTGGAAGAACAGGCGATGACGCTGATCCGCACCGCGTTCTCGACCAGCGTCCGCGAGGCGGGGGACCTCTCCGCCGGGGTCTACAACGCGCGGGGCGAGATGCTGGCGCAGGCGGTGACCGGCACGCCGGGGCACGTCAACACAATGGCCGAGGCGGTGGGGAATTTCCTGGAGGCGATCCCGCGCCAGACCATGTATCCGGGCGACACCTATGTGACCAACGATCCCTGGCTGGGGACGGGGCATCTGCACGACATCACGATGGTCACGCCGGTCTTCAACGGCGATGCGCTGATCGGCTTTTTCGCGTGCACCGCGCATGTGGTCGACGTGGGCGGGCGCGGGTTCGGGGCGGACGGCAAATCGGTCTACGAGGAAGGCATCCAGATCCCGATCATGAAGTTCGCCGAGCGGGGCGAGGTGAACGAGGTTCTGGTGGCCCTGTTGCGCGCGAACGTGCGCGAACCGAACCAGGTGGTGGGCGATTTCTATTCGCTGGCCGCCTGCAACGATGTGGGGCGCGACCGTCTGCTGGAGATGCTGGACGAGATCGGGCTGCCGGATCTGGAGGCGTTGGGCGACTTCATCCTGAGCCGGACCCGCAAGGCGATGCTGGAGCGGCTGGCGGACCTGCCCAAGGGCAGCTGGGCGAACGAGATGATGACCGATGGATACGACGCGCAGATCAAACTGGCGGCGACGGTGACCATCGGGGAGGACAACGTGCTGGTCGATTTCGACGGATGTGCGCCGGTCAGCCGCTGGGGCATCAACTGTCCGATGATCTATGCCAAGGCCTATGCCAGTTATGCCATCAAGTGCGTGGTCGCGCCGGACATTCCGAACAATGCGGCCTCGCTGGCTCTGATCGACGTGGTCTCGCCGGTGAACGTGGTCAATGCCGAACGGCCCGCGCCGGTGTCGCTGCGTCACGTGATCGGGCACATGGTGCCGGACGTGGTTCTGGGTGCCTTGGCGCAGGCGCTGCCGGGGCAGATCCAGGCCGAGGGGGCCGGAGCCTTGTGGAACGTGCATATCTCGGCGCGTCCTGTTGCCGGACAGGCGGGTCGGCGGGCCGAGGTGTTGATGTTCAACTCGGGCGGCATGGGCGCGCGACCTGCGCTAGACGGTCTGAGCGCGACGGCGTTTCCCTCGGGCGTGATGACCATGCCGATCGAGGCGACCGAGCATACCGGGCCGATCGTCGTCTGGCGCAAGGAGTTGCGGCCGGATTCGGGTGGTGCGGGCGCGTATCGGGGCGGTCTAGGCCAGATCATCGAGATCGCGCCGATGGAGGGCCACGAGTTCGAGTTCTCGGCCATGTTCGACCGGGTGGGAACGCCTGCGCGGGGCCGGGACGGCGGTGCGGACGGCGCGGCGGGCGAGGTCACGCTGGACGATGGCACGAGGATGCGGCCCAAGGGCTGGCAGTTCGTGCCCGCCGGACGGCGGCTGATCCTGAAGGCGCCGGGGGGCGGCGGGTTCGGCGACCCGTCGCGGCGATCTGAGGAGGCGCAGGCGGCGGATCGGAAAAAGGGCTATGTGACAAAAGCCTGAGGTGGGCCGTTCACAGGGTTGACTGGCAAGGGAGGTGTTCAGATGGCGGGAAGCCAGGACTATGCCGCGGATCCGCGCAACGAGAACATCCTGATCTATTTGAACGGCGAATTCGTGCCGCGCGAGAAGGCGATGGTCTCGATCTTTGACGCGGGCTGGATCCTTGGTGACGGGATATGGGAGGGGCTTCGCGTGCATGGCGGGCGGCTGGCCTTCATGAAGCGGCACCTGGACCGGCTGTTCATGGGCGCGCGCGCCATCGACCTGGATATCGGGATGACTAAGGATCAGGTGCGGGCCGCTCTGGAGGACACGCTTGAGCGGAACGGCATGACGGGTCAGGAGGGCGTGCATGTGCGCCTGATGATCACGCGCGGCCTGAAGAAGACGCCGAACCAGGACCCGCGGCACACGATCTCGCCGCCGACCATCGCCATCGTGCCGGAATACAAGGTGATGAGCCCGGAGGTTCTGAAGACGGGACTTACCATGTTCACCTCGACGTTCCGCTGTTCGCGGGCGGATATGTTCGATATGCGCCTGAACACCCACAGCCGGCTGAACCTGATCATGGCGCTGACACAGGCGATCAAGGCGGGGGCGGACGAGGCGCTGATGCTAGATGACCGGGGCTTTGTTTCGTCGGGCAACGCGACGAATTTCTTCATCGTCAAGGATGGTGCGGTGATGACTTCGACCGGGGCCAGTTGCTTCAACGGGATAACGCGGGCGAACATGATCGAGATCTGCGAGATCGAAGGGATACCCTGCGTGCAGCGGGATTTCACTCTGAGCCATGTCTACGACGCGGACGAAGCCTTTGCCACGGGCAGCTTCGGCGGCCTGACACCGGTCCGGGCAGTTGACGGGCGGGAGTTTCCGCATGTCATGGGGCCGGTGTCGGCGCGATTGCGCGCGGCCTATCTGGAGTATGCCAAGACGGCGGAGTGAGGGGCGGCCCTGTCAGGCCGCCATGCGCTTGGGACGCCGACCCGGCCGGCGCCGCGGGCGCCGTTTCGCCGAGCCTTTGGCAGGTGTCGCCGCGCCGCCCCAGGGTCTGCCGCCAGCGACTTCGACCCGGGTGCCGAGCACCTTTTCGATGGCCTTGAGTTCGCCCATCTCGTCAGCGGCGCAAAAGGCGATGGCGCGCCCGTCGCGGCCGGCCCGTGCCGTCCGGCCGATACGGTGGACGTAGTTCTCGGGCACGTTCGGGAGGTCGTAGTTGTAGACGTGGCCGACGCCCGGAATGTCGATCCCGCGGGCGGCGACATCCGTGGCGACCAGCACACGGACCGATCCCTCCTTGAACGCCGCGATGGCGCGGTCGCGCTGGCCCTGGCTTTTGTTGCCGTGGATCGAGGCGGCTGCGAAGCCGGCCTTCTCAAGGTGTTTCATCAGCCGTTCGGCGCCGTGCTTGGTGCGGGAGAAGACAAGAGCGAGGTCGTCGCGGTGCCCGTCCAGCAGGTCGATCAGCAGACCCTGCTTTTCCTCCTTCGGGACGAAATGAACCGAATGGGCGACCTTGTCGGCGACCTTGCCCGGGGGCGAGACCTCGACCCGGACGGCATCGGTCAGGTAGTCGCGCGCAAGTTCGGCCATCGATTTTGGCATGGTGGCCGAGAACATCATGGTCTGGCGATCCTTGCCGAGCATCGGCGCGATGCGGCGGAGCGCATGGACAAAACCGATGTCGAGCATCTGGTCGGCTTCGTCCAGGACGAGGAAGCGCGTATGGCCGAGGTCGACCGCGCGGCGTTCCATAAGGTCGATGAGACGGCCCGGTGTGGCCACCAGGATGTCGGTGCCGCGGGAGAGTTGCTGGGCCTGGGCGTTGATCGAGCGACCGCCCACGACGAGCGTGATGCGCAAATCCTTTGTCAGGCCGCGAAGGGTCTGCACGATCTGGTTGGCCAGTTCGCGCGTCGGGGCCAGGATCAGGCCGCGTGCGGATTTGGGCGCGGGCCGCTCTTGGCGTTTGGAGAGCGCGACGACAAGGGGGATGCCGAAGGCGGCGGTCTTGCCGGTGCCGGTCTGGGCGATGCCCAGGACATCGCGGCCCTGAACGGCATGCGGGATCGCCTTGGTCTGGATCGGTGTCGGTTGCGTCAAGCCGAGCTCTTCGAGCCGGGCGACGAGGGAGGCCTTGAGCCCGAGGTCTTGGAAGTTCATGTTCTGTCCTTGGCCGGAGTTGGCTCCGGTCCGAATGGCGGCCGGCCCTGCGGGCGGCCGGGTGGGGTGCACCTTGGGCATTCGCGCGCGACACCGGATTGTGCCGAACGCCGCTCAAGGCGGATTCCCCTTACGTGATGTGGGAAAACGATGCGTCAGGCCGGGGGCGGAATGAACCCGCCTGCTCACGCGGCAGAGCGATGACGTGTGTGAGATGGTACGTTCTCAGCGCTTTGTCAATCGAAACCCTGCGTCGGGGCTTTGGCTCGACAGGCATGGTCACTTGAGACCGATCTCTTCAAGTCTGGCCGCCGCCTGCTGCAATTGCGGCAACTTGTCGGTCAGGCTGGCGATACTGTGCCTCTGGCCCGGTGCGTGGATCGAGAGTGTGGTCAGCAGGCGGTCCTTGCTGTCCCTGATCGGTACGGCGATGGCGACCATGTCGTTCATGAATTCCTGGTCGTCGGTCGAATAGCCGCGCGCGCGGGTCTTCGCCAGTTCCTTGCGAAGGTCGGCTTCGTCGGTGAGCGTATGGCTGGTCTGCGGTTCCAGCTTCAGCCATGACAGCAGTCGCAGGAGTTTGTCGGTGCGGAGCGAGGAGAGGTACATCTTGCCGCTGGCAGTGCAGTGGAAGGGCACCTGCGTGCCGACGGGCAATTGGATGCGCAGCGGCCAATGGGTTTCGACGCGGTCGAGATAGACCATGCCGTAGCGGCCGGGCGCTGCGAGGTTGCAGGTCTCGCCGACCTCTTCGGCCAGCGCGCGCATGATCATCAGTCGTTCGGTCCGCACGCGTTGCGACGACAGGGTGTTGCCCGCCAGTCGCCTGAGGCGGCGACCCGGACCATAAGACCGCCCGTCGATATCGCGCTGAAGAAAGCCCTCGTCCTCGGCCGTGGCCAGCAGGCGGTGCACCGTGGGCTTTGGCAGCCCGAGCGTGTCGGCCAGGTGCGACGGAGAGACCGGGACGCCGGCCCTTGCGACTTCTTCGATCATCAGAAGAAGCCTGAGGTTGGTCGGCATCTGTTTCTGCGTATCCGGTTCGTCGTCCTTCATCGGTTCGGCAACAGGAAGAGCGCCAGTTCGGGCGTCAGCGACACGAGGATCCAGACACTGATGAGCGCGGCGAGATAGGGCACGGTGTATCTTAGCAGCTTGAAATAGGGCACGCCTGTGACACCGGAGGCGACATAGAGGTTCAACCCGTAGGGCGGGGTGATGAAGCCGATCGACGCACCGACCAGGAAGATCACCGAGAAGTGGATGGGATCGACACCGACGCTCGCCGCGATGGGCGCCAGGATCGGCGCCAGGATGATCGTGACCGGAAGGGATTCGAGGACCATGCCCGAGAAGAACACGATGACCATCGCGGTGAACAGAACGGCGTAGTAGCCGCCCATGGAGGTCACGAAGTCTCCGATCACCTGTTGCGCGCCGAGGAGCGAGAGGATCTGCTGCATGACGACGGAAATCGCGATCAGTGGCGCGAGGATGCCGGTGATTTCGGCGGATCGCATGGTGATGCCCGGTATCTGCCAGAGCGTGAAGCCCTCGACGACCAGCATTTCGGGGTAGCTTTTGTCTTCCCAGGTGCGGGTGGAATCCTGGTGTGTCAGCCGGCTGACGACCCAGGACAGAAGCCCCGCGATGATACAGAAGCCGACCGTCACGCCGGCCGCTTCGGTCGGGGAGAATTTGCCGGTGTAGATGCCCCAGAGCACAAGGCCGATGGCGAAGAAGCCCAGCCAGGCCCCGAACGCGGTTTTCAGGATGCGGTTCAATTGCAGCGGGATCAGGTAGCCCCACCCGTTGATGCGGCAGACGATCCAGCAGGCCAGTTGCATGCCGACAACCATCAGCGCGCCGGGGATGATGCCCGCGACGAAGAGGTCCGAAATCGGCAGGTTCATCAGAAAGCCGTAGACGATGAAGATGATCGAAGGCGGGATGATGATGCCCACGGTGCCGCCCGCAGCGGCGGTCGCCGCCGAGAAGCGTTCGTCATAGCCGCCCTTGACCATTTCGGGGTGCAGCATCGAACCGATGGTGGCGGTGGTGGCGGAGTTCGAGCCGGAAATTGCGGCGAAGAGCCCGCATGCGCCGAGCGAGGCCATGGCCAGTCCGCCCCTGAGCCAGCCGAGGCAGGCATAGGCGAAATCGGACAGCCGTCGGGCGATACCGGATTTGTTAATCAGGTCGCCGGTCAGGATGAAGAGCGGCATGGCCAGAAGCGCGAAGCCCTTGTTGAAGACGTTCAGCAACTCGGCGCCCATGTTGTCGAGGGTCAGGCCCAGGACGAAGGAGCAGCCGATCACCCAGTAGGCGATGACCAGGAAGACCGGCACGCCGATCATGAACAGGAATGTGACGCCGACCGAGATCAGCGTGATTAGGGTTCCGTCGGCCATCAGGTATCTCCCCCGATCACGGCCTGCCGGATCAGCGGCTCGCCCGAGCGGTAGTTGCGGGTGTCGTCCTGGATGTTCTCGATCGCGCGGGCGGCCATCAGGGTTGCGGCCACCGGCGCGGCCAGGAGGAACCACCATTGCATCGTGTTGTCCGTGCCCAGCACGATCTGGAAGTTGGACGCCGAGAGCGCGACGAGGCGCAGCGTCGTGACCAGCATGATCAGCGCGAAGCCGAACCAAAGGATGAAGTCCAGCCAGAGGCAGAGATACTGTGCGGTGCGCGGCATGTTGGTGCGGAATTCAGAAAAGCTGAGATGGGTGCCGACACGGATGTTATAGGCCGCGCCGAACCAGGCCATGATCATGAACAGAAGCGGCGGAATCGTCGTGGACCAGGGTTGCTGGTTCGAGAAGATGAACCGGTCGATGACGCCCCAGAAGATGATCAGCGCGATGGCGAGATAGCTTGTCACCATCACGGTGCGTTCGAAGTACCGCTCGATGATCGGGACATGATGATAGATCCACGCCAGTGCGAGCCCCGAAACGAGAAGAAACGCGGCCCCGAAGACCCAGGTGCTTTCCGCCCTGAGCGCGGTTCTGATTTCGAAGGAATCCTGACTGGCGAAGGCCGCGAAAAGCGTGCCCAGATCGGCCCAGATCGACATCCGTCCCCACTCCCTGATCTATGCCTGCCGGATTTGTCCGGTCTTTCGGCTGGATAAGAACCGTCGGCCCCGCGCTGGTGGCGGAGCCGACTTGGACCCTAGCGGGTAGGGTTCAGCCTTTCCACCACCGGCGCGGCTCGACGTTTTCGGCCAGCGTGTGGGGGTTGTTGCGGACTTCGTTATAGATGTCCTGATAGGTGTCGATGCCATCGGCCCAGTTGTTGATCCGCTCGCGCCATTCCTCCCAGAGCTGCGGCTGGAATTCGGGCGAACACATCTCTTCGGCCTTCCGGATCTCTTCGTCCGACAACGACGCGACGCGCACGTTGTTCTGGGCGAAGATCGTGTCGGGCAGTTGCGGATTGGAGAAACCGACCGTGTTGACCAGCGCGGCCTCGTTCGCGGCCTGGACGTGGACCTGCGTGAGATAGGACGATTCCATCACCGCATCCTGCAACTCGCCCGACAGGCTGTCGAAGGTCGACACTGTCATGGCGGTATGTTCGGTGCCGCAGAAGAACCGCAGGTCAACGCACTGGCTGACCACCGGCGACATATTGGCATAGGCCACGGCCGACGCCCATGTCTCGGCGCCGTCGATCAGACCCTGCTTGAGACCGTCGAGGGTTTCTTCCCATGCGATCGGCACCGGGTTCAGGTTGAGCGCGTTCATCGCGATCCGGCCAAGCTGGGTGCCCGTCACGCGGTTCTTCGTGCCCGCAAGCTGGTCGATCGAGGTGACGGTGTCCTTGTCCTCCCAGGAGAGCCCAAGCTGGATGCCGCGAAGTTCGGCATGGGTGAAGAGAAACTTCAGCCCGTGACGCTTCTCGAACGGATCGCGCAGGATTCGCTGAGATTCCGGCGAGTACATGAAGTAGTACTGGTCGGCGCGCGAGCGGAACATGTAGGCGTAGTCCAGCACGTTGAGATAGGGCGCGCCGCCGGCCGAGTTCTGGGTCGACGCGGCGTAGAGGTCGATGATGCCCTGCTGGGCCTTCTCGACGCAGGAGAGCTGTCCGCAGATCTGGTTGTTGCCGATGAATTCGATCCGGATTTCGCCGTCGGTGCGTTCTTCGAGATCGCGGGCAAATTCAAGGCAGCCGGCGCGCTCGATCAGCAGGTTTTGCGGGTTGAAGCCCGCGGCGCCGAACTTGAGCGTATGCTTGGCTTCCTTGCTGAATCGCTTGTTGTAGGTCGATTCTGCTGCCCTTGCGAGGTTGGCTGCCGTCATCGCGCCGCCGAAAGTCCCTGCCGCAAGCAGCGTGGAACTCATGCCATAAGTTCCTGCTATGCGGAAGAAATCCCGGCGCGACACACCTTTGATACGATCGTAAATTCCCATCTGCGTCCTCCCTTTTACGCTATTAATGAGACGAGTTGTTTCAAAAAAGGCTAGATTAGTATTTGCAGCTTGCATAGGATTTTTTCGACCGGGAGGGATGCCAGCCATGGAAGCAGACTATGTCGTCGTCGGCGCGGGTTCGGCCGGATGCGTCATCGCCAATCGGCTGAGCGCGCGCACCGGGACGAAAGTCGTGCTTCTGGAGGCGGGCGGTCGCGACTGGAATCCGTGGATTCACATCCCCGTCGGCTACTTCAAGACGATGCATAATCCGTCGGTCGACTGGTGCTATCGGACCGAGCCCGACCCGGGGCTGAACGGCCGCAGTCTGGACTGGCCGCGCGGCAAGGTGCTTGGCGGATCGTCCTCGCTGAACGGGCTTCTTTATGTTCGGGGCCAGCCCCAGGATTACGACCGCTGGCAACAGATGGGCAATCCGGGCTGGGGTTGGGACGACGTGCTGCCGCTGTTCAAACGTTCGGAGCGTCAGGAGCGCGGCGCCGACGCGTTTCACGGCGTCGACGGGACGCTTTCGGTGTCGGACATGCGGCTCAAGCGGCAGATATGCGACGCCTGGGTCGCCGCGGCGCAGGAGGCGGGGTATCCCTTCAATCCCGACTACAATGGCGCGACGCAGGAGGGCGTGGGCTATTTCCAGTTGACCACACGCAACGGGCGCCGGTGCTCGGCCGCCGTCGCATTCCTGAATCCGGTGCGGTCGCGTGCGAACCTGCGCATCGTGACGCGCGCGGCCGCCAACCGGATTCTGTTCGACGGGCGGCGGGCGACGGGGGTGTCCTATCGCGACGGATCGGGGGCGCAGAAGATCGTCAAGGCGCGGCGCGAGGTGATCCTGTCTTCGGGCGCCATCGGCTCGCCGCAGCTTTTGATGGTGTCGGGCATCGGCGAGGCGGCGCAGCTTCGCGAACACGGGATCGCAGTGGTGCAGTCGCTGGATGGCGTCGGCAAGAACATGCAGGATCACCTTCAGGCGCGGCTGGTGTTCAAGTGCAACGAACCGACGCTGAACGACGAAGTGCGCAGCCTGTTCGACCAGGCGCGTATCGCGGTAAGGTATGCGTTGACGCGTTCGGGCCCGATGGCGATGGCGGCCAGCCTGGCCACGGGCTTTCTGCGGACGGGCGACCATGTCGAGACGCCCGACATCCAGTTTCACGTTCAGCCGTGGTCCGCGGACAGTCCGGGCGAGGGCGTGCACCCGTTCTCGGCCTTCACCATGTCGGTCTGTCAGCTGCGGCCAGAGAGCCGGGGCGAGATTCGCCTGGCCTCGTCGGATGTGGGCGTGCATCCCCGGATCATTCCGAACTACCTGTCGACCGAGACCGATTGCCGGACGATCGTGGAAGGTATCAGGATCGCGCGCCGCATTGCGCGCTGCGCGCCGCTGACGGAGAAGATATCGGAGGAGTTTCGACCCGATAAGTCGCTGGCTCTCGACGATTACGCAGGCACCCTGGATTGGGCGCGGAACAATTCGACCACGATCTATCACCCGACCGGGACCTGCAAGATGGGTCGAGGCAGCGATGCGGTGGTGGATGCGCGACTGCGGGTCCACGGAACCGCCGGGCTGAGGGTGGCGGATTGCTCGATTATGCCCGAAATCGTCTCGGGGAACACCAACGCGCCCGCGATCATGATCGGAGAAAAGGCCTCGGACATGATCCTGGAGGACGAGAGAGCGGAGGCGCTTTAGCCTTACTTTGCCGCTGTACCGGGCCATTTGCGAATTCGCGTTCCAAGACAAGGCCGCGCGGAGGCGTGGTCAGAAAAATTTTCCACGCCTCTTGAGGTTCCAGTGACTGGAAGGCCTATATGGACGTTGTATCGTCATTAGAGGCCCGTTCCCATGACCCGCGCGACCCAAACGACACTGAGTATCGACGGCATGTCCTGTGCATCCTGCGTGGGACGTGTCGAAAAGGCGCTGTCCGGCCTGGACGGCGTGTCGGATGTATCGGTGAACCTGGCCACGGAGACCGCCCGTCTGACCGTGGACGATCCGGGACGCCTGGCTGACGCAGCCAGATCTCTGGAATCGTTGGGCTATCCTGCACGAACGGAGAAGGTCACCCTGAACATCGCGTCGATGTCCTGCGCATCCTGCGTCGGCAGGGTGGACAAGGCCCTGGCCGAGGTGCCGGGGGTCGTGTCCGTCAACGTGAACCTGGCCGCGGAGACCGCGGCGGTCGAGTACCTCGAAGGCGCCGTCGCGCCCGCCGACCTGATGGCGGCGGCGGCCGCAATCGGCTATCCGGCCGAAATTGCCGAGGCGAACGTCAGCCAGTCGCGTATCGCACGGAAGACCGACGAGGCGCGGTCCCTGTCCAGACGGGTCGCCTTCGCGGCGGCGCTGACGCTTCCGGTGTTCGTGCTGGAGATGGGCGCGCACCTGATCCCGGCATTTCACATGGCCATCGCCAACAGTATCGGCACCCAGACGTCCTGGGTGATCCAGTTCGTGCTGACGACCGTCATTCTGTTCGGTCCCGGACGGCAGTTCTATGCCAAGGGTTTTCCGGCCTTGTTGCGCGGCTCGCCCGACATGAACAGCCTGGTGGCCGTGGGCACCGGCGCGGCATGGAGCTATTCGGTCGTTGCGACCTTCCTGCCGGGTCTTCTGCCCGAGGGTGTGCGGGCGGTCTATTTCGAGGCGGCGGCGGTGATCGTGGTTCTGATCCTGATCGGGCGCTGGCTGGAAGCGCGCGCCAAGGGGCGGACGGGGGCTGCCATCGAGGCGCTTCTGGGGCTTCAGGTGCGCACGGCGCGGGTGATCCGGGATGGGCGCACCCTGGATGTTGAGGTGGAGCGACTGGCGGTCGGTGATGTCGTGCTGGTGCGACCGGGTGAGCGTATTCCCGTCGACGGCGAGGTGACGGATGGCACCAGCCATGTCGACGAAAGCATGATCACGGGCGAGCCGCTGCCGGTCGAGAAGACCGTAGGCGTCGCGGTGACGGGCGGGACGGTCAACGGTGCGGGCAGCCTGACGTTCCGTGCGACGCGGGTCGGCGCGGACACGACGCTGGCGCAGATCATCCGTATGGTCGAGGACGCCCAGGGGGCGAAGCTGCCTATACAGGGGCTGGTCGATCGCGTGACGCTTTGGTTCGTACCTGTTGTCATGACGCTGGCCCTGCTCACTGTGGTCGTGTGGCTGATCTTCGGACCCGATCCGGCGCTGACGCTGGCGTTGGTCGCCGGTGTTTCGGTTCTGATCATCGCCTGCCCCTGCGCCATGGGGCTGGCGACGCCGACGTCGATCATGGTGGGGACAGGGCGCGGGGCGGAACTTGGCGTTCTGTTCCGGAAGGGCGACGCGCTGCAAGCGCTGTCCGAGGTCGACGTGATCGCTTTGGACAAGACGGGCACGGTGACCGAAGGCAGGCCGGCGCTGACCGATCTGGTTGTCGCCGAAGGGTTCGATCGTGACACAGTGTTGCGCCTGATCGCCGCCGTCGAAACACGGTCAGAGCATCCGATTGCCGAGGCGATCGTTCGCGGCGCGCGGGCCGAGGGGGCGGATGTTCCCCCGATTGGCGGGTTCCGTTCGGTCACGGGTTTCGGTGTGGCCGGCACCGTGGAGGACCGCGAGGTCATGATCGGGGCGGACCGTTACATGCGCCGCGAGGGGGTCGACATCGCCGCGTTGGCCGAGGTCGAACGCGATCTTGCTGGCCGGGGTCGCACGGCGCTTTTCGCGGCGGTTGACGGAGCTTTGGCGGCGGTGATCGCCGTGGCCGACCCGGTGAAGCCCGCCAGCCGCGCGGCCATCGCGGCGCTGCGCGCGCGCGGCTACCAGGTGGCGATGGTAACCGGCGACAAGCGCGAAACGGCCGAGGCCATCGCGCGCGAGACCGGGATTGACCACGTGGTCGCGGGCGTTCTTCCGGACGGGAAGGTTGCGGCGCTGGACGACCTGAGAGCCGGCGGGCGAAAGGTCGCCTTTGTCGGCGACGGTATCAACGACGCCCCGGCGCTGGCCCATGCCGATGTCGGGATCGCTATCGGGACAGGCACGGATGTGGCCATCGAATCCGCGGATGTCGTGCTGATGTCGGGGGATCTGCGCGGCGTGGTCAATGCCACCGAGGTCTCCCGGCGGACGATGGCGAACATCCGGGAAAACCTTGTCTGGGCCTTCGGTTACAACGTGCTGTTGATCCCTGTTGCGGCAGGTGTGCTGTACCCGTTCTTCGGGATCCTTCTGTCGCCGGTGTTCGCCGCCGGTGCGATGGCCCTGTCGTCCGTTTCGGTGCTGGCGAACGCCCTGCGGCTTCGGCGCATCCGGCCGGCGATGCGCGAAGACGCGGCACCCGAAAGGCGACCCGTGTCGGCCCGGACCCAGCCTGCGGAATAGGAGGCCTGTTGCGATGAATATCGGAGAAGTCGCGGAACGATCGGGGATACCGGCAAAGACCATCCGCTACTACGAGGACATCGGCCTTGTCCGCCCTCGGCGGAGCGGCAACGGGTACCGCGCTTTCGCGGAGACCGATCTTCACAAGCTGGCGTTTCTGGGACGGGCCCGAGCTCTTGGGTTCTCGATCGAGGATTGCCGCACGCTGTTGGGGCTTTACGAGGACGAAACCCGGGAAAGTGCGCAGGTGAAGGCGATTGCCGAGGAGCACCTGGCCGCGATCGACGACAAGATCGCCCAGCTTCAGGGGATGCGCGGGACCTTGTCGCACCTGATCGAGGCCTGCCGGGGCGATCATCGCCCCGATTGCCCGATTCTGTCGGATCTGTCCGGCGGGCGAGGCGGCGTTGCTGACTGATGCCGGGGACGCACTGGGCGGGCTGTCGTCTGAGTGCGGATTCTCAGAGGGATTTCGGGCGACGCAGGTGCCCGGGTACGCGTAGCAGAAACCACAGCGCACCACCGGAGACGAGGCCAAAGCCCACAAAGGGCGCGGTCGCCTCGCGGCCAAAGCTGACGCCCGCACAAAGTTGCATGACCGTTTGCAGGAGCATCATCGGCAGCAGGAAAGCCGCGAGCCACAGGAGCGGCAAGCCGAGGTAAGCGCCCCAGGGGCGGCGCTGCGCTATGCCCACGCCCGCTGCAACGCACCCTGGCGCAATCAATCCGAGATCGACCGCGTAGGTCGTGCGGACGGTATAGTAGCTTTCCGGCGGGAAGGCGCCGGAGGCCATCTCGATCCACAGAAGAACGCCCCATGCAAGGCCGGTGACGATGCCTGCGCCGATAAGGAAGGCAGGCAAGCCGCGAGGGATCGTATCGAGTTGCAGGCCACTCGAGGCCAGGACAAGCGCCCAGAGCGAAAGCGGCATGAGCAGAACGTAGATTGGGAAAGCCTCGTTGAACGCAATGGCTCCGAAGGCGAGGCTGGCGGAGAGGTAGAACCACCACGTGTGAACTCCGACCAGTACGAGACGTCTCATCGTACTCGAGGATCCATGGTCGCCCAAAGCCCGAGCGGCAGGATGATCAGCAGCCCCAGGAGGTCCGAGCCTTGGGCGCCGCCGGCAACGACGTCGGTGTCGCGACGGTAGAGACCGCGCCCGTATAGTTCAGGGGCATGCGCGGCTTCTTCGACGACCCAGAATAGTCCGGCGAGGGCCGAGACGGCGCCGAGGGCCAGAACGAGAAAGCTGAGAAGGCGGAGGGCCTCTGTACTGACGTATTTCATTGTCTTCCCCTGTGAGGGCCGTCGGATCTGTTTTCGGATACGATGCCCCGGAGGATGGTGCGGGCTTTTTCCGGTTCTTCGAAGATCGGCGAATGGGCGGAGTTTTCGAAGACGTGGTAGTGCTTCTCCGGGGCTTCGATCCGGTCGAACAGCTCGCGTGAAAGCGCAGGCATCGCCGTCAGGTCGTGTGCGCCGATGAAGAAGTGAACCGGGATTTCGAAACGATGGACGAGGGCGGTCAGGTCGGTGTGCAGGACGTCCTGCCACAAGATCGCGCGCGACCACGCTTTGCCGCGCCAGAGGCCGATCTTTTCGTTCGTCGTGTAGACCGGCAGGCGCATGACGGGCAGGAATACGCCTGTGATAACCGACGCCATGTCGCGCGTCGTGCCGCCACCCAGGCGGTGTGTCGCGGTGTCGCGCAGACGCAGATACGCGTTCGACATGCCGTCCTCCATCGACACCGGTGCCGCTTCGAGCCGCCGAACCATGCGTGTATCGCCGCGGGTGCGGTAGGCCGCGATCATCACTTCGCGCGCCATGATCTCGGAGCGGGGCTGGTGCGCGACCTGCGCCATGCCGACGTAGGTCGTGAAGCGTTCGGGGGCGCGGGCGGCGACCTGAAGCCCGAGGAAGCTGCCCCAGGAATGACCGACGAGCAGGATGCGGTCCTGATCGAAGCGTTCGCGCAGGTAGTCGGCGACTTCGATGGTAGCGCGCATCAGACGGTCGATGGTAAGTTCGCCCTGGTCGAGGTCCGGCGACCACGACAGGCCGGCACCGCGCTGCTCCCACCAGACGAGTGTGAAATCCTGTTCCAGACCGGTTGGATGGGTTGTCCGGAGAAAGTATTCGGGCATTCCCGGCCCGCCGTGCAGGAAGAGCAGGACCGGGTTCGACGGATCGGCGCTTTCGACGATCATGCCCTGCGGCACGCCGCCGATGTCGACGGTCACCCGTTCGGAAATGCTGCCGGGGATGAGCGCGCCGCTTGCGTCACGAAGGGGCGGGACCGTTCCGGGGCTTTTGAGCCAAAACAGGATCGCACCGGTCGCGGCCAGCACGAGCAGAAGAAGAACCGTCCAGCCCATCAGCCGCACCCTAGCGCCCCGCGGCGATCAGGTCGGCTTCCATCCGGTCGAGCGCGGCCCGGTCGAGCACCGTGCCGCCGGCGATGACGGCGCGCGGGCGCCGCAGGGTCGCAAGACCGGCGAGGGGGTTCGCGTCGAGCAGGACGAGGTCGGCGCGGCGACCGACGGCGATTGTCCCGTCCTGGTCCGAAAGCCCGAAGAAGCGCGGCGGCGCGACCGTTGCGGTATGGAGCGCCTCGCGCGGGGTAAGGCCGGCGGCGACATAGATATCGAGTTCGTCGAGAAGGGAGAAGCCGTGGAAAAGATACGGGTTGGCGAAGGACGCGTCCGACGAGGCGAGGAACGGCACGCCCGCCCCATGAGCCATCGCGAAGGTTCGCCGGTCGAGCGCGATGCTGTCCTCGGCCAGCGCGCGCACCTCGTCGGTCATCGCCTCCAGGCGGAAGTCGGGCTGCCCCCAGGCCTTGCGAACTGACGACGGCACCATCCGCATGCGCGGCGTGTCCGGCTCGGGCCAGTTGCCGAGGTAGAAATCGGCCACGACAAGTGTCGGGCTTACATGGACGTTGGCGTCCGCCAGCCTTGCGAGCACGGAATTGCAGAGCGTCTCGTCCCAGGTCTCGAATACAATCCGATTGCGCGCGGCCATGATGCCGAAGATGGTCGCCCGGTCCGCCCCTTCTGCCATGGCCTCGCGCAGCGCGTTCAGCATGTCTTCTTCGGCGTGCGAGCAGGCCATGGGAATGCGGCCAAAATGCTCCATTCCGTCCTGTCCGGCTTCGATGGCCGTGCCGAGGGCGACCCGTTCAGGGATGTGGCCCACAAGCGGCAGTCCGGCCTGGGTGGCCGCTTCGGCGAGGGCGAGGTATGTCGCTTGGTCCAGCATCGAGTAGGACTTCACGGCGACCCAGCCTTCGGCCGCGATCCGCTTCACGACCGTGCGCGCCTCGTCGGGGGCGTCGGCAAGGAACATCCCGGGCCAGGAGCCGGGACTGGCGTCGACCCAGGCGCCGGACAGGATCAGGCGCGGGCCGAGCACCTGGCCCGCTTCGATCCGTGCCTGCAGTTCCTGTTGCTCGTCGATGGGCCAGAGCGCGCCCATGTCCCGGATGCCGGTGATCCCGTTGATCAGGTATAGCGGCAGGGCGGTGTCGGGTTCGGTCGGTGACGAGAAGATGTGGACGTGGCTGTCCCAGAGTCCGGGAATGAGGTAGCCACCGCTCATGCGCTGCACGCCGTCACGCGCGGTCAAGTCGGGACCGATTGCCGTGATGTGCGAGCCTTCGATCAGCACCGACTGCTCGTGCACGAGGGTGCCCGTCTCTACATCGACGAGTGTCACGTCGCTCAGGAGAGCATCGGCTTGCGCAGCAGGTGGCGCCATTGCGGCAAGCCACGCGCAGATGGCGGCGAATGCACTGCCTCTCATTTCTCGCTTACCCTCATCACAAGTTTGCCCTGAACCTCGCCCGCTTCGATGCGTTCATGCGCACGGCGCACATCTGACAGGGGCACGACCTCGGCAATCGCAGGGTCGATGCGCCCTTCGGCGAGCATCCCGAAGAGCTTGGCGAGGTCTTCCCTGAACCAGTCCGGGTGCCGCCTTCGCATCGCGCCGATGGAATAGAACGCAGTGGCATGCCCGTTCGGCAGCCAGTCCCAGAGTTTCAGTTTCACAAAGTCGAGCGGGATCGAACCGCCCCGACCCAGCACCTCGTTCTGGAAGCCGAAGGCGATCAGCATGCCTCCGGGTTTCAGCGCGTGAAGCGAGCGCGAAAGGCTTCCGCCGCCGAGCGGGTCGAACACGAAATCGACGCCTTCGCCGACCGCCTGGCGGATTGCCGCCTCCTCGTCATCCGCATCCGAATGTATGGGCACGGCACCGAAGCCGCGGATAAGGCCGTGCTTGGCCGCGATATCGGTGCCGAAGGCCTTGATCCCGGCATCGCGCGCGAGTTGCAGCATCGCGCTGCCCACCGCGCCGCCCGCTCCATGGATCAGCAGGCTTTGTCCCGATTGCGCCTTCGCCACGCGGTGCAGCATCTGATAGGGCGTCACCGCTGACAGGATCATCGCGAGCGCATCCTCGTCGGCTATGCCATCCGGCACGCGGGTCAGGCGGGCCGCGGGAAGGCAAAGGTATTCGGAATAGGCGCCAATGGTGGTGAGGTCGGCGACGCGCTCGCCCACCGACCAGCCTTCGACACCCGGTCCGAGCGCATCGACGAGACCGACGAGGTCGTAGCCTGGCACGAACGGCGGTTTCTCTTCGACGTCCGGGTACATGCCCTTTCGGATCATGACGTCGGTGAAAGCGGCGCTGGTGACGAGCACGCGCAGGCGTACCTCTGCCATGCCGGGCTCGGGTCTGGTCTCGACGGTGCGGACCTCGAGAGTGTCGGGACCGCCGAAGCCGGTCAGGACCACTTGCGAAAAGGTCATGCCGTTACCTCACTGACTGGTCTGTGCCATCGCGATTGCAAGATCGGCGAGGGCGGCCTCGAGAACGGGGACCAGATCGGTTCCGTCGTCTGTCACGCCGGCATCGGTGTTGATCTGGAAGGCCACGGTCACGTCGTGATCCGCGTAGTGTCTGAGGCTCGAAACGTAGCCGGGAATCCAGCCGCCATGACCATAGACCGGTCCGAGCGGCGTGTCGGCATAGATCGCGACGCCAGCGCCATAAAGGATGCCTGGCGCGTCCGGGGCGACCGGGACGGCGTCGAGCATGCGGTCCAGATAAGGCGCCCCCATCGCGGCTTCCGTGAAAAGCGCCTGTCCCCATGTCGCCAGATCGCCGGAGGTCGAGACAAGGCCGCCGCCGGTCCACTCCATCGACGGATCCCAAAGCATGCGACCCTTGCTGTCCATCGTCCGCGATGGAAGGCCGAACGGGTTGTCCTCGTCGACGTAACCGACCTCGAGACCCGGCAGATCGGGCCTGTCGGATGGAGTCGTGGCGCCGAGGGCGAGAGGTGCGAGGAACCGCTCGGCCACCAGGTCGTAGTAGTCGCGGTCCGACGCAGCCTCGATGACGAGACCCAGAAGAAGATAACCGGTGTCCGAATAGGACCATCCCGATCCGGCAGGAAAGAGGGGCTCGGCGTCGAAAACGAAGGCAATCGCCTCTTCGGGTGACATGGCGGCAGCTCCGCTGGTCATGCGGCGGGCCATCTCGGCCTGAAAAGCGCCTTGGTGGACGTGATCCGGCAGTCCGGCAGTGTGTCGCATGAGATCGCCGACCGTCATGCTTGCGTGGTTCGGCAGCCTGTCGAAGCCTTCCAGATCGCCGATGTGGTCCGATACGAGGTCAGCACGTGAAAGCAGGTCGTCGGCTTCGAGCGACAGCGCCGTTGCCGCGACGAACGTCTTACCTATGCTCGCCGCCAGCATCCGGTCCTCGGGCGACATGGCGCGCCTCATCTCGATATCGGCCAGCCCGGTTGCGGCGGTGACGAGGGTGCTGTCGGGCAAGGCGATTGCCGCCGTCGCGCCAGGGAAGCGGTATTGCGCCTGAACCTGCGACAGCAGATCGGCAAGGGCATCCCGCTTGGTCTGAGCCGTGACATCGGTCGTCAGTACGCAGAGGGTCATCGTGGCAAGGGCGATTGTTTTCAGAGCGGGCGGGACCATCCTGGTGCTTCTGGCGATCAGGCGGCGCGCGGCGGCCGGACGGAGCCACGGCAAGTCCGGCAGTCCAAGGGCTTGTACCTGGGTTGTTGAAGCACAGGATGAAACGGGGGCCATGGGGTAACCTCGACCTCGGAGGAGAGACTTCGGCGACGTTATCTGGTGACCCGATGTGGATCGCTGACCTGGATCAAAGTCCGGATGGCATCCGACGATATTTCCAGGCGCAATCGGCCCGTTCAGTCAGAAGTGCATATCCGCGTGCCCAGAGTAGGCCACACGCTGTATTCGCGCCGGTTCGACCGCGTTTCGCGGTCGCCGAGATGCCGAAAAAGACAAAGCATGTCGCCCTCGGACCAATGGGCCGAGGGCTGGCGACTTAACTTCGGAAGAAAATATCCAACGAGGGAAGACTACATGGCCACAGTCAGCGTCGCGGCGATGCAATTCGCCAGCCACCGGGATTACGAGAAGAATGTGGAAACCGCCGACGGGATCATCCGGCAGGCGGCGGCGGCAGGGGCGCAGATCGTGTTGCCCGGAGAGGCGTTCTCGTCCTGGGAATTCCAGTTCATGGAAATGGACGCCGCGCCGTTCAAGCTTGCCGAACCGCTGGATGGCCCGACCGTCAGCCATATGCGCAGTCTTGCACGCGAGTTGGGCATCGTGATCCCCACCAACATCTTCGAGCGCGCCAACAACGCCTATTTCAATACCAACGTGGTCATCGACGCCGATGGCACGGTACTGGGCCATTACCGCAAGTCGCACATCCCCCTTGGCCTGCCCGGATGCTATGAGAAGGTCTATTCCAATCCCGGCGATACGGGGTTTCTTGCGTTCGACACGGCCTATGGGCGGATCGGCACGGCGGTCTGCTGGGATCAATGGTTCCCAGAGGCCGCCCGCATCATGGCCCTGAAGGGCGCCGAGGTTCTGTTCTATCCCTCTGCGATCGGTTCGGATTGCCGCGATCACTGGGAGACGGTGATGCGCGGACACGCGGCTGCCAATATCGTACCGCTCGTCTGTTCGAACCGGGTCGGGACGGAAAAGGGGACGCTGGGCGAGGTGACCTATTTCGGACGGTGCTTTATCGCGGGCCCTCGCGGCGATGTGCTGCAACGCGCCGACGAGGTGTCGGATACCTTTGTGATCGAGACCTTCGATCTGGACGAAATCCGCGAGTTGCGGGCGCACTGGGGTCTGTTCCGGGATCGTCGCCCTGATCTCTACGGTCCGCTTCTGACCCTGGATGGCGCAACGCGAGCGCCGCTATGACCGCGCATCTCTATCCCTTCACGGACCCGGTTGTCGCCGCCACGACGGCCCCCAGACGTATGGTGAAGGGCGAGGGAGCCTATGTGACGGACAGCGAAGGGAACCGTTTTCTCGATGCCGTGTCCGGGCTTTGGTGCGCCTCGCTGGGTTTCGCGCCCGAGAGGCTTTGCGCGGCGGCAGAGGCCCAGATGCGCCGATTGGGCTATTACCACAGCTTCATGGGACGCACCGCGGCGATCACCGATGAACTGGCCGATGCGCTGGTGGCCCATCTGCCCGACGGCATGGACCACGTGTTCTTCGGCACCTCGGGGTCCGAGGCGGTCGAGATGGCGATCAAGTTCGCGCGCTACTATCAGATCGGGCGGGGCAAGCCCCAGAAAATGCGTATCATCGCCCGAGAGGGTGCCTATCACGGGTCGCTTGTTCAAAGTGCGGTGGCGACGTCGATGGCCTATTGCCACGACGGGTTTCATTTGCCGAAAGGCGAGATACTGCGAACCGGCCGCCCGCATTTCTTCGGCGACGGGCAAGACGGAGAAAGCGCGCGCGCTTTCGCCGAACGGCGCGTGGCCGAACTTGAGGCGCTGATCGAGCGCGAGGGTGCAGACACGATCTGCGCCTTTATCGGCGAGCCCTTGATGGGCTCCGGCGGCGTGTTCGTACCGCCCGAGGGGTATTGGGAGGGCGTGCAGAAGCTGCTGCGGCGCCACGATATTCTGCTGATCGCCGACGAGATCATTACCGGGTTCGGGCGGACGGGCGCGTGGTTCGGCTGCGAGACCTTCGGCATTCGGCCGGACATGATGACCTTGGCCAAGCAGTTGACCGGGGCGATGTTCCCGCTTTCCGCCGTCGCGATGAGCGGCGATGTCCATCGGGGGATCGCGGGTCACGCCCATGCGCTGGGTACGTTCGGTCACGGCGTGACCTATGGCGGACACCCGGTGGGCGCGGCGGTGGCGCTGGAGACACTTCGGATCTACGACGAGATGGACTTGACCGCGCATGTCCGGCGGCTTGGCGCCGTTCTGGCCGATGGTCTCGCCGGCATTTCCGATATGCCGGGGGTCGGCGAGGTCCGGCAGGTGGGTCTGGTGGCCGGCGTGGAATTCGGCTCGCGCGGCCATCCCGATACCGATCGTGCGGGTGCGGTGGCCCGATTGGCCGAGAGCCGAGGCGTCCTTTACCGTCTGATCGGGAATGTATTGGCGATCAGCCCGCCTTACATCTGTTCCGAGGCTGAAATCACTCACATCGCCCAGGTCTTGAAGGACTGTATCCGAGAGACCGCCCCAGCTTGACCTTCATGTGCGTATTCGTCCCGCAACCCGAACAGCAGACTTGAAGAAATCATGCGGAGGGAGATCGTCCCCTGGCCACATTGGCGCGAAATCCTGCCGTGAGAGCGCAGGCCAGGCCGATCGGAACAAGCCGGTTCAGATACCGTAGGGCTCGATATTCTCTGCCGACAATGCGTACCCGATTTCTGCCAGCTGGGTCGAAGTCGAAGCCGTTCCGAACATGCCGGTGACGTTGATGGGTTCGAAAAGACCCTTGCTTTCGTAAGGTTCCGGGGTCGTGACGAAGACAAGCTGGTTCGCCGGCGGCGGAGGCACATGGATGCACGCACCCACGTAGGGCACTAGGATGAAGGCAGTAAGCCCGGTGCCCTCGTTTTCGATCGGGACCATGAAACCGAGAAGCCGAACGATCCGACCGTTCCAATCGGTGCGGACACCCGTGGACCTTGGCTGGCTTGCCGCAAGACCGCTTTCATCGTGCCGCAACACGCCTCTCAGCGATGGCGGGATGGATGTCTGTCCTTCAGGCAGAAGGTCCTCCCACCGGAGATCGACGATTTCTTCGGCGCGAAGCGTGCCGGGCAGGGACACGCCGGCCGCAAGAGCCAGCAATAGATGTCGGCGGAAGACTTGGGCTACCATTCGTAGATCTCCATCTCCTCCGCGGTCAGCACGTACCCGGTCTGGCCGAGTTCCGTCGACTGCAACTGTGTGCGCATGACGCCCGTCACCCAGACGGGATCCCAAAGTTGATTGCTGGGCCAGGGATCCTCGCTTGACACGAAAACAAGCTGGTTCGCGGGCGGCGGCGGCACATGGATGCAGGCACCGACGTAGGGTACCAGGAGAAAAGTTGTGACGCCCTTCGCGCCGAGTTCGAGCGGGATGATGTAGCCCGGCATTCTGATGTAGGCGCCGTCCAGCGCTTCGTTCAGCCTGGTCGCGTTGGCGTCGTAGATCGGGTTCCAGGTATCGTTGACCTCGTCCATCTCGCCCTCGCCGATGATTTCGGAATAGGGCACGCCAGGCGGAATCAGGTCTTCCCAGGTGATCTCACGCGCCGTCGCGGCAATGGCGAGTTGAGGCGCGACGACGCCTGAAAGACCAAACCCAAGAGCGTTTCGCCGAGTGATCTGCTTCGGTTGTGTGTGTCTCATGTCCTCACCATCATACCATCGGCCAGAGATAGCCGGTAGGCGCGAAGCGCCGGAAGAAGGCTCACAATCGCGCCAGCGGCGACGACGCCGAGGAGCACCCAGGCTTCGCGCAGCGACGGTGCTTCGATCGGCAACCACAGCCCGAAGGCGCTGTCGATAAAGGGTTGCACGATGACGAGTGCAAGGTACAGCAAACCAAGCCCGAGGGCGGCACCGACGGCGGCGGTCAGCATCGCCTCGAGCACCAGAAGACCAAGGATGGTCATCGGACGCGCGCCCATGGCGCGGAAGATCGCCATTTCGCGTCTGCGTTCGTTCAGGCTTGAGAAGATGGTCGCCATCATGCCGATCAGCGCCGTCACGACGACCATTGCCGAGACGCCCAGAAGCGCGGTCTCGGCAACCCCGACGATGGCCCAGAGCTCTTGCAGGGCGACACCTGGCAGGACAGCCAGAAGCGGTTCCTCGGGGTATTCGTTGATCGCGCGCTGAAGAGCGAACGTCTGGAGAGGGCTTTGCATGCCGACCAGAGCGGCGGTCACCGCCTCGGGTTGCAGGTCCATCTGGCGGATCACGTCGACCGGCGTCGACTGGCCGGGGATCTGCGCGCCGCTTTGCCAGTCGACGTGGATGGCTTCGATGGCTTCGAGGCTGACGATCACTGTCCGGTCGACCGGCGTGCCGGTTTTTTCCAGAATGCCCGATACGCGAAACGGCTGATCCTTGTGTTCGGTGAAGGATGCCAGGCCGTGCGCGACCACGATGCGATCGTCCACGGAATAGCCAAGCGTCGCGGCCACGTCCGATCCGATAACGGCGTCGAAGAGATCCGAAATGACCACGCCATCGGCCACCGCAAGCGCACGGCCCTGCCGATACTTGTAGCGCTCGAAGAACGCGGCGGTTGTGCCCATCACGCGGAACTGCCGGTGGCTGTCGCCCAGCGAGATCGGCACGATCCAGTCGACCTCCGGCCGTGCGGCGATGTCCTGATAACTCTCCCACGTGATGTTGTTGGTGGCGTTCCCGATCCGGAATACCGAATAGAGCAGGAGTTGGACGGAGCCGGACCGCGCACCGACGATCAGGTCGGTGCCGGAGATCGTGTCGGCGAAACTGGCCTTGGCGCCGGTCCGCACCTTTTCGACACCGAGGAACAGAGCGACCGACAAGGCGATTGCCAGCACGGTCATGGTGACCGTCAGGGCGCGCGCGACGAGCGATGCGATGGCCAGCCGGAGGATCATGCCGCGTGCCTGTCGGCGGTTGCGATGTCGTCGATGCGGACCACGCGGTCGAAGCGGTCACCGAACCGCGGATCGTGGCTGACCATCAGAAGGGACGATCCATTCCTTGCGATCTGGTCGAACAGCAGGTCGAGAAAGGCCGCCTGACTGCCCGCATCGAGCGATGATGTCGGCTCATCGGCAATCACGATGGGCGGCTGGCCGATCAAAGCCCTTGCGACAGCCACGCGTTGCTGTTGCCCGACGCTTAGCGTCGACGCCTTGGCGTTCAGCAGGGCGGCAGGCAGGCGGAGGGCCTGACAGAGATCCGTCGCCGCCGCCTTGGTATTGCCCGCGCGTGACCGGCGCTGCGGGGCAAAGCGCAGCGGCAGGATAATATTGTCCGCCACCGTCCCAAAGGGCAGAAGGTTGAACTGCTGGAAGATCACGCCGAAATGCTCGCCCCGGAAGCGATCACGTCCCGCAGAGGACAAGGTTGAGAGATCCGTGCCCGTCACCACAACGCTTCCCGCATCCGGCAGGATCGTGCCGCAAATCAGCGACAGGAGCGTCGACTTGCCCGCGCCACTTTCGCCGAGGAGAAGGACCGTTTCAGCCTCGGCCATCCGAAACGATGGTACCGACAGGCCGAACGACGCCCGGCCCGGCCAGCGGAAACGGACGTCGCTTAACTCCAGGATAGAAGCGGGCGCGGGCAAGTTCAGAACATGCCACGCAGATCGAGCGTTGGCGCTTGGCGCGTCACCTCGAAGGCTTGCGCGCCGCCTGAGGTGACGATCTGAACCTCCAGTTCCCGCGCGTTTTCGAAAGTATCGAAGTAGGCGAATTCGATCTCGGCGATTGCGTCGGGATTGGCGCAAGTCAACGCGTACTCGGCGTGGAACTCGGTATGGCCGGCCTCGTCGGCGTGCTGTTCGTCGGCATGGTTGGAATGCGCGTGCTCGTCCTCGTGGTCGTCATTGTCGGCATGATCGCTTAGCCCCTCGTGCTCATCATGTGCCGATTCGCTTTCCAGTTCGGCGCTGGCCTGGGTCACCGTGCATTCGGCCTCGGCCGGCAGAATGAACAGTTCCAGCGGGCGGGCGAGGGTCGCGACCGCCGACGCGACGGCTGCGCGATCCTCGGCACTCTTTGCGGCGTATTCGAATCCGACGATGTCGGCCCCGGGTGCATGAAGTTCCATCGCTACCGAATTGCCATCGAAGGCAATATTCAGCTCTCCGACGCCGTGTTCATGCGCATCCAGTTGTCGCTTTTCCTGTGCAATAGCAGGAGACGCGAGCAATGCGCACAGAAGCGGAAGATGTGTTTTCATGGAAGGTCCTTCTTGGAAATACGGAATGAAGGTTCAGGTTGCACAGTCGCGACAGTGACCGTGGATTTCGACGATGTGGCGGTCCGCCCGGAACGCGCTTTGTCCGGTGAGCGTGGCCAGCTTTGGAAGCAGTGTTCCGCCATCATGTTCCTCGACCGACCCGCAGACATCGCAGATCGACAGGACGGACAAGCTGTCGGCATGATCGCAACGACAAGGGACGAACGCCTTCAGCGATTCAAGCCGGTGCGCACGCCCTTGTTCGGTCAGCGCGGCAAGCGCGCGATAGACGGTGGGCGGCGCGATGTCGGGTTCTCCGCCCTGAAGTTCCTCAAGGACCTGGTAGGCCGTCATCGGTGTGTCGCTGGAGCGCAGGACATCGAGGATTTCTGATTGGCGTTTAGCGGCTATCTTTCGCACCGGGATTGGCTTTCCTGAGGGTCGCTTTGTTGTTGTTACTTTATAAAGTAACAAAGCGCAATTGAAGTCCGTCATGCAACCGCACGTCATTGCAACCTGCGGTCGCAAGCCCGTTTTCCCGCGATCGACGTTGCGACGGTGTGTCTGGACCCCTTCTTGGACGGGCGTCGAATACCTGTGGGTCCAAGTGTGGTTCTGTCTGCTGACGAAAAATGTTTCGTCTGAAACTTTTCCCTGCCGGATTTCGTGACTGCAACACCTAACCAGAAAAGGGAGAATACAGTCATGAAAGCGATCGTACTCAGTGCAGCCGTTCTTTGCGTCGCGGTATCCGCCGCGATGGCGAAAGGCCACGACCAAGGCAATACGGCGGTTCCCGGTGGCGACGACGTCGGCACGGTGACGGTTACCAACGCCCAGGCGCTTGGCGGAGTGAAGGGCAAAAGGCCCGCTGACAAAGGCCCGTCAGCCGACAATCCGGCGGCCGGAAAAGCCGGCCGCTGATCTGCCAACGTTCAGCAACAGTTAAAAAGGCCCGGCTTGAAGCCGGGCCTTTGTCTTCAGGGTTCGATATCGAATGTGAGTGATGCCCAGTGGCTTTGCCACGTGACGCTTCCCGGTCCGTTCGCAGGTTCGATTTTGACGGCGTTCAGGAGGTATTGACCCGGGCCAGGCATCGGAAATTCCGCGTATCCCTCGCTGTCCGTATCGACATACATTCTTGTCGTGTCGTTCGGCGCCGTTCCTCCCTTCGGCAGGTGAAACAGCGCAATCTGGATGTCCGGCGCGGCTGTGCCTTGCCACGTCAGGCGAACCGAGAGAGTGCGCATTCCGGCAGAGAAGGGTGTGCCGTCGACGACGATCTCGAACGGCATTCCGGTCGGACGATCGGCATCGTTGTCTTCGACGGGACCGATCTGAACCAGAGCACGCGCGTTTCTTATGTACTCTTCGGCGATCGCGTTTTCCGGCAACCCACGTTCGCGATGGCGGTCCGCGATCTCGGGGTGACCCTCGTAGGCAAGATAGTCTTCGAACTCCGGCATCGTGTCGAACACGATATAGGCCGGATGCGTCTCGACGGTCAGGACATGCAGACCGCGGCTGTCGAGCAATGCGTCGCTGATGGCCGGCCGGTCGCCAAGCCTTGACACGAGCGGTTCCGCCTTCACCGGCGAGACAAGTGTCATCGATCTGATGGTCGTATCGAGATAGGGCAGGGCGGCGCCGGACAGATTCTGACCCACCCTGAGATCGGCGGAAATGCTTTCGCCGATCATGGGCCGGTCGCCAACGGGGTCAATCCAGAACTCATGGGCATGAAGCTGCTGCGGTACCAGGGCGAAAAGTGCGGCGACGGGCGGCACGATAAGGCTTCTGAGAAATGGTTTCATGAGATGGCCTCCGATCTGTTCGTAGGAGACACGCGCGACGATGCTCAAGAGTTTCAGATTTCAGACGTCGTTGAACTGCGCCGCGGCGACGATCGGCCCGGTCGGCGCACCTGTCGGAGACCCTCCTGGCGGCTCCTCGGAGACGGCGATGGTCCCTGTCCGCACACCCGGCGCAATGTCGTCCGGCACGCGAATACGCGTCGTCCCATCGTTCTCGAGCAGACCCAGCGACACTGGTGCATCGGCCCCTTCCGCGATCAGCCAGAGTTCGTGCACACGGCCCGCCGGAGCCGTGCCCGCCACGCGCTCGATCACGATCTCATGCGTGGCGGGAATGACGCCTGCCACCATCACCTGCGAGCGGTCTTCGGACGCAAGCTCGGCCTGGAAGGCCACGGACAGGTCAGGCTCCGGATCGAACGCCGTACCGAAGAGAACGAACAGCAGCAGGCCCGCCGCCACGGCTCCGCCGGCAAGCCAGCCCCAGAGCGCCTGTGCAGATCGACGTGCATTCGGTTCACCCAGCGACCTGAGAATGCGGTCCCGAACGGCCTTCGGTGGCGACGCTGCCTCGACTTCGTCGGACAAGGGCGAAAGCCGCGCTTCCCACGACCAGACCAGGGCCTGAAGCTCACGATCCGTTGCAAGCCGCGCCTCGAAGGCGCGCCGCTCATCGTCATCGAGCAGATGCAGGACGTATTCCGCCGCCAAGGCATCGTCGTCATATGCGTCTTCCAACTCGCTCATCGGGTCAGGCAATCTCTCAACTTCATCAGGCTGCGCCGCAGCCAGGTCCTCATCGTGTTCAGCGGCACGTCGAAACGCTTCGCCAGGTCCTTATACGTCTCACCCTCCAGGTAGGCCGCCCGCACGGCGTCGGCCCTGTCGTTCTCAAGTTCACCCATGCAGGTTTCGATCCGAGCCCTTTCCGAGCTGGCGATCGCTGCGGCCTCGGGGCCGGGGCCGTCGTCGGCGACGAGCGACATGGCGTCGTCGCTGCCGGTCTCGGGCCGTTTTTTCCGAAGCCGGTCGATCGCCATGTTCCGCGCCACCGTGATCAGCCAGGTCATCGGGCTGTGCCCAGTGATCGCATAGGGGGCGGCCTTTTCCCAAACACGGACATACACGTCATGCAAGACGTCCTCGGCTTCGCTTCTGTTCTTCAAGACACGGAGGCAAACGCCGAAAAGTTTCCCGCTGGTGGCATCGTAGAGCGCGGCAAGCGCCTGCCTGTCGCGCAGCTTGATGCGCGCCATGATGTCTTCGATATCGGCGGTCGTGGTCATGATGTCCGATTTGACCTCTTGCCGCTACCGTTCGTCAGCGTGAGGCGATTGTCAAACGAGAGTAGGCCCTGTCGCATTCCGGCCGATGATTTTCGGGATCCGATCGGAGGAGGGGACTCAAGGCCGGGCGAGTTCGAATTGAAGTCGCAGAGCCCTGTCGAACATGCGGGATGACAAGAGCGAATTGGTCGCCGAGTAGGTGCCCATCTAGGGTGCGGCGGCGAAACTGGTGACCGAGGAGAGATTGACGATCTGCGCGACGCCAGCGTTGTCCTCCAAGGATCGACCCTCCCGTGCTGGTCGGGCACGTCTGTGACAAGCGCGGTGCAGAGACCCGATCCGACTGTAGGTGCCGATCCTTCGAGGACTTTGATCCTGGCCGCGGCGACGTGAGGCGGGTAGAGCTTTCCGATGTGCGACCCCGCTCTTAGGCGTGGTCAGCGTGGCGACCTTGGCGCGCGACGCGGCGGTTTTCCTACGTCGCACATATCGGCTATATGAGGTCTGCGAGGTCGCCAAAGGTCTGGAGGCGGGAGTGGGACGCCTTGCAGGCGCCAGTCCCTGATCGACGCAGGGTTCTCCGCCTGGCGGGCGTGAGCCATCCTTTTACCTGATCCAGACGCAGGTCAGGCACCGGAGGGGAGCTTGATAGTGGCCATTTTCGTATGCGACCCATATGTGCAATGAGTCGTCGTAAAGGGGCAAGTTCGGGGATATCGGGGCGTATTCCAGCGTAGCAGCATCCGCCGCCAACAGTTTGAAGATACACAAAAAATGCAAATGAATCAACACGCTAGATTATCCACGGCCCCGATGATGGACTGGACCGATCGGCATTGCCGGTACCTTCACCGACTGATGTCGGGCTCTACGCTGCTTTATACGGAGATGGTGACGGCTCCTGCCTTGGTGCGGGGTGGGGCCAGGCACTTGTTGCGGTTCGATGAATCCGAGCATCCGGTTGCGTTGCAACTGGGCGGGAGCGATGCGGCGGAGTTGGCCGAGGCGGCGCGGATGGGGGCCGGGGAGGGATACGACGAAATCAACCTAAATGTCGGCTGTCCGTCGGATCGGGTGCAGTCCGGGACGTTCGGTGCCGTGCTGATGAAAACACCCGATCTGGTGGCCGAGTGCTGTGCTGCGATGATCGCGGCGGTGGACGTGCCGGTGACCGTCAAATGCCGGATCGGAGTGGACGATCAAGAGCCGGAGGAGGTCTTGCCGGGGTTTCTGGAGAAGGTGCGGGAAGCGGGTGTCGGGCGGGTGGCGATCCATGCGCGGAAGGCCTGGTTGCAGGGGTTGTCGCCCAAGGAAAACCGGGAGGTTCCGCCTTTGGATTACGGGCTGGTCCATGCCATGAAGGCGGCGTTTCCGGAGATGCATATCAGCGTGAACGGCGGCGTCGAAAGCCTTGATGCGGCTGAGGAATTCCTGTCGAAAGGTCTGGACGGCGTGATCAGCGGGCGCGCGGCGTATCACCGGCCGTGGGACGTTCTGGGCGATGCGGATCGGCGGGTCTTCGGGCGGGAGAACCGGTTCGACGATCCGGGGCAGGTGGTCGAGGCGATGGTGCCTTATATCGAGGCACATCTGGCCGAAGGCGGGCGGTTGCACGCGGTGACGCGTCACATGCTGGGTCTGTTCGCGGGACGGCCCGGGGCGCGGAATTGGCGGCGGACGCTGTCGGAAGGCGCCGCAAAAGAAGGGGCCGGGGCCGCATTGGTGCTGGATGCGCTGGCCGAGATCGGACACCGAGAGGCGGCCTGAAACGCAACGTTCGGTGGTCGGGTACCGTACGGTGCTGCGGTATTCGTAAACGCCTTGTTTTATTGGGCCTGGGCCGTATGGCTTTGTCGGCAGAGTGTCCGCAAAGTGTCGGCAAAACGTATGGCAAACCTATGGGTTCATGCCGGGATCCCACCAGATGTGGTACAGGCATTCATCAGTATTAACGGCGGGTAAAGGTTAACGAAGTCCTTCCAAATCCATCGTTGACCGGTCGCGTGCCGCGCCGACCGGCGGGGGTGGCGGCGAGATCTCGGACCTTGCGAGAGACCGTTCCGGGACGTGTTGCCGCCCCGGTCCGACCAGACCCGAGACCTCGTCGTCAGGAGCGTGCGGCGACCTTGTCGATTGTCGCGACGATCATGTCCACGTGAACCGGTTTCGACAGGATGGTGGCCGACCTGAGGTCGAACGGGAGAGCGGACGCGTCGTTCCCCGAGAGGAAAACGAAGGGAATGTCATGTTCTTTCAGGTGAAGCGCAAGATCGAAGCTTGTCTCGGATTTGAGCTGGATGTCGAGGAGCGCGATGCGGGGCGTCTCGCGTTCGAGAACGCGCATCGCATCCGCGACCGAACCGGCGCAGACCGATGGATAGCCGCGTTCGGCGAGTTCGTCTTCGAGGTCCATCGCGATCAGGGCATTGTCCTCGACGATGAGGATGCGTTCTTGTCCGTTCATTGAAGCGCCATCACAAGCCTGCAAGAAATGCCTTCGGGGTCGTATCTGACCTCCGATGAATCGTCATTCGATGCCAGGCTTCGTTCGATCAGCCGTGTGCCGAAGCCGCGCCGAGTTGGTGGCAGGACTTCGGGGCCGTCGCGTTCCACCCAGTCGAGAACGAGGTTCCGCCTGTCCTTCGCTGCTTCCACGCGCCACGAGACGGTGACGTTTCCGGTCTCGGCCGAAAGCGCGCCGTATTTCGAGGCGTTCGCCGCCAATTCGTGAAGGATCAGGCCGAGGGAATGCGCGATCTCGCCCGGAAGCAGGATGTCTGTGCCTTCGATGCGCAGCCGCGCTTCATCCGCCGCGTAGGGCCGCACCTGACCTTCGACAAGCGCCGTCAGCGGGACGACCTGGTGATCGAATTCGACCAGAAGCTCGTGCGAGGCGGCCAGCGCCCGCAAACGGGCGTTGAACGAAGTGCGGAAATCTTCCATCGAGGCCGCGGTCCTGACCGTCTGACCGGCGATCGACTGAATCGTCGCCAGCGTGTTCTTCACCCGGTGGCTGAGTTCGTTGATCAGAAGTTCCCGATGCGCCTCGGACCGTTTTCGTTCGGTAATGTCGACGCCGGACGGAATCAGTTCGGTGACGTTGCCAGCCGAGTCGAAGACCGGCGCGATCTGGAAGTCGATCCAGAGGCGCTGGTCGCCGACGACGCGGATTTCGGCATCGTAGCGCACGCGCTTGCCCCTTGCGGCGGTCGCGATGGCCTGTTTCAGGCGATCCTTGGTGGCCTGGCCGACATCCCACCAATAACAGTCCCAGAACGGCCGACCGATCACCAGATCGCGGTCGCCTCCGGCGGCGGCGACAGCGGGTTCGTTGGCTTCGAGCAGAGTGCCGTCGAGGGAAAGTACACCCACGAAGGCCAGCACGCCGTCGATCAGGTCGCGCAGCCGTT
>ERZ869936.410-NODE-410-length-41768-cov-7.181718_pt1 | contig 41768 bp, 27 predicted proteins | sample MGYA00520876_ERZ869936 | MGnify/ENA primary metagenome ERZ869936 (study PRJEB32218, sample SAMN09650985) | biofilter metagenome | isolation source: enrty point of leading RO module | place: Saudi Arabia: Thuwal, RO plant located on Red Sea | collected 2016-02-17 ... | reverse complement strand
TGGCTTGTCACAGGAATTTCCAGCAGCATGGATGCTTCGTCGCCGCAACCTGAGTCGCGTACTGATCCGCCTGCGTCGTCGCGAAGCATTGGCCGGCGCTTCGTGACGCTGGCTGCTGTGGGGCTGATCTTGGTGTCCGCCGGAATCGGGCTCTACGATTTGCTGCGTGGCACCGCACCGGTCACGTCGGATGAAACGTTCGACTGGCAAAGCTATGGCCGCGATCCGGGCGGAACTCGGTTTTCGCCCGTCGGGCAAATCAACCGTGCGAACGTCAAACACTTGGAGCCAGCCTGGGTCTATCGAACGGGCGACTGGTCCGATGGTGCCGACGGCTCGCCGAAGACGGCCTTCGAGGCCACGCCGATCGTCGTCGACGGCACGATGTACGTCAGCACGCTCTACGGCCGCGTCATCGCATTGGATCCTGAGACGGGAGAAGAGCTGTGGACGTTTGACGCGAAGCTCGATCGATCGGTGCATCGTTCGGAGATTGGCAACCGGGGCGTTGCGACCTGGGTGGACGAGGAGTTGGCCGACGACGATCCGCTACGGCGGCGGATCTTCTTGGCGACGCTCGATGCCCGGCTGATCGCGGTGGATGCCCGCAGTGGCCGCCCGTGTACCGACTTTGGAGCCGGCGGCGAAGTTGATCTTACGCAGGGTGTCGACATCGAAGACCACGCGGTTGACCGTGAAGACTACGGCGTGACCTCGGCGCCGGCCGTGATCGGCGATCTGGTCGTGGTTGGTTCGGCGATCGGTGACAATCGAGCCGTCACCGTGGAGCGGGGTTTGGTTCGCGCGTTCGATGCCCGTAGCGGCGAGCTGCGGTGGTACTTCGACCCGATTCCGCGCGACGAAGCGGACCCGGCCTGGGCCACGTGGGAAAACAACAGCGCCGCGCGAACCGGCGCCGGCAACGTGTGGGCTCCGATCTCGGTCGATGCCCAGCGCGACCTGGTATTCGTGCCGACCAGCAGCCCCAGCCCTGATTACTTCGGCGGCGAGCGATTGGGCGCCAATGAGTACACCGATTCGGTCGTCGCGCTGCGCGGCTCGACGGGCGAAGTCGTGTGGCACTACCAACTCGTGCATCACGACCTGTGGGACTACGATCTGCCGGCACAGCCCACGCTGATCACCGTGCACAAGGACGGTCGCGACATCCCCGCCGTGGCGCAGGCGACCAAGATGGGGCTGCTGTTCTTGTTGGATCGTGAGACTGGCGAGCCGATCTTTCCGGTTGAAGAACGGCCGGTTCCCAAGTCGGACGTCGAGGGTGAACAGAGTTGGCCGACGCAACGTTTTCCCACAGTGCCTCCGCCGCTGGCTACTGCCACGGCCACGCCCGACGACGCCTGGGGCCTGACGCCGTGGGATCGCGCGGCGGCGCGCGAAATCATCGAGAGCTATCGCTACGAGGGGATCTACACGCCGCCTAGCGTGCGCGGATCGATCGAATTCCCGGGGATCGCCGGCGGAACGAACTGGGGGAGCGTCGCCTTCGAGCCGCGGCGCGGGCTGATTGTGTTGAACATGTCGCACGTCCCGTTCGTCGTGCGCTTGTATCCGCGCGAGGGCTTGGACATCGACGCGGCCCGCGCGGACTGGCCGGGCGAGTACGCGCGACAACGCGGCACGCCTTACGTGATGGCCCGGCGGCCGTTACTTTCGCCGCTCGATCTGCCCTGTACGAAGCCACCGTGGGGAACCCTAGCGGCCGTCGACGCCAGCACGGGCGAGGTGCGCTGGGAAGTGCCTCTGGGAACAATCCGCGATTTGGCGCCGCTTCCGCTGCCGATTCGATTGGGCGTGCCGAACATGGGCGGGCCGATCGTCACTGGCGGCGATCTTGTGTTTATCGGTGCTGCGTCGGATAACTACTTCCGAGCGTTTGACGTCGAAACGGGTGACGAGCTGTGGAAGCGCCGTCTGCCAGCCGGAGGACAGGCAACGCCGATGACGTATCGACTGCCGGGAACCGGCAAGCAATTCGTTGCAATCGCTGCCGGCGGTCACTCGAAGTTGGGTACTACGTTGGGAGACTATGTGGTGGCCTTCACGTTGCGCGATCGTTCGACGTTGCTCGTGCTCTGGTTGTTGGCAACCGCGCTGGCGATCGCGGCCGTACTGTTCGCCACGCGCTATCTCTTCCTGCCGCGCGACGAAACCGATTCGCCACCTTCTCGAGCACGCCGCTGGGGGCGGCGCGGGAAACGCGTGTTCGGCGCCGTGCTGCTGGTGTCGGCATTCGGGATTGCCCTGCCGTGGGTGTTGGGGGGCAACTCTTGGCTGCTGCCATTTAGCGCGTGCATTCTGACGGCCGGACTGTTGCTGGCGACAGTGGTTCACCTCGCCCAGCGGCGCGGCTGGCGATTGGGCATCGACATTCCGCTCTTGGCATTGGCCGCAGTCGTTGCCTATTCGCAGATTGGCGAGCTGTTTTGGGCAGGCGTGTTGCCCTGGTGAGCGATGCCGGACGCATGCCTGTCCGCGCGGCGGCCGACTACGCCACCAACGCTTTCATCTCGCGAACCGCCTGCTCGAAACCAACCATGATCGCGCGGGCCACAATGCTGTGGCCGATGTTCAATTCGCTCATGCCTTCCAGTGCCGCGACCGGTTTCACGTTGCGATAGGTCAGCCCGTGACCCGCGTGCAGCACCAAGCCGGCGGAACGGATGAGGCGGCCCGCTTCGGCCAACGTTGCAAGTTGCTCGGCCTGTTCGTTGTCGCTGGCGGCCAGGGCGTACTCGCCGGTGTGCAGCTCGACGGCGGCCGCTCCGAGCCCGGCCGCGGCTTCGATTTGCCGCGGATCGGGATCCAGGAACAGGCTCACTCCAATGCCCGCGTCGCGCAATTGCTCGATGGCGGCGGCGGCCCGTTTGCGATGCGACAACAGGTCGAGCCCGCCCTCGGTGGTTACCTCTTCGCGCTTTTCCGGCACCAAGGTCGCCTGCTTAGGCTTGGTTTGGCAGGCGATGGCGACCATCTCGTCGGTGGCCGCCAATTCGAGGTTGAGCTTTACTGTCACCGTTTCGCGCAGGATGCGCAAATCGCGGTCCTGGATGTGGCGCCGGTCTTCGCGCAGGTGAACGGTAATGCCGTCGGCGCCACCCAGTTGGGCAAGCGTCGCGGCCCATACGGGATCGGGTTCGTTGGTGCGGCGAGCCTGGCGCACCGTGGCGACGTGATCGATGTTGACGCCCAATTGTGCCATAGAATTCTTGCGAGATCGTGTCCCGGGTGGGTGTCGTGTTGCGGGAATGCTCCGTTCGACAAGCGAGTTCGACGGACGAGCCAGCGCGCGCGACGAATCGCAAGCTTAGGCGTGCAACGTTGCGGTTGCAATCGGCTAGAGCCGAAGACCGGGCCGCAGGTTCGCTTCGGCAGCAGCGGTCGTGGCGCCGCGATGTGGCTCGAAGAATCGCCCAAACAGCGCCTGATGGGCCGCGAAATCAACGTACATCCGGCTGCCGATTGCCTGATGGCGGCGAACCATGTCCGTTTCGTGGTGCGATTCGGCCACGGCGTCTTCGGATGCTCCGTGTTGGCTGATGGTCCAATGGGGCGACAAGTACCCGCGGCAACGGACCGGTGCCCGACCCAACCAGGTGTCGGCAATGAGCGTCACTTCGGCCGGTTGCGGCGCCGCGTCGCTCGGATGAAAGTACGCGGTTACGGGCAGGGCACCCACCATCGGCCAGCGCTGCCCGTCGGGCAGTTCGATCTGCCGGCACAGGTAAGCCAATCCGCCGCACTCCGCATAGATTCGTCCACCCGAGCACAAATGACTCTTCAGCGACACCATCATGCAATCGTTGTTCGAGAGTCTTTCGGCAAAACGTTCCGGATGTCCGCAACCGATGTAGACAACGTCGACGTCCGGCGGCAGCCGGTCGTCGCGCAACGGCGAAAAGTCGCACAAGACCGCGCCGTTGGCTTCGAGCAGGTCGAGCGTGTCGGGAAAGTAACCGCCGAACGCCTGGTCGCAGGCCACAGCGATGCGCAACGGGCGCGACAGGGGTGCTTCGGAAAACACCGCACTGGTCGCGCGGGGTTCCGGCTCGGTTCGAAGCGGCCGACGCGCCGCAAGGCGATAGATCTTTTCCAACTGGGCGTTGCGGATCAACGCGTCCCCGAGTGCGCGGCACAACTCGACGCCGGGCTGCCCGCCCGTTGGAATCTCGTTGATCGCGCGACGCGCTTCCGGCACGGCGCCCAACCAGCCCAGCACCGGCGCATTCCACACGGCTTCAAGTTGCGTCTGCACGCGGCAGGATTCGCCCTGATCGCCGACCTGATCGAGCAAAATGCCGTCGAGCCGGGCGGGACGGTCGGGCAAGCGGCACGCGTTTAATCGTCGAACGTCGACGATCGCGATCGAGGGCAGGTCAAGCCACTCGCAAAGCGCGGCGAGGCTGCCGCCCTGCGCGGATGTGGCCACGCCGGCCGGCCGGGCGAAGCTCCCTTCGACCATCGCCAGATCGCAATTGCGACAGCCGTGTACGAAGAGCTGTTGGCAGAAACCTTGGCACATCAGCCAGCTATCGAGGTGTCGCGAGGGCTGACCGGTGATTGCCGTCGCGCCGTCGCGAGCCACGAAGTGGGCGCGCGACTGGAAACTTTGCACGCGGATGCCAGCCGATTCGAGCGCGTCCATCAGCGCCCAAGTGATGGCGGTGCCGTCGGCGTCTGGTTGCGTTGTGCCGACCGCGATACGTGGAAGGTCTGTCATCGTCACTCAGATCCGCAGACGGAACATGTGTTGCCGCTGGTGCGCCGTGCCGGTGCCACGGCTCGTTGCGGCGGTCTGCCCTGAGGGAGTCCGAACCCCCTGTGCCACCCGAGCGGAATTGTTCGTCGGTGGCCCGGCGCGGTCAAGTCCGCGGTGCCGGCGTGCGGGTGGATGGCGGCAGAAGTGCGCTTGCGACCGGTCAGGCGGAGGCGAAAAGCCCAAGCTGCGCAATAAAAAAGGGGCGTCCCATTGCGGGACGCCCCTGGCCTTGCTGCCACGCACCGGTCGGGGGAATTGACCGGCGGTTGGCGATTCCTGGGTGGCAGGTTTGCAGGCCGTACTGGCGGGTTGCCTTAAATCGCGAGCTCAGTCTTTCAGTAGCACGAAGTCGTTTCCGGCTTGTGCGTGCACATACAGCAGGATGCCGTCTTCGAGGTTGTGATCGTTCAAAGCGTGGCGAAACTCTTCGACGCTCTTGACGTCTCGCTTGCCGACCTTGAGGATCACCATGCCCTCACGAAGACCTCTCTCGAACGCAACCGAGTTTTCGTCGATCAACGTGATCATCACGCCCTCGTTTGGTTTCAGGCCGGCGGCCTTCGCCTTGTCGGGCGTCAACTCGGTGACCTCGATACCGATGCCGCGGGCTTCGAACGCCTTTTCCTGAAGCGGGCGTGGCGGTTGATCCGCCGCACCGCCGCCGGCGAACACAAAGTCCTCGGGCAACGGCTGCGGTTGGACCGTCAGGGTCATCTTCTTGCCCTCGCGAAGAACCTCGACCGAATGCTTCGAGTCGACGGCCGTGCGCTCGACGATCTTTTGCAACTCGCCGGGGCCGTTTACCTCACGATCGCCGAAGCGGGTGATGATGTCGCCCGGGGCGAATCCTGCCTTGGCGGCCGGCATGCCCTCATGGACCTGAGTCACCAGTGCGCCGGCGCCGGGACGCGTACCGAAGGCTTGCGCCATCTCCGGCGTGACTTCTTTGATCGCTACGCCGAGGTAAGCGCGATGCACTTCGCCGTCGTCGATGAGCTGATCGGCAACCCACTTGGCCACGTTGACCGGAATGGCAAAACCGATGCCGGAGTACGAGCCCGTATTGGTCGCGATTGCGGTGTTGATGCCGATGACGTTGCCGTGCAAGTCGACTAGCGGTCCGCCGGAGTTGCCGGGGTTGATCGCGGCGTCGGTCTGCAGAAATTGGGTTCGCATGCGGCGACCGTCGAGGGTGCGCCCCTTGCCGCTGATGATGCCGGAACTGACGGTTTGGGCAAGTTCGAACGGGTTGCCGATCGCAATGACCCAATCGCCGATCTTCAGCTCGTCGGAGTTGCCCAGTGCGGCGGCCGGTAAAGTCCCGGCGCCCTTAATCCGCATGACCGCCAGATCGGTTTCGGGATCGGTCTTGATGTCGACCGCTTCGAATTCACGTCCGTCGGCCAGATGTACGATAACTTCGTCGGCACCTTCGACGACGTGGTTGTTGGTCAGCACAATGCCCGACCGATCGATGATGACGCCCGAGCCCATGCCCTGGCGCGGCATCCGACGCCGAAATTGATCGAAATCGCGACCTTCGAAGAATTCTTCGAACGGCGTGCCTTTGAACGGGTTGGCTTCGCCGTTGCCGCGATTCCGCGCCACGGGCTGCGACTTGGTCTTGCTGTGGATGGTGACCACGCTGGGCATCGCCACGTCGGCGGCGTGGTTGAATGCCTCGGAAAGCATGTTGGCGTGGCGCAGGGCCTCGGGATTCGCCTTTGGCTGCGGCTCTTGGCCAATCGCCCCGGTGTGTTGCCACGCGGTCACGGCGACGACCGCCGCCAGCAGCGAGAGTGCCACCACGATCCGAGGATGGTTTCTTAACCGGCTTGCGGACATCGGAGTCCTCCTTGGTTGTAGGAACAGAAATATCGTATTGAGAACGTGAGGGATGGGCCGCCGACAAAACCGCGGCTCTTCTGGTCCCTACGCAACCCAACGATTCGCGGTTCGGCGCCCCAGATCGGACTTTGGGTGGGAAAATAGTCGGCGAGGCGGGCTGTAATTCTTGGAATTCCAGCCCAACTGGCAAGTCCAATCGACGCGGAACCACCGCCCTGGCCGCGTCACTTAGATTGACAAAAAGCGTTTCCTTGGCTAGTTTTACGTCCGATCCACCCGCTTCCAAGTTCGCGCGGGCAAACGCTAGGTGTAACGTCATGGCCCAAACTGTCGGATTCGCCAAACCCGCTGCCGAACAGCTTCCGGAATTGGAGCGCTGCGAGCGCCGGATCGGCTACCAATTCAAGGACAAGACCCTGCTGTGTGCCGCCCTGACCCACGCCTCGGGCGCCCAGCACCGCTTGGCATCGAACGAGCGGCTCGAGTTCCTGGGGGATGCAATCCTTGGGGCCGTGGTTTGCGAGGTGCTGTATGTGCAGTATCCCGAGTACCTGGAAGGAGATCTGACCAAGATCAAGTCGGTCGTGGTGAGCCGGCAGACCTGTGCCAAGATCAGCGAGGGCCTGGGTTTGCATGACTTTTTGGTCCTGGGAAAGGGCATGACGGTCCATCCGACCGTCCCCCCCTCGGTGCTGGCAGACGTGTTCGAGTCGCTCGCGGCGGCGATTTATCTCGATGGCGGCGATTCGGCGGCCCGCGAGTTCATCGAACGGTTCATGGGCCCGGAAATCGAGCTGGCGGCAGCCGGCGAGTTGGGCGGGAACTACAAGTCGCTACTACAGCAGTTGTCACAGCGCGAAAACGGTTCGACCCCGTCGTACCACTTGTTGGACGAGAAGGGGCCGGACCATAGCAAGTGTTTCAAGATCGCGGCGCAAATCGGCGACACGCGTTACATTGGCGCATGGGGTCGCAACAAGAAAGAAGCCGAGCAACGGGCGGCGCGCAACGCGCTGGCCGAGATCAACGACGAGCCGTTGCCGTTTCCGTCTGACTAAGTCGCGCCATGCCGCTTCGCCTGCGGTGCACCGCGCTCTTTCGCATTCGCGAGTTCGTCGCAATCGCCCACGGCTGCGTCGTTCCCGCGAAATAGCGGGGCAATTCTCACGACCAGTGCCTCGGTTGGCGTCCGTCGCTTTCGGTGTCCGCACCAGAAACGCGACAAAGCGACCGCGCAAAAACTAGGGGCATCCAATTGCTTGGATGCCCCTTTCTCGTCGGTATTGGCCATGCACACTGCGAGTTCGTGCTCGCGGGTGCTACTTCTTCTTCTTGGCCTTCTTCTTTGCAGCTTTCTTCTTCGTTGCCTTCTTCTTGGCTTTCTTCTTCTTGGCCACAGTTCGTCCTCCTAACATCGTGATTTCGGCAATCGTCGCACTCGACACCGAGCTGGGGCCGGATTCATCGAGCGGCGTATGCCGTGAGACCAAACCAACTCGTTTGGTTGAGTCATTAATGTACGAGTCGTCCAAAAATTGGCAAGTACACTTTTTCGATTTTCTTTACTCATGGTCCGTTTCGGTCGACACGTTTTTAAACCGCCAAGAGACTCGCGCGACGTTCATTCCAATCGGCGCACGCGCAACAGCAGGCTGTTGGCCACAACCGAAACACTCGACAGCGCCATCGCGGCCGCGGCGGCAACGCCCGGCAACCGAAAGCCGATGAATGGGACCAAAACTCCGGCCGCAACAGGGATTAGCAAAACGTTGTAAAGGAAAGCCCAGACTAGGTTTTGCTTAATTGTGCGGAGGGTGGCGCGGGCCAAAGCCACGGTCCGCCCAACGCCTCGCAGATCGTCGCCGACGATCACGATGTCGGCCGCTTCCATGGCGATATCCGAACCCGATCCAATGGCAATTCCCAGATCGGCCGCGGCCAGCGCGGGCGCGTCGTTGATGCCGTCGCCGACCATGGTGACGATCTTGCCCGAGGCGCGCAATTGCGCGATGACTTCTTGTTTTTCGTCGGGCAGCACCTCAGCCGTGACCTCGTCGATGCCGACTTCTCCGGCGACGCGCTCGGCAATGGCTCGATGGTCGCCGGAGAGCAGTTGCACGGTGAGCCCTTGCTCGTGCAGACGATCGATCGCCTCACGACTATGAGGCGCGATCTGATCGGCGACGGCAATCAGTCCGAGATAACGCTGCCCGCTGGCGACCAACAGCGGCGCATTTCCTTCGGCCCGCAACGAGTCAAGCGTGTCGCGATGGGCCGCGATGTCGACGTTGCGCTGGTCCATCAAGCGCTGGTTGCCCACGAGCAGTTCTGCGGACGATCCCTGCGCCGCGATCCCCTGCCCCGCGACGACCTCCAGCGCGCCGGCCGACGGCAGATTGAGTGCGCGGCTTTGCGCCGCGTCGACGATCGGTTTGGCCAGCGGATGTTGGCTGTGCTGTTCCACGGCCGCGGCGGTGGCCAGCAATTCGTCTTCCGTCACGCCGTCGGCCGGAACGATCGACGTCACCTGCGGCTTGCCGAGCGTGACGGTTCCGGTTTTGTCCAAGACCACGGTGGTGACCCGGCCGGCGATTTCCAGGGCATGCGCCTCTTTGATCAGAATACCTTGTTCCGCCCCGCGACCGCCGGCGACCAGAATGGCCGTCGGCGTGGCCAGACCCAGCGCACATGGACACGCCACGACCAACACGGCGACTGTCGCGGCCAGACCGGTGATCCAGAGACTCGAATCGTCGATGCTCAGCCCGGTAAATCCCCACGCCAGAAACGTGACCGCCGCGATGCCCAATACGATCGGCACAAACCAGGAAACGACCCGATCCGCCAGGCGCTGCACTTCCGTCTTCGACTCTTGCGCGCGGCGGACCAGTTCGACGACCTGGGCCAGTGCGGTCGCGTCGGCCGGTTTCTCGACACGGGCCGTCAACGAGCCTTGGCCGTTGATCGTTCCGGCGAGCACTTTGTCGTCGGGCCCCTTTTCGACGGGAATCGATTCGCCGGTCAGCCACGATTCGTCCAGCGTCGAACTGCCGTTTAGCACGACTGCGTCCAGCGGCACTTTCTCGCCGGGGCGTACGATCATTGTCTCGCCCACGGAAACTTGCGACGGCGGTACTTCGACGACGCGGCCGTCGCGCTCGACGTTCGCCACTGGCGGCGCCAAATCCAGCAACTTGCGAATTGCGGCCGACGCGCGCCCCTTGGCCCGGGCCTCCAGGTATTTGCCCAGGGTGATGAACGTCAAAATCATCCCGGCGTCCATTAGGCTCATCGCATGGTCGACCATGCTATTGGCGCCCGGTCCAGTCGAGAAGACGGACGCCAACAAGCCGTACACTCCGGCGCCGTACGCCGCGATGGTCCCAATGGCGACCAGCGTGTCCATGTTTGTCGAAAAATGTACGGCACGACGCAACGCGCCGACGTAAAACGGCCAGCCGACGTAGAACTGCAACACGGTTGCGCACGCCAACTGAACCCATACGAGCCACGGCCAGTGGGGCAGCGTCACGCCGATCCAGGGCAAAACGTGCGGCGCGAGAATCGGCACCAGCAACACGATGCCCACGGCTAGCCGCTTCCGCCAAAGCAACAACTCCTGCTCACTGTGCATGGCCGAATGATGGGCGTGCTCATCGTCGCCGTCGGGCAGTTCGGCCTTGTATCCGGCCTTGGCCACCGCGTTCAACAACGCTTCGCGGTCTGCGTGATCCGTTGTAAGGTCCACGGCCGCCTGGTTCGTGGCCAGATTTGCCCGGGCAGCGGTCACGCCCGGCACCGACGCCAGCGCGGATTCGACACGCGACACGCAGCTCGCGCAGCTCATACCTTCCACGTCGAGCAAGAGGGTTTGTTGAGGGGTCGACGGTGCGGTTGATTGTGTCTGGGGCGCTTCGGTACTGGCCGGTGGCGCTGACGACGCGTCGGCCGTCGCGATCGCGTCGGTCGAGGTAATCGCACCTATTTCAACGGTGGCCGGTACGCGGTATCCGGCGCGCTCGACGGCGGCGACCAGCGCGTCCTGCGCGGCCGAACCGTCCTCCATTTCAATCGTCGCTTGTTTGGCATCCAGGCTGACGCTGACGTCGCGCACGCCAGCGACGGCCGACAGTGCGTCGGTCACGCTCTGCACACAGCCCTGGCAGGTCATTCCCTCGATCGGCAATTCGACGCGTACCATGGTTCGGTCCTCCGCCGGAAGTATAGCGTGTCGGCGGCGTTCGTGACGCTTGTGCTTACCAATTGGCCCCAGACGCGTTGCGTGGCACAATGGGACGATTCGACCACCGGAGAGCCTCGCATGATTGCCGAAGTGATTTCAATTGGCGATGAACTGACCAGCGGACAGCGGCTGGACACCAATAGTCAATGGCTCAGCGAACGGTTGGGCGAGCTCGGAGTACGCGTGATGTACCACACCACGGTGGCCGACGATTTGGAGGCCAACGTCCTGGCGTTTCGCGCCGCGGTCGAGCGGGTCGACGTCGTGGTGGCCACTGGCGGGTTGGGCCCAACCGCCGACGATCTGACGCGCGAAGCTCTGGCCGCAATGGCGGGTTGCGAGCTCGTGCTCGACGAGGCATCGCTCGAGTACATCCGCGCGTTGTTCGCGCGATTCAAGCGCGAGATGCCCGAGCGCAATCGCGTGCAGGCGATGTTTCCGGCCGGCAGTCGACCGATTCCGAATGCCAACGGCACCGCGCCGGGCATTTATATGGAGCGGCCTCGACCCAGCGGCGGCACGTGCCAGATCTTTGCCCTGCCGGGCGTGCCCGCCGAAATGTTCGAGATGTTTTACGAAACGGTCGTTCCGGCCATCACAGCCGAAAGCGGCGACGCCAAGGTCATCCGTCATCGGCGCATCAAGTGCTTTGGAGCCGGCGAAAGTCACGTTGAGCAGATGTTGCCCGATCTGATCCGCCGCGGCCGGCAGCCGTCGGTCGGTATCACCGTCCACGCGGCCACGATCACGTTGCGGATCACGGCCATGGGTCCAACGCCGGCCGATTGCCACACGGCCATGGAACCCACCGCCGCCACGATTCGCCAGTGCCTGGGCTCGTTGGTCTTTGGTGAAGAAGACGAAGAGCTGGAAGACGCCGTGATTCGCTTGCTGGCCGAGAACGGGCGGACGCTGGCCACCGTCGAAGTCGGCACCGCGGGTGCCCTGGCCGAATGGATTAGCCGCGCCGCCGCGGGGCAACCGAGCTACATGGGCGGACAGGTGATTCACAGCCCGCAAATGCTCGCCCAAACGCTCGGGCCGGCGGCCGAACTCGTCGAGCGCCACGGAGCCACGTCGCGCGAGGTGGCCGAAGCACTGGCCGTGGGACTGCGGGAGCGTACTGGCGCCGACTATGCGCTGTCGGTCGGTCCGTTTCCCGGCGACGCGAAAACCAATCCAGACAGCCCGTTCCACTTCGCGCTGGCCGGACCGGAGAAAGTGACAGTTAAGGCAACCGGGATGCTTGGGCACACGTCGATCTGGATCCCTCGTTCGGCCAAAGCGGCGCTCAACCTGCTGCGGCTGACGCGGCTGGGCGAAGTGTAGCGGGTGGCCCACCCTATCCGAGCGGGCCGCATTTGTGCGATCGCTACGATTTCGACGAGCGCGAGTTGTTCCGCGCCGTGTGCCGTGCCAACTAACCGCCTGCGGTCTGGGCCGCCTGCGGTTTTTCTTCTTCGGCGGCGGGTGCCGGATGGGACGCGACCACTTGCCCGTTGTCGACCAGCCAGACGAACAGGACGCTCTCCTGCCCACCGCCCACGACGAGTTTGCCGTCGGCGCTGGTCGCAATCGAATACATGAAGTCGGTCGCGCCGGAGAACGACCGCTCGGCCTTGCCGTTGTCGACGTTGATGAGCTTGACCGTATTGTCGCCGGAACTGGCCAGGACCTTTGGCTCGGAGGCGACGAATCCCAGCGACGTGATTTCCTTGCCAAAGCCGGAGGCCGTGCGGATTTGGTCGCCCGTGACGAAGTTCCACACCTTGACGACGTTGTCCGCGCCGCAACTGGCCAGCACTTTGCCGTCCCATTTCCAACTCACGCCTAGCACGTGGTGCGTGTGCCCCTCGAACGACTTCTCATTCGAGCCGGTGGCCACGTCGAAGACCTTGACGAATCGGTCCGCGGCGGACGACGCCAGGTGCTTGTCGTCGGGCGAGAACTCCAGTCCAAAGATCGTGTCACTGTGGGCGTCGGCAATGTCGCGCACCAGCGCACCGTCGGCCACTTGAAAAATCTTGAGTTGTCCGCTCCGCGAGGGCTCGCCTCCGCCTGTGGCCAGCAAGCCGCCGTCGTGATTGAAGGCCAACGCGGTCACGCGGTCGACAAACGTGTTGGGATCGTCGACGTTGCCGATCGTGCGCACAAGCGTCCACTGCGGTGCCGGGTTCCAGATGATCAGCGCTTGGTCCGCTCCGCCGGAAAGAATTGCGCCGTCGGGCAGAAACGCGGCAGCGAGCGCCGCAGATGCGTGTCCTTCGAACGTATCAATCGGTGTGCCCGTGTCGCTGGCCCAAAGTCGCACCAACTGGTTGTCGCCCGTGCTGAGCAGTTGCGCGCCGTCTGCCGAATAGACGAGCGATCGGACCGGCTTGTCCGCGGCGGCGGCGGTCTTTTGGGCGGCTTCGAGCGCGGTCTTCGACTCGGCCAGCGCGGCGTCCGACAGTTTGACCGCCTCTTCAGCGCCGGGCACGGCGTTGACCGCCTTCTTCACCGCGGCGACGGCCGCTTGGGCCGCTTGTTCGGCGGCCGAGTTGCCGGCTTCTGCCGTGGTCGCCTCCTGGTTGGCTTTGTTGAGCGCGGCAGTGGCGTCGGCGACCTTCTTTTCGAGTTCCTTCACTTTGGCGTCCGCCGCTTGCGCGGCCTTGGCAGCCTCCTCGTTGGCTTTGGCTAACTCGGCATTGTCTTTCTCTTTCTCCGCGCCGGCTTTGGCTTGCGCGGCTTTCTCGGTGGCGGCCTTGGCCGCTTCTTGGGCGGCGGCCAGCTCCTTGTCGGCGGCCTCTTTGGCAGCGGTGGGTGCCTTCACCGCTTCGCGCTTTTCGTTGAGTGTCTTGGCGGCTTCGGCTTTGGCGGTTTGCGTCGACGTGACGTTTTGCGACGTGCTGATGATCTTAGCCTCGGCGTCGGCCAGTGCCTGCTTGTCATCGGCCGACTTCGCCGTGCGCGCGGCAACCAGCCGTTCGGCTCGGGCGACCGCGAATTGCGCGCGGAAGTCGCCCTTCATCTCGGCGATGGGTCGTTTGTCGGGCGCGGCCCAGGGCTTTCCGTCGGCGGCGTTCCAAAGTTTGATCAGGTTGTCGGCGCCGGCCGAGGCAAGTTGCTTCCCATCAGCGCGCCAGGCCAAGGCGGTGGCCGCGGCACCGTGGTTGATCTGGACAACTTCCTTGCCGTCGGCCAGGTTCCAGATGCGAACCGTTGCGTCGTCGCTGGCTGAGGCGAGTTGTGTTTTCTGGGCCGCCGACGTGGCCAGCGCGGTGATCGGACCGGTGTGTCCCTTGAGTTCGGCGCCCGGCGTGATCGTTCCGCCGGCTTCGGCCGGCAACGTCCAAATGCGAATCACGTTGTCGGCGCCGCCGGTGGCAAGCTGGTTGGCTTCGGCCAGAACTGCCAGCGCGCTGACGGCGGCTGGCGTTTCGACCTGGGCAATGATCGACCCGTCGGACACGTTCCACACGCGCACCGTCTTGTCGTGTGAAGCGGAGATCAGCCGGCTGCTATCGGGTGAGAACTGGACGGCGGCCACGGCGCCGGTGTGCCCGGCGAGCGTCTTGGGATCTTTGAGCGTGGATAGATCCCAGAGTTTGATTTCGCCGGACTCCTCGGCCGAGGCGGCCCACTTGCCGTCGGGGCTGGTGGCAATCGCCCGAACCGCAGCGCCAGCAGCGGCCAGATCGGCGCGGCGGATGCTGTGCGGACGGCCCCAAAGTTTGACTTCGCGATAGCTGCCCGAGGCCAACAGGTTGCCGTCGGGACTAAACGCCAGCGACTGCACCAGGTCGAGATGCGCAACGCCCCGGTTTTCGTACAGGTCCGTACCGAGCAGCGCCGGGTCGGTCAGTCGGGTGACCAGCGAGCCGGAGGCCAGGTTGTAGATGAAGATCTGGTTGGCTCGACCGCACGCGGCGTAGTTGCCGTCGGGCGTCATCGCCACGGCAAAGATCGGATTGATTCCGGGCGGAAGCGGCTGCCAGGCAATCTTGGCGGCGCCGGTGACCTCGCCGGTTGCGCCCTGATCAATCCACAATTTGATCAGCCCCAATTGCTCGCTCGACAGGGCAACGGCGTCGACCTCGTTGTCCGGAGGCGGCATGTAGGGTTCTTCGATGTGCGCGGCGGCCTGTAGCAACAGGCTTTCGTTCCCCTTGCCGGGCACGACTGCCGGACCGGAAAACCCGCCCTTAAGAATCGATTGCGGCGTTTCCAACACCAGGTCGCCTTCGGCGGTCGACGCGTTGTGGCATGCCAAGCAACTCTTGGTCAGCGCCGGCAGAACTTCCTTCTCGAAATCGACCGGGCCGTCGTGCTTGACTTCCGCGATCGGAATCGGCTTGTCTTCCTCCTCATCGGCAGCCAGTGCGATGGCCAACGGCATGGCGAGCAGGCAAATCAGAGAGCGCGTGAGGGTCCAGTGCAGAGCGTTCACGACGGGCACCTTTCGCGGTGGGAGGGTTTTGTGCCGGGTGGTGTTTCAGGTGGGACGCAGGGCGCTTCGCGCGCCGGCGATCGGACATGGTCCGATGTACGTCGGCTCGGGTTGCTTCTGCGCTGCATGCAGTCGCCGCTGGGGCGTATCTGCTTATGATAGTCGCAACGCGGGCCGCCGGGAACCAGGGGGCGAGCTACTCGGATAGCATTCCGGCGCGCGGCCCAGCCGTGCCAAATCTACACAGACTGTGTTTGAAGCGGGCGAAGGCGCATGCCGCTACCGAGCGGAACCGCTTGCGACGCGGATCGCGGACCACGATGCCCTAGCGGGGGTGGCCGCCACGAAACCTCCGCAGCGTACTAGTGGTTGAACAGGAATTCCTTGGTGTTGACCAACGCCCAAAGAATGTCCTCGTACGCGAGCTTTTCGTCCTTGGCCTTGGCCAAATGTTCCAGGGCAACGGCCGATTCGTCGGGCAACGGTTCGCGCGAATAGACCCGCAGGTAAATCTCGCGGACCTTTTGCTCGCGCGAGGCCTCCTTGTCGGCGGCCAATTGGGCGGCACGCCCGTCGCCGGCCGACAATTTGCCCTGCACCTCTGAGGAATTGAGCAGGTGCAAGCTTTGAGCCAGGTTCGCCTCGCTGGATCGTTCGCACTCGCAGGCACTACTCGACTCAGGCCGGCCGAACACGGTGAGGAAGTACGAGTTGAACCCGTTGTCCGGCAATTGCACGGCGCGGACGCGCTGTGGCAGGCCGCCGAAGGTCGTCTTCGAGGCGGTTACCGAATCGATCGCGTCGAGCAACACCTCGGCCGGCAGTCGTTTCGGATAGTAGCGCGAGTAATTCTGCTTGTCGTTGACGTTGTAGTCGTTCGGCAGCGACGTGAGCTGGTATGTGGTCGACGTGCAGATCGTGCGAATCAGGTCCTTCAGATCGAAGCCGCTCTCGACAAAGTGCTGGGCCAGCGCGTCGAGCAACTGCTGGTTCGTGGCCGGATTGGTCACCCGCATGTCGTCTTCCGGGTCGACCAGTCCGCGGCTAAAGAAGTGCTTCCAGTAGCGATTGACTAGCGCCGGGGCAAAGAACGGATTGTCCTTGGCGGTCATCCAGTCGGCCAGAGCGACGCGGGGATCTTCCTCGGTCGAGATGTCAGCCGGCTCGGCGCCCAACCCGGCGGGCGGGACGTCTTGTTGCGTCTTGGGGTTCTTGGCCGAGGGGGTGCCTCGGTTGTAAACCACCCGATCCTCGCCGTACTGCGCTCCGGGCTTGCGCTGCATCCGCGAAAAGAACGCCGCGAAGCCGTAATAGTCCTGCTGGCTCCATTTCTCGAACGGGTGATGGTGGCAGCGGGCGCACTGGATCCGCAACCCGAGGAACAACTGCGCCGTGTCCTCGACCTGTTCGTTCATTTCGTTGACTTCGCGATACCAGGCAACCGGAGGGTTGTGACCCATCTCGCCGGTGGCCGTCACCAACAGCCGTACGATCTGGTCGTACGGAACGTTCTGGTGCAGGCTGTCGCGAATCCAATCGTGGAAGATGCGGGTGCCGCGCGCGTGGGTGGTGTTTTGGCGCTTGTTCCGCAGGATGGCGTTCCATTTGTTGGCGAAGAAGTCGGCATGCTCGGTGCTGGCCAGCAAGTTGTCGACCCACGCGGCGCGTTTGTTGGGGTCCGTGTCGGCCAAAAAGGCCTCGGCCTCCTCGGGCGTCGGCAACCGGCCGGCGATGTCGACCGCCGTGCGGCGCAGAAACGTCGCGTCGTCGCAAACGTCCGACGGCGGCACGCCGAGCGTCTTCAGCTTGTTGAAGACGAGCGTGTCAATGAAGTTGTTCTCCGGCGGCGTGGATTCGACCGGCGCACCCAGAGGAATCATGGCCCGAAACACGCCGACTTGCCCCTGGAAGCGGGCCATGACGGCCACGTCGCCCGACAGGTCGAGTGTCTTGACCACGCCGGTCACGGTCGACTCGGCCATTTCCGGCGCGTTGGGCTCGAACGTGGCGGTGCGCGTGACGTCTTCGGTCGCGCCGTTCGTGTAGTGCGCAATGACGACCAGTTGCTGCTGGCTGTTGGCCGGCATCGTGCGCTGCGCCGGGATCACTTCGATGTGAGACACCGTGGGATCTTCGTCGCTGCCGTACGGCATCCCTTGCAGGATCCAACGCCGCAATAGCCGGTAAGCGTGCGAGTCGACGTCGAGCCGCGTTCCGCCGCCGTGCGGCACTTTGCCAATCGGTTTGGTCAACAGCAGGCTGCGGTCGGGCGCGGCCGGAAACAGGCGCCGCCCGCGACCTTCCTTGACGAGGTGTTCGAAATCTTCCGGCGGCTCAAAGCCAAGCAGCGAAAGCTTGAACCCGTTTTGACCGCTGGCTTTGCCATGGCATCCGCCGCTGTTGCAGCCCAGCTTGGTGAAAATCGGAACGATTTGGTTGGGGAAGTTGACTAACGCTTCGTTGCCGTGATTGACGACGGTGGCCTTGATCGAGGCGGCCGGTCCGGCAGCCGACGTGGCGGTTATCGTCGCGGTTCCGTCGGCAAGTGGCACGACAAAGCCCGACGCGTCGACCGTCGCAATGCCCTCGGGCTCGACGGAATAGTCTGACGTGGCCGTCAGGTCACGGATCTGACCGGTGGCGTACTTGCCGGTGACGATCAACTGCTGCCGCGCGTCCTGTCCGTCGAGTTTGAACGCTCCGTCGACGGTGTGCCCGCTCTCGATTTCAAGTTCGAGCAACTCGCCCGGATCACCCAAGCCGGCAGGTTGCGGCACCGTGGCGTCGGCGGCTGTTTCCGGTTCGGCGGCCGGTGTGTCGTCGGCGGACGACGTTGCCGGAAGCATCCAGAGAACCGAGGCGGCGGCCAACATTCCGATGGCCAGCGGAGCGTTCCATCTTTTCATCGTGCGCGTCTCCCGTATGGAGGGCATTCATCGCGTCGGAACTGCTTGGTGTGAAGGACGATCCGCACGCTCACATTGGTGGGCAGCGCGGCCGTTCCCGCAGCTCCGAAACGGCGTCGGGGGGGTGTCAGGTTTTGGTGGGACGGATCAACGGCTGATTATCTCAATCTGGCCCCCAATTTGCAAGCAGATTTGTGCGCCGGCAGAGGTGTTCAAACACGGACCCCGAGGCGTGTTTTTCGGCCCGCGTTTGCGGCGCAAGGAAAACCGAGGCAACGACTAACAGCGATAGAACCCAGGGCGCCTTTCGGCTATGCTCAGACGCATGAGCTCAGCACACACCCTTTCGCGCAGTCCGGAGTTGATGACACCGCAGGACACGGTCCTGTTGGTGGTCGACGTCCAGGAGAAGCTGGTGCCAATGATCCGCGGCGCCAAACGCCTGGAGTGGAATCTGCGACGGCTGCTCGACGGAGCGGAGGCAACCGGTCTGGGGGTGTTGGCCACCGAGCAATATCCGCAAGGCCTGGGGTCCACAATCGAGTCGTTGGCCGGCCGCTTGGGCGACGTGCCCAGCAAGCAGACTTTTAGTTGCGGCGGTTGTGAACAATTCGCCGAGAGCCTGGAAGCTTCCGCTGCCGACAAGGTCATGGTCTGCGGTATCGAGGCGCACGTGTGTGTGCAGCAGACCGTGCTGGATCTGCTGGCCAACGGCTATCGGGTGTTCGTGCCGGTCGACGCGGTGGGCTCGCGGTTTCAAATCGACTACGAAACCGGCCTGAAGCGCATGGAATCGGCAGGCGCCACGCTGACGACCACCGAATCGGCCTTGTTCGAGTGGTGCCAGGTTTCGGGCACGCCGGTCTTCAAGAAAATTAGCGCCCTGGTGCGCGAGCAGCCGCCCGACGAATCGTAGGTCGCCCGAGGCATGGCCGGCCCGACGTTCCCGACCCGTGTCGCGCGGCGGTCCGCCAGGAGTGCTGCGGGGCAGTCTCGCCAACGCAAAGGAACAGACATCGATGCATACCGCCTCCGGCGTTGCCCAAGGCCTGAATCCGCCTGTTCGTACGCTCATGGGCCCTGGACCCAGCGATATCCATCCCCGGGTGTTGACGGCCATGAGCCGGCCGACCGTCGGCCATTTGGATCCGTACTACTTGGGCCTGATGGACGACATGCGGCGGATGCTGCAAGGGCTGTTTCGCACGACGAACGAAATGACGCTGGCGATCAGCGGCACCGGATCGGCCGGGATGGAAGCCACGGTGGTCAATCTGGTCGAGCCGGGCGATTCGATGGTGGTCTGCGTGAACGGGGTGTTCGGCGCGCGGATGGCCGACGTGGCCGAGCGATGCGGCGCGAATGTGACCAAGGTCGAGCGACCGTGGGGCGAAGTCTTCACGCCCGACGATTTAAAGCCGGCCTTGGACCGCGCGAAACCGAAGCTGGTCGGGATCGTCATGGCCGAGACGTCGACCGGCGCGTGGCAGCCGATCGAAGAAATCTCGAAACTGGTTCATGACAGCGGCGCGATGCTGTTGGTCGATTCCGTGACGGCTCTGGGCGGAATTCCGGTGGAGGTCGATCGCTGGAATATCGACGCGATTTATTCGGGCACGCAGAAATGTCTGAGTTGTCCGCCGGGCCTGGCACCCGTTTCGTTCAACCGTCGGGCCATGGACACGATCCTGGCCCGAAAGACTAAGGTGCAGAGTTGGTACCTCGACGTCACGATGCTGGCCAAGTATTGGGGCGACGAGCGCGTCTATCACCACACCGCGCCGATCAACATGACCTACGGGTTGTACGAGGCACTGCGTTTAGTTCACGAAGAAGGGCTCGAGGCCTGTTTCGCGCGGCACATGCTCAACCACGAAGCCCTACGGGCCGGACTGTCCGCGTTAGGAATCGACTATGCCGCCCAAGCCGGCCACCAGTTGCCCATGCTCAATGCTGTGCGAATTCCCCAGGGTGTCGACGACGTCGCGATCCGCAAGGCGTTGCTCGAGCGTTTCGACATCGAGATTGGCGGCGGGCTCGGAGCATTCAAGGGCCAAGTCTGGCGAATCGGCCTGATGGGATATGGCGCGCGCCGTAACAACGTGTTGGTGCTGCTGGGCGCGCTCGAGCAATTGTTGGCCGAACAGGGGCATCGCTTCGAACACGGAGCCTCGATCGCGGCGACGACCCAAGTGTACGCCGATGCTGAGCGCTAGTCGCGCGTGGCGATGGATCTTCCAGGTGCCAGCATCGAACCAACAGGTCGCATCTGCCCGAGTTGCGATTGGAGCGTCGTTGCAATCTATTCCGGTGCCGGCGGCGCTGGCACTTGCGCGTCCGTTTCTTCATCGGTGTCAGAAAGGGGCATCAGTTCCCGCACGACGACCGGCTGCGGGGCGTCGGCTTCTAGGTCGTTCGCTTCCGAATTGACTGGGTACATCGCACTGCCTGCAAAAGAACTGGGGTCGAGCTTCCAATAGGGAAGCATCTGCTCCGGATGTTGAAGCATCGCGCTCAGCGGCGGGCGACGATCGGCGGCGTGCAAGCCGAACAGGAAGTAGAGTCGCAAGTCGTAACGGACGAGTGGGGATGTGACGTAGTACGAGTGACCAGCCGAAAATCTGCTGCCCCCGTCGGCTTCCGCGGCGTCGATGGTCTCCATGCCCTGAATGTGGAAGAAACTGAGCCCTGCCTGTTTGTTGAGGTGGAGGACTCGCGAAAGCCCCAGTGCTCGATCGTTGCTCGAGTAGTAGTACGCCACCTGGCCTGAATGCCGAATCATTGCAGGACACATGTTGGCAAACTCGGCAGGTGCAACGTCCGGCGCGATAAGCGCCGCGGCGGCGAAGAGTTGCTCCGCGTCGCCGAGCCGTCCGCTGGTTGACAGCGAATTCACGGCGCGCACGAGCAGGCGATTGCCCATGCTATGGGCCAGGACGAAGATCCGCCCGTCGCCTTTGTTGCGCCACAACGCGTCGAGAAAATTGGCCATCGCGGCGACACTCTCCTTGTTGTGCCGCTCGTCGACTCGGTACTGGTCGCCTCGTCCCATCGAGGGCCAGGAGAAAGCGACGGGTTTGCCGCGAAAGTTCATTTCGTGCTTCAGTTGCGCCGTGCGGTAGAGACATTCCTCGAACGAGTTGTCGAATCCGTGGACGAACAGGAAAAGGTCCTGCTCCCGCGTGGCGCCGACGAAGGCCTCGCGACCGAAAACGTTGAGCCCCTGGACCATGAAATAGCGCTCGGGGTCGGCGGATTGCCAGAACCAGGTGCGCTGCGGAAGGCGGCCACCGCTTCGGTAGTGCGAAATGGGAATGTTCACCACGCACGAACCGTACGTCAGCGCGTCGGGAGTTGACTCGAATCGATAGATGCCGCGGTTTCGGCGCCGGTTGTCACGACGATTCGTGCCGAAATAGACCGTGCGCCGGGTCGGACTCTCAACCGACGAGAGCGGTGCGGTGGCGGTGACACCCTCGCCAACCGGTGCGCGGCGGATGCCGTCGTCAACTCGCGTCTTGACGCGCTTTTCGGGAACCATGTGTCCTTGAGCCTCGCTAAACTCGAACTCCGACAACTTCCCGTCTGCATCGACGCTATATCCCTTGGTGGTTCTCGTGTCGAAGACCGGCTTCCGGACTCCGTACTCGATCTCGCGGGTCTTGTTGGTTTCTTGCGGAGTAAACTCAAAACGCGACACCGGAATCGGCTGAACATATTGCTCCCTGTTACCTGAGAAAACGCGCAGCTCGTAGCCGAGGTAGTAGACGCCGTAGCGCAGCCGGAACAGCGCATACGGCACGTCGGCCTCGACCTGGAACAAACGGGCCTTGGCCTGCTCCGGCTGGGCGTCAGCTGAGCGATTCAAGACCTCGACGCGGATAGGCAGCGAATCACGGCGCGTGCCGGGCACAGGCTTGAACGGGCCGCGCGGCGAGCAGGAATAGACGGGAGTGACTTCCAGCGTGACCTGATGGTCGTTGGGACCCAGCAGAATTGTTGCGGCGATGCGATCACCCCGCGCCGTGACGTCGGATTCGAGGGACAGCCGGTAGTCTATGATCGAAGCAGATCGCGCTTCGTGCACGGACAGCGCGATAAACAACGCCAGCATCGACAGCCAAACGCGACGAGCGATTGCAGCACAGTATCGCATTGCAAATCCCCCTAGATCTTGTAAAAGATACCCCCCGTCGGAACCATGAGTGTAGCGGTTCCTGGTCTAGACGCAAATTCTTCGCAGACCGGCAGCGTTATTGGCCGGTTGCCGGCCGAGCAGACAGCAGTACGCGAAGGTGGCGCGCGCCCGTCGCCGGTTCGGGCGACTTGCTGGCATCAAGAAACCCGCAGCGCTCGTCGAGCTACCGATTGCCGCGACGGGGCAGCGGCGCGACTGGAGCGCGCGGAATCGCTTGCAGTGCGCCATTCGACGCGAAGCGAAGTCGTTGCGGTCGGGGGCCGTCCAACGATCCATATTGCGCGGCATACTGCACCAACTTCGCGATCTTATCGGCGGCCGGAAGTTCGCCGGGCACGGTCGTTTGAGGTGCTAGGCCCCAATCGATGGGCGTGCCGCCGCGGGTAAAGATTGCGAACGTGTATTCGATTCCGCCCTGCCCGCCAGGGCGCCTCTTGGCCGGGGTCACACGGAGCAGGTCGAGCTCGTTCCACTGGCTGCCGAACGCGGCGGCGATCTCCGCGCCGCCGGCCACGCCCGCGTCGCCCCATGCCGCGCCGGTCAATCCGGCGGGCGACGTATGAATGCCGCCGATCCGCGGATATCGCTCCGCTTCGCCCGGCTGGAAGTCGGCCGTGGGCAGGACCACGCCCTCGACGTCGACCGGCAGTGCTCCGTTGGGCACCTCGACCATCGCCACCGGCCGGCGATAGGCCACGTTGACCTCCAGCCCTGAGGGATAGTGTTTGCTGACGCGGTCGACCCTGGCGATCCACGGATGCGCGGTGAACGCGGCGGCGATCCGAGCCGTTAGTTGCGGTTCGAGCAACGATAGCGGGCCGTTCAAGCTGGCTTCGCGCAACACTTCGTCTTTCAGGTCGGTTCGGATCCAGGGAGGAAGGGGCGTCAGGAGGATCTGATCGGGCTCCACCAGGTACTGCTCGCTGGCCAGCACGTGAGAGCGCACCTGGCGCCACACGCCGTAGGCAACGCCGGCCGTTACCAGCACGATCGCGCCGGCGATCACGGCCCAGCGCGCGCCAATCCCGAGGCGGAATCGCTGCAAGAGCGATTCGCCTTCCGGTTCGTCGTATTCCTGACGGCGTTTGGCGTTCACACGGCCTCCAAGGTTCGTTGGCAGCGGCAAACCAATTCGTTGCACAGCGCCGCCATCGAGATTCCGGCCCGACTCGCCGCTAGCGGCGCAAGGCTGCGCGGTGTCATGCCCGGGACGGTGTTCACTTCCAAGACCCAAACACGCTGTTGGCGGTCGACCATCAAGTCGACCCGCGCCAGTCCCTCGACGCCCAACGCGCGAACCGCGTCGAGCGAGACGTCGACCAGCGATTGCCGGGCGTCCGCCGGCAGGTCGAATTCGAACCGGTATTCGGTAAGCTTGCTGGCGTATTTTGCCTCGTAGGAGAAGGTCGCCTCGGGCGTGACGATCTCCAACGGGGGCAGCGCACGCTGGTCGATCGTGGCCACGGTGAATTCGCGGCCGACGGCGAGCGGTTCGGCGATCACCAGCCCGTCAAACGCCCCTGCGGTCTCGAGCGCCGCGTCCAGCGCGTCGTCATCGTCGACCACGGTCACGCCGAGGCTCGATCCTTGCGCGTCGGGTTTGATCACCAGCGGGTAGCCGAGCGGTGCCACGCGATCCAGTGGATCGGCAATCGCGTCCAACGTGTCGATCGTGGCCCAGGGGAGCGTTGGCACGCCGCACTCCGCGAATCGTTGCTTGCTGGCCGACTTGCTCATGGCCAGCTTGCTGGCTCGCGGGTTGCTCCCCGTGTAAGGAATGCCAAGCTCTTCAAGCTGCTGTTGAACCCGACCGTCCTCCCCTGCCCCGCCGTGCAGCGCGATAAAGCAGGCATCGACGTGGCTCCAATCCCGTTCCGGCAGCGGACGCTCGGCCGGGTCGACGGCGATGATTTGGTAGCCGGCCGCTTGCAAGGCTTGGGCCACGGCATCGCCCGAGCGGAGACTAATGTCGCGCTCGGCGGAATCACCGCCGGCAAGCACCGCGACGAGGCGAGTCGGCAACGTGCCATGTGCGGGCATGGTCCGTCCTCCATGACGGGACATTTCGATCGAGACCGGGTGCTGGCGGCGAGACTCTATTCGCCGCGGCGGTCCGCTCCCTCACCACACTTCGATTTCCGTTTCGAGTTCGATTCCCAGTTTCTCTTCGACGCGCTCGCGGATTGTCTCGATCAGTTGTAGCACGTCGGCGCTGGTGGCTCCCTCTTCGGCGACGATGAAATTCGCGTGCCGGTCACTGACTTCGGCTTGTCCGTGGCGGGTGTTTTTTAGCCCTGCCTGGTCGATGAGCATTCCGGCGCTCATGCCGCGCGGGTTTTTGAAGATGCAACCGGCACTTTGATGTCCCAGCGGTTGGTTGGCTTTCTTGATAATCCACTGTTTCTGCATTCGCTTAGTGAGCTCTTGTGGATCGTCTTCATCGAGTTCGAATTGCGCACCGACAATCGCCAGCTCGTCGAGCGAACTTTCGCGGTAGGAAAAGACCAACTCTTCGCGCGTGCGCTCCAGGAGCTCGCCGCGGCGCGTCATCACGGTCGCACTGCACGTCCATTGTCCGATATCGCCGCCGTGGCTGCCGGCGTTGCCGTGCAAGGCGCCGCCGATCGTACCGGGAATCCCAACCAGGGTTTCCAAGCCGGCCAGTCCTTCACGGACCGACAATGAAATTGCCTGGCCCAGCTTTGCACCGCCGCCGGCGGTGACCGTTCGCTTGTCAATCGAGATCTCGTTGAACGCCGGCGCGGAGAGGTGGATGACCACGCCCGGCACTTGCTCGTCGCGCACCAGGATGTTCGAGCCGCCGCCCAACAAACGGACCGGCGTCTGGGTCTCGTGGCAGCGGCTGACCAGCGCCTGGAGCTGTTCGACCGACTGCGGCTCGGCGAAATACTCGGCCGGACCACCCAGGTGGAACCACGTGTAAGGCGCGAGCGGCTCAGCCCGCTTTACGAATTGTTCGAAGCCCTTGTCGAAGGTCATGGGCCACTGCCCCGATGTCGCCGGCTCCGAGCGTGACGACGACGTCGCCGGGCTCGAGCGAATGGTGTAAGTGTTGTGTAATATCGCAAGTCCGCGGCGCGAACACGACGTCGGCACCCGACTGGCTGGTTCGTTCGACCAGATCGGCGGCCGTGACCGGCTCGGCGGCGACCTGCGTTTCGCGGGCCCGACAGATGTCGGCCACGATGATCTTATCCGCATTGTGCAGTGCCCGCGCGAAGTCGTCCAGCATGCGCAGTGTACGCGATGCCTGGTGCGGTTCGAATACGCACCACACCCGGCGTCCGGGATACATTTGGCGGACCGTAGTCAGGGCGGCGGATACTTCGGTCGGATGGTGCGCGTAGTCGTCGATGACTGTCAGCGAGCTTTCGTCGGCGACCGGCTCCAAGCGGCGTCGCAGACCGCTGAATCGCTCGAGCCCGATCCGGATGTCTCTGCCCGAGGCCCCGCAGTGACTGGCCAAAGCGGCCGCGGCCAACGCGTTTTGCACGTTGTGCAGGCCCGGCAACCGCATTTTGACTTCGCCGACTCGGCGCCGGCGGCAGCGCAATTGAAACGAGTAGTGGCCTCGTCGGTTTCGAAGCGATGCGGCCTGCCACGTGGCTTCGTGCGTGGTGCCGAACGTTTCCACCGGACATCGTGCGTGCTCGACTACGCGGCGCGTCACGGCGCAATCCGCCCGCGCCAGAGTCAGGCCCTCGGGCGACACTTGCCGTACGAACTTTGCGAAGGCCGCTTCCACGTCCGCTAGTGTGCCGTAGTAGTCGACATGGTCCAGCTCGATCCCCAACAGCAAAGCGATTTGCGGCCGCAGATGATGGAAGTTCTCGCGATACTCGCACGCTTCGGCCAGCATCCAGCGTCCGCGGCCAAAGCGGCTACCGCTGCGCGACTCGACGGGAACGGCGCCGTAGACAACGGTCGGGTCCATGCCGGCGGTGGCCAGTATTTCGCCGGCCATTGCCGTCGTGGTCGACTTGCCGTGCGTTCCGGCGACGGCCACACCGCGCCGTGCGTCGAGCATGTGGCCAAGCATCTGTGGATAGCTAAGCGTCGGCACACCTAACTCGCGGGCGCGTACCAATTCGGGATCGTCTGGTGGCACGGCGTCGCTATAGACGAGCACGCCGATCGACGGGTCGATGTTCTGCGGCGGGCCGGGGCCAACCACGCGTGACGGGACCTGGGCCAGCCCTGCGGTGCGGGGTTCGGATCGCGTGCCGGACCAGCCCGCGGAGTCGAGCACGTCGGCCAATGACCGCATGCCCGAACCGGCGATGCCAACCAAATGTGCACGCGCGGCGGATGCACCCGGCGCAGGCAAGATGCGCGAAGTTGCGGAAAGAGAGATCGACACGGTAGCGCGTCCCTGGCTATGCGTGGAAGGTCGAGAGTGAGGCGGGGATGATACGCGCCAGCGGCGACGCGTGTCAATCGGTGGCATTGCTAGCATCGCGAGGGGCAGTCGCGGCATGCAAAACGGGGCGGAAAGCCCGCCGTTGGCAGACTTCACGCCCCGTTCGTACCTTGCCCCATGACTTCTCAGCAGGCCGCGGCCAGCTCGCGAAACTCGAGCAGCTTCACAATCGCCCGAGCGACGTTCACGGTAGCTCGCGGTCGAGCCAGGCTCGTCATCGATTGTGCCATGTTTGCGCGCAGTCGTTGATCGCCAGCCAGTTCGACAATAGCTCGGGCCACGTGGTCGTCGAGCCGACCGGCGAGTTCGCGGCGGTCGAGAATCTTGGCTGCTCCGGCTTCGGCAAACACGTCGGCATTGCACCGCTGGTGGTTGTCGGTGGCGCGCCCCAACGGCAACAGGATCGCCGGTACGCCACACGCGGCCAACTCGGCCAAAGTGGTCCCGCCCGCGCGACTGATCGCCAGGTGGCTGTCGCGCAGCACCTCCGGCAGTCGCTCGATGAACGGCGAACCCGTGGCACGGATTCCCAGCTTGCGATACAAGTAGCCAGTGGCCGCGGCATTGTGCTCACCGGTTTGGTGAACGATTTGCCAGTCGTGCAGCGCCGCGCCGGCCTTGTACAACGCCAGCGGCACGTTTTGGTTTAGCTCTTGCGAACCGCCGCTTCCGCCCAACACGACCAGTCGACGCCTTCGGCCGATTCGCTCGCGCAAACCACGCGCCGGCAGTTGCCGGTCGACAAATCCACGACGCAGCGGATTGCCGGTCACACGCACGCGGCAGCCACGACGCAATCGGGGCCGAATGCCTTCCAGCGCGGAGCAAATAAGCGACGCGCCGGGCGCCAGCCAACGTGTGGCCCGGCCGGGCACGGCGTTTTGTTCGAGCAACACGTAGGGGATGCCGGCCCGCGCCGCGGCGCGAACCGCCGGAACGCTGGCGTAGCCGCCCAATCCCACGACCACCGAAGCCGGGTGCTCGGCCAGCAGCCGGCGCGCGGCGTAGAATCCGTTGAGGTTGGCGGTCAGGAAGCGAAACGCCCCAATCGGCGAACGCGAAAACGGTCGGCACGGGATGGCGACGTGCTCATGCCCGGCACGGCGTGTGTATTCGACTTCAAACGGTTTGCCGCTGCCGGCAAACGTTATCTGCACCTCCGGCTCGGCGCGCAGCAACTCTTCGGCCACGGCCAACCCGGGGAACAGGTGCCCGGCAGTGCCTCCTCCGGCAAACAATACGTGAATCGGAGCGGTTCTCATCGTGGATCGCTCATGCAAGCGTGGGATTTCTGGAGTGCATTCGTGGTGGAATGTCTGGGGTATTGCAGGCCCGGCGGACTTCCTTGCCGACCAGTGCGCCGCGGCCTCAGCCGATTAGACGCAGACCCGCTGTGATTAGTTCGCGGTTGGCCGGGACATCTTGGCGGATTTGGGCTCTAGCGGGCGATTCGTTGCACCGACGAGACTTGCATCGGATCGGCCGGCAAATCGACGTTTCGCGGAGTGCGTCCGCGGAGGGCACCCACGCCCAAAATGGCACACAATGCCCCGGCGATCCAAAACCGCACCACGATCTTGTCTTCGGGCCAGCCCTTGAGTTGAAAATGGTGGTGGACCGGCGCGCAAAGAAAAACACGCCGGTTTGTCCAACGAAAATAAACCACTTGGATGATGACGCTGGCTGCCTCCGCGACAAAAACGCCGCCGATGGCCAGCAGCAGCAACTCTTGGCGCGCGATCACTGCTAATAGCCCCAAGAGACCACCCAGCGGAAGCGAGCCCGTATTGCCCATGAACACTGAAGCCGGATGGCAGTTGAACCAGAGGAACCCGAGCAGTGATCCGATGACGGCCGCGGCGACGATCAGGTTCTCGCCGGCGCTTGGGATGTGGGGAATGTTGAGGTGCGTCGCCCAGCCAGCGTGTCCACAGGCATAGACCAATGCCGCCACGGCGCTCGTCGCACAAACCAGGCAACCGCCCGCGAGTCCGTCGAGCCCGTCGGCCAAGTTGACCGCGTTGGACGAGGCGACGATCACGAGCGTAGCCAGCGGGACGAACAACCAGCCGAGCTCGATTGCATGGTCGGTAAACGGGACAACCAGGGCCAGCCCTCCGGCGATTCCGTCGTGCAGGCGATAAATCGAAACCGCGGCGGTCAGGGCCACGGCGGATTGCGCGAGCAGTTTCGTGCGTGCCGATAGGCCACGTGCCTCGGTCGTCAGCTTGACCAGATCGTCGCAAGCGCCCAACACCGCCAACGCGACCAGCAGTAGCAAGGTGGTCGGCAAGTAGGGGTTGGACCAGTCGCCCAAGAAGATCGTGGCTACGACGGCGCCGCCCACGATGAACATGCCGCCCATGGTCGGCGTTGCAGCCTTCGATTCGTGCAGGCGCATGACGTCGGCCGATGCGCTCTTGATCGGCTCCGGGTAACGGGCCTTCAGCCACGCGATCACGCGCGGACCGAAGAGGATCGCTACGACGAAGCTGGCCAGCGCGGCCATTGCAGCGCGCGGCGTGAGGTTAGCCAGCGTTGCCGGATCGCCCAGGCGCGGCCAGCGTGCCAACAGACAATCAATGATGAACAGCAGCATCGATGCACCCGACGCTCGCCGAAGACATGGAGCGGAAATGAGAAGACATGAACGCCGCAAGTGCGACGGCTCGGCGCCAGTGGCCGCACGTCGCGTTTGCGCCTCGGGCGGGCCGAGAACTCGGCTCCACCCGACAACTTCCCCCGGTGTTCCCTGAGCCACCGGAGCGGCCACGTGGGCCGCCCCGGCGCTCAGTCATTGAGCTCCATCGCGAAGCGCTTGCCGGAGCGGTCGACCCAGAAACCGCATGTTCCGGCAAGTTGTTGCTCCTACCCAGGAGGGAGGGTAGTGTCGAGTTCCCGCAAACTCTACACCGTCGATGGAGCTCACACTTGTATTGTTTCTCGGCGGGCGGGTGTCTCCCTTTCGCAGTTTGTCGTGTCGCAGGCGAGCGCGGCGCCCGACGCTGATTCGGAAATCCAAGCCGCGATCAATCGTTCCATTTCGAGCGCTCGCGAACCCTTGACGAGGATCACGTCGCCGCTGCGCAGCTCGATCGGAGGTGCGTCGAGCAAGTCTTCGACGCGGCTTTTCGCTATGGTGGCTGCTTGCGGCATACCGGCGGCCCGTGCTCCGGCCACGACCAGGTGCGATCGCCGCCCACATGCGATCAGAAGATCCGCGCCGCAGACGGTGACCACCTCGTCGCCGAGACGTTCGTGGAGCTGGTCCGAGGCCGTCCCCAGTTCGTGCATGTCGCCGCAGAAAACGATGCGTCGCCCGTTCGTGTCGAAGTCGCGCAATAGTTCGAGCGCGGCAGTCATGCCGGTCGGGCTGGCGTTGTACGTGTCGTCGATAATCGTCGCTCCGCCCAGGCGGCGGATCTGGCATCGCATCGGCGGCGGTTCGAATTGCAACAGGCCGGCTGCGATGTCATCGTCTTCGATGCCCAGGATGCGGCCCACGGCCACGGCCGCCAGCGCGCTGTTCAGGTGATGCCGACCCCAAGCGTGGATCGTCATCGGTTGCCCGTCGACTTCGAAGCGAAGCGTTCCGCCGCGGCTCGACACATTCGTCGCGACGACGTCGTTGTCCAATGATCGTCCGACCCAAAGCACTCGGGCATTGCAGTTCTCGGCCAGGCGTCGGGCGCGCGGATCGTCGCCCGGCAAAACGGCCCAACCACTGGCGGGCAGTTCGGCCAGCAGTTCGGCCTTGGCACGGGCGACACCTTCGTGCGAACCGAATCCGCCCAGGTGTGCATCGCCAAGGCGCGTGATCACGCCGATCTCTGGCGCGGCCAGACGGGCCAACGATCGGATCTCGCCGGTGGCACTGGCTGCCAGCTCGAGCACGGCGAAGTCGACGCCTGGATCGATCGCCAGCATGCTCAGCGGCACTCCGACGTGATTGTTGTAGTTGCGCGGGCTGGCCGAACCAGAAAGTTGCGCGCTGAGCACCGCGTGAATCATCTGGCGGGTTGTTGTTTTGCCGACGCTTCCGGTCACGGCCACGACGCGGCCGGTCATGCGAGATCGGTTCCAGCGGGCCAGTTCGTGCAAGGCTCGCAACGTGTCGTCGACTTGCAAGCTCCAGCAGCCGGGCGACGGCTGCACGTAGTTGCCGACGACCGTGCCGGCAGCCCCGCGCGAAAACGCCTCGGCGGCGAACGTGGCTCCGTCGAACCTGGATCCGGTCAGTCCCCAAAAGACGGCGCCGGGCTCGACCTGGCGGCTGTCAGTAACAATCGAGCGCACCAGCGCAGCGTCGCCGTGCCGAGGCGGCAAAGTCGACGTACGCAATCGTCCGCAGAAAATTTCGTACAAATTATTAAAAGAAAGGTCATACAAAAACGTACAGTGTTTACGAATTGCCGACGCTCTGCAACCCGCCGTACAGCGAGTTGGGCGGAAGGTTGTACAAATAGCTCCGCACGACTTCCCGATCGTCGAGCGGATGGCGCTGATCGCCGACGTGCTGAAACGGTTCGTGCCCGCGGCCGGCGACAATCACACAGTCGTCCGGTCCGGCCAGCGACAACGCGTGGTGAATTGCCTCGGTCCGGTCGACGATCCAACGGGCCTCGCCGGGTCGCTCGAAACCGGCCAGCACTTCGGTGCCGATGGCCTCGGGGTCCTCGAACCGCGGATTGTCGGTGGTGACGATCGCGACGTCGGCCAAGGACTCGACCACTCGACCCATCAGGGGCCGCTTGTCGCGATCGCGGTCTCCGCCGGCGCCAAACACGCAAATCGTGCGGCCGGCCGCGACTTCGGCCACGGTCTCCAACGAGACGCGCAAGGCGTCAGGCGTGTGTGCGTAATCCACGTAAACGCCGAACGGCTGGCCGCATTCGATGCGTTCGAGCCGGCCGGGCACATGGTCGACCGCTTCCAGACCACGCACGATCGTCATCAAGTCAATACCCTCGGCCAACCCGATCGCCGTGGCCGCCAGACAGTTGTAAACGTGATGGTCGCCGATCATCGCGGTGCGCACCGGCACGGTCGCCTTGCCGACCGACAGCAAGAACGTCTGATCGCTCTTGGTGCGTTCCAGCAACGTGGCGGTGATATCGGCCTTGGCATGGATGCCGATCGAAAACACCCGACCCGGTAGCAGCGGAGCATGTTTGACGCTGTGCGGATCGTCGGCGTTGATCACAGCCACCCCGCCCGGGCGCAGGTAGTCGACGATGCCGATCTTGTCATGGTGGTAGTTGGCCAGCGTTCCGTGGTAGTCGAGGTGGTCGCGGCGCAAGTTGGTGATACAGGCGTGGGCCAATTCCAGTCCGGCCACACGATGTTGTGCAAGAGCGTGGCTGGAAACCTCCATCACGGCGTGCGAGCATCCGTTGTCAACCATGCGGCCAAGCCAGGTAGCCAGCCGTGGAGCCGCGGGGGTCGTCAATTCGGCGGGGACCGATTCGCGCGAGTCGTCGTACCCGAGCGTGCCAAGCGTTCCACAGCCATGGCCAGCGGCCTTGAGCACGCTGGCAATCAGTCGCACGGTCGTTGTCTTACCGTTGGTGCCGGTGACGCCGATCACCCGTAGCTTGTGGCTGGGATCGCCGGCCAGTGCCTGGCAGATCTGCCCGAAGGCCCAGCGCGTGTCGGAAACGATGCACGTTGGCACGCCGGCAGGAGGGTCGCGCTCGGCAATCACGCCAACGGCTCCGCGGGCAATGGCCTCGTAGATGAAATCGTGCCCGTCGATGCGACTGCCGGGCAGCGCCACGAAGACGTCGCCGGGCCGGCAAGCAAGCGAATCGCACGAGCAGGAGCGCACCAGAATGTCGGGCGCACCGTGGAACTCCGCGTCGACCAACAGATCGCGCAAGCTGCACGCGTGGTTAGCGGAAAAAGACTGCAACATGGGCGCGTGGCCTCCGTGCCATGCGTGCGTCGGCCGACCGATACGGTACCGTGTCGGGCGGCCCACAACCCCCGTTCGCGTCGTGCTCGGGGTGTTTCCTTCGCTCGAACGAGCAAAAATGGTGGCGGGATTGTGGCGAATTCGCCCCGGCTGTCAAGAGACGTTTCGCAGTGCCGGCGGGGGCCCGATTCGGGTGGACAAATCGGTGCTGTGGCGAAATGATTTAGGGCAACCGGTCGAGACCGCTGGCGCGTGCGTGCAATCGGCATTTCACGTTTGATTGCCGCCTGTCAGCGCGGGCCCCGGCCGTTTTGCAAGACCGCAATTTGGGTCCGTTGGCGCTAACATGATCTCACGCTGCTATCGCAGAGCCGCTATCGATGGCTGACGAGGACTTTGGCGTTGAGTCGCTGGCTGCGTATCTGCACGTCAGTCCCGCGCAGGTCCTGAAGCTGGCCGAGCGCGGCAAACTGCCCGGCCGCAAGGTGGCCGGACAATGGCGATTCGCCCCGGCCGAAGTGCATCACTGGCTGGAGGAACGGATCGGGCTGTCGAGCGATGAGGAACTGGAGAAGATGGAGACCGTGCTTCGCCGGGCCGCCGGCGAGGAGGCGTCGACAACGGTTTCGATCACGGAACTGATGCCAATCGAGGCGATCGCCGTACCGTTGGAAGCCCGCACGCGGGGCTCGGTGATTACGTCACTGGTCGACGTGGCAGCGGCGACCGGCTGGCTCTGGGATGTAGGCAAGATGGCCGAGGCGGTTCGCGCTCGCGAGGACATGCTGCCGACCGCATTGGAAAACGGGGTCGCACTGTTGCACCCGCGCAGGCCGCTGTCCAACATTTTGGATCGGCCGTTCGTGGCGCTGGGGCGCACCAGCCGCGGGCTGCCGTTCGGCGCACCGCGCGGCGCGCTGACGGATCTCTATTTTCTGGTTTGTTCGACGGACGACAGCGGGCACTTGAGAATCCTTGCGCGGCTGAGCCGCTTGATTTCGGACGAGCAACTATTGCAGGCACTGCGCGAGGCGGAAGACGCGCAGACCGTGCGACAGGTGATCGCGGATCGCGAGGAACAACTGTAGGCAGCCCCGTCGGCCGTGCCACGGTCAATCGGCGCCGGACCGCGAAACGTATGGACGCAATGACGATCCTGGTAGTCGCACCTACGCCGCACGCCGACGATTCGGCGTGGACGATCGACTGGTCGGAACTGGCCCCGGGCGCGACGATCGCGCACGTGCCCGATCCCGCGGCAGTCGTCCGGCGTTTGTCGGCCGGCTGCTCCGTCGATTTGATCGTGACCATCGAGCCGCGACCCGGCGTGGTGACGCAAGCCGACGTCGACGCGGTTCAACGAGCGGCGCCGCTGACTCGGGTCTGGCGATTGCTTGGCGGTTGGTGCGAAGGCGAACAACGTAGTGGTCATCCGCCCGTTGGCAGCCTTAGTGCCTATTGGCACCAGGCGTTGGCACGGCTTTCGCGCGAGATCGTCGCCGCACGCGCCGGCCGATGCGCGGCGTGGTCGCTGCCGGTGACGATCTCGCCCGAGGAACGCACGCTGGCAGTCGTCGCAGCGCCGCTCGAACAGCACACCGGCGTCGTAGTGGTTCGCGCCGAAAGGGCCGAAACTGCCGCGGCGTTGGCCGACGCGTGTCGGCTTGGTGGGTACGAGGTCGTGGTCGGCAACCCAGGCGACGACGTCGGACAGCGCGAGCCGATAGCGATTGTTTGGGACACGACGGTCGACCAGATGATTGACGCGGCGGCGGTGCGCAACGTGCGGCAAGGTGCGGCCGGTGCGCCGCTAGTCGCCGTGGTCGGTTTTCCGCGCGAGGAAGACGCGCCGCGTGCCCGATCGGTGGGCGTGGCGGCCGTCGTTTCGAAGCCGTATGTCGTCTCCGACTTGCTCTGGCACGTGGCACGGTGTGCCCCTGGTTCCGCCAAGACATTGCCGGCTTGACAGGCGGGCGAGACACAGATTGACCACGACAATCTCGACCGCCGGAGCGGCGACGAATTGCAGGTGTCGGCAGCGGTCGCTAGTCGAGCGATGCGTCCTCATACGCATGCCACTGGGTGCGAAGGATTTCGCGCTTCCATTCCGCTTCGTGTACTGGCCAGGCCTGGACGCGGCATAAGCAATCCGATTGCGTGACCGGCTCGCCCGTCTCGTGCGCCGCCAGCCAGGCCGCTTGCTCCAGTGAGGCCAAAGGCGGCAGCCGGAGGGGCAAGTTGCCACGGCGAAAGGTACGCCGGCACTGGTCGAAGATCGTGATCGCGACCTGCGGCGGAAAGTCGAGCATGCGCCGTGCATTCAGCTCGTGGCTGGCGGTTGAAAACCGGGCCTTCAACTGCGGCAGGTCCCAGCCAGATTCGACGCCCGCCGGACCGTACCACGCCTTGGGCAATAGCAAACGGCCGGCCAACTGATTCGCCACGTTTTCTCGCGCGCCAGGCGGGGCCTCGCGCGGATCAACACCGAGTCGGTCAAACACTTGCACCGCGAATAGCTCGCCCATCTCGTGCGCGATCACCCATTGCAGGCGTTCCGGCCGAGGGTCGGGTCGCAGCAGAATCGAGCCGCGTGACGCGGTCCCGGAAAACTCCCGCAGCCGAACGAACCGGCCGCGACCGGTTTGCCGTTCGTCCCAAGCGACCGTCAACTGCCAGGCTTGGGCCAGTGCCAGTGCGTCCACCGGCGGTTCGTCGCTGGGCAGCCGCTCCAACACAGTTTCTGCGACGTCGTCGAGCGTCGCGGCAAATTCGTCGATGGTCAGTTCGGGGAGCATGGCGTCGCTCGAATACTGTACAAATGTCCATTATTGTAGCGGACGCGAAACGTCCTGCAAGCGGTCGGGTGGGCCAAGGGGCGAAAAACGTTCCCCGGTCGCCGGCGCAACGGGGCGCGCGACCGGGCGGCTCGTCACGATTCGGACGATCGGCTACCATGGATCGAGACGTTTTGGCCGGCAGCTTGCGACGTGGCAGGCTATTCCACTGCGCTCGGATTCCTACCACCACAGCCCACGCGGACTTTTCGACTCTTGGCAACGTCCTCCTCCGACCCGGCCGTGCAACCGCGGCGCGCCTCCGAACCCGCTCCGAAGGGAACGTATTCGTTCGTGAGCCTCGGCTGTCCCAAGAACCTCGTCGACAGCGAACGGATGCTGGGGCTGCTGCAACTGGACGGCTACCAGTTGGTCAGCGAACCGGCGGGGGCCGATTTCGTGGTGGTCAACACGTGCGGCTTCATCGAACGGGCCCGCGACGAGTCGTACGCCACAATCCACGAGATGCTCGAGCTGAAACGCCGGGGCGACGTTCGCGGCGTAATCGTTTCGGGCTGTCTGGCGGAGCGCGAGCAACAGAAGCTGCTCGAGACGCTGCCCGAGATCGACCAGATCGTGGGCGTGTTTGGGCGGGAACAGGTCACCAAAGTGGCCGACCGGCTGATCGGCGGCCTGGACGAGCAACGGAGCGTGTTTCGGCCGGCTCCGTTGCGGCCGCTGGACGATCGAGGGCGCATGCGGATCACACCGCGGCATTTCGCGTACTTGAAGATTTCGGAGGGTTGCGACCGGCTTTGCACGTTCTGTGCCATTCCAAAGATGCGCGGCAAGCATGCCACCAAGCCAATCGAGGAAGTGGTGTCCGAAGCCCGCGAGTTGGCCGCCGACGGGGTGCGCGAGCTGGTGATCGTGGCCCAAGACACGACGTATTACGGAATGGACCTTTACGGCCGGCCTCGGTTGAACGACTTGCTCGGCGAGCTGGAGCAAGTCGACGGGATTGAATGGATCCGGCTGATGTACCTGTATCCGATGTACTTCGACGACGCGCTGATTGAGGCGATCGCCGGCAGCCGCAAGATCGTCCCGTACTTGGATCTGCCGTTGCAGCACATCAACGACACCGTGTTGCGGCGGATGCAACGTCGCGTGGCACGCGAACCGACCGAGCAACTGCTGGCGAAGCTGCGCGACCGGATCGACGATCTGGTGATGCGCACGACCATGATCACGGGCTTTCCGGGCGAGACCGACGAACAATTCGAGGAGCTGGTCGCGTTTGTCGAAGCACAGCGATTCGAGCGGTTGGGCGTGTTTACGTATTCGCTCGAGCCCGATACGCCGGCTGCCAAACTGTCCGGCCACCTGCCGGAAGATGTCAAGCTGGCACGCCGCGATCGCTTGATGGAGGTCCAGCAGCAAATCGCATTCCAGTGGAACGCCGCGCAGGTCGGCCGCCAGTACGAGGTTCTTGTGGATCGCGAGGTTCCCGACGAAAAACGGGCCTGGATCGGGCGCAGTTATGCGGATGCGCCCGACGTGGACAGTTCAATTTTCGTTTCCGGCCGAAAATTGCGGCTGGGCGAGATCGTGCTCTGTGAAATTGTCGCGGTCAGTGACTATGATTTAGTTGGAGTCGCCATCGACAAGCCGCGGTAATCGGGGGCAATCGATCATGTCGATCGCCGCAAAAGATAGGATCGCCAAGGAACAGGTTCTCAACGTTCCCAATCAACTGACGGTGCTCCGACTGCTGTTGTCGGTGGCGCTGTTCGTGCTGATTGCCTTCGAGTACTACCTGACCAGCTTCTTCGTGTTTGCCGTGGCCGCGGGCACCGACTGGCTCGACGGGTACTACGCCCGAAAGTATGGCCAGGTCACGACGCTCGGCCGGATTCTCGATCCGTTCGTCGACAAGATCATCGTCTGCGGCACGTTTATCTTCCTGGCGGCTGTCGAAGGATCGGGCGTGGTGCCGTGGATGGCCGTGGTGGTTGTCGGACGCGAGTTGCTGGTCACCGCGCTGCGCAGCTTTCTGGAGGGCGAAGGGGCCGACTTCTCCGCGGCCATGGCGGGCAAGCTCAAAATGGTCGTGCAATGCCTGGCCGTGCTGGTCAGTCTTTATGCCCTGTACCATGGCCAGCCGTACCCGTTGGCGCTCGATTGGGCGTTGGCGATCAGCGTTTGGGCCGCGGTCCTGCTAACCTTGTATTCCGGTGCCTCTTACGTGCATCGCGCCTACCTGTTGCTGACGCGATGAACGCCGCGCTTGGCGCCGCATCGACGCGCCGCGTCAATGGCCCCGCCGACGACCAACCGAAGCAACCCTGGCGCCGGGGTGCAGCGGAAGTTTGCCCGCCGCTTCGCACGGCATGCATGGATTGTCCACGATGCACGAGTTGCTCAACAACGGGGTCACCGCGCTGCCGGTCTTGATTCTCGCCGGCAGTCTGCTCGTTTGGCTCGGGCTGTTGCGCCGGCCCGGCGGTATCCGCCCGGCGGTCGAATACGAGCCGCGCGCCCTGGTGCCGTGGAGCGGACTTGACCTGATCGTGTTGGGGATCGGCGTCTTGCTGTTGCAGGCGATCTCTGTAGTAGTGGTTGCCGACGGCGAAGATCGGTCGACACCCGCCCTGTCGACTAGCGTCATGACGGCCGTGGTCGGATCGCGCGTGCTGTGGTTTGTGCTGGCCCTCGTCTATCTGACGCAGAAGGCGCGGGCCTTCGCGGACGAGATGGGCTTCGACCTGCGCCGCTGGAAATACGATCTGCGTCTGGCGGGTTTGACCTTCTTGGCCGCCGCGTTGCCGGTCTACGGGACCAACCTCTTCCTGTCCGTGGTATTGGACTTCAAGTCCGAGCACCCCCTGGTAAAGCTCGTGAGCGAGCAGCCGAGTTTATACGCGATGGTGATGGCCACCGTGGCGGCCGTGCTCGTGGCACCGCTGGTCGAGGAATTCCTCGTGCGGGTCTTGTTGCAAGGTTGGCTCGAGACAAAACAAATTGAAAGCCGGCTGCGCAGCGGCGCAATGGACGACCGCGCTGGGTGGATGCCGATCATCGTGGCCTCCACGATCTTTGCCCTGCTGCACGGTTTTCCGGACATGGTGCCCCTGTTCATTCTTTCGCTCTTTTTGGGCTACGCCTATCAGCGGACCCATCGCATCATCGCCCCGCTGATCGTGCACGCGTGCGTCAACGCAATGGCGGTCGTCGAGCTGTGGCGACTGTACGTCTACGGGCCGCAGTAATTCGCAGGTGGCGTCGTCGTTCCCGCCGGCGGCCGACCCTATTCGGTTTGTTGGCCGTCGGTTACGATGGGCCACCTGTTTTAGGTTGTGTCTTGAAAGAGCGATCGAGCAAGGTGCGGCGCTTTGGCCGACGTGCCACTTACAAGACACAACCTAGTCGCTCGCATAGATCGAACTGGGACACATGCCATGCCGACGTTCGCTCCGGCCGCTCTTACAGAGTTCGCCGCTCAATTGCTCTCCGCGGCCGGCATCGACGCGGACGAAGCGCGGCTGATCGCCACCAGCCTGGTCGGGGCCAATCTGCGCGGTCACGACTCGCACGGTGTGATGCGCGTGCCCAACTACGTGACGTTTTTTGAGAAAGGCGACGTCGTGACCGGCGCGCCGCTGGAAGCACTGCGCGAGTCGCCCAATACGTTCGTCGGCGATGCCCACTGGGGATTCGGCCAACCACAGGCCCAACGACTGACGCGAAAGCTGATCGAAATGGCACAGTCGACCGGGCTGGCCGTCGGCACCTTGATTCACTCCAGCCACGTCGGACGGTTGGGCGAATATTGCGAAATGGCGGCTGACGCCGGGTTGGTCTCGATGATGATGGTCAACACGCACGGCTTTGCCCGTCGCGTGGCGCCGCCGGGCGGGACCGCGCCGCGCCTGGGAACGAATCCGCTGGCGATCGGCACGCCGGCCCCCGATGGCCCGTTGGTGCTCGACTTTGGCACCAGCGCCACCGCCGAGGGCAAAGTGCGCGTGAAGCGGATCGCCGGAGAACTCTGTCCAGACGGCTGGCTGTTGGACAATCGGGGCAAGCCGACCAACGATCCGAGTTCGCTTTACGGGGATCCGCCAGGCACGATTCGACCGATGGGCGGCGACCAGGCGTATAAAGGTTTTGCCCTAGGATTGATGGTTGAGATCTTTGCCGGCGCGCTATCCGGCGGCATCTGCATTCGCGAGGTGCCGATCAACCAAAACGGCAACTGCGTGTTCATGCTGGTGATCGATCCGGGGCATCTTGGTGGTGCCGAACACTTTGCCCGCGAGGTCGCCGGGCTGTGCGAGTTTGTGCGCGGATGTCCGACCGCCAACGACGCCGGCGAGATTCTGCTGCCGGGCGATCCGGAACGCCGGATGCTGGCCAAGCGCATCGCAGACGGGATTCCGCTGGACGACGGCAATTGGGCGCAACTGGTGGAACTGGCCACGCGGCTCGGTGTCGCGGTGCCGAGCGGTTCTTCCTAAACCAGTTGGACAGTTACTGCGTCGGAATGCCACGCGCGCACTGATGCGTTCCGCACGGGAATTGGTTCAAGGCATCACGCATTCTGATGGTGCGCCCAATCAGCAATGTGGATTGGGCTATTGTACGCGGACGTCCAACCTCCAGCGCGCACGTCATGTGAAGCTCGTTTCGTTCGTACCAGCATTGACTGGCTTGCTCACTGCAACGCCCCGTGTCAGGTGGACGAAAGTTTCCGCGATTGCCGTCGAACCTGGTCGCCTGCGGGGCCCACCCGTCCGCGGATTCGGCGTTGCGAGTGGATCAAGCCGTCCTTACTTTGGAGAAAGTAGCCGAAAAACAAGAAAATCAGACGACTTGGTTGCGCCGGCGGTCGCCGGTGCGTCATTTATTTCGGAAACCCACGAGACGGCGAATTGAGTAGTCGCAAGAGTGACGCATTGGCACTGTTGGAGGAGCATGGCGAAACGCTACACGCTTTGCTCACTCGGCTGACGTTGCGCGTCGATGTCGCGGAAGACTTGATGCAGGAACTGTTCTGCAAGCTTGTGCAGAGCGACCGATTTGCCGCGGCGGAAAACCGGTTGGCATATGCCACGCGAATGGCGATGAATCTGGCTTTCGACGATCGTCGCTCACGAAAACGAAACGCCGCTGTTGAACTGGACCGCGAGCCTCTCGCAACCGAAAGCCCATCTCCTCTGAATGACCTTGTACAGCGCGAAGAGCTCGAGCAAGTGCTGGATGCGATCACACGCCTTCCGTCCAGAAGCCGAGAGATTGTCGTGTCGCGATTTCTTCAAGAGTTGGACTATGCCTCGATCGGCAACCAACTCGGTAAGTCTCCACATCAAGTCCGAGCGCTATGCAACAAAGCCGTCAAGCGGTTGCGCAGATTGCTCGGCTCAAAAGGCGATGGCAGTTCGGTTGCGAGGCCTGCAAGATGAACGAACAAAATAGCGAAGAGAAACTGCTTGATCGTTTGCGCGACCTGGCACACATTCGTCCAGATGCGGATGCCACTGTTCGCGCCGTCGACCGTGCGCGGTTCGCTATCCAAGCGGCAAATGTGCAAGAGCCCACCAAGATAGAATCGTTGTTTCCGTTGCGACGAGTGTTTGCAACGGCTGCCGCGCTCCTGATTGCTGCATTGGTCGCGCGATCGCTGTTTCCCCCGGGCGCTTCGAGCAACGTTGCCTTTGGTGACATGCAACGCAAGGTAGCGCAGACGAAATCTGTCCAGTATGTCGAGACGAGGAGGAACCGAAACCATCGCAACCAAGTAGGACCACGGCAGACGCAGCACGTGCAAATCCTGGGTCGTCACCTCAGGCGAGTCGCGTTCCGGATTACCGCCCCCGGCGATCCCTTGCCAGCAGGCGAGTCATGGACGACTGGCCCCCGTGAATACACCACGATCGAGAACGCAAGGACTGGCCAGGCGATCGTTCTTTATCCCAAGCAAATGGCCTATGCACGCATCCAGAAGATATTGGGTATCGATCTGGATAGCGGCCAGGTTCGCGAGTCACGACTCGCGCCTAATCCGGACGCGGATTTCTATGAAAGAATTCGCGATGTGCCGACGAAAGAAGCGAAGCGCCTTCCTAGTCGCAAGATCGACGGCAAGCTGGTCGCGGGGTTTCGCGTCGTTGAATCCGTCGAGCGTCCGGCGGGCACCGACTGGCGGTCGCGGTGGTGGCCGCCTCACGAGAAA
>ERZ869936.409-NODE-409-length-41774-cov-12.336849_pt1 | contig 41774 bp, 71 predicted proteins | sample MGYA00520876_ERZ869936 | MGnify/ENA primary metagenome ERZ869936 (study PRJEB32218, sample SAMN09650985) | biofilter metagenome | isolation source: enrty point of leading RO module | place: Saudi Arabia: Thuwal, RO plant located on Red Sea | collected 2016-02-17 ... | reverse complement strand
ACGCCGCCGCCAACGCCAACGCCGCCAACGCCAACGCCGCCGCCGCCTACGCCGCCGCCAACGCCGCCGTCGCCTACGCCGCCAACGCCAACGCCGCCAACGCCGCCGACGCCGCCGCCTACGCCGCCGCCTACGCCGCCAACGCCAACGCGCGGAGGGAAGTGATGTCGCTGGCCGTCGACATGGTTCTGGCGATGATCGACGCTGGCCCCCGCGCCCCGGTTGAGTGCGTCACACCTCTGGAGCGGATCGCTGATCGTCTTGGAGTATTGCAGACCGCTTGATATCTGGCACGGCGGCGCGCCCACGACGGGCAACAAACCCCCATTGGGCCAGGGACGGCCGAGCCGCCGGTTGAAAGGAGCCTGACATGCCCGAACTGATCGACTACAGCCCCGGCATCGCAATGGTCATCGTTGCCGCTGGCGTCATGCTCCGCGACTGGATGCGCGGGCGGGGGTGGGTGAAGTGAACGACGACGACCGCCAGGGCAACCCCATCGCGGGGCTCATGGTGTGCATCGGCATTGACATCGTGGTTCTCGCGGTCCTGATCGCGGGAGTGGTGTTGTGGAGGTACTACGGATGACCATGCTCAAAGGCGAGCGCCGCATCGTGACGGCCATCGAGAACGCGGACGCGGGCGAGAACGCAACGCAGACAGCGAAGGAAATGCTGGAATACCGCCTCGTGTGGCGCGGCGTCGTGCTGTCCATCTTTGAAATGGAGCCCGACGAGTCTTGGGGGGCCAACGGGCTGGAGCAGGCGGCGGACAAGCTGCGGGGAGCGAGGGTGAGGCTGTGAGTCATACACCGGGCAAGTGGGAAGTGTGTAGGTGGGCGTCGCATATGCCTCTGCCCAACTGGCCATCGCAAATCAGCGTCACAGACGACGGGCCGACCGTGTGCCACTTCTACAAAGAGGATCTTTACGACTATGACCGCGGGCAGGTCGAAGCCAACGCCCGCCTGATCGCCGCGAGCCCTGCGCTGCTGGAGGCGTGCAAGGCGGCGTTGTCGCGTCTCGAATCTTTCAACCAAGAACACAACGCAACTGGGCAACTGCTGATGGACGCCATTGCCCTTGCCGAGGTCCGCGAGGGGGACACGCAATGACCTACCGAGTCGGCGAAGTCTGGGAACGCGACGGGCGGACGAGTCGTGGGCCAGCAAGGCAAGGAAGGTGACGCAATGACCGCCTTCCCCAACCTCACCGCACTTGAGGCGCTGGTCGAGTGGGCCAAGGACGCCGACAAGCCGCTCGGGCGACTGCTCGACATGGCCGACGTACGAGACCTTGGCCACAGGGCCGACACCGAACTGCGCGAGATGCAGCGCCGGTTGAAGCCGTCACCAGGGCCGTTTGACCCGTTCGATTTGGGACTGGGGGACGAATGATCCCGCACTACGTCCTGGATGAGCCGCCGATCAAGGACGCGATTGACCGCGCCGTGCGCGCGTTCGATGAGTGGATTCCCTATGGCGATGCCGGCGATCAGAAGCGATTGAAGGATCAGGTGGGGATGGGATGGTCTGGCTGGTCGCTGCTGGAGGCCATCGCCCTCCAGATCCTTGAGGCGCAGGGTTATGACACCGAGTCGCTGGAATGGATCGACGAGCGGGACATCGCCCACGGTTGGACACTGCCGCGCAAGGCCATGACCCGCGACGACATCGACAACAGGGGCGACAGCCGAATACCGCTGGAGGACTTGGCGGAGGCGGAAGAAGCAATGGAGGACGACAATGGGTGAGCAGAACGAACTCGCGGCAGTGGTCAACGAGATCCCGAGGCAGACGGCCATCGAGCGGGCCGGGCCGGACGGCGTGCTGAGCCTGATTCAGCAGGCCATGAACAAGGACATGCCGCCCGAGTCGATTGAGCGGCTGTTCTCCCTCTTTGAGCGCATGGCCGACCGTCAGGCGTCTCAGGAGTTCGCGGCGGCAATGGCGGCCTTCAAGAGCGAGTGCCCACCGATCCCCCGCCGGACGCAAAACAGCCAGTTCATGGTCGAGTATGTGGACGACAGTGGAGTCAGGCACAAGCGGCCCCGCATGTACGCCTCGCTGGAGGACATCGAATCAACCATCCGGGAGATCCTGGGCCGGCACGGGCTGTCCTACCGCTGGGAGGACACGAAGGTACAAGACGGGGCTTTGTCGATGGTCTGCGTCATCGACCACGAGGGCGGACACTCCAAGCGGAGCCCCGTCGTCCTGCCGGTTGACAGCAAGGCGGGATGCTCGGACCAGCAGAAATACGGCGCGGCCATGAGCTACGCGCAGCGGTATTCGCTGGTTCAGGCGCTCGGCCTCATCACTTGCGACGAGGACGACGACGGCAACACGGGCGCGACCAAGGCCACAGTCACAGAGGACCAAGCCCGCGAACTCGAACTGCTCGCCGAGAACGTCGGCGCCAACGTCCCCGTGTTCCTTGGCATGATGAACGTCGAGAGCTTCGAGGACATCCCCGCCGCTCGATACCGCTACGCCGTGGCGATGCTGGAGAAGAAGCGGCAGAAGAACGGAGGCAAGGCGTGAGAATCATCGACTGCGAGCAAGGAAGCCCGCAGTGGGTCCGGGCGAGGCTCGGCATCCCTACCGCGTCGTGCTTCGACAAGATCATCACGCCCGCCGAGGGCAAGCTGAGCAGCCAGTCGGCCGGCTACCTCCACACCCTCGTCGCCGAGTGGTTCCTGGGCGAGCCGATGGACGCGGACGCGACCGACTTCATGCGGCGCGGGACGGAACTTGAGCCGCAGGCTGCCGCGTGGTACGAGTTCGAGCATGATGCGAAACTGACGACGGTCGGCCTGTGCCTGACCGACGATGGCCGTGTGGGCGCGTCACCCGACCGCCTCGCGGATCATGACGGCACGGTCGAGTTCAAGTGCCCCGCCGCGAACACGCACGTTGGCTACGTCCTCGTCGGGCCGCCGACCAAATACCGCTGCCAGATGCAGGGCCAGCTGTGGGTCTGCGAGCGGGAGTGGTGTGATTTCGTGAGTTGGAATCCATACATCCCGCCCGTGCGTTACCGCGTCTACCGCGACGACGAGTTCATCGGGAACATGGCGGCGGCGGTGATGGAGTTCTGCGACAAGCTGGACGAGGCCAAGGCGACGCTCGCGGACGCGAAGGCGCTGTACGAAAGCGAGCGGGAGGACAACGAGATCCCCGCTGAGCTTGTGACTTGATTCCCCTAGTGCTCCCGTCACCACGGCCGCTGGTGGCGGGGGTTTGGTTTCACCTTGCGACCCAAGGTGGGGCTGTTCGGAAAAGGCCCGTTGTCACCCGGCTGGGGCGGGCTTTGCAAATCGAGGCCGGTGGTCGCGGCGAGCGCTGCGGGGCCGGCTTGGCTCATGGACGGAGCATCAAAGCATGACAGACCTGCAACAACGCAAACTCACCCGGATTGGTCCTGAAGTGGCTGGCAACCTGTTGACGCATTGCCTCCCCGACCATCAGCGGCGCTTTGACAAAAGGCACTGCAACAAACTCGCGTCGATCATGCGGCAGGGAAACTTCCGCCAAGGTGACGTTGCCATCGCCATTGTAAACGGGGGAACCAAGGCGCTCGCCAACGGCCAGCACACCCTCCGAGCCATCGTGCAAACAGGCCTGGCGCAGGATTGCGTGTTCGCCGAGTACAGGTGCGATGACTGGAGCGACTATGCGAAGTTGTTCGCGAGCTTCGACACGGAGGAAAAACGTCGGACTTGGAAGGACACTACCAAGGCGTTCTGCATGGGTTCTGATGTCGGCCTGACGACTGAGCAATTGAACCGGTTTAGGTCCGGAGCCGAGTACTTTGAAGGCGTGTACGGACTTGTCCACAACCGCAGCGTCACGCGCCACGAGCGACTCGACCACGTGGCCGATGAGTATGCCGACTGTGTGCCGATGTACGCCGCGATGTGGCGCGAGGACAAGGCGGGCGTTGTTGTACGCAAAGCGCCAGCCGCAGCTGCCATGATCGGAACGATCAAGGCGGACGCGAACGCGGCAGAGACCTTTTGGAAGCAGATCATCTCGGGCTGGTTCCCCCCGTCTGAACACGGGAATGACGATTACCCGCCCGCGAGGCTGCGGGACTATTTGCTGCGTGTTCGCATCGTGTCGGCGGGCGGTCAGCACGGGCAAGCGGACAAGCGGTGCTTGGGCATCAACACGGCGGCGGCGCACCCCACGGGGACGCAAATGGACATCTTCATCGCGTGCGTCAGAACATGGAATGCGTTCATCCGTGGCGACAACTTGAAGCTTTTGCGAAGTCTCAAGCACGGGCAAGAGATGCCGAAGTTTGCGCGGCGCCACCCGTTTGATGAGGTTGCATAGAACAGGAGCCGCCACGGATGGCGACCACCCCCACAGTCACCGACGCAATGCTCGCCGCGTACTTCGCGGTACTCGACCACAGGCCGCCGGACAAGGCCCTCATGCACGCGGGCAAGGATCGCGTCGCCATCGCGCGACGGGCGATCGCTGCGGCAATCAGGGCGGGGGGGATGCAATGCGGTTCGTGAGCCTGTTCGCTGGCATCGGTGGTCTGGACCTCGGCCTTGAACGCGCCGGTATGGAGTGCGTGGCGCAGGTCGAGATTGACCCGTTCTGCCGCGCCGTGTTGGCGAAGCACTGGCCGGACGTGCCGAGGTTCGAGGATGTGCGGGACGATCCTCGCGGCTGGCCCGCATCAGACATGCTTGTCGGAGGATTTCCATGCCAAGATGTGAGCAATGCTGGTAGGCGCGCCGGGATATCCGCCGCCCGTTCTGGACTCTACCGGCAGGTGGTGCGTGCCCTTCGCGTGGTACGACCGCCGTACGCGCTGTTGGAGAACGTGGCAGCGTTGCTTGGGCGGGGGATGGGTCGAGTTCTCGGAGATTTGGCCGCGAGCGGGTATGACACGGAATGGGATTGCTTATCGGCGTGCGCCGTCGGCGCGCCCCACCACCGCGACCGGGTATTCATATTGGCCCACCCCCCACGCGGGGATGTCCCGAGATTGCGACTTCACAGCCAGCCAGGCTATCAAGCGCCTGCGTCGCAATCAGTCCAATGGGTTTCAGACGGGCGAAGCGTCCGGGTCATTGACGGACAGGGTAATCGACGAGTTCGACGGATTCCCGACGAGCGGGTTTGTCGAGTGGTTGATGGGATTCCCGCAGATGTGGACCGACTGCGCGGCCTTGGCAACGCCGTCGTCCCCCAAGTCGCCGAAGTGATCGGCAGGGCCATCATGGCGGGGGGTGGGGCGTGAGGATTCTCGCCATCGACCCCGTCATCGACCTGCACCGGCTGGGCGGTCGTCGAGCGCGGCAAGGTCATCGCCTCCGAGCCGAAGTACCGCGAGGGGCAGCCGGTTGTTGTGCCCGTCCGCGAGCGTGCGGAATCCCCGTGGTCCAAGCCTCGTGTGACATACCAGAACGGCCGCATCATCAAGCGCAGGCGCGGCCGCGTCACCAACCTCGAAACCGATGGCAACCCGCACGAGCCGTGGCGCGCCAAGTACGAGTGGTGGGGTCCGGCGTTCGTCCGCGACAAGTACGGCAACTACATGGTTGACATCCCGCACGGGCCGGTCGTGGTCGTGCATGAGACGGAGGTGGTGGGGTGACCCCGCGAGACATCATCATCGACGCGATCCAAGCAGCTGGAAAGGTCGGGCAGACGACCATCGACGCTGGGATCGTCCTAGCCCACTACTGCGGCTGGTTGAGTCACCCCTTCTCGATGGGTGTGTCCATCGTCCGCCAACTTGGCCGTGACGGCTTGATCCGCGAGGCGGGGTTCGAGCGGGACGGCGAGGCGGTGTATGTGTGGGGGAAGCATGGCTAAGACGTACCGAGAGAAGCTGATCGACCCGCGATGGCAGAAGAAGAGGCTGGAGGTTCTAGAGCTATACGGATGGGCTTGTGCGTGGTGTGGGTCAGAGAGCAAGGGCCTCCACGTCCACCACTCCCTCTATATGCGCGGGCGCGACCCCTGGGACTACCCGCCGGACCAGCTTGTGGCGCTTTGCTTCGAGTGTCATGACTTGGCTGAGGTCAAGCGAAACGAACTCTTGGCGGCTGTGTCGCTGATGAGACCGAGCGAACTGCAAGAGATCATCGACTTCGCAAAGGCCAAGTCGTGGGAGCAGGTGCAGCAGGATCTTGCTGATTCGACGGAGGCTGATGAGCATGGCTGAATCGCTCGGCCGATGGCGGCGCATCTACGCGACCGGCGTCATCCAGGGGCGCCGCATCAACGCCGTCTCGTGGCAGGCCGAGGCGTGGTTCTGGCGGCTCACACTGATCGCGGACGACTACGGCGTCGTGCCGAACGACCCCGACGTACTTGTTGGGACCGCCGCCCCGAAGAAGAAGCCGACCAGAGGACAAATCCGCAAGTGGACAGCGGAGCTTGAGCAGGCCGAACTGCTGACGACCTACGCCGTGGATGGCGAGGACTACATGCAACTCTTCGGATTCGACAGGTTCCAGCGCCCCGCGAACGGCCGGATGGTCCACCGCTACCCGACCCCTCTGCGTGAATCTGGGGCAAATGGTGCAATCCGGAGCAAACCGAATCATCCGGGGGAAGGCGGTTCTCTCAACTCAGAACCCAGAACCCAGACCAGACCAGAAACTACTCAGCGGCCTCCGCCGCTGGGTGGCGCTGCGCTCGGGTCTGGGTCTGGGGGTGAGGCTGGGGGGTGCGCCGACGCCCTCGTCTCGTTTGGGGTCGCTGCCAAGCGGGCGAAGGAACTGGCCCGAACGTACACGACCGCCCGGCTGTTGGAGGTCATCGCATACGTCCGCAAGCAGAGCCCCGACAAGCCGGCCGGACTGGCGATCCACTGCCTCGAACAGAAATCCACCGAACTCGACATCACCCCCGAGGGCCACCAGATCCTGCGGATGAAGCGGGCGGCCCAGGCACGGAGGCAAACATGACCACCCTCTCCCTCCCCCCCGACCGTCCGATCGCCGGCATCGCCAACGGCTCCACCGTCCGCAAGCGCGACCCGCTCGCGGACAGCGTGTACGCCGATCTGTACCGGGAGGTGGAGCAGATCCGGGTGGAGGCGTCGTCTGCCCTGGCGAACGTCCGCGCGTACATGCGGGAGCAGCGCGAACTTGCCAAGCGGGTAAAGATTCTGGAGGACGAGCCCGTACTGGCGCGCGTTGACCGATGTGCGGTCGCGGCCCCCGATGTGTTCTGGCGCATTCTGGACGTGACGCTCAAGGATCTCAAAGCGCCGCGCCCCCTGTTTTTTTCCACGAGTCGCCACAAGTCGGTCGTGCTGGCTCGGGGGATCGTGGTCCTGCTCGCCCGTCAACGGACGTACATGAGTTTCCCTGAGATCGCCAAGGGCATCGGGCGTCCATGCCACTCGTCGGTCATCACGTCGCTGCAACGGCTGGAGCTTCGCATCAAGGCGGGTGACGACCACTTTGGCGAACCCATCACCGACATCATCGCCCGCATCGAGCGGGGACTGGAGGAAGCGTGAACGAAACCGTGAGCAAACGCACATTCATCCTCAGCCTCACAGCTATCGGCGCGGTGGTGACCGTCGCGGTCATCATCGCCGTTGTGAGCGTCCACCGTCACCAGATCAATCAGGAGATCAGCGCACAGCGGGATGTGGAGCGCAACGAGAAGATTCAGGACGAGAAAACCAAGCGGACGCAGGAGCGGTCGGACGCCCTGCGCGACATCGTGCCGTGGTCGAAGGATGGTAAATGACCACCCCCCTCACCGGCCCAGCCGGCCCCGGCAACGTCGAGCGCGTCGCCGCCGAGCGTCAGGCGTCCACGGTGCGCTACGCGCCCGGCGAGGCGGTGCTGTTCTGCCACTGGGGCCTGCCGCTGACGAGCCCAAAGGCGGACCGCGCCCGCGCGGTGGTGGTGTCGAGCGTGGCGCACTATGCGTGCGAGGTGGTGACGATCGACGTGGAGCTGGGCGGTGTCGAACACAGGTATCGCGTCGATGCGGCGCGGGTAAGGAGCGTGTGATGAAAACCGAGTTTGGCGTGATGATCGGCGATGGGGGGGATTACCAAGAACACCACGTTGGCGAGTTGTTGAACGGCGAGCGGCTGAATTATTCATCCATCGCGTGCTGGGCTGTTTTCAACCATTGCGACGTTGTTTCGTTTGAAGACGACAACGGGGACTGGGAAATTCGCATTACGCTTGAGCCCACAGAAACAGAGCAGCCGCCCGTGCATTTGTATCTGACCAGAAGCGAGGCTCGGCACTTCATCTACCAACTGCAACAAACACTGGCAGCCGCCGAGGCCGAGGTCGAGCGGATTCGGAAGGGGGAGGGTGGAGATGCTGAGTAGTGCATTTATCGACGCATCGTGCGAGAAGTGCGGTCTACATATCGGCTGGTTTGGCACCATGAGCAATCGACCGGCTTGCCGGCGCTGTGGCCACCGACCGCCGCAGGATGAGCTTGACGAAGCCGCCAAGTCGTTGCAGACAATGATGGACGAAGTCGCGGCCGAATCTGAAAGGGAGGATCAAGCGGAGTGGGTCGCGCGGACCAAAGAGCAGGAGTCGTGGTACATCGAGGGGCAGGTCGCCGCGTCCGCCTTCGACGATCCGTCATCCGTTCCGCCGCTTGATAGACCTTCGCCGTATGTAGCCACCAAGACGCCCGATGGGGAGTTCTGGAAAGAGCAGCACCACTGGTGGCTGTTCGGATGGCACGACTACTGCTCGGGCACGGTTCGTACAGAGGAGTCCCCCGATGAGCGCGTCATTGGCCCGCCTGATTCGCAAGGAGTATCCCGATGCCTGACGCAGAGAAGGTGAGGGTGCTGGCGGAGTGGGTTGGCGTCCCGGCGGACGTAAACATCGACGCCGCGTTCGAGTACGTCGTGGCGAAGGGAGGGGAGTAGATGGGCGTCACCAAGAAGCAGATCCGCGAGACGAACGACGCCATCGACAGAATCGAGGGCGATATGACGAAAGAGATCATCCGCCTCCGCTCCGACCTCGCCGCCGCGAAGGCCGAGGCCGACACGCTGCGACGAGAGCGGGATGCGGCTGTAGCGAAGGCCGCTGAGTGGATGCGTTACCACGAGGAGATACACGAACGCCTGAACAGGGAGGTGCGAAACAACCTCTCGCTGCACGACGACAAGAGAACGCTGCGTGCCCGTGTGGGGGAGGTTGGAGGAGGCGTTACGGGAGATCACAGTCGGACACGACCACCACGACGGTCATTGCATCTACCGCCCCGACCAATCCATCGCGTCATGCAAGGCAGTAGAGATCGCCCGCCAAGCCCTCTCCGCCGCCGAGCAACAGGAGGCCAGCCCCAAGTTCAAGGGTCGCGTTCGCTTTGAATCGACGCCCGACAACCCATACCGAGTCGAGTGAGGAGGCCAGCCGTGACTGACCCGATGACGCCGGAGAGGTTGGAGGAAGATGTCAAATGGCTGCGAACCATGCAGGTGGCGTGGTATCACAGGCTGGCCGACCGACTGGAGCAAGCCGCCGCCGCGTGGCGGGAGGATCGGAAGCGGCTAGCCGACTACAAACAGGCGAGCATCGACGCTGACAAGGGTCTCATTGCCGCCATCCGCGAGCGGGATGAGGCGAGGGCTGAACGGGGCGGATTGCAGGCCAGCCTTCAACGAATCGAGGACAAGTTGGCTGAGGCCCACGCCCGCATCGCGGAACTGGAGGCAAGGGTGTTCGATCAGGGTCGCGAACACGCCGCGAAGTCGTGCAACCTTGGGCCGATGTGTCCATGGTGCCACATAGAGGCGTGCCGCAGCCGCATCGCGGAACTGGAGGCGGAACGTGAGTGAGTCACTGCACGACCGTAACGGCAAGCCGATATACGTCACCGACGCTGTGCGACTTCCAGGCGGCCAGATCGGCATTGTCCAAGCCATAGATCATGGATTCGATGACAGTGTGACGGTTCAGACGCCAGATGGCTCATCGACGTGCCGGGAGCCTTGTTCACTGGAGGTGGTTGATGAGTGAAGTCCACCGCGCCCTGGCGGAGGAGTTGGGGCTGGGTTGGAAACCAGATGGCCCCTACATGAAAGACGGGAAGGGTGATGTGTACCTGCTGAGCGACGCCCACGCCCTCATCGAACACGCGGCGGGGAAGTGGCTGAGGGAGAGTCATGGCTTGTCAGTGATCGAGATTGCGTCGGCAGACATCTGGGTGGCGATGAATGGCGACGCGATGGAGGAACAAGAGCTTTTGGAGGGCGCCACCGACTACGCCACCACCCTCCTCGCCGCCGTCCGGCTGGTCAAGGGAGGGGGTGGGTGATGGCAAAGAACCCAGTGATTCAGGCGATCAGCGAGGCGCTCGACCGGCCCGAGGAATGGGTGTGGACGGGCTTCAGACTAAACCACAAATCAGGCTACGGCTTGTGGATGGCGAACGGCCGGGCCTTCTTCAGTGTGAGATCAGGCCTCTTGGGGACGTGTCGCCCGCGTGGGCTTTGGCGGCTCTGGCGGAAAGCGGTTGGCTGTCGTGACGCGGTAGTTGCCCGAGCCTTCCTGCCGACCACCCCCAACCCATAGCGTCCCCGCCGCGCACGGGCCTATGATCTAGTGGGAGCCCCACCGCGCCAGTCCTCCGTCTGGAGGACCGCTGTTGCTCCCCCGCTCCCAATCGACACACTCGCCCGGACTGGCGCGCCAGTCCACGGCTCCCTCGCGCGCCGCCCCCCCACGGGTCGGCCGCGTTTTCCTCTGCCTCGCGGCCGGGGCAGTCCTCTCAGGCTGCTCCGCCGGGCTCACCCGTGACGGCCAGACGGTCGTCGGCTGGAAGGTGGGCGACGAGGCGACCGTACTCCAGCAGGCCGGAGACGCCATCTCCGGGGTCGCTGGGACCGTCGGCCCGATGCTGCCCCCGCCCTGGGGCCAGATCGTCATGGGCCTCGGGGCCGTCGGTACAGCCGTCGCTGGCGCTGGCTGGATGAAGTCCAAGGGCCGCCACGAGGGATGGGACGAGAAGGCGGAGGCGGACGCCAAAGCCAAGGCGGGGATCCCGGCGTGAGCATCGGCCCCACAGTGAAAATCCAGCGCATCCGGGGTGGCAAGAACGGCAAACTGATCGCGCCGAATAGCTGGATCAAGACCGCACAAGCCCGGTGGAATCGTCGCCGCTGGAAGCAATCCCAAGACGACCTCATTCCCCCGAAGCACCAATACAAGGGGGAATTCCTGTGATGGCCCCAATGACCAATGAGCGGGGCGAGGAAGTCCGCTTCACACTCACCACCAACATCATCGTCGGCGTCCTCATCGCCGCGATCACCGCCGCCGTCGGCGCGTCGCTCCTGACTTGGCGACAGGTGGGGATCAACACCGAGGCCATCGAGAGCAACACCGCGCGGATTCAGGCGCTGGAGGCGCGCCGGTGAAGCTCCCCCGCCTCACGATGGGCCGCGTGGTGTGGATCGTGCTGGTCCTCTACGTCGGCGGCCTGATCGTCGCCGCGATCGTGGAGGAACTGAGCCGGTGACGCGCCACCTCACCCTCCAGTCCAAGTACGCCACGAGCCCGCTGCCGGACGGCTGGGCCAATAACGCCATGGTCGTGAGCGGGCACTGGTTCTTGTGGGGCCGAGACGACGACGCCGAGGACATCCTGTCGGCCGACGGCTACTCGATTCTCCAGAAGGCGTCCAGCCTTAAAGACCCGGCTACCGGCCAATTCCCCGGCAAGCCCGGCGACGCGCTCTGCCCCGACCTTGAGGGCGGCCTGCGCTTCCAGCAGTTGCCGCTGTTGTCGGACGCGAACCTCGCCCGCGCGGCCAAGGCCATCGACCTTCGGCTCCAGATCGCGCGTTGGCTCGGCGGCGGTCGCTCCACCGAACTCTACATCCCCGGCGTTGCGATCCAGTCACAGCCGACGGCGCGTGACCTCGACACATTCGCGGCCATCCACCGCCTCGCGCGGCTCGGGGCCTTCCGCCACCTCGACGCCTTCTGGCTGCGCTGCTACGCGGACCGTGGTGTTCAGGATGCTGGGTTCGACAAGCTGAAAGACAGCATGAACAGCCTGCGGCACATGGCCCGGTCGTGGGCGCGCGCGGCTGGCCGCGACATCAAGCTCGTCTGCGGCCTGTCGTGGGAACTGAGCGGGTCAGGCGCGAACCCACTGACCGAGCCCGAAGCGCTGCGGCTTCAGGAGGAATGGGCGCGCAACTACGGCTTTGACCGCGTGGACTGGTACACCGGCGACGAGCGCCTGAGCGACGGGTCGAGCGTCATGGACAAGATGCGGGATTATGTCAATCCGGTCGGGAGGGCGGGCTGATGCCGGCATATCGCATCATCGAAGGGCCTGAACTCGGCGCCGACGGCCGGACGGTTCGCGTCGTCGCGCACATCTGGCATGATGCGGCGTCGCGGGACGCGGGCGATCCCCCGTTCATCAAGGACGACTTCCTGTTCAGTCGCGGCGCGGCAACGGGCCAGACGATCGTCCGCGACCCGGCCGACGGGTGGCCGTTGCTGGACGACGACTCGCGGGCGCCGGCGCACACTGGGCAGAGCATCCGAGACCTCGTCATCGCGCGCGACCCGAGCCTGCTGACGACGGAGGCCCTTGTCAGCATGAGTTCGGCGGTCGCGTCGGCCGTGCCGGTCAACCCCGAGATCCAGAGCGCCAACGACGCAGTGCAGGCGGCATGGAGCGCGCTGCGGCAGGTGGTCATCGACAAGTTTCGGGGCGAGCCATACGAGCCGGCCGGCCAGTCGTTCAAGCGCGTCACGGCGCCGACGCTGACGCCGGCGGCGGTGCGGCGGGCACTGAAGAAACGTTACGAGCGTGAGAAGGACTTCCGTGCTGCTGCGCAGGGCCTGGCGTCCGACCCGGACATCGCCGCCCTCTCTGGCGAGGAGGGTGATCTGTGACGACGCTCAACGTGCAGATCAGCGCTGGCAACGACGACGCCGATGACACGGGCTCGGTCGATTCGGGCGGCAACAACATCAACATGGACGCCTCCACGTCCGGCAACGATGAACAGGGCGGGTTCGTCTGGGACAGCGTCACTGTGCCGAATGGCGCCACGATCAACTCGGCAACGTGGGAGCCGTACGTACGCCTCGCCGGCAACGACCCCGGCGCGGACATCTACGGCGAGGATGTCGATGATGCCGACGACTTCGTGACCACGGCCGACATCAACGGGCGGACCAAGACCTCAGCTTCTGTCGAGTGGGACGCCGAGAACGTAGTGGCCTCTGACGGGTTCGTCGAGTCGCCGGACATCGCATCGATCATCTCGGAGATCACGTCGCGCGGCGGGTGGTCCAGCGGCAACTCGCTGTGCCTCGTGGTCATTGGCAAGACATCGCTCAATCGCGGCTTCCTCGCCCGCAGCTATGACAATGACGCGGCGCAGGGCGCGAAGCTGAACATCGACTACACCGCAGCGGCGTCCGGCGGCTTGTGGGCCGGCTCTCTCGGCCTGATGGGGGTAGGCATCTAAATGCCAGACAACACTACACTCGACGCGGGTTCAGGTGGCGACGCCGTCGTCACGCGGGAAGTAAGCCACGCGGGCGACACCGCCAAGCTGCCCGGCTCGTTCATCGTCGGCATATCCGGGACAGAGGGGTCGTACACATACGCCGCGATCAACGGCGACGCGACCAATGGCCTTGATGTAGACGTGACACGCGTCGGCGGGACCGTCACAATCACGGGCACTGTGACGGCCAATCTCGGGGCCACGGACAACGCAGTCCTCGACGCGATCCAGGCTGCCACAGAAGCCACGCAGACGGCCGTAGAAGGCACGCTGACCGTCGGCAGCCACGCCGTGACCAACGCGGGCGCGTTCGCCGTGCAGGTCGACGGCGACGCCCTGACGGCCCTCCAGTTGATTGATGACGCGATCTACGTCGATGACGCAGACTGGACCGACGGTACCTCAAAGCACATGCTGATCGGCGGCCTGTACCAGTCATCGCCGCAGACGATCACCGACGGCGACGTAGGCCCGCTTCAAGTCAACTCATCGGGTGTCCTCAAGGTCGAACTCTCCAACCTCCAGACGGAGAATGGCGCTGCGTCCGGCGGGCCTGCTTTGTTCGGCGGGCGCTACGACGCGACGCCGCGCACGCTCAACGACGGCGACGCCGGGGCGTTGGCCCTCTCGTCAGCAGGTCGGGTCCAGATCGACGATGGCGGCGGGTCGATCACAGTTGATGGCACGGTATCGGCGACGGTCGCTGGCGTCTCGACGGCTGCGAACCAGTCAACGATGATTACGGCGCTTCAGTTGATCGACGATGCGGTCTTCACCGATGACGCCGCCTACACGCTCGGTACGTCCAAGGGCATGATGATAATGGGTTTTGCCGGAACCCAGAGCGTCAATGCCAACGACGCCGCCGCGCTCGCCTGCGACACCGCCGGTCATCTCCAGATCGACGTGGCAGGCGCCCTGCCCGCCGGTACCAACGCCATCGGCAAGCTTGCGGCGAACTCGGGTGTTGACATCGGCGACGTGGACGTAACCAGTGTCCCCCGCGCCACGAGCCACTATCGCAACATCGACGCCAACGCCGAGTCGGAGATCAAGGGCTCAGCCGGTACGTTGTTCTGGCTGCACGTCATGAACCTGACGGCCGCCAAGGCCTATCTCCACCTGTATGACGACACGGCGGCGAACGTCACGCCCGGCTCAACAACGCCCGACTACACATTCGCCCTCCCGACGCAGGGTGACACCAACGGCGCAGGCTTCACGCTTCCGCTCAACGCCGGAGGGACTGCGTTCGCCAACGGCATCACGCTCGTATGCACAACCACGCTCGACGGCTCGGCTGGCGACCCGGGAACCAACGGCGTCATCGTCAATGCGGGGTACGCCTGATGGCCTTCCTGCCCCTTCTCGTCGCTGGCGTTGGCATGGGTGGCGGTACAGGGCCAAGCCAGCCCGTACTGATCTGCGTTTCCATGGGGCGCGTGGTTGATCAGATACCGCACGGCAAGACCGTTGATCTCATCACCGCCGGTCGCGTTGCCGACCTGATTCCCCTCGGCAAGACGGAGTGCGACCATGGGTAACATCAAGGCCGGCACGATCTATGAAGATGACAGCGCCATCCTCGTCGGCCAGGTCATCAAGTCCACCACCGGCTCGTTGCTTGTCCAGGCCGACTTCGGCACGATCACCTATGGCATATGGACGTCGAGCGGGACCGAGGTGGTCGCCGCGGGGACATCGCTGACCGTCGCCAACGTCATCTTTGATACGGCGTTCACCAACGAGAAGCTGTGGGGCCTCGACACCACCGGCGGCAACTTCCGGCTCATCATCGCAGCCGACGTGCTGACCAGCCCAGACACCGAGTATCACGTCGAGGTCGAGTTCGTCGAGAGCGGCGGGGCGCAGACAACAGGGGTCTGGAAGATCATCACCCTGCCGAGGAATACGTCCTGAGGTTCGTAAGTGGGATTTTAGGCTATCAGAGGCCGAAAGTCAATAGACCGATCGGTCTATAATGTAAACTATGATGAATGGGCAGGGACAGAACGGGCAAGCGAACGGCCACCTGAAACGGGGGGAAAAGGGGGGCGCTGCGCCGACGGGGATTGGTGTCCGGTCCACCCTCAACGCGACCCGCAAACTGGCCGAGACGGGGCAACTTGCCACCGACGCCATCCCCGGCGCCATCGAGGTCGCCGTCAGGATCATCAATGGCAACGGCACCGACCGTGACCGCATGGCGGCCATGAAGGTGCTGGCCGCCCTCGCCAAGTACAGCAGCGAGGCGGAGTTGGAGCTTGACAAGCTGGGCAGGCTCGACCGTGGCGAGTCCACCGAGAACAACCGCCTGATCGTGGACTATGGCGAGCGTGGGAGGCATTGGACGCGGTGACCAACCACCTCACCATCCCCGAGCCCCACGCCGCCCAGCTTGACATCCTGGCCGAGGCCCGCCGCTTCAACGTGGTCGAGTGCGGCCGCCGCTGGGGTAAGACCAAGATGGGGCAGGGCATCGTGATGGAGTGCGCCCTCGACGGAGGCGACGCGGGTTGGTTCGTGCCGAGTTACAAATACTTCAAGATGGTGTGGCGAGCCCTGACGCAATCGCTCGGGCCTGCGATCACGGACAAGGACAAGCAGGAGGGGTTCATTGAACTCTCTACCGGCGGCACCATCGAGGTATGGTCGCTCCATAACAACGAGGACGCAGGCCGGTCGCGCGCGTACGACGTGGCTGTCATCGACGAGGCGGCCTACTGCGGGACGCTTCGGGAGGCGTGGCAGAGCGCCATCCGCCCCACGCTCACGGACCGCCGGGGCAAGGCGTGGTTCCTCAGCACACCGCACGGGTATGAGTACTTCCACGAGCTATTCGAGCGTGGACAGGGCGAGGACGCCGACTGGGCCTCGTGGCGCATGGGCACAGTTACCAACCCGTACATCAGCGCCGACGAGATCGAGGCGGCCCGGCAGGAGTTGCCGGAGGTCGTCTTCGAGCAGGAGTATCTCGGCATCCCCGCGCCCGACGGCGGCAACCCGTTCGGCATCGAGGACATCAAGGCGTGCACTGGTGAGCTGAGCGATGGGGAGCCTCTCGTATACGGAGTCGATCTGGCGAAAAGCATCGACTACACCGTTGTCATTGGTTTGGACGCGGGGGGATCTGTCTGTAGCTTTGATCGGTGGCACAAGCGATCATGGGACGAGACAACCAAGCGTGTTGGAGAGATTGTGGGAGGCAGACCTGCTCTTGTTGATTCAACGGGTGTGGGCGATCCCATTGTCGAGTCCCTTGAGCGCGATCGGCCCGCCATCGAGGGCTTCAAGTTCACCAACACCAGCAAGCAACAGATCATGGAAGGTCTCAGTGTCGCCATTCAACAGCGGCGGATCACCTTCCCTGACGGGGACATACCTCGGGAACTTCGGACATTCCGATATGAACTGACGCCGGGTGGTCGGGTCAGATACGCGGCGCCCGAGGGCTTGCACGATGACTGTGTGTGCGCGCTGGCGCTGGCGGTCCATCACGCTCGCCTGTGGGAGGGCGGCGTGGGGGTGGCGATGGAGAAGGCCGCGACCGTGCCGGATATCACGGATATGGACCATCACGCGCAGGCGGCGCGTGAACTCAGAGAGGCAAGGGAGGCGTATGCGGCCTCATTCTTCCGAGGCGGTGACGAATGAAGGCTCTTGACCTGGTCCTGAACAAGCTTGCCAGCGCCCTCGCGCAGCGCGTGACAGCCGCAACCGTCACTGTGGGCGACGTATCGGATCAGGGACGTAAGGGCCGCATGGAGGCCGCCGATCTGGTCAAGGGGTTCGCCAAGTGGGTGGCGATCGCCAACAGCCGCAACGCTGCGGCGGTGGCGTCTACGCCAATCCGGATTATGCGACGCCAGAGCGCGCTGGAGTCGGCCTTCGACTCGCGCCGGCTCAAGGGGTGGGAGATCACCAGGCTCAGGGCGACGGCGGGCCAGTATGCGGCCAAGGCTATCGACATGAGCGAGGATCTGGAGGAGATCACCGACCCCGACCATCCGATGATTGCGTTGATCCAGAGCGTCAACAAGCACATGAACCACTACGACTTGCTGGAGGGCTGCGAGTCGTCGCTGGGCCTCATGGGCGACGCCTACTGGGTGCCTGTGCCCGGCCCGAACGGGTGGCCGGTTGAGATATGGCCGCTGGCTGCCAACTACGTCGAGGTTGTCCCCGACGAACAGATGTTCATTCGCGGGTATCGCTACGGGCGCGACCCCAAAGAGATGGAGTATTTCGACGCCGAGCAGGTCATCCACTTCAAGCGGCCGAACCCGACAGGCGACCCCTATCACGGGTACAGCGACCTTCAGAAGTGCGCCGACGACGCCAACCTGTCGGTGAAGTTCACGCAGTTCGCAAATGCGATGCTGGATAACGGGATGCACCCGGCGGTGGCTGTGTTGGCTCCGAAGGCTACTGAGACGCAGGCGAAGCAGCTTGAGCGGTCGCTGAACTCCAAGCACCAGGGGCCTCAGAAGGCGGGCAAGAGCGTCGTCCTGTGGGGCTCCTTGGTCGAGAAGATCGAGAAGCTGAACCTCTCGGACTCTGAGATCAAGTTCCTGCAATCCGATGAGCGTGTGCGCGAGGTCATCGCGGCGGCCCATGACATGCCGGTGGAGCTTCTGACGCTGCGCCCGGGCGGCCTTGGCGACGGCTCGGAGGCCATGCCCCAGTGGAAGCGGTTCGGCGTCCTGCCGCGCCTCAGGCGGATTGAGGACAAGCTGAACGAGCGCCTTGCGCCCATGTTCAAAGGCCTCGGCTCGGACCTGTTCTTTGTGTTCGATTCGCCAGTCGAGGGCGACGAGAGCCAGTTGCGGGCCGACTCCGTGACGCTCTATAGCGGCGGCATCACCACCCGCAACGAGTCGCGGCTGATGATCAACATGCCGCCCGTGCCGGATGGAGATGTCTTCTTTGATGACGCCGAGCGCGCGTCACAGGAGGCGCAGGCTGCGCTCAACCCGTTCGGCGGCGGGTTGGGCTTCGGCGGCGGACTCTCATTGGATCAGGGCTTGTCACTGGATCAGGACGCGGGCCTGTCGCTCGGCAACAACGGCCCACAGCTTGCCTTGCCCAAGCCGCCCCTCGCGCTGCCCAAGGCACCGGAGCGGATGACGCTGTCGTGGCTTGAACATCCATGGTTGGGCAAGGCGCTGCCGGACGAGGTTTGGACAAAGGCTGACGACCGGGGGGCCAACCGCCGCATCCATCAGGTCGAGGCGTCGATGGCGTCTGCCCTGCGGTCGTGGTTCAAGGATCACGGCGACGCTGTTGTCCGGTCTGTTGCGCCCGGTGGCGCTGACCTGCGGCGTCCCGAGTTCCTACAGACGTTCCTCGACGCGATCGACGCGCCGATGTCCGCTACGCTGGATCTGGCGCACGGGTTCGGGGTGGCTGAGGTCAAGAGCCGCAAGGCAATCAAGCAGGTCGAGCTTTCGCAGGTCGCGGTTCAGGTGCTTGAACGCGAGAAGCTGAGACTCGCCGATTCGGTGATGCAGAGCCTTGAACACATGATCCGCGCGAACCTGCGCACGGGCCTTGCCGCCGGCGAGTCGATCGGCCAGCTCCAGCAGCGGGTAGCCGACGCGCTGGGCAAGCAGGCAGACTACGCCTCAGAGCGGATCGCCCGCACCGAGACGCGCCGCGCGTTCATGGTCGGCCGTGAGGCAGGCTGGGCCGAGACAGGCGTCGTGACCCGCAAGCGGTGGAGGCTGAGCAGCCATCCGTGTCCTGTGTGTGTGGAGGTCGCTCGCCGGTTCCCGGTCGCCAATCTCAATGAGCCGTTCGTGCCGCTCGGGACGGTGATTGCGGGGCGCGCCATGGACTTCCGACCGATCGTGGGCGGCGACGCCCACCCGAACGACCGTTGCAGTATCGAGCCAATTTTAGAAGGTGAGGACGAATGAGCACGATTACCCTCGATCAGATTTGTGACGCAGCCGCCGAGATTATCTGTAACGATGTCAGCGGCAAGCAGAGGGTCGACATGTTCAGCGCCATTGGGGGCGACCCCATCAACACGGGCGACGGCTGGCGCGTCGGCTGGCTGGAGTTCGGCGATCTGGTCGGGTTCAAGATGGTGGGACCGCCGCTCGACTCCAAGGACGACGCGGCCAAGTTCATCCGTGCTGTTCGTGACTGTGTGCCCGTACCTCACACGCTCATCGCCATCAACGTGGCTGAGCGGACGGGCTTTGACATCGACACTGGCGCCTACGTGCGGGTATCAACCCCGGCCGAGTGCGGCTGTGAGAACGGCGGCGTTGACGTGTTCTGTGGAGACTGACCATGCTCGCATCGACCGACCTGAGGCGACTTGCGGAATCGAACGGCGAGAAGTTCGCCCCTGGCGACCGGGTCGGGGTGCGTGGCGCCGTTGTCAAGAGCCGGGCTGTCAACCGGGACAACCGGCTCATCAAGGGCATCGTGACCACGACGGACGTTGACGAGGAGGGCGAGGTCATTCTGGCCCAGAAGTTCGATCGCTCGTACTTCCCCGACCGCGTCAAGACCGTCTACATCGACCACAAGTACGACAGTCTGACGGGCGCTGTGGGTGTCTGCCGGCACCTTGCGGCGCGTGGCAACGGCCTGTTCTCGGTCACCTACATCACCGAGCGGCCGATCGGCGAGGATCTGCTGACGGCGGTCGAGGAGGAGGTCATTAGCGGGCTCAGTATCGGGTTCGCGGTCCACGAGGCCGGCCCGCCCACGTCGGAGGAAAAAGCCCTGTACGGGGACGCTCGCGGCGTGATTCGCAAGGGCAAGCTGCTGGAGTACAGCTTCACCGCCAACCCCTGCAACCCGATGGCGTCGATCGTGCCTGATGACGTGAAATCTGGGCTGGACGCCCTGGTGACCAAGGGCAAGATCCTGCGTTCGTCGGCGGTGGCCTTCGGGCTCCGCGAGGCAGAGCGGCGGGTCGTGCCGGCCGGCAAGTCGTGGCGGCTGACGGACGATGGCGACGTGGTCGTCAGATAGACAGACCGGTCTATCTGGGGCTATGATTTCCTGAGCCCCGATGGGCTGACATAACGGTGCGGCTACGCCATCACGGCGGCCCCGCCCCACTGCGAGACGGCAGCCCGAACGGGCGCCCTACGAGCAGGCGGCAGGCAGGCCCTAGATGCGGGTCGTGGGACTTTCACCACGGTTCTGCTGAAAGGGATCCTGCCATGGCCGGCAAGATCAAATACAAGCAGCTCCGCAAGGTAGTTGAGGAGGTCGGTGGGTACGAGGGCAAGGCCCTTGATACCCAGGCGATGCTCGATTACCTCGCGGACCAGGGGTGGCGCCCACAGGTGGGCGACAAACTCCTGACTCCCGACGAGGTCAAGCGCCTCGAAGTGGAGATGTCGGATGACCAGACGCAAGTTCTGGTCAGTGAGTCGGCAGGCGAAGCGCCTCCGCCGGCAGAGGGTGGTGGGGCTCCGCCTCCGCCCCCGCAGCGTTCGCTCCCTGAGGACTTTGAGGCCAAGGTCAAGGCGAGCGTTGAGCGTCAGTTGAAGGAAGCCGGCATTGACATCGCCGGCAAGCGTCCGAAGGTCGGCGCGCCCGACATCAAGGTCCGCAGTTCCGCCGAGGTCATGTACGAGCGCCGCGCCAAGCGGGGCCAGACATTCTTCGCGGACTACGACACCGCGCGGGCGGCGCAGCTCTACCTCAAGAGCATCCTGCACAACTGCAAGCACGTGGACTACGCCAACCCCGAACTCGCCCAGAAGTGCTGGGGCCAGTTCCGCGAGTGGGAAAAGACCAAGGCGTACAGCACCACGAACACGCCGGCCATCGTGCCGGACGCCTTCCTCCCCGACCTGATCCGCAACGTCGAAGAGCAGGGTGTCGCCCGCAAACTGGCCCGCATCATCAACATGACGGCGGGTGAGATGACCATCCCGCGCCGCACGGCCGGGCTGACGGGCGGTTATCCGAACGAGGGCAACATGCAGAGTGAGACCACCGCGACGTATGACAACGTCAACCTCCGGGCTCGTACGTTCGTGGTCAACACGTCGGCGTCCAAGGAGATCATCCAGGACTCCGGTCTGTCGTTCGTGGACATCACGTTCGAGGAAATCGCCCACACGATCGCGCTCAAGGAAGACGACGCCATCGTCAACGGCGACGGCACATCAACCTACGGCGGGATCCGGGGCTACCTCAACAAGTTCGGCTCCACCATCGGCACGACCGGCCACGACGTGACCGGCGGCGACACGGCGGCGGCTCACACCGTCACCAACGTTGCCGAACTGATGGGCCGCTGTCCGCTCTACGCCCGCTCCAACGCGGCGTTCGTGACCTCTCCGGAACTGGCTTCGGTGATCTTCGATCGCCTTGGCGCAAGCTCCGGCGGCACGAACTGGAAGGAAGTCGAGGGCATGGGCTACGTCATGACCTATGGCGGTCGCCCGATCATCCCCATCAACACGATGCCTGCGACGACCGACGCATCGGGCGATCGCATCGACGTGTTGTATGGCGACTTCGCCCGCTCGTGTTACTTCGGCGAGCGTCTGAGCATGGAACTGAACACCGACGAGTCGGTCAAGTTCCAGGCATACGCGGTCGCCCTCCAGGGTGTCGTGCGTCACGACATCAACATCTTTGACATCGGTGATAACACCAACGCAGGGCCGGTCACGGCTCTGTGGCAGACCTGAGAAAGGAGGGAACTCTCATGAGCGCGAATTGGGTACAAGATCAGAAGTTCGTCGCCGTGACCCGTCCCGCCTCAGTCGCGGCAGGCGCGGTATCCACGACCCAGGTCGATACGTTGGGCTACGACGTTATCGAATACTGGATCTACATGGGTACGGCGTCCGGCCTCGATATGTCGGTGTGCCAAGTCACCCACAGCGACAGCGACGGTTCCAATCACTCCAACGTGTCGGGCGCGTCGATTGCCGACCAGACCACCGCCAGCGCAAAGACCTTCATGGTCCGCGTTCACAAGGGCGGCGCCGGCAAGCGGTACTTCGATCTCACGCTGACGACCGGATCGGCCACGGCGGTTCTCGCGGTGTTCGCCTTGCTCAAGAAGGCGCGTGAGCATCCGCCATCGTCCACTGGCGCGGACGCCGAGACGACCGCGACCGCATCCTGACCCCTTCATCAATGCCACCGTGGGGCTTCACGGCCCCATGGTGGTTTCCATGGCTGAGACTCGATACATCGTGCTTCTGACAGACACCTCCAGCGGGCGCGCGGGCGCGCGTGTCTGCGTCGATCTGTGGCGGGCCACGGAGCTTGTGAACCAGGGCCTTGCCCGGTGGGACCGTCCCACCGATGGCGTGCAGAACACACGCCGGAAGGCGAGGGCCAGAACGAAGGGGTAGCGCATGGGCGACCTTGCGACAGTGACTCAGGTACAGGCGTGGGCGCCGCAACTCGCCAGCGTGTCCAGCGCTGATATTGAGCGGGTGCTTGACGCTGTGGCTGAGGCCCTGGCGCGTCGCCTTGGTCGTCCTTATCTGGCCGACGGCACGGGCGGGTGGCTGACGGGGACGCAGGTCGAGCAGTTGGACGGCAGCGAGGGCCGCACACTCTACCTCGCTTATACGCCGATCAGCAGTATCACAAGCGTCGAGATCGTGACGGGGTCGAGTTCCACTTCGACGGTGTCCAGCGACCTCTACACGTTCGAGGCCGACAGCGGCGCACTGCACTACTACGAATCCGAGGGCCTGAGCCTCGCGGCGTTCCAGAACCCCGACCTCAACGCCGGCAGGTGGCCGCGTGGCATCCGCAACGTCAAGGCGACCTATGTCGGCGGGTACGCCAATCAGGCGGCGGTTCCGGGCGACCTTGAGCAGCTTGCCATCGAGATGACGGTGGCTGTCTACAACGAGCGGGGCAAAGACCGGAGCCTGTCGAGCGAGAGTGTGGGCGGGTACGCATACGCGCTGGCGAGCGGGGCGGACGGCGGCGTGTGGAATCAGCGGATCATGGACCTTGCGAGCGCGCACCTGCGTGGGGCTGGTGTTGTGTGAGCTTCCGTTCGCTGCTCAACCAGACGGCCACGATCAAGCGTCGATCGGCTACGCAGTCCACGTCATCCGGCGGGGCCAAGTACCCCGTCACAACGGTGTGTGATGCGCCGTGCCGGATCCAGATGGACAGTTCGTCGGAGGCTTCGATCGGCGGGCGGGCATCCGCGACGGCGCAGGGCACGGGTTACTTCCTGTTCGGAGCGGACATCCGGTCGGGCGACTACATCGAGGCGGGCGGACTCGCCTATGAGGTCGTCGGCCCACCCCGCAACGCCGGGGGCCACAACCACCACCTCGAAGTGACGCTGACGGAAGCGAGGCCCAACCTATGAGCCGCGTGGACGTTGTTGTCAACTTCGACCCCGCGAAGGTGTCGGCGGAGGTTGCCACCGCGATCCATGCCGGCATCAACCGCGCCACGATCTGGGGCGCGCGAGAGACGACGCGCAACTACGGGTCATCCGGCGGCGGACCCTTCACCCGTCGCGTGTCGAAGCGCACAGGCAGGGTCTACTGGTCCGGCCCGGCGTCGCCCATCGGTGGATACCCGGCGGTCCGCTCTGGACAACTGTCGGCGTCCACGACATTCGAGCCGGCCCGCAACTTCAAGGGGTCGTTTGGTGCGTCGGTCGCGTACGCGCGGCACGTTCACCGAACCCGCCCATTCCTGACGCTGACCGTTGACCGCAACAAGCAGCGGATCCGAGACGAGTTCGCCAAGGGCTATCGCGCCAAGTTCGAGCAGAGGAGCGCGGGCTGATGGCGTATTGGATCCAGGACATCGAGAAGGAAATCTACGAACGCCTGACCGGCGACACCGGCTCGGGCGGTCTGTTCGCGTCCGGTTCCGAACTCGTGTCGAGCGTGTGGACCGACCTTGTGCCGCCCTCGTCTGATCCGTGGTGGCACGCCAACGGCAAGGACGCGGACGACCCGACCATCTCGTTTGTCGTGCGCGGCACGTCGCTGGCGGACACGACGGAGAGCGCTGGCCGCGCCCTTGAGGTGGTGTTCACGGTCGAGTGTCGGGCCTTCGATCCCTCAACGCCGCCGGGCGAGATCATCAACGCGATTCTCAACCGCATCGAGGGCGACTGGTTCGATCAGGCCAGTCAGGTTCCCACGTTCGGAATCGACCGATGGGCTCCGACGCTCGACGGCGACTATGCGTTCGAGTTGCCCGGCTTCGAGTGGGCGGGCGTCGAGCCGGTTGTCCCAAGTTCAGCAGAACGGCGAGCAAAGGAAATCACCTTTGTCGGCGTCGTGCATCAGGCAGGAGCCTAGTCATGGGTGTCCCGTTTACTGGCCGTTCGTCCGGATGGATTGGCAGCGGCGCATGGGGGTCCGTCTCTGGTGGCAACCTCTACACGAGGCTGATCGCTCAGACGAAGCAGACCGGGTTCACGTTCGGCAATCCGGCGGCGTCGCACGACACCACGGGAGCGGCCGAGACCGTCATTGAGACGCAGCCTGGCCTCCTGTCGTGGACTGGTCGCCTGTCGCTCCTGGCGTTCACAACGCCTCGTGCGGGGCGAGCTGGCATGGTCACGCGATCCAGCATCGGAACCAACTACATCCGGGGCTGGACGCTCAACATGCGGGCGCAGGTCCACGACATCACAACGATGCTGGCGTCACCCCCGACGTGGATGGACTTCATCCCCGGTGCGGCGACATTCGACGGCACAATCGAAGTGCTGCACGAGTCAACGTCCGCGCTGGATCAGCCGGACGCGGCGGAGTCGGGCGGCGCGTCGCTGGTTCTGAGGTACGGCGACTCATCGACTGACGAGACGATCACGCTCAACAAAGCGCTGCTCCAGCAGTTGGATATCAGCGGCGATATCAGCACGACGCACTCGGGCACGTTCCGTTTCGTCAACGGCGACGCCGGCACGGTCGCGGCGGCCGGGACCAACTCGATATGGGGCGACAACTCATCGACGACCACCCACACCTTCGGCGTGCCGCCCTTCGAGGCGTTGAGCGTGGAGGACGGGTCATACGTCGGTGAGACGGACGACATCGTTATCACGCTCGCCTCGGGGCGGACGTTGACGGGCTTTGCCTTTATGTCTGGTTTCACGATGACCTGCCGGATCGGTGAGCCGGTGAAGGTGGAAGTGGACCTGCAAGGTCGGGGGGCGCTGACACCGGCATGATGTCACGGAGCCAGATAAGACGCGAACTTGGCCATCTCGTCTTTCTCCCATCCGGTGAGCGAGAAGGTGTGGATGTGGTCAATTCGCCCCCTGATCTCGTCGGCGTTGACAATGCTGATCAGATCCCGTGTTCCAAGACACCACACCGTTATGTTCTCAGACGCCTTGAAAAGCGAGGGGCGTATTCGCTTGCCATCCGCTATGAAAATGAGGTCGCTTGGGGTGGTGTTGACAGCCGACACAGTCAAGAAGACGAATTGGGGACGATCCAGGTACGGAACATCCCCACTCTCGTATGCCGAGATGGTCATTTCGTACTCACCGGCCGCAGGGATGCGCGTTCGTATGACCGTCTCGTTATCAAACTCGTCGTAACCCCTGACAGCCTCGTCGGGCTCCAGCGGCCGACGAGGCGGGAAAACCAGATCGCTCAAGTCGTCGTCTTCGCCGTCCGTCACTCCGACGAGAGTGGACATTGGAGTCGGCGTCCAGACTGCCGGGGGGGTTCTCGGCGTGTTCGAGGTCGCCCATGCAAAGACGAACACCGCGCCAGACGCGGCGCCCGCCGCAAACCCAACCAGAAGCCCAATGAGCAGTCGCATGATCGTCTCCTGACAAGCCACTATACCGGCCGACGCACGACCGTTACAACCCTAACGGAGTGCGGACATGGCTAGGAAGATCGGCGATATCTTCCTTGAGTTCACCCTGCGTAAACGCGGTGTGGACGAGGGCCTTGACGAGACGAAGCGCAAGGCTGAGGAGTTGGGCAGCGACGAGGGGCCGCTTGCACGCGCCGGCAAACAAGCGAGCCGATTCCAAGAGGCCGTAGCCAAGATCCTGATCCCGTTCGCAGTGTTCGCGTCCATTGACGCGCTTGTCAACAAGTTCAGGCAGGCTCGCAAGGAAGCTGAGGACATTGCTGAGCAGATCCGAAACATCGGATCGGAGCAATCCAAACTTGCCGCCGCACAAGCGTTGCGAGTTCGGCAGCCTCTGTCTGAACTCAGAACCGAGATTGCCAAGCTCAGTGACGAGCAAACAAAGGCTGAGCAGGCGGTTCTAGACCAGTTGGATCGCCGCCTTGAGCAGATCAACATTCGCGGCAAAGAGATCCTTGCCGACTTCCAGAGTCTGTTTACCGACGAACCTGTAACGCGCGAGCAATTTGCCGAGTTGGCGCGTCAGGAGATCGAGACACTCAAAGAGACATTCCGATTTCGCCGGCAGTTAGTGGTTGAGGAGTATGACCTGCGAAAGTCGGAGGAGGCGAGACTGCGCGACATCGCCGCTGCCGAGATGCGAATCCAGATCCGTGAGGAGGAGAGGGCTCGCAAAGAGATGCAGGAGCGCCTGTTCCGTCAACAGGTCGAGGACGTTCTGCGCTTGTTCACCACCTTCCGCGAGGAGGCGCTGCGATCCTCGCAGGACATCGTTGCCCCGCTGGAGGAAATCAGGGGCGTCCTCACGCAGATCGTCAACAACATGCCGTCCGCATCCGGGGAGGTGTTCTAGATGCCCTGGGTGGAGCGCGGCAATAGTACGGACAGCGGCACCAAAGACCCTCGCGGGTCCGCGATCTCCCGGCGGTTCCTCGTCTGGGACGTTCAGCGCGCCCACATCATCGCCAACCCCGGCGCGATCCTCAAATCAACGTCAGACCCCGAGCCGTTGCCCGCGATCGGCTCGTCACACCCGACGGTCGGCGGCCTCCGTCTCGACCGCTATGTTGTTGCGGACGACGCCGGCTCCCCCACGCGGCACGACGTACAGGCTCTCTACTCGACCGACGGCCGGTTCGTGCGGCGGTCGGACCCGTCGCTCCCGCTCGACTTCGCAGCACTGGAGGGCACGACGGAGCGTGTCGAGGTCAAGGTTCCGTACGTCCGCCGGGAATACAAGGGTGTTCTGGACGAGCCGGGCGGTACGCGGACCTACGTCGGGCTTGACCGCGAGGCGTTCTGGACCTTCCCGCTCGTGCGCAGTCGCCGCATCGTGCGTGTGCTGGTGGACGCCTCCGACGTGACGCCCGCGTCCCTGCTCGACATCGACGAGCAGGTAGACCGGCTGCACTTCCTGACGTTCACGGGCGGATCCGGCGCGGACGGGTTCTATCGGTTCATCGGCCCGAAGTTCCGGTACAAGAGCCTCACCGAAGTCGAGATCAGCTACGAGTGGCAGTACGACCGGGGCATCCGCCTCTTTGACGCATCGGGCGAGCCGTGGTTCTTCTGGCCGCGCATCGAGGACATCCCCGTCGGGCCGGATGACAGGCCCGTCGCCGCGTTCCCGTACATCGGGTTTGGAGGACCGTCCGCCGATTACTTCCTGCCGCCGTACTACCGCATCGTCATGTTCCTCCCGCCGCTCATGGACGGGACGGGCTCGCCGATCTGGCGTTACCAGCGGCTCTACAGCCGTGACGACGACGGGTGGCGCAACTTCCCGGGGCTCAACATATGACCGAGCCCCTGTCACGCATGGTGCTTTGCACAGTGGAAGCTGCTCCGGACTCGCCGGACATCCACGACAACCTCCGATACGACCTCGTCGTCAACGACGGCGACGCGGCCGAGCGTCACGTTCTGGTCCGTTCGTACTGGCGATCGTGGCCTCCGGACATGGTTCTCCAGCCTGTTGCGCAAGGCAGTGTGTGGCCGGCCGGGATCGTCGGATCGGACATCTACCCGTTTATCCCGCACGTTCCCATTCTTGAGGAATGCCCCTGATGTTCACCAACACAATGGAAATGAGCGCCAACATCCAGGGCACGCTCGTGCTGGAGCATCAGGGCGCAACCCACCTGCGGTATCAGGTGGACGAACTCGACACCACCGCATGGGGCGGGTCACTGAACCTGGTCCTTGAGCATTCGCTCGACGGGATCAAGTGGTACGCCGTCGGCACGTCGGACGACGCCATCGTGGCCGCTGGGGTCCGCCAGGGCGCCAAGGACGTAACCGGCGTCCCGTTCAGCCGTCTCCGCAATAGCGTCGTACACGCGAGCGCCAAGCGGCTCCAACTCACCCTGTACGCGGAGAAGCAATGAACCTGAACCCAATCAGAATCACCGGCAGCGACACCGGCAACCTCAACAACTACAGCCTGACCGACGGGTACGACTTCTTTTCGTTCTCGCTCGGCCTCGCGCCTGTGTTCACGGGGTTTGTGGGCCAGGTCAACGGGGAATCCCGCGTCGTCTGGATCGTCAACACCGGCGCGAACGACGTGACGCTGGCTCACCAGAACGCCAACTCAAGCGCCGCCAACCGCATCATCACCACAACCGGGGCCGACTACACGCTGACAGCGGGTACGCACCCGGAGGTCGTTCAACTCGTTTACGACCCCTTCGCCCTCCGCTGGCGCATGCGGGTGGGAGACTGACATGGCTATTTACGAAATCGGAACCGCAAGCAACGCCACGAGCGGCAACACCGCAGGCGACACCCTCGTCCACTCGCTAGGCGAGGTCACGATGACCGTGGCGGACTTCTCGGCCCGCGAGGAGTACGTCGACTTCATCGTCAAGCCCGAGGCGTCGCCCATCTACGGGTCGTCGGTCCCGCTCATCATCTCCATGACCGGCACGCTCTGGCATCGCGGCGGCGGGCGCATGTATATCGACGCCGACAACAGCGGCGCGGGCTCGGCCACCAACCTCATCGCGGGGATCCAGAACCTGGGCACCTGCGATATGTACCTGACTGGCTCGGGCACATACACCAGCGTCCACAACAACAGCCGCATGGACATCCTCGCGCAGGCGAACCTCACCAACCTCTACACGGGCGGCGGGCTGACCAAGGTCCGGTACAACTCGTCGGACAACACGATCGGCGGTCGCCTGCTCGCCACAGGCGGGACGCTGCTCTGCGAGCGCGGGTTCGATGGGTCCACCACTCACGTCATCTCCAGCGGTGCAGAAGTCCGGTTCTGGCGCGAGGATCCGACCGGCGACTATTCCAGCCTGACCGTTCCCGCGATCACCAACGGAACACTCGTGGTGGCCGGCAACAACGGGAACCGTCCGACGAGGCTCGACTGGCGCGGCGGGAACATCGCAACCCTGATTGCGACGGGCAATTCCGTCATCGACTTCCGACGGACGCCAAAGGATGCGACGGTCTCCACGATCATTTGGTCCGCGCAGGCCAAGGCGCAGTCCTACATCGACCCCGAGCAGGTTGACGTGGACATCACCCTGAGCAGCGACACCGAAGTCCTCGGTGTGGCCGCTACTGACTTCGCGGTCAACGCGGGCAGCGGAGGCAATGCCTGAGCCGACCACACTGGCCCGCACCCCCGACGGGAAGCTCCTCCGTACAGCGGACGGCAAGCTGAAACGGGGGTGCGGGTGCTGTGGTCCGGCAGTTGGCGGACCATGCTGCGACGAGGACCGGCTGTGTACGGGGCGCATGGTTCCGGGGCCGGGCGGCGTCCTTGTCGAGCAGGTGGACTACATCACCCGCTTCGATATGCGCGGGGCCTACATCCGGGCTCGGCCGCTGCCCGCAACGCCCGAAGCGACGATCAACGACGAGGTGGCCGACCAGAGGACCGGCACAGCCATCGCGCCGTGCTTCGGCGGCGAGTTCGGGCGCAACGCCGGAGCCACGGCGACCAATCGCGGCCGACGGGTGACGATCGGCCCTCCGTCGGGCTCGGACTCCTCCCCGTCGATCGGAGTGCGGCAAGGGACATCCCTGTCAGCCAGAACGTACTACGAGCCTCCTGGCACGCTGACGCCGCTGAACAGGCAACTCGTCATACCTGAGAACCGGTTCCGTGCGCTCAGTGGTTGGTTCGTGATTCAGGACGATCTGGTCGCCACCGGCTTCGAGGTTGTCGCCGGTCTTTGGGTTCCCGTGGGCCAGCAGACGCCGGAGGCCGGGGTTGGGTTCAGGCTCGGCAGCGCCTACCCGATCGGGCCACAGAGTTTCCGGTATGAAGTCCTCCAGAGCGTGATAAGCGCCCCGGTACAGGTCGTGCGCTGGGCGGGCGAGTGTCCCGCGCATATCCGGGCGACCTTCAACGTCGTGGTGGCGCTGCGCCTTCGGAGTTGGGATCCTGACGAGTTCGACCGCTTCGAGTTGACGGGAACGGCCGAGATCGAGTTCCCTGAGTACGGGCCGTGTCACAAACTGACCGGGCCGGCTCAGGATCCGGTCGCCGGTCCGCTTCCGCAGACGCCGGTACAGGTCGGTTCGGGCCGCAGTGGCATCCCCGACGCCATGAAGGTCGAGGCCGCGTTCGGCTGCTCAAGCTGCGGCGGCTAGCTCGCCTTGCGCCGAGCGTAGTACGCGCGGTTGCGGGCGTTCGCCTTCGCCTTCTGCTCCACCGTCCGATCCACCTTCTGGCCCTTGTCGTACCGCATCACGCGGCGGTACTTCTCGACGGCCGGTGCGCCCAGCACGATCCGATGGTGGACGGCGTTCAGGACGTTCTGTAGCACAGACAGAGACGGCGGCCCGTTCTCCACCCAAGTGTCCGCGAGCATGAACCGCCAGGAAGCCAGAACGTCGGACGCCTCAGCCTCCGATATGTAACCGATCAGTCCCTCCCAATCCCTGCCGCCGTGTTCGTTCACGACCTCGAGGGGTCGCATGGCGTTGGATCGTCCAGCCATTTGATCCTCCAGTTGTCCGCCGGCTCGATCTGGTCCGCGTACACAGGGCGCCCGATGCACGTGAACTGAACGTGCGGGTACTTGCGCAGGAGCGTGTTCACGCGGGGGACGATGATTCGCTCAGTCAACTCGCGTCCGAAGGGCTGGCCGTGGCCGTACACGCCCTCGGCGTACCGTTCGCTGCCGTCGTTCGCGTATCCGTCCATGCCACAGAGCAGGACTTCATTTGTCCCGCTTCGCGCCGCGTACTCGACAATGAACATGCCGGACAGTTGCAGCGGTTCGTACTCGTCGAGGTCGATCAGTTCCGCGCCGCGCAGGTGGTAGCGAACCGTGTTGACAACCTTCTGATTCGGCGGAAGTCCGTACGTCAAGGCTCGCTTGATCGGCTCAGGGATCCGGAGATTGGGGCCGATCAGCCTGGTCCCATGCGCCGCCGCGTAGAGGGCTTCTGGTTCGTAGTGGTCGATGGCGACAAAGTCGTGGGCGAAGTAGATATCGGGGACGGGGAGGATGCGGATACCGCCGTTGGTGGTGATGGTGACAGGGAACCGGTCACACCACTCTGCCAGTTCCCACTCACGGGCGCGCGCCAGCGCGGGGCGGGCGAGCGGCGAGGTGCCGACCACGATCCAGCCGGAGTGCCGGTAGTCTGTCACGCGATGCTCCAGTTGGCATGCTCGCCGTGTGGACGCCAGAGCGGCGCGCCCATGCTCACGAACTGCACGCCGGGCCACTCTCGGAAGATGTCAGCAGTTCGGTACGGCAGCACGTTGCGGGTGTGGCCCCGATCGTGCTTGCGACCCGGCACGCCGGCGAAATAGCAGTTGTCTTGCCCGTCGGGCGTGAAGTAACCATCAAGCCCGCACATGAGAACCGTGTCAGCGCCATTGAGACAGGCGAACTCGACGCAGAACAAGCCTGAGAGGGTGAGCGGAAACCGGGGCTTGACGAACAGGTCGAAGTGCCCGACGCCTGCATCGTTCGCGGCCTCGGGTGGGTTGAAGTGCTTTGTGACCAGCGTTGCGCCAGCCTCGCGGGCTCGCAGTGCGTGGTCCGCGTACATGCGGCAGGCGTGGGGGTCAAGAAGTGCGTAGTACGTCGGCGCGGGTTCCAGCAGGATACCGCCGTTGGTCGTGATGACGGCGTCGTGCGGAGTCTCTTTCGCACGCAAGTATGCCTCGGGGGCCTGGGGGCTTGCGCCCAGAACTATCCAAGTCGCCACTTGACCCGCTCCATCACTGCCCGCTTCTCACGGCTCGGCCCGATCTTGGCGAAGTGGTAGACCTGCTCTGACATCTCGCCGTCGCGCCACACAGCCGGGCCGAGTCGCCCGTACGTTCGGGGCAGCACGCAGAGCGGAACCTCCATCATCCGAACCGATATGTTCAGCCCAGTCTGCTCGGCCATCGGTCCGATCCGCTGGGCATTGGCCATCACTGCGCGCAACGGACGCCATGCGGTCGTCGGCAGATCGAAGATCAGAACCCCGCCGTTGATATAAGTGTCCTGCTGGTACGCGACCGAGCTGCCCATGAGACGGGCCATCATCGACCATGATGGCGCATGGTCGCGGACTGGGTCGGCGTGCGTATCCCCCTGGTAATTGGGAACGCCGCCGAAGTGGCCTGCCGGGACCAGACCAAACAGGCTGGGGCACGACTCGCGGACGACGACATCGCCATCGAGGTAGCAGACGCGGCACGGATTCTGGAACGGAAGGTCCGGAAGGTCCAGTTTGGCCGCGAAGGCGCCGCGTCCACCCCATGCCCCGATCGGCTCCGTCAGGACGTGATACTCGGCCCCCCACCGGTCCGCCGCCGCCTGCTGGCTGGCCCGCACGTTGTCGCAGAGGTAGCCGCCGAAGTCGAAGGTCACGACGTGGAGCATCGGGGCATGGTAGGCCCTAGATAGACCGGTCTGTCTACCCGACTGCCTACCATACAGGACGGCCACAGGAGGGCCGCGCCCATGCTGAGCAGGCTGCTCGCTGGCGTTCTGTGCTTCACCCTCTCGCACCTTGCAGGAGGGCAGCCCGTCACCCTCCCCGTCGAGCCCGTCCGCCAGGTCTGGCGCGCGCCCGAAGCTGCGCCGGAAGATGGCTTCCCCGACAGCGAAGATCCGCTGCTCCCGCTCCAGTGGGGCTGGGTCGCCGTAGGGGCGGACCAGATCCAGCCGCCGCCCGCGTTCCGCCTGCCGCTACGTCCGATCGTCGGCATCATCGACACGGGCCTGCCGGACCACGAGGACGTGGCGATGCTGCGCGGCTACCCCGGCATCTTCACCGAGGTAGGCGACCGTCACGGCCACGCCACGCACGTCAGCAGCATCCTGGGCGCGATCACCAACAACGGACTCGGGACGGCGGGGACTGTGGGAACGTGGCCCATGATCTCGTCACGCGCCCTTGGCGACTTCGGCTCGGGGTCGGTCGAGAGCGTGGCGTATTCGATGATCGAGGCGATGGTCCACGGCGCGCGCGTGCTTTCGATCTCGATTCAGGGGCCCTACGGCGTGCCGTACGACCTGGCGTTCGGCTGGGCCGAGGATGCTGGCGTTATCTGCGTGGTGGCCGCCGGCAACTACTGGAGCGGTCCAGTGGCGTGGCCCGGCGCGCACCCCTACGCGATCACGGTGTCCGCCCTCGACCCGTGGCTGAGTATCGCGCCGTATTCGAGCATCGGCCCGGAGGTTGACTTCTGCGCGCCCGGCACCCGCATCGTGGCCGCGTGGCCGCGCGATGGCAAGTTCGGGACGCCCTGCCGCGAGTGCTACGCACCCCTCGACGGGACCAGCATGGCGACGCCCATGGTCGCCGGCATTGTGGCGCGGATGCTCACAGAGCGATACCTGACGCGCGATCAGGTTGTGATGGCGCTGCGGTACACCTGCGCCGACCTCGGCCCGCCTGGTTGGGACGCCGAATACGGCTGGGGCCTCGTGCGCGGCGAAGTGGTGGATTTCGTCAGGTGGGACCGGGTGGACTTCGACCGCAACGGCGTGCGCGACTCGCGCGACCTTGCGATCGGTCAGGAGTACATCGAGAACGGCGACCCGCGCGGGGATCTGGACCTCGACGGCGACAACGACGGCGACGACCTGTTGGTGTTGATTTCGGAGATTGGGCCGTGAGCCTGCCGCACCCCTACGCCACTGGCGACGGCTGGACGCTGTATCACGGCGACTGTCTGGAGATCCTGCCGCTGTTGGAGGCGGACGCGGTGGTGACGGACCCGCCGTTCGATGGATATACGGAATACGAGTGGGGGGAGGTTCAGTGGAGCAACATCCCGGCCGAGGTTCGGGGCGGGCCGGGCCTTTGGTTCTGGAAGGGCCGCACGTTTCCTTTGGAGTGGACAGCCAGGCACGTTTGGTCCAAAGCAAACAGAAACATAGGTCCAAACGCAGAGCAGTACGAGGACATTTATGAGGTTGGTGGTACGGGTTGTGGCCTTGTATTTCGACACGCCGTTATTGACTCAGAGATGAATGCGACACTAAACGGCGATGTGTTCATGGATCATCCATGCCAAAAGCCAGTCAAGCTTCTCCGACGCTTGGTGTGCAAGTATCACGGGATGATCCTCGACCCCTTCACCGGCTCCGGCACAACTGGCGTTGCCTGCATCCAGACCGGCCGACGGTTCATCGGCGTCGAGATCGAGGAACGCTACTGCGAGATCGCGGCCAAGCGGATGCGCGCGGCCGAGCAGGAAGTGTCCGAGAGGTTCGAGTTCGCCAAGCCGAAGGTGACGCAGTTGCAATTGGAGCCCGCCTAATGCCCACCCCTTGTGACCAACCCCCGGAACCCGCGCGATGAACACCAGAGAAGGTGACAAGATCGAGTTCGCGGAACGCACCATGCACCACAGGTGCGGAGGCTGCGGCAAGAGCAACTACAAGACGTGGCAATGTGCTTACGACTGGCGAGACGCAGGCGCGATCGCGCGGGCAAGGCGGCGCATTGACATCGCCGTAAATGAGTGGCTGTCGCGCGACCCGCCCGAGTTGTGCCCGACCTGCCAAAACATAGGGAGCGAGTGATATGCCCCCCCGCCTCATCCGTTCAAGAGGCGGCGGGCCGCCCGCTTGTGGCGCGGACCAACGACTGTCTCACGCTCAGGTGGGAAGGCTTCACCGCTGGCGACGAGGCATGGGTACTGCTCACCGCCGATCGTCACCTCGACAGCAAACTCTCGGACCGCAAACTCCAGCGCCAGCACCTCGACCTAGCACGCGAGCGCCGCGCGATGGTGTTGGACTTTGGCGACCTGTTCGACGCCATGCAGGGGCGCGACGACCGGCGCGGCTCCAAGGGCTCCGTCATCGAGGCGGCGCAGTCGGACAACTACTTCAACGCGATCGTGAACGACGCCGCCGAGTTCCTTGCGCCCTACGCCGACCAGATGGCGATGATTGGGCAGGGCAACCACGAGCAGGCCGTGACCAACCGCCACGAGATTTGTCTGCGTGACAGCCTGATCGACCTACTGCGGTACAAGCACGGCGCGACCTCGCTCCACCCCGGCGGCTACACGGGCTGGGTGCGCTTCCAGTTCAAGATCCACACCAAGCTTCGCTCCATCAAGCTGTGGTACGCCCACGGGCACGGCGGCGGCGGGGCCGTGACCAAGGGCGTCATCAAGAGCGCGCGCCGCTCTGAGGTGATCGCCAATGCGGACATCGTGGTATCGGGACACACGCACGAACGCTATATGGTGGACCGCCCACGCAAGTGGCTGAAGGACTCGGGAGCGCAAGAGATCCGCAACCAGCTTCACCTGAATATCCCAAGTTACAAGGCGAACGGGGCGTGGGAGGAAGCGAACGAACTGCCGCCGAAGCTTCCGGGCGCGTGGTGGCTGCGGTTCTACGTCAAGAACTCCGAGAACGGCGTTATAGGAATCGAGCCGACACCGGCACGGTGAGGCCATGGACCACTGGGACCAAATGCACGAGCAGGCGCTGAGGCAGATCATCAATACCTTTGCCCCCGCGTTCGACGCCTGGGGCATCAGTCTGCTCAGCGGCAAGTCATACGAGGACTTAGTGCGCGACTCGCTGCGGCTCCAGTTGTTCGAGAAGGTGGCGCGGATCGGGCGGCATGACGTTTCGCTCGCTATCCGCAAGTGGACCGACGCCGAGTTGACGATGGTCGCGCGCGACCTCGCCCCGCCGCCGAAGGAACCGGAGGAGGAACTATGAACAACCGCCCAATCTTCACGACCGAGCAAGCCATCCGGCGAGGCAACCTCATCGACAAGAAGTACCGACGCGGACAACCTCTCAATGAGCGGGAGGAGATCGTTCTGCGCCACTTGGACGCGGCGTATGACGCCTATGTGGCAGCTCGCTACGGGCGGGCGCAGAGCAGGCTGAGCGGGCAGTTGACCAAACTGCGCCAACGGATGTCGAAACTGGCCGACGACGCAGGCGACTTCATGTGCCGCGAGGCGGAACGGACGGACATTCAGACATGATCCGCCGCCTCTGGCTCCGGTTGCGCGGCCTTGAGGAAATCGAGGTCGAGATCGAACCAGAGCCGGAGACGACCGGCGGCTGGCCGCCTCGCTTGTTCATCCCGCCAGACGTATATGTGACTCCCGGATCGACGCACGCGCAGTATGACGACTGGTTCGGCGTCGGTGATGGGGAGTGTCCGAGCGAAGATCCATAGGAGGACACCACATGCCATCGGGACCAAGCGAAATCGCGTGCGCCTTGCTGGAGGCGCTTGTGGAAGCGTTCTGCCAGGAGGAAGCGGAGGAGGAGGATCAGGAGTGGCTGTTGGGCTCCGTCCTCAGCGCGTTCGCCACATTCTTCGACTCGTTGTCGAGCGCGCCCGCGAACGCCTCGACGCTGTGTACGAAGCTGGGCCAGTTCCGCGACTCGTATCCGAACGGCGCGCCGCAGCACCTTGAGGACTCAATCGCGGCGGTGGAGACGGCGCTCGGGTGCTGATGTTCGGGTAGCGCGCAAAAACTCGTCAACCACGATTTTGCAAAATTTCTTTCGGCCCTGACGCGCAACCGTCGGGGTCGTTTCGTCTGCGCGCGCTCCGAACGGCCGTGTTAGGGTCGGAGTCGAAAACCGCATGTGGTATACTTGTGTGTTGAATCAACAAAGCCGGCGCACGCCATTGAGTGGATCAAGCGACGCGCGCCGGCAGAAAGCGAGGCATGGTATGGCGATCTATGGAAGGTTCGGAAGCGAGGTCAGGGTACTCGGCTACGCGACGGGTCGTGACATCGTGCAACTGGAGGGACGCAAGCTGGATCAGCAGGACAGGAATGCACTAGCGATTGGTTCATATGTCCTCTGCCAGCGTGTTGAAGACGGGGCGCGTGTTGTCCAGCATCAGGCGTACATGCGAGCCGACGACGGCGCACGCGAGATCGGCAAGGCGCTGCTTGCGGCTGACCCGGAGGGGCATAAGGTGTTCTGCCCGTCAGCGACGGCGGACGAGCCTTGGCGGATGAAGGCCGTCTAGCAGATATCTAGCGGCCCGGTGTTCACGACGCCGCCCGGTTCACGCCGGGCGGTTGTCATTGCTGCCCCGTGTCCGCTTTGTATACCACAGGTATACAGGTCGGCTGAAAATCGTCCGCCGAGTGGTTGAAAATCAGCCAGTGGACCGCGCACCCCAGCTCCGGACGGCATAGGTAACCCAAGGAGGGGCAATGCGGCCCCCCGAAAACCAGAAATGGCTACCGATGGAGTACGAGTTCGGGTTTACCGACAAGGACCGCGACGAGGCGGCGGCCACCCTCCGGCTTGCTCACATTGCTGTTGAGGGGTTATTTGGCGAGGCGCGGTCCCGGCTGGAGGTATCGACACGAGTGACAACGAACGGCGGCGACCTTCTCGTAATTGACGCTAGTTCCGCCCCCGGCGAGGCTCTGTGCCGGATCTTCCTCGCCTTCGCGGCGAGGGAGTTTGGGGCAGACGCTTTCACTGTTCGGCCCTCTTTGTAACACCCGGCCCCCAATCGGGGTACTACCGACAGCCGATGATCGGGTGCCCTAACAAAATTCACCCCAAACGGGGGTTGGCGCACGCCACGCCACTCGCTATGTTCGGGTCCGCGTGCGCTGGGGATACAGCATCGACCAGGACGGTCGGGTCGTCAGTGCGTCTCGGGGACTTGCTGAAGCGCTCGCAGGAGCGAACCAGATCGAAGGCGTCTGGATACCGGGCTGGTGTCGCCAGCCAGACGGGACAGCCTTCCCCGATACACCAGAGGCGATCCACGAGCAACTGCGGGTGTTCTCCCGCGTGCGATCGACCCGAATCCCCGTACCGTTCATCGTGCAGGGTCCGGGCGGGTCCGTCTGGGTCCGCAAATGCACCGTCAAGCCCGGTCCGGGCGGGACGCTCACGGTGGAGCTTCGGGGTGACGTGATGGGCGCGCCGAAGCTGATCTTGGCGGGTGGTGAGCCCAGCCTCCTCGCGTCGCTGGACGAGTACCACGCCCTCAGACGGGCCGCCAACCGCCGGGACCACAAGCGGGAACGGGCGGACATCGAGCGGATGCTGACGGCCCTTGGATGGGCCACGCCGGGCGTCGTGACGCACAAGGGGCTGGTCACCTACCTCGCGGACCTCGCAGACGCCGGCAAGACCGCCAAGACGCGGGCCAACATGCTCCTGCGGCTCCGAGGGTTCTGCCGCTGGCTCGTCCGCACGGGGGTCATAGACGCCGATCCCACCGACGGCATCAACTTCCGCACCGAGGAGCCCGAGGAGAACGCCCGTGCCCTGACGTGGGACGAGGCCACCCGCCTGATCCGGGCGGTCGAGGCCCGCGAGCGCAACGACGCCCGAGTCCAGTCCGCCGGTCGAGGTACTACCGGGCCATGCTCCTGGCTGGCATCCGCCCGTCCGAGTGCGACCGTCTGACGTGGGCCGACGTGACTGCCGACGCCTTATGGGTGCTGGGCAAGAACGGCAAGCGCCGCCCGGCCGAGTTGAACCCCGAGGCGTCGTCCATGTTCGAGGCCATGCGGCTGGAGGCGAGGGAGGCCGGGACCGCCGGGCCGCGCGACAAGGTGTTTGGCAGCCGCCCCAACAACAGCACGTTCGATGCGGACCTCCAGCGCGCCCGCATCCAGAAGTACGACAACCGGGGCCGACCGGCGAGCATGACCAGCTTCCGCAAGACCCTGGCGACGACGCTGGAGCAGGCGGGCGTCCCCGAGGTGGTTGCGAGCCAGATCATGCGCCACAGCCACGTTCAGACGACGCGAAAGCACTACACGGATATCCAGAGAACCGCCAAACAGGCGGCAATTGGGCAATTATCCCACGTGTCTCATCGCGATTTTTTCAACATCGGGGCAGAAAAATCAACACAGGGGCCGCCAGATGGCGATGATGGGGGCGTGCTGGACGACTGCCTCATCTCGGCTGCCCGTCCCGACGCCCCCGCGTCGAACCCCTCAAAGCCACCTCGGGGACTCGAACCCCGAGGTAGAAACTCCGAGGGAGCCACGCAGGGGACGCTGGGCGCGACTGACCCAAACGGCGTCGGAGATGGACGCCAGCACAACCCCGCCGGTCGCAAGGCCGGCGCGGGTTTTTCCACACGTTCACGACAAACTGACGCGGCGGCGTGGCGAGATGACACGCGAAACCGGCATGGATCAAGGGGCGACGCAACGCCCATGTGTGGCGCTCTGCTTCGGCTTGGCCCCAGTGGATTGCCGGAAGTTGAATCTGGGTTAGCAGTACCGAATCCCCCAGAGGCTGGGGCAGGACCAGCCCGCGTCGCAGGTTCGAGCCCTGCCTTCGGGATCATTCCCCCCCCCTCCCCCGGCCCGCGCCGGTCTGGGGAGGGTTTCGATCCCCGTGCGGGCGGCAGAGCCGTTGACCGCGACAGGGCGCACGTGAGCCCCAGTAGCGAGAGGCCGAACAGGGAGTTCAACTCTCCCGACGGGGTTTCGCTCAGCCTTCCGGGCTGGGCGGATGACAGATCCGGAAATGAAGGTGCAACCCCCTCCTCGCCGGTTTACGGCGAGTCGTCTAACAACGAGAGGACGCCGGACGCTAGGGCGGCTTATTGGAAGCCCGCGCGGGACGAAGGGGTGCGCCGCGAGCCCCCGGTCCAGGCATCCCGCACAAGCGACGCAGGTTCGATTCCTGCCCGCCCTGTTGACCTCGCCGCCTTCGCCGCCGCGCTGATCGCGGAGTGGGAGGCGCGGAGATGAGAGTTTGCGACTTCCAGCGACTTGGCATCCGGTCATGGGACATCATCACGTTCGGACGCCGAACACGCATTGTGATCGAGGCGAGCGACAAGTACGTCACCTTCCCGATTCTGCACTGCTCTTGGACTGACCGGCCTCACACAACACGGTACGCCTGTGACTTCCAGCCCGGCGACGGCGTTCGTGTCGGTCGAGTGAAAGAGCCCGGCGATTTGCTTCTTGCGATTCTCGCCGACGCACAAGGCGGGCCACGGGTCATCCGCTGTTCAGATATGCGGAGGGCCTTATGAACGGACTGCACACCAACGGCGGAGCCGTGCAACTCACGGAGACGCAGCATGGAGACGCGGAATGGAAGCGTATGTGGAAGGCGATCAGGTCGTGGTCGTCACGAACAGCGGCACCAAAACAACGATGTGCTGGCGGGGCGCCATGGAACTTCGGAACCAACTCGGCGAGTGCGTCGCCGTTGCCAGACTGCGATCGGAGCGGCTGCTTTCGCAATCGCCCTTGTCGCATACGGCTTCCTCGTCGGCTCCCAAGTCGGCTGCTCCACCATCGCGGGAGTAGGCCGCGACTTGCAGGACGCGGCGGAGTGGACGGCGGAACGTTTGGATCATGGCTTCAACCGTCCCAAGAAATGATCCTCTTTGCACACCCGGCGGGCTCACGCATTCCGGCCCGCCGGGGTTTTTCCAGCACTCTCTCCCCCAGCGGCGTCGCGCGCCGCTTCTCCTCCGCCACCTGCGCCCCCACGGGCGCGGGTGGCTTTTGCACCGAAAGGAAACAATACATGCAAGTGATTCGGCTCGCACGCGGCAAGCATGAACATGGCGGCAAAGGGTGCTGGATGGAGGCCATCAGCCTTTACGCGGGCGAGAAATGGAGCGACCATCCCGAATGCGTCTGCCCGGTGATCGCGGCAGTAGCGCGGGGCGTCAACGACTACATGCCGGACGATGAAACGCGCAGCCAGTTGATCGGGCCACACCTGCTGGCTCCGATCGGGACGCGCTCGCCGGAGCACGAGCAGGCCCGGCGGTATATCGCGGCTGATTGGGCGGTACGGCGATTTGCGCCGATTGCGCTCCGGGCGGCGCGCATGGAAAAACACGCCACAAAGCTTGAGTCTCTCCCTGAGATCAGAGACGAGGAGACCCGTGCCGCCGCCAACGCCGCCAACGCCGCCGACGCCGCCGCCTACGCCGCCGCCAACGCCAACGCCGCCAACGCCAACGCCGCCGCCGCCTACGCCGC
>ERZ869936.408-NODE-408-length-41777-cov-5.955779_pt1 | contig 41777 bp, 21 predicted proteins | sample MGYA00520876_ERZ869936 | MGnify/ENA primary metagenome ERZ869936 (study PRJEB32218, sample SAMN09650985) | biofilter metagenome | isolation source: enrty point of leading RO module | place: Saudi Arabia: Thuwal, RO plant located on Red Sea | collected 2016-02-17 ... | reverse complement strand
TTAAAAGAACCCCCATAGTCTCGAAAGGTGACGAACTTGCCGCGCGGGACACTAGTCCCCCAGCGCCTGGCCGTCCGCCACGAGCCGGGCGCGGAGCTTGTCGTAGGACACGTCCTGGACCGGAAGCCCCTCGTCGATGGCCATGCAGGCCGCGGTCGCGGCGCTCTGCGACAGGATCATGAACACCGGCTCCATGCGGATCGAGCCGAAGGCGATATGCGTCGCGGAAAGCGCCCACGGCACCAGCAGGTTCTCGCATTCGTCCTTCTTCGGAACGAGGGACCGGTAGGAAATGCCATAGGCCTTGCCGCCGAGATGGCTCTGGATGTCACCCTCGTTCCTCACCATGCCATCGTGCACCACCCGCTGGGTGTTGTGGGAGTCGAGGGTGTAGGCACCCATCCCCACCGGATCCTCCACCGGAATCGTGCGCTTGCAGTGGTTCTCGGTCATCACGAAGTCCGAGCGCATGCGGCGGGCTTCGCGGACGTAGAGGTTGTAGGGCCAGTGTCCGTTGTCGGCGAACTCGTCCTTCGGCAATCCCCACGGCGCGTAGGCCTTGCGGATCCCCTCCGGCACCCGCGGGTGGTTCTGAACCGTCCACACCAGTCCGAGCTGCCAGTCCTTGTGTTTCGCCGCGAGTTTCTCGCGTTCCTCGTGGTCGAGCGTCGCCCAATTCCAGTCCTTGCCGTAGTTCATGCCGATGTAGTCGGTGGAAATCCCGCCATTGTTGTTGCTGTCGGTCTTGCGGTTCGGCATCGGCGATAGCTTGAAGAAGCCCCCGTCCTGCCCCGCCTCGATGGCGCGGAAGAGAATCTCGTAGTCCGCCTCGTCGTAGCCCTCCGGCCTGCCGATCATGATCCGGTTCTCCGGGACATCGGTCAGCACCATCCGGTAGCAGTAGGCCTGCAGTCGATGGTCGCCTTCTCCCTTTTCCCCGCCGAGGTCGGGATTCACCCCGGGAAGCAGGCCGCTGTCGGGATCGCCCGCAACCACGTAGGGATCGATGCCCTTCGGAAGCTGGTTCTTCTTCGCCACGCCGGTGTTGCCGTTCCCCTGTTCGTTGAATTCGTCATTCGATTCCCGCCCGGTCACGAAGCTCACGCCGGCGCCCGGCATCAGGTCACCCTCGTAGGACGCGTCGATGAACATCCGGCCGGAGACCTTGCGGCCATCTTCCAGCCTCAAAGCGGTGATGCGCCGGCCTTCCTTCACGATCCCCTTTTCAAGATCGAGGCGTCCGCGGATCACCTCGACCCCGGCTTCCTCGATCATGGTATCGAAGACCGCTTCCGCGACCTTCGGTTCGAAGGTGGACGCCAGTTCGGTCTTCGGGTTCAGCGCCGGGACCCCCTGCCCCTGGTTGCCGAAGCTATCCCGATCCTGATGGGTCCATGCTTCAGGCCTCTGGTAGTGCTGATAGAGCCGGTGGTAGAATTCGCGGGCCAAGCCGCCGAGGATCGCGTCGTTGCCAATGTCACTCCATCCCAGGCCGCTGCTGGTCAGCCCGCCGAGGTGTCCGTACTGCGAGATCAGGATCGCCGACTTGCCCATCCTGGCTGCCTGCACCGCCGCCGTCACGCCCCCCGAAGCATCGCCATACACCACCACATCCGCATCGAGATCCTCGCCGGCCGCCGCGGCCGGGGTGATGAGAAAGAGCGACGAAAGGAATGCCGCCGGGATCAACCATCTGGGAGAGTTCATGAAATCGACTGATTGGTTTCTTCCCCGTGTGCGCCGCAACCCCGCCTCCCTACGCCGGGAGAGCAACGGAATTCTCGAAAATCCGAGGGTTGTTTCGACCAGCCCCCGATGCTCCAGCCCCCTGAAAAGCGGATCGGTTTGTCGCAGGATTTCGATGAAAGGGGGTTCGGGGGGGGGAAGTAGAGGACGAATCCATGAGTGAGAACACCGATGATGTGAAGGCCGTCGAGCGGCTCGGGGAAGCCCGGGACGCGATCGTTTCCGAACTGCGCAAGACCATCGTCGGCATGGACGAGGTCATCGACCAGATGATGATCGCGATCTTCGCCAAGGGACACTGCCTGCTGGTCGGCGTTCCGGGTCTGGCGAAGACCCTGCTGGTCAGCTCGCTGGCCGAGACGATGTCGCTGGGCTTCAAGCGCATCCAGTTCACCCCGGACCTGATGCCCTCGGACATCACCGGCACCGAGCTGCTGCAGGAGGACCCCGAGACCCACCAGCGCCGCTTCATGTTCCAGAAGGGACCCGTTTTCACCAATCTGCTGCTGGCCGACGAGATCAATCGGACGCCGCCGAAGACCCAGGCCGCGCTACTCGAGGCGATGCAGGAAAAGCGGGTGTCGTCGGGTGGCGAGGACTACAAGCTCGACGAGCCGTTCTTCGTGCTGGCGACGCAGAACCCGATCGAGCAGGAGGGCACCTATCCGCTGCCCGAAGCCCAGCTCGACCGCTTCCTGTTCAACATTCGGGTGATGTATCCGAGCCACCAGGAGGAGCTCGACATCATGAAGAGCGTGACCGGCGAAAGCTCGGACCCGGTGAAGAAGGTCGTGGACGGCCCGGCGATCGTCGGGTTCCAGAAGGTCGTCCGCCGCATCCCGGTGGCCGATTCGATCTTCGAATACGCCGCGAGCATCGTGCGGGCCACCCGGCCGGACGAGCCCGACGCGCCGGCCTTCGTCAAGAAGCTCATGTCGTGGGGCGCCGGTCCGCGGGCCTCGCTCAACCTGATCCTTGCCGGCAAGGCGCGCGCGGCCCTGCGCGGCCGCTGCCACGTCTCGGAGGACGACATCCGCGCCGTCGCCCTACCGATCCTGCGCCACCGGGTGATCCCGAGCTTTGCGGCCCGGTCGGAGGGAATGACTTCCGACACGCTCGTCGAGCGACTGCTCGATGAGGTGTCGGTGGACTCACGGAAGAAGGCGAGCTGAAGAGCAGGGGTCGCGAGCCGGGGATCAGGAGTCGGTTTTCGCTCCGCGCTCCCATCGCCTTTCCTGACCCCTGACCCCTGACTCCTGAAATGGACCACCTGCCCGAGACCCACTACCTCGACCCCGAGATCCTTCAGCGGATCGGGGATCTCGAACTGATCGCCCGCGAGGTGGTCGAGGGTCTCCGCGTCGGCAGCCACCGCAGTCCTCTTCGCGGGTTCAGCACCGAGTTCGCCCACCACCGGCAGTACGTCCCGGGCGATGCCATCCGCAACATCGACTGGCGGGTCTACGGGCGCACCGAGCGCTACTATACCAAGCTCTACGAGGCCGAGACGAACTTCGACTGCCACCTGCTCATCGACGCCAGCGCGTCGATGAACTACGCCTCGGGGAAAGTCAGCAAGCTGGAATACGCCAAGTTCCTCAGCGCGGCACTGGCCTACATCGTCCTCAGGCAGCGTGACTCGGTCGGTCTCTCGGTCTTCGACAGCGAGGTGCGGGGCTACCTGCCGCCGCGCTCGACGATGGGCATCCTGCTGCAGATCGACCGGATGCTGCGCGAGACGAAGTCGGTGCCGCGGACGACGCTCGCCAGGCAGTTGCACGACGTCGCCCTCATGATGAAGCGCCGGTCGTTCGTGGTGGTGATCTCCGACTTCTTCGCCGAGGTCGAGGACATCCTCGTCGGACTCGACCACCTGCGTTTCGACGGTCACAACGTGGTCGTCCTGCAGACGCTCGATCCCTACGAGCTGACCTTCCCCTTCAATGGCACCTGGCGTTTCGACGGCCTCGAGTTGGAGGAGCCGGTGACGACCCAGCCCGACCGCATCCGCGAGGACTACCTCGCCTCCCTGCAGCAGCATCGCGAGGCGCTGCGGGCGGGCTGCGTGGCGGCGCACATCGACTACGCGCTGGTCGACACCTCGCGACCGCTCGACGGCTTCCTGAGTGAATTTTTCCATGAGCGGGAAACCACCCTCGGCGGTGGCTCCGCAGAACCCAGCCGATGAGTTTCCTCAATCCACTGCTGTTGCTCGCCGCCCTCGGGATCGCCCTGCCGATCCTGGCCCACCTGCTCAACCGCTTCCAGGTCCAGCACACCGACTGGGCAGCGATGCGTTTCCTGAACCGGAGCGTGCGGGTCCGCTCGCGGCAGATCAAACTCCGCGACCTGCTGCTGCTCATCCTGCGCTGCCTGGCGATCCTCCTGCTGGTCTTCGCGCTGGCGCGTCCGGCATGGACCGGCGGCTCGTGGCTGCCCGGCGAGCGCCGCGCCGGTGTGGTGATCGCGATCGACTCGTCCTTCAGCATGGGACACGGCGGCGAGGGATCGACGCGATTCGACGAGGCGTTGAAGCGGGTCGAGGTCGTTCGTGGAAAAATGGCGCCGGGCGACCCGGTCACGCTGGTGCTCCTGGGGGATGACCACCGTGTGGTGCTGCGCAACATGGCCTACGACCGCGGGCGTTTCACCGAAGCCCTCGAGGCCGAGACGGTGAGTCCCGGCTCGCTTGATCTCGGCAGCGTGCCGAAAGTCCTCGCCGGACTCGTGGCCGACATGGAAGCGCCGCAGAAGGAGGTCTATCTGGTCACCGACGGACAGTCCCGCGACTGGCGGCAGCCCTCGGCCCAACTGCGCGAGGGACTCGCCGGCCTCACCACCGACGCCGAGGTCTTCGTCGTGCCGGTGCCGGGCGATCCGGCCAATCTCGCCGTCACCGATCTCGAACTCGTGTCCGGCGTGCTGCGCAAGGGCACGACCGCGCGCTACCGGGCGACCGTCCGCAACTGCGGCGACGAGCCGGCTTCCGGCATCGAGGCCCAGTGCCGCGTCGATGGCGTGCAGATCGACAGCAAGGTGATCCCCCTCATCAAGGCCGGGTCCTCGGAAACGGTTTCGCTCTTCGTCCCCTTCCACAACGCCGGGGCGACGCGCATCACCGCCGAGGTGACCGGCGACCCGCTGCCCGAGGACAACGTGAGGCGCACCGTCGCCGTGGTCCGCGACCGGGTTTCGGTGCTGTGCGTCGACGGCTCCTCCGGCGACGCAGGACGGCTGGTCGTCGCGGCCCTCCTCGCCCGGGCCGATGGCGTGCAGAGCGAGGACTACGTGGTCCGTTCCGTGCCATGGCTGTCGCTGCCGGCCGAGAACCTCGACGAGGTGGACGTCATCGTCTTCGCCGACGTGCCCGAAATCACCGACGAGCAGGCCGGTCAGCTCGGACGCTTCGTCCGCGAAGGCAACGGACTGATCTGGTTCGCCGGAGACAACGTGAAGGCGGCGGCGTGGAACGACCGGACCGCCGGCGGCGAGGGCGCCCTGCTGCCCGCGCGGATCGGCCCGCTGACCGACACCAGCGACGCGCTCGGGGCGGGCACCCCGCTCGATCCGGAAATGCCCGACCACAATGTCTGCCTGCCCCTGCTTTCCCTGCCCGAGGACCTGTTCAACGAGACCCGCTTCCTGCGCAAGTTCGAGGTCGAACCGAGCGCCGCGAGCTATCCGGTCCTGCAACTGGCAGGCGACGGAGGCCCGATCCTCCTGGAGCAGTCACTGGGCCGCGGCCACGTCTTCATGTTCACCACCACCGCCGAGACGGCCTGGAACAACATGGCCCTCACGCCGGTCTTCCCGATGGTGATGCAGCAGATGGTCACCTACCTCGCCGGGCGCGAGTTCGAGCGGCCGCGGACGGTGGGCGACTCGCTGACGCTCACCTACGTCGAGCAACCCGATGCGAGCGACGCGGTCTTCGACACTCCTTCCGGGGAAACCGTCACCGTGCCCGTCCGCGGACATCGCGGCCAGTATGTCGCCCTGCTCGAATCGGCCGACGAAGCGGGATTTTACGAAGCCCGCGTCAGTGTGCAGTCCGCCGGGGTCCCGATCGCCGTGAATGTCGATCCCGGCGAGTCCGACGTGGCCTGCCTTCCCGAGGCCGAACTCCGCGCCAACCTCGAGGGACTCGGACTGAACGTCGCGGCAGGTGACGCCGAGCTTGCCGCGGCCATCGATTCCACCCGCACCGGGCGCTCCGCCTGGCGGATCTTCATGATCGCCGCCCTCGCCTTCCTCCTCATCGAAAGCCTGTTCGCCGACCGCCTGCTGAGGCGCGGCCGCGCGAAGCCGGAGAATCCCGCAACCCTCGAGCCGCAGAATGCCTGACCTTCCGCTCATGATCCTGGGATTCGACGAGGTCTTCTGGGCCCGCCCGCTGTCGACACCTCTCATGGTGGCGGTCTTCGCCGCGGTGGTGCTGCTCAGCGTCTTCCTCTACCGCCGCGCCTGGGGACTGCCGATGTGGCTCCGGGTCCTGCTCGGCGCGGCCCGCCTTGTCGCGCTCGCACTGGTGGTCGCGTCGCTCTTCGAACCGACCGGCGTGGTGAGCGAATCCCACACCCAGGCCCGCACCCTGCCGGTCCTCATCGATGTTTCGGAAAGCATGTCGATGAAGGACCCGCGCAAGACCCCGCAGGACGTCGCCGATGCCGCGGCCGCGCTCGGGATGCTCGAAGGCGGGGACCTCGAACCCGACGAGGTCGCCATGCGGCTCGATTCCGACCAGCGGCAGGCCATCCTCTCCGCCTCGCGGCTCGACCTCGCGCGCGGCATCCTCACCGGACCGGCCCGGCCGGTCTTCGAGGGTCTGGGTGAGGAACTCGACATCAGCTACCACAGCTTCGGCAGCGCCCCCCATGTGATCAGCGACGCCAACACCGTCGACGCCGACGATCTTGCCAGCCTCACGGCATCCGAGCCGGCCACGTCCATCGCGGCATCGCTGGAGACGGTCGCCAAATCGGGGATCACCCCGCCGGCCGGCATCGTCGTCCTCACCGACGGCATCGACAATGCCTCCTCGCAGCACACCGAGTCCGTCCTTCAGGATCTTGGCGCCCGCGGCATCCCGGTCTTTCCCGTGCCCATCGGGCTCGACGAACCGGACGACGTCTCGATCCGCAACATCGTCATGCAGGAAGTCGCCTTCTCCGGAGACCAGGTTCCCGTGCAGGTGCAACTGCTTTCGAAGGGCTACGAGAAGCGCACCGCCGACCTCACCGTCTCGCTCAACGGCCGTCAGGTCTCGCGGAAGCGGGTGCGGTTCGAGGGAGGCCTGCAGTTCGAGGACATCGTTTTCAACGTCGACCTCTACGAGAAGGGCGCCGCGGGCATCGTCGTGGCCGTCGAGCCCTTCGACGACGAGGTCTCGGAAGCCAACAACCGGGTCGAGCGCAGCATCCGGGTGGTGAACGAGAAGGTGAACGTCCTCTACATCGAGGGCAACAACCGCTGGGAGTTCCGCTACCTCACGGCCATCCTCAAGCGCGACCCCCGCCTCGACACGACCTTCATCTCCTCCTCGGCCGGACCCGAGTTCGCCCGCAACTCGCCGGAGCACATCGAACGCTTCCCGGCGAATCGCGAGGACGCGTTCCAGTACGACCTCGTCATCCTCGGCGATGTCGACGCCGGGTTCTTCTCGCCCGAGGAACTCGGGCTCCTTGAGGAGCTGATCCGCGACCGCGGCGGTTCGTTGCTGGTGCTTTGCGGTCCGATGCACACCCCCGCTTCCTTCGCCGACACACCGGTCGAAACGATGCTGCCGGTGCGCTTCGATGCCGACAGCGAGTGGGAGGTCACCTCCGAATCGGTCTACCCGGTGCTCACCTCCGAGGGGCGCAGCAGCATGGTGATGGTGCTCGAGAACGAGACCGAGGAGAACGACCGCATCTGGAGCCGCGTCGCACCGCTCGACCATCTCCCGCCGCTCCTCGGCGCCAAGCCGGGCGCCACGGTGCTGGCCACGCTTTCCGACGCCGGCGGCGGGTCGCAACGCTATCCGCTGGTGGCGTGGCACCGCTACGGCACCGGCAAGTGCCTGTCGCTCGCCACCGACCGGTTGTGGCGCCTGCGCTTCAAGACCGGCGACAAGTACCACTGGCGCGTGTGGTCGCAGTGCATCCAGTTCCTCACGCTTTCGCGCCTGATGGGTGAGCACAAGCGCATCCGCCTGGAAACCGACCGCTCGATCTATCGCGACGGCGAACAGGCACGGCTCTACGCCCACGTGCTCGACGAGGACTACGAGCCCGTCGTTCAGCCGTCGTTCGAGATCTCGGTCAACGGCGTGGACGGAAACGCGCTGAAGGAAAGGGTCAGCCTTCAACCCGACCGCACCTCTCCGGGTCTCTACGAGGGCTACTTCACCGCTCCCCTGCCCGGGCGCTACCGGCTGGAGGCGAACGAGGACGACCGGGAAGTGTCCAACACGACCGAGTTCCAGGTGGCGGTGGTGAACGAGGAACTGGCCGACACCAACATGCGCCTCGACGGCCTCGAGCGCATCGCCCGGCTCACGGGCGGCGCCCGCCTCGGCGTGGGCGATCTTTCGAAACTGGAATCCCTCGTGAGCACCGAGCCGGTCACCACCACGGTCCGCTCGGAACGTCCGCTGTGGGACAACTGGCTGGTCGCCACGCTGCTGGTCGGCCTGCTGGGAATGGAGTGGATTCTGCGGAGGCGACATGACCTGACCTGATGAGCGAGAACACCCACAATGCCTTGAACCGGTGCCTGCGCTCGGTTTGGAAGCGCACACAGCGAAAGCACCTCGTCGGCGGTCTGCTCGCCTTCGCGCGGTGGTTGGTTCCGTTGTTCGTGGTCGCGATCCTCATCGACCGCTTCGCCTTCCTGCCGGGCTGGGCGCGGGCGCTGGTGGCGCTGGCGTTGATCGTGGTGGCCGCCCGCAAGGCATGGCGGCACGGGTGGTCGAGTCTCAAGCGTTTTGATGCCACCCGCACCGCGAGGCACATCGAGCGCTCGCAAGGTGGGATGGACAGCCTGCTGGTCACGGCGGTGCAGTTTCAGCAACGCGGGGCGTCTCCCGGCACCTCGGCGTCGATGTGGGCGCTGACGCAGCAGAAGGCGGAGGTAGCCGCGGAGAAGGTTCCCCAGAAAGAGGTCGTGAACTTTCGGGATCTCAAGCAGCCGCTCCGGATCGCGGGCGGCATCATCGCGGTGCTGCTCCTCGCCGCGATTTTCAACGGTCCGTTCCTCGCCGCCGGACTCGGCCGGATCTTCACGCCCTGGCTGGCGATCGCCTATCCGACCAAGACGAAGATCGAGCTGGGGGAAGGAACCCTGGTGGTCAAGGAAGGCGCCCCGGCAACCGTCGGGATCCTTCTCTCCGGCGCGGTGCCGGAAACCGCCGAACTTTCACTCCAGACCGGCGAGGGACGCCCGCGCGAAATCGATCTCGACGTCATCGATGGTCGCTGCGTTTACGAGCTTGCCTCGGCATCGCGCGACTTCACCTACCGCGTGAAGGCCGGCGACGCCCGCAGCGACTGGCGCCAGGTCCGCGTGATCCCCGCGCCGCGTCTCGCCGCGGTGAAGGTGGAACTCGATTTCCCGGAATACATCGACCGCGAGACCGAAACGGTCGAGGCGCTCACGCTGACCGTCCCGGAAGAGACCATGGTCCGCTGGCAGCTCACGCTCGACACCCCGATCCGCGAGGCGACGCTTCATCGCGACGGAGCCGACGACCTTCCGCTCGAGGTCGGCGAAGACGGCCGCACCCTCACGCTCGCCGAGGCGGCGTCCGCCTCGCGCGGCTACAGCTTCTCGTGGATCGAGGACGAGCACGGCTTCAACTTCACCAGCCCGCGATATTTCCTCCAGGTCGCCTCCGACCAGGCGCCGCGGGTCGAGCTCACCGCGCCGGAGTCGAACCTCCACGCGATGCTCGGCCGCCCACTCGATCTCGCGGTGCGCGCGCAGGACGACCACGGCATCGGCACCACCACCATCACCTACCGCGTCAACCGCCGCCCGGAGAAGACCATCACCCTTCCGGCTCCGGTCTCCAGCGGCGGGGGCGAACAGAAGCTCGACTGGGACTACCGTGCCGAACTCCCCGACCTGCAGATCGGCGACTCGGTTTCCTTCGTGGTCGAGGTGGCCGACAAGTACCCCGGTGAGGCCGGACCGCACCGTGCACGCACCGAGTCCCGCCGCATCACCTTCCTCTCGCGCGAGGAATACCTCGCCGAGATCACCAAGCAGATGGAGCGCCTGCTGACCCGGGTGCGCACGCTCTACCGCCAGGAACGCGCCGCTCACGAACTGGTCCTCGGCCTCGATCCTGCGGCCGACACCTACCTGCCGACCTGCCAGCTCGAGGCCATCCGGCAGGAAATGGTGCGCGAGCAGCTCGTCACGACCTCCGATCAGGTTCAGGCCCTGCTCGACGACCTCGCCGCCAACCAGGTCGGCGACGCCGTCGAAAGCGACATGCTCGCGCTGGTGCGCGACCGGCTCCGCGCCATCGCCGCCGAGGATGTCGCCGGGGCCGCCGACCTGCTGCGCGGACAGGTCGGCGCGGAGACCCGGGATCCGCTGCCGGCCATCGCGGCGGTGAACAAGGCCGCGCGGGCGCTCGGAGAGCTGGTCATGCGCCGCGGCATCGATGCCGCCCGCGAGGTCTTCGCGCGGGAGACCCACATGCTTGCCACGGAGCTCGCCCGCCTGCGCCTGCGCCTGCTGACGTCCGGGGCGGATCAGTCGGAAGCGCTGGCCGTGGCCCACGAGGAGGTCGCCGCATGGACCGACGAACTGCTCAAGCAACTCGACACCCACATGCGCTACGACAAGAAGGCGCTCCACGTTCTCGGCCTCAACCGCCGCATCCACGCGCTGCGAACCGGCGGGCTGAGCGCCTCCGTCCGCGAGGTCGCCACGCTCGTCCGGGATGGCAAGCGTGCCGAAGCGGCCGTCGCCTCCTATCCCCTGATCCGCCCCCTGCTCGAGGCCGAGTTCACCATGCGCAGCGGCTCGCAATACGCCCAGTTGCGCGGCCTGCGGGAGCGGATCAGCTACATCATCGCCGAACAGACGTCCCTGATGGCCGAGATCAGGGAGACGGAAACCCCGGGCGACGAACTTGCCGGGCGCCAGGCCGGGCTGCGCGATCAACTTGTGCTGGCGGCCCTGCCATCGATCCCCGCACCGCGCACCGGTCTGTTTGATCTGACCCTGCTGCCCGCGCCACCGAGCGACGAGCGACGTTTGCAGGCGGAAGCCGCGATGGCCCGGGCGCTTGCCAGCCTTCGAGACGGAGCGAGGGAGGAAGCCCAGACAGCTCAGTCGGAGGCGCTGTCCGCATTGACCGAACTCGATGCCATTCTCGAAGTCTGGGCCACGGAACTCGCCCAGATGTCGCTGGGAGTTTCCTCCAAAGTCTCCGATGCCACGGACCGTGTGGCTGCCCTCGAAAACCTCGAATCCCGTCAAATCGCGTTGCTGGAGCAGACCGAGGAGGCGGCCCTTGATGAGAAGAACCCTCCTGGCCTCGTCGATGACCAACTCGGCCTGCTCGAAGAAGTGGAGCTTTTCCGCGTGGAGTTGTCGGCCGGCGAGGACGGTCCGACCCAGGCTGCCCTTCCGCTGATCAGTCGGCTCGAGGCAGTTCAAAGGTCGATGAAGTCCGGCGCGGATCAGCTCAAGGCGAAGTTGGCCGAAGAGGCGCTGGAGCCCCAGGAGGAAGCCGCCAATGCTTTGGCGGAAGCTCGCGAGATCGCGCAAGGTCAGCTTTCCCAGCTAAACAAGCTACAGGCACTCATCGGATTCAGGCAGGCGGTCGCCAAGGCTACCGAAGGCATGGCCGATGTGGTCGGCGGCCAGAATGACCTGATCGCCGCCACCAAGGAGGCGGATGAAGAGCAACTGCAGGCCCTGCTCAAGCCGCAGGGCAACCTGCTGACCTGCCTCACCGACATCGCGCCCTCGTTGGACCTGGTCGCGGCACGCCTCGATGTCGGCACGCCGCTGGTGTTTGCGGCATCCGATGTGGAAGACGCGTTGATGGCCATGGAGGACGGTGACGCGGAAGACGCGGCCGAGATTCAGGAGATCGCCGTCGAGTCGCTCGCCAAGGTGCAGGGCCTGGTCGGCGAAATCGCGGTCCAGACCGGGTACGTCGCCGAGATCGTCGAATACCTCAACGGCGCGCAGTCCGACGCGGCGTTCTTCGCCTTCCGCCAACGTCAACTCCGAGAAGGAAATCCCGAAGATGTTCTCGCGAAACAACAGGCCCTGTCATCCGAGGTCGATACCTTCTGCCGCGTGCTCACCGAGGTCGCGGGCAACGTCGATTTCGACAAGCTCGACGAGGCCACCAAGCTCAAACTCGAGGATCTCGATCTGACCATCAACTTCGAAGCTCCGGCCTCGTCGATGAAGGCGGCCGTACAACTGATCGAAGCAGGCGATGATGCGGAGGCCGCGATGGCCACCGCGGAAAACGCCCTGCACGCGGCCGCCGGTCAGATGGGTGTCATCATCGACATGCTCAACGGTTTGCCGTCCACGCCCGTCACCAACGCCGACCCCCCCGAACTCCACCGCCTGATCGACGTGCTCGATGTGGCCAGCAAGCACCGCGAACTGATGCGCCAGACCCACAGCGCGGAGGAGCGGGATCTGGCCCCTCTCGCGGCGACCCAGCAGGGCATCGCCACAAAACTCGCCGGGTTCCGGGAGGGCGAGATGGGCGATCCCATCCTCTCGACGGCTCATGACCGGATGAAGTCTGCGGAAGGTGCGCTCAAATCCTCGAACAAGGCCGGGGCTACCAAAGCCCAGCTCGCAGCGGACACCATGCTGCGCCACTTCATCATCCAGTGGGCGCTGATTCTCAACACAGCCCCTCCCCCACCCTCCGCCAGTGATTCGGATGTGCTCACCGAGTCCGAAACCGACGATCTTTACGAGACCGAGATCAGCGGCTTCGTGGCGGACTTCGTCAGCGGCGAGGCGCCCAAGGACAAGGAGTCCGAATGGGAGATCCTCGGCGAGCGCAACCGCGCCGCCCTCAACCAGAACTTTGCGCGGGAGCTTCCGCTCGAGTACCGAGCCACGCTCAAGGACTACTACGAACGCGTCGCCAAATAACCCGTCCTCCTCTCGCCGATGAAGATCACCTCCCGAAAACGAATCGCCAGCTTTGCCCTGAGTTCGGCCATGGTCCTGGCCGGCATCCTGCCATCCGTCGCCCAGGACGAGGAATCCGCGCTCGAAGCGCCCGCTGGCGGAGGAGAGGCACCGGAGCTCACCGAGGCCGCCGACCTTGCCATCGAGCGCGGTCTCCAGTACTTGATCAACACCCAGCGATCGGACGGCTCCTGGTCGAATGACGACGGCACCTTTGCCACCGCGGGCACCTCGCTGGGGCTCATGGCCTTCATGGTGAAGGGTCACTTCCCCGGTTTCGGCCGCCACGGCGAGGCGCTCGACCGGGCCAAGGAATACCTCCTCAAGAAGGCAGAGGCATCTTCCACCGGCTACCTCGGCGGCATGTACGAACACGGTCTCTACACGCTGTGCCTTTCCGAACTCTGGGGCATCACCGCCGCCAACGAGGACAACCCGCGCATCCCGCTCCAGTTGGAGCGTGCGGTGCAGGTCATCCTGCGGGCCCAGAGTCCGCTGGGGGGCTGGCGCTACCACGCCCGTCCCGACTGCGGCCAGGACACGTCGGTCACCGCCATGGTCTTCGTTTCCCTCGCCTCGGCGCGGCAGGCCGGGGTGCTGGTGCCCACCGAAACCATCGACCGGGTGGTCGGCTACCTGCGCGACCAGGTCTGGAACGAGGAAACCGGCGGCTTCGGCTACCAGGGCAGCGGTGGCTCCACCCTCGCCTGCACCGCCGGCGGTGCCTACGCCGCCCAGCTCTGCGGCATGCGCGAAACCGAGTGGGTACAGGCCGCCGTCCGCTATCTGGAAAACAGTCCGAAGGTCTTCAACCGCGAGGAGATCGGCTACTACTACTACGCCCACTACTACGCCATCCAGGCGATGGTGCAGGCCGGGGAGGAACACTACGCCAAGTGGTACCCGCAGATCCGCGACGCGCTGATCTCCCTGCAACAGCCGAACGGCTCGTGGGAAAACCCCAAGAAGCCCTATCCCCACACCACGCCGATGGCCATCATCATCCTCGGCACCCCGCACCGCTACATCCCGGTGTATCAGGAGTAGCCGCGACGGAGCGGACGACCCCGCTCGCGCAGGTTCAAGTGCGGTCGATGGGCTAAAGGAATCGGTTCACCCCTCCTGCTTCGGCACCGGCCCCACCGTGCCGCCCTCGACGAACTCCGCCTTAGTGAAGATCCTGCGCCGATCGTCCTTGCCGGTCGCGACGTTCCGGACCCAGCGAAGAACACGGTTCACACGCGGACCCGGGGATGAGCGGATGCAAGTGACCGGGCGCTCATGCCAGGCGAAGGTGGGGTCGTCATCGGCGCAGACCATCGAGACGTCCCGCGGCGCGAAAATTCCGCGCTCGGCGAGGTGCTGCTGCGCCGCGATGAACTCGCAGGGTTGGTCCAGAAAAAGCGCGGTGGGCGGCGTCAGGCCGAAGAGGGAATCCAGACACTTCCGGAGCCCTGCCGGCGATGGCTCCCAGTCCGGCAGGTTGAAATCTCCGGTCCGGATGCCCAGCGCGTTCATCTCATCGAGGACCGCCTGCACCACCTTGTCCGGGGCGGGCTTTCTCGCGAAACTGGGAAGCAGGAAGACGATGCGGCGGTGACCCAGTTCCGCCAGCCGCCTCACGGCGGCGAGATACGCCGGGGCTTTCTGCGGACCGGTAAAGGCCAGCGGCGCAAGCGGAGCCCTCCCAAAGAGACCGAAGGCCGGCTTCGACTGCGCGGCGAACCATTCCAGCACCTCGCGGGAGGCGGCGACCACCACCCAGGCGTCAGCCTCGGTCTGCTCCACCATCCGCGCCACACGCTCAACCTTCATCCCCAGTTCGGTCAGGGACTTGCGCGCCAGCCGGACCTCGTATCCGGCTTCGCTCAGTTGGAGCAAGAGCTGGGACATCTCCGGGTTCCCACGGTCCTCGGGACTGTAAAGGAGCAGCCTGACCCGGAAGGTCGCCGGCTTGGCATCATCCGGCAGGGCGATCCGCCGCCGCCGCCCGGGTCCCTGCGATACCAGCCAGCCCTCCTTCTCGAGCTGTTCGAGCGCTGCCCGGGCGGTATCCCGCCCCACCTTGAGTTCCCGGATCAGGCGGTTCTCACCAGGCATCGCGCCAGACCAGGTCCGCCGCCGGATCATCTCCTTCAGATACTCCGCGACCTGCTCGGAGGCGGAACGAATGCGCAACGGCTTCACACCACCCAACCTCGGCAAATCCGGAGCGGTTGGCAAATGGAAATGGGATTGTCTCTGCTCCGGCCTGACCGTTGGATCGGATTCCATAACGAGTATCAACCCAAAGATCATGAAACCCGTAACAGTATTCGTCCCCACCTTCCTCGCCGCCCTCTCCCTTACGGTCGGATCAACCAAGGCCCAGACCATCGACGTCAGCGATCCCCTCGTTCCTCCAGGACTCATCCCGGGCGACACCTTCCACTTCGTCTTCGTGACGGACAAGAACCTCAGTTCGACGGCGGATATCAATTCCTTCAACACCTATTCCAACGACATCGCGAACAACCTGAACGGGAACACCGGCAGTGTCGTCGCCGCGATCGGCGCCACCTGGACCATCATCGGCTCGGGGATCACCGATCAGGCCGCCTACGATGCCGCAGTCACCGAAGGCTTGGGCAACGAGGTCAACTTCCTGATCGACGCGAAGGACAACGCGCCGATCACGGCCCCGGTCTACCTGATCAGTGGTGAAAAGGTTGCCGACGATGCCGCCGATATGTGGGACGGATCGATCGACACCGACATCGATTTGCAGGAAGACGGCAGCGCATCCTACAGCGGTGTCGTCCACACTGGTTCAGCCTCCGATGGCACACTCATTGGCGACGGCCGCTTCTTGGGCGACAATGGCAACAGCAGGATCGCTCGAGGCATCACTCCCAACACCAGCGGATCCTGGATTGAAAGCGGCAACGAGAATGATGGCACCGGCCGCGCGATCTATGTGATGTCCGAAGCGATCACCATCACCGGCTCGGACACCACGCCGCCGCAACTCGCCGCCGTCGATCCCCTGAGTCCGGCGGACAACGCCATCGGCGTGCCAGTGATCACGGACCTCTCCGTGACTTTTGACGAGTTCGTCGCCTTCGGGAACGGCAACATCACGCTTAAACAGATTAGCGGTGCGGGCCTGGAGGCCTTCGACGTCACGACCTCGCCAAACCTGACGCTGAGCGGCGCCACCGTGACCATCGACCCCAGCAGCAACCTGGCGGCATCGACCGGCTACTACGTCGAAATCGACGCGACCGCTATCGACGACCTTTCGGGGAACAGCTTCGCCGGAATCTCAGGCGATACGAACTGGAACTTCACCAGCAACGCCGACGACGTCCCACCCACTGTCGCAAACCTTGATCCGACCGACGACGCCACCGACGTTCCGCTCCTCTCGGATCTCGTGCTCACCTTCAGCGAGAACGTGCAGGCCGGCACCGGCAACATCATGATCAAGCGGACCAGCGACGACGGTCTAGTGGACAGCATCGACGTCACCAGCGGCAACGTGGCGATCAGTGGCGACGAGGTGACCATCGATCCTTCCGTCGGCATTCTTCCCGAAACCACGGGGCTCTATGTCGAGATCGATGCCGGTGCATTCGAGGACATGCTGGGAAATTCCTTCGCCGGAATCAGCGGCAGCACCGCATGGAATTTCGTCACTGAAGCTCCGGCTCCGGCCACCATCACCGTTGGCGACCCGCTCATTCCGGCCGGACTCGGCGTCGGTGATTCGTTTCATCTCGTGTTCGGGATGGACAAGGACTTTTCCTCGACCAACACCGTCGCCGCTTTCAACGCCTATGTCACTGCTGTGGCCAACAACTTGGATGGAAACACCGGCAGTGTCGTCGCTTCTTTGGGTGCCCTTTGGTATGTCATCGGGTCGGAGATCGATACGACGCCCGAGACCGGCTTCACCATCCATGCGCGCGACAACGCGCTGGTGACCGCCGGCGTCTACCTGATCAACGGAGAGAAGGTGGCCGACGACTTCGCCGACATGTGGGATGGCACCCTCGACACCGCCATTGATCTCCAGAAGGATGGGGTGACAGCCTACACCACCCTCGTCCACACCGGGACGACCAGCAGCGGCTTTGCTGTGGCGAACAACCGCACATTGGGCCCGAATACGGGTCAATCAAGAATCTGGCGGGGCTTCGTTGCAACCGATTCGACTTGGATCGACGGAGGCGACGAAACCCACCGCAATAGCCGGGGAGTCTACGCCCTGTCCGAGGCGATCACCGTCGTCTCCGGTGGCGGTGGCAACAACTTCAGCGACTGGATCGCCGGCTTCAATGTCGGTGCCCAGACCGGCATCGGTGACGACCCGGACGGCGACGGTGTCGACAGCGGCGTGGAGAACTTCTTCGGCACGGCGCCCGACAGCTTCAGCCAAGGCCTGGTCTCGGGGACGGTGAACACCGGAGCGGGAACCTTCACCTTCACCCACCCCCAGACGGGCACCATCGCCGACGACCTGACGGCCGCCTACCGCTGGTCGAAGGACCTGCAGACCTTCAACGCCGACGGCGCCTCCGACGGCGCGGGCACGCAGGTGGACTTCACCGTGCAGCTCGACACCCCGCAGGCGGGCACCACCACCGTGACGGCCACCATCACCGGAACCGCCACTGACCGGCTCTTCGTCGACGTCGAGGTGACGCAGAACTGACGGACACGCCCTTCTCCCCCCCCTTCCGGAGTTCCCGTTTTTGGGTTTTCGGGACTTCGGCGGGGGCGGGAGGTCGGCGGGTGGGCCTGTTTCCAACCCAGATGGCAACACCCATCCCAATCAAGGATCGACAGACTTCAACCTCAAGGTATCCGGAGCGGATTGGGATGCAGAATTCCATTGAGAAGGACCAACCCACGCCCTAAGCACCGTCCAAATCACACGAATCACACGCGAAGCTCGCAACTGATACCGATGAATGCCATGTTGAAACTCCTCCCTACCTTCCTCCTTGCCAGCGGTTTGTCTCATGCCGCGACCATCACCGAGGGCAACTCGCTGATCCCCACCGGACTCGGGGTAGGTGACAGCTTCCATCTTGTGTTCGGACTGGACAAAAACTTCAGCTCCACCAACACGGTTGCGGCTTTCAATGCCTATGTGACCGATGCGGCGAACAACACCGGCAGCTTCGCGGGCGGCAACAGCGTGGTGGCGGGACTGGGCGCGGACTGGTTCGTCATCGGTTCGGAGATCGACACCACTCCGGTCACCGGCTTCACCATCCACGCCCGCGACAACGCCCTGGTCACGACCGGCGTCTACCTGATCAATGGAGTCAAGGTGGCCGACGGCTTTGCCGACATGTGGGACGGAACCCTCGACAACGCGATCAATCTCCAGAAGGACGGAGTAACCGCCTACACCACCCTCAGCCACACCGGGACGACCTCTGCCGGTTTTGCAATTGGCTCAAACCAAACGTTCGGGCCGAACACGGGTCAAACTCGAATCAGCCGGGGCTTCGTTGCAACCGATTCAACTTGGATCGAATCAGGCAACGAAACCCACCGGACCAGCCGAGGCGTCTACGCCCTCTCCGAGTCGATCACCATCGTCGCCGTCCCCGAGCCCACCACCTCCCTTCTCGGAGGGATCGGCCTTCTCTTCCTCTTGCGCCGCCGTCGCTGAGAATTCTCTTGGTTTTCCCTATTGACGGGTCGCTCCCTTTTCCGGGAGCGGCCCGTTTTCTTGCCATTCTCCTCATGAAATCTCGCACCCTTTCCGTCTGTCTCTGCGCCCTTGTCCTCCAAGCCGGGCATGCGGTTTCGCAGTCCCCGCCGCCCGACCTTGAATCCGGCTTCCGCAATCCACCCGCCGTCGCCCGTCCTTACACCTGGTGGCATTGGATGAACGGGAACATCTCCCGCGAGGGCATCACGGCGGATCTCGAGGCGATGGCGGACATCGGGCTCGGCGGGGCGAACATCTTCAACGTCTCCTGCGACATCCCGGAAGGCACGGTCGATTACCTCAGCCCCGAATGGCTCGACCTCGTCCGCCACGCCGCCACCGAAGCGAAACGGCTGAATCTGGAGCTGGGCCTCAAGAACTGCGCCGGCTGGGCGACTACAGGCGGACCCTGGATCAAGCCCACGGAAAGCATGCAGGCCATCTTTTGGAACGAGGTCGAGGTAACCGGGGGAAAACTCGTAAAGACCAAGATTCCGGCCCCGAATGTGGGTCACAACAACGACAAGGGGCATGACTTTGCCGACCTTCAATCGAGCTACCGCGACATCGCCCTGCTCGCCTTCCCCGCTGGCGTGGACTGGCAGATCAACCGCTGGAGCCAGAAGAGCATGATTCTGGGAACCACCCGGGCCGGGATGCAGCCCTCGTTGCCGAAGCAAGGTGCGAACGAGAAATCCGATCAGCCGGTCGTGGATCCCGACACGATTCTCGACATCACCGACAAGCTGGCCGCCGATGGCTCCCTTGAGTGGCAGGCACCGGCGGGCGAATGGACGATCGTGCGCCTCGGCCATGGCTCCACCGGAATGGTCAATCATCCGGCACCGATCTCCGGCACCGGCCTGGAGGCCGACAAGCTCAGCCGCCGGGGCATCGACGCGCACTGGAAGCACGGCATCCAACCCATCCTCGACCACCTCGGCCCCCTTGCGGGGAAAACACTCACCAACCTCGTCATCGACAGCTACGAGGCCAACTTTCACTCGTGGACGCCGGACATGCGCGCCGAGTTCAAGCGTCTGCGTGGCTATGAGATCGGACCCTATCTCGTCGCGTTGACCGGTCGCCCGGTCGGGAGCGTCGCCCGCACGGAGCGATTTTACGACGATTATCGCCGCACCATCGGCGACCTTGTCGCGGAAAACTACTACGGCTACATGGCCGAGCTTTGCCACAAGCACGGCTTGAAGATCGCCATCGAACCCTACCGCGGCCCCTTCGAGAGCATGGCCGTCGCCATGCAGGCCGACATCCCGACCGGCGAGTTTTTCTACGACCTCGGCTATGGCGTTCCTTACCTGAAACTCGGCGTCTCCGCCGCCAACCTCCGCGGCCTACCGATCTCCGCCGCCGAGTCCTACACTGGCGTCGATGGCTGGCGCAACCACCCCGGCAACCTGAAATACGCGAGCGACCTCGCGTGGACCGAGGGCATCAACCGCCTCGTTTTCCACCGCTACGCCCACCAGCCGTGGCCCGACCTCGTCCCCGGCATGACCATGGGCCCGTACGGCATTCACTTTGATCGCACCAACACCTGGTGGAAACCCGGCAAGGCGTGGATAGCCTCCCTCACGCGCTGCCAGTTCCTCCTGCAGCGCGGCACCACGGCGGCCGATGTCCTCTGCTTCGCGGGCGAGGCGGTGCCGAACACCTCCCCGAACCTGAACGACCTCAAGCGCGCGGGTTACGACTACGACTTCTGTGGCACCGACATTCTTCACCAACTCACGGTGAAGGACGGACATGTCGTGGTTCCGTCCGGCCGGACATACCGGGCCCTCCTCATGGGACCGACGGGGCAGCCTTACCTGTCCCTTCGCGCCGCAGAAAAACTTCGCGAACTGGTCGCCGCCGGTGCCACCGTGATCGGCCAGAAGCCGACCCACACGCCCAGCCTGACGGGTTTCCCCGAAGCGGAAACGGAACTGCTGCGCCTTGCCGATGAAGTCTGGGAACCGAAGGGCAAGGCCCTCGGTTTCCAAAAAAGCGACTATCTCACAGCCATTGGCAAAACGGACATGACGCCGGATGTGATCCTGCCGGAAGGCTCGGATAAGCTCCACTGGATCCACCGCCAAAGCGAAACCGAGGACATCTGGTTCATCTCGAACCAATCCCGCCGCGCCCAGCAAGCCACGCTCGGGTTCCGGGTCACCGGCAAACTGCCCGAATTGTGGGATGGGGTCGATGGCAGCATCCAGCCCGCCGCAGGCTGGCACGTGCAAGGCGATCACACTTACGTGCCTCTATCCTTTCAGGCCGATGGCTCGGCCATCGTGGTGTTCCGCAAACCGGGCGAGGCGCCTACCGATCCGGTCATCGCCGTGACCTCGGAACCGAAGGACGAAAGCGCCAAACTCATCGTCCACCGAGCGAACCTCATTTGGACCGGCCGCGAGAAGGGCAACGAGGAAATCAGCGCCCGCCTCAACGAGGCCATGACCGAAGACGGCCTGGTCGGTCGGGTCCTCGATGTCACCGCAGCGAAATCCAGCCCCTTCTGGAAACACTCCCTGGACATCGACTATGAATGGCAAGGCGTCCGAACGCGCTCGATCTTCCGCTTCCACGATCACGTCAGCGTCCCTGAGCGCCATCTGCTCGAATCGTCGTGGCAGACCCAACTGGTTGCCGGGAAGAACGGCGCGCCCACCCTCCGCGCATGGCGTCCCGGCGATTACGTCCTGACCCGCGCCTCCGGGAAATCCGAAACGGAAAGCGTCGGCGAAATCCGCAAACCCGTCACGATCGACGGACCATGGCAGGTCGATCTGAACCCCATGGGCGGACCTCCCACGACCACCAAGCTCAAGAACTTGGCCGGCTGGAACGGCACAGACTTCTCCGGCACCGCCGCCTTCACCATCACCTTCGATCTGGACGCACTCCCCGCCGCCGACGAGGAAGCCTGGCTCGACCTCGGCGACGTCCATGTCATGGCGGAGGTCACCCTGAACGGCGAAAGCCTCGGCACCCTCTGGGCACCGCCTTTCCGTGTGGAAGTCGGTCCGAAACTCCGCGCCGGAAAAAACGAACTCACCGTTTCCGTCACCAACCTCTGGATCAACCGCCTCATCGCCGACGCCGCCCAGAAGGACGACATCCGCTGGCTGGAATCCGGCGCACACGCCGAATGGCCGGAATGGATCGCCGATGGGAAGCTCCCCGAGGATTCCCAACGGATCAGCTTCTCCGCATGGAAGCACTGGAAAGCCGACGACATCCCGCCGCCTGCGGGCCTGCGCGGCCCGGTCGTGCTGCGCTTCGCCAGCCTGGTCGAACTGTCGAACTGAAAGCCGTTCCGGAGAATCAAAGCTTGTGGATGGAGGATTGACGTCACACGAGGCCTGTAGCATCCTTATGTTATGAAATGTCATATCAGTGCTACGATCGACCGGAAACTCGTGGATGACTTGAAAAGGGTCGGGCTGGAGGAGCGGCGGTCGCGCAGCCAGATCATCGAGATGGCTCTGGAGGAGTACCTGCGCAACCGCGTGGCCGTGGACGATGAAATCGTGACCTCTGCCGGAAAATTCGCGGGCCGATTCAGCCGGGAGGAGACATATGCGCGTTGAGGAACTGACGGGGCGAGTTCTGATCGACACCAACGTGCTGATCTACGCGACCCTCGCCGCCGACTGGCGACATCAGCGGGCACGGGAGATTCTCGCCCTTCGTCGAAGCCCAGAACTGGAGTTGTTCATCTCGGTCCAGAACCTGGCCGAGATGTACCCCAACCTCACCGGGCCCAAGAACCAGCCGCCGGACAGTCCCGAAATGGCTCGCGAGAAGATCCGATCCATCTCCCGCCTGCGCGGACTCACGGTCCTCCCGCTCACCCTGGAAGGCGTCCATCACGCTCTGGACCTGTGCGTCGGGGGCGGCGCGCCCCGTCAGCACTACTTCGACCGCCAACTCGCCGCCCTGATGATCCGCGAGAACATTCCGGTCATCCTCACCGAGAACCGCACGGACTTCGAGGGAATCGAAGGCGTCACCGCCATCAATCCGTTTGAATGAAACACTCGCGGAGAAGGGGCGGCCCATGGGGGTCTGAGCGACAGACAGGTCCGGGGCTTTGCCACCATCATCCTCGGCATCCCGCACCACTGGATGCGCTCACCGATCATCGACGCCGGACCCGGACTCGAGCCAATGATCGAGGAACTTCTCCCACTCGGCGATCCATTTTTGCTCATCGTCGTGCACCCGCGCGATCCATCCGCGGTGAAAGGCCGATCCGGCCAGGGGTAGCTGGCGGTTGGCGGGACTGCGGGACGCCAGCAAGGGATCTTCGTCCGGCGGGGTTCTGCCTTGGACCCGGTCCACGAGTTCGGCGAATCGGGATTCGAGAAACTGCGGCCGATCCTCGTCCGCCGGTCGGTGCAGCGAGCGCGGGGTTCCGAACTCGATGACGGGCCGGTCGTCGGTGTTGAGCGGATAGCCGTCGAAGAGGTCCGCGGCCCGGGTCAGGTTGCCGCCGTAGAAGACCAGGATGGTCTGGGGATTCATGGGCAGCATGAGTGCCTGCATGTCGAGGTGGGACATGCCTTCCACCGCCTGCCGCTTGTCCCGCGTGGCATCGAGGTTGCAGGCGGGCAGCGGCGCGAGGTCGACATGCCCCACCATGGCCGCGAGTTCCGCCCCGGGCTGGAAGTTCCCCCGCCACAGGCTGACCTGCGGAAAGACCTCGATCATCGTGCGGGCGATCGTGCCGAACTCCCGCTCGGACATCTGATAGAGCGGCAGCCACTGGACGAAGACGCCGCCGGGCTGGAGCCGCTCGCGGACGATCTCGAAGTGTTCGCGGCTGTAGAGGTTTCCCGAGCCCCGGCGGTACGGGAGGAAGAGATCCGCGATGATCATCGAATACTTCTCAGGATCGACGAGCAGGTGGTTGCGGCCGTCGCCGACGACAACCTCCGCCCTCGGATCCTCGTAGAGGCCGTTGGTGAGATCGAAACCGTCGGTCACCGCGCCGGTGAAGTATTTCTTCGAGGCCGCGACGACATTGGGCGAGAGCTCGGAGGCGACGACTTTCCGGACCCGGGGAAAATCGTCGCGGCTCAGGGCCTCGCCCGCGGTGATGCCGGTGCCCATGCCGAGGAAGAACACGCTTTCGGTTTCCGGCCACGCCAGCAGCGGGATCCTCGCCTGGAAGATCTGCGGGCCGTAGGCTTCGGTGGATCCAAGGCTGTAGTTCGCGTTGATCCGGATGCTGAGGCTTGTCCTGGGATCCCCGACCACGGTGACGGTGCCATCCTTCCCCTCCCATTTCTCCACGACCTTCCCGGCGGCGTCGGTGGTGGCGGGCTTGGCGAGTTTCGCAGGATCGAGCGCGGTGAGCAGCAGCACGAGCATCAGTGCCGACGCCGCCCGCGACGCCAGGGTGCCGGAACTGCCGGGAGTCGGCGCAACCATCCCGACGACGAGATAGACGGCCGCGATCAACTGGAGGGTGGCCCACAATCCGAGCCATTCCAGCAGCAGAAACCCCGCGGCGAGCGCGCCGAGGATGGCACCGATCGTGTTGATCGCGGCGAGCATGCCGATGCTCTTCCCGGCATGAGTGGCGAACCGTTCCTCGCCCTTCATGAGGAAGGGAAACACCGCCCCCAGCGGCAGGCAGGCCGGACCGATGGCCGCGAATCCTGTGCCGAAAAGCCGGAACACGTAACCCGCGAACCCATGGTCGGTGTCGAGCATCGTCAGGCCGCCGGTGATGCCCATGGAGATGAGCGGGGAAAACGCCAGGCCCGCCCCACCGATGGCGAGGAGCCACAGCAGCACCCGCGTGGCGGACATCCCGCCGCGGGCGAGACGCGATGCCAGCCAGGCACCGAGCGAAAGGCAGACCAGCACCACGATCAGAACCGTGGCGAAGCTGTAGACCGAATTCTCGTGAACCTGCGCCAGCATCCGGGTCCAGACCACTTCCAGCGCGAGGAGGTTGAATCCGGAAACGAAGGCCAACAACGCGATGAGGGGACGCGGCAGTGGTTTCCTCCCGGGTGGCGAGGGGGCGTCTTCCCCGAGCGCCCGCTCCGATCCGGACTGGAAACGCTCCTGGCCTGACAGCCGGAATGCGAGGAGCGCGACGACCACCGAAACCGCCATGGCCGGCAGGGAGGGCAGGCGGAGCCCCAGCGACGCGACCAGCACGAAGGCCGTGGGGAACGAGCAGAATGCGGCGCCCATGGGGCTGCACGCATACATCCGGGCGGTGGTGGTTCCAAACGCAATCCTCGTGCGGATGACGGCCTGCCCCAGCAGTGGCAGCGTTCCTCCCATCAGGAAGGAGGCGGGAAAGACCATCAGCAGGGCGACGGCGATCTTGAAGACGATGAGTGCGGACCCGCCTCCATCTCCGCGATGGAACATCGGATAGACCCGGGGCACGAGGTACGGGGCGACGAGCACCACGATCCCCGCCACGGCGATCCCGAGTTCCAGCCGGGCATAGCTGCGCAAGGGCGCGGACTTCAGGTGACAGCGCCTACCCCAGTATGAAGCACCGCTCGCGAGCCCACCGAAGAACACCGCCAGCGTGAGGGCCGCCGCCTGCGACGTGCTGCCGAGCAGCAGGCCGGTCTGCCGCATCCACAGGATCTGATAGACCAGGCAGGCGAAGCCGGAGAGTCCGGTCATCAGCCAGAACATCCCGCCCGGACCGGCGGCATCGGGAGCGCGGCTTTTCAAGCCGCCCGATGGGCTGCCCGGACGGTCGCGGCCGGCATCGTCGCGTTTCTCATTCCGACGACCGGCCACGGCTACTTCTGCCTCACGTAGACGTGATAACCGCAATGCCAGTCCTTCGGAACCTCGGCGGTCGCCTCCTCCTCGGTCTTGGGCACGGCGTTGAAGCCCCCCTTCTCGACGATGAGAAAATCGACGCCGTCAGCCGTCCTGACTCCCATCTTGAGCGCCTGGTCCTCGTTGACCGCGACGAGCATGTTGCCCGACCAGAAGTAGTTCCGGAAGAACCCAGATTTCGCGACCTTGCCGCCGTCGAGCAACTGGATCACGTCCTTCGGCCTGTCGACCTTGGTGGGGTCCTTGCCCTTCATCTGTTTCAGGTAGGCCTCGATGCGTTCGTCGATTTCGGAGGGCTTCGAGGGCTGGGGCCATACCGCCCAGGCCCAGGTGCCGACCAAGTCGGTGTTCTGATCGAACTTGCCGCTGAAGGTGTATTTGTCGGAATCCTTGCCGCTGATGTAGGACTCCAGCGTGGTCCGCGGCAACCGCTTCACGAACTCCTCGCCGTCCGGCACAAGCTGGACGATGGAGCCGATCCGCGAGCGGACGGTCTGCGCCCCCCGGTTCATGACGGCGCCGGTATTCGGCTCCACCAAAACGTCGGGAAATTCCGCGTAGGTCTTCTTCAGCAGCGGAGCGGCGAAGTCCTTGACCTCGGGGCTGGCACCCTTCATCGCGTTGGCGATTGCTTGCGAGGACCGGTAGGAAGCGCCATCGACCCGCAGGGACGCGGTCTTGTCGATGATGGCGGGCAGCACGGCCTGGTAATGCTCCGGTTCGGTCGAGATCCTGGCGAGGGTGCAGATCGCGGCGGTCTGCAGCCAGGTCGAGTCGTAGTCGAGGAACTCCATCAGGCGCTCGCGGTGCTTCGCGATCACGTCCGGCGTGGCTCGGGCCAGGGCGTCGATGGCATGAAGCGCGACCCACCAGGATTCATCGGGATTGTCGATCATCCTGCCCGCCAGGTCGTACATCTCCGGCGTCACCTGCTCCGCGGGCAGGGGCCTGCCCTTGAACATGCCGGTGAGCGCCAGCAGCCCGGCCTGTCGCAGTCGCGGATCGTCCGATTTCAAAAGCGGCACCACCATCTCGACCTTCCCGCGCTTCACCACCTGGTCCATCGCGATGCTGCGCAAGTCGTATTCCGGATGCTGGATGTAGCGGATCAAGGTCTCGTCTTCCAGATTCGGATCGGAGAGTCTTGTGATCACGGCCAGCGAGGCGTCGGTCTCGACCTTCTCGTCGAGCAGGTCCTCAAGCGTCAGCGGACCGCCGGGAATGGGTTCGATCGAGTGGAAGGCGTCGTCCGCCTCGTTGCCCCAGGGGCGCGGGATGGGCATGCTTTTCGCCCACTTGCTTCGCGGAGCCCCGAAGAGCTGCAGTTGCTTGCGCGGATAGGTGTAGGTCAGAGCGAAGTAGGTACCCCAAGCCATGTTGTCCTCGGTGGCGGAGCGGTCGTAGCGGTCGTCCATGCCGGCGATGCCGATGCTGCCATCGAAACGGCGGGACAGGTCCATGACCCAGCGCCGGGTGTCGAGGTACGAGCGATACTGGACCGGTCGCTTTTCGCGCATCTTGCTGACGGCGGCATGGTGCCAGATTTCGCCCATGCCTCCGCCGGTGTGGGCGGCGTGGAACCAGTTCGTCGCGTAGAAGGCCTTCATCGCCGAGTTGTCGCGCGCCTTGGCATAAACCGAGTCCGCGCCCGCCGGATCGACCATCGCCGCGGCCGTCAGCCCCATGGCCAGTCCGCTGGTCTTGCCGTTGTCGCGGAAGCCGCCCTCGGGCAGCGTGTTGCCGTAGGCGACGTTGCCGTGACCGGCGAAGCGGTAGAACTGCGCCCACGCCTCGTCGAACATGTAGGGATCGACCTCCACCCCGCACAGCTTCGCCATGATGAGGAAGGTCATGCAGTTGACGCCGGAGGCATGGACCTGGCCGGTGCCGACGGAATAGGTGAAGGCCGCCGGCGCGCCGCGACCGCTCCATCCGCCGCTATACATGTTCACGCGCAACTCTTCGGTCATCTTCTTGATGACGGGCAGCACGCTCTGGTCGCCGGTCCGCAGGTAGTATTCGCAAAGACCCGGCCCCTTGTAGCCCTTCTCCCAGTTCATCCCGCCGATGGTCTCGATGTCCTTCATCCAGCGCTTCACGACCTCGAGATCCTTGTCCTCACCGGTCGAGAGAAGGAAGATCACCGACCCCCACTTCGGCTTTTCGTCCTTGGCCAGGAGATCGGCGAGGTCGCGCACGATCTTGTCGGACTTTGGGCAATTCATGGGCCAGGTCTCGCTGTAGGCGCCCATCACCGGAATGTTGACCGTGACATCGCCGACATCCCTGACCTTCAAAACAACCTTGCCGTCCTTGGCCTCGGCCTCGGTGACGATGTCACCGAGAATGATGCGTGGATCGATCTTCTCCAGCACCCTGCCGTTGATGCTTTCAATGATCTGGCCCTTCTGGAGCTTGCCGGTCTTGTCGGCCGGGGAACCGGGCTCCACGTTGTGGATCTGCATGGTCATCCCCGGACGGATCAGGTTGATCCCGATGCCCACCGGACCGAGGTTCCTCACCAGCCACGGCCTGTTGTTGCGGCCGGTGTTGTCCGGGTAGGGATTGAAGATCGGCGTGTTGCCCGGCGCGTAGTAGGGTGCTTCGCCTCCCGCCTGCTGAGCCGGGGCATGGGTTGCGAGGGTCAGTGCGATCACCGCCGAGCAGGCGGCGGCCGATGGGAAATGTGATTTGGGTGTGATCATGCGTTGGCTTGTCTGGCACGCGGGTGGGTGGCCGCGGGGTTCATACGGGGCCGACGATCGTCCTGCGTTCATCCGCCCCGCCGGCTGGGCGGAGGTTAGCAGGAGCGAACGGCAAAGAAAGGAGAATGGCGTTCCTTGACGCATGGTCGAGGACCGCGCCCGGGGCTTCGGGAATTCGGCTTCCCGGCGAAAGAAGCTACCGGGCGGGGTCGTGTCCAACGCTCACGATACTGCCATGAAACGTCGAATCTGCCTTTTTTCCACAGCCCTGTTCGCGCCCCTCGTCGCCTTCGCACCGGCACGGGCGGCACAGCCGGCGGAGGTCCCCCTGAACGACCGGGGCAACGCGCTATTCGAGACCTACTCCAAGGAACTGGAGTCGCTCCGCGCCGAGGTGGTGGCCGCCCTGCCCCCCGTCGATGAGGCCGCGAAAGCGCGCTTCCTCGAACTCCGGAAGACCTGGGACGGAATCCCCGCGGTTGGCGACGAGACCCCTCCCGCCGAACGGAAGGCCACCGAGGAACTGCTGGAGCAGACGGAAAGCGCGTCCCGGGATGCCGCCGGCGCCTTGCTGGACGATCTTGCCCAAACCTTGTCGTCGGACGCCCTCGACCCGAAGCTGATGCGGATCGCGGTCCTCAGCCACGCCACGCCGCGTGGTCTTGCCGAGTTCGCGCAGAAGGGCGAGAAGCAACAAAAGCTGCTCGACGCCTTCTTCGCCGACGAGGCGCTGATGCGTCAGGTGCTCGAAGCCGGCGGTGCCAACGGCGGGGAATACGGGGAAATGATGGAGGTCTATTCCGCCATCCTCGAAGCCAGCGAGCGCGCCCGCGAGCGCGGCACCATCTTCCAGCGGCTCGCGCTGGGCATGGCGATCCAGATGCCGTGGCTCGATGCCGAGGGGGTGGGAGGCGCGGAAGGCAAGGGCGGTATCCACGCCACGCTCTTCAGCGCGAACTCCGGCATCAGGCAGGTGCCGCGCTACCTTCACTACGAGAAGGCCTACCTCGACGGGGAACTCGACACCGCCTTTCCCGAGATGAACACCTGGGAGTGCCGCTACATCGCCAACGACCCCTACAGCAACGAGGACCTCGCCTGGTTCCGCCAGATGCTTCGCACCTACCGTCCGGACCACATCCGGACGGACGACTACAAGTGGCGCTACATCCGCATCGTGAAGAGCGATGTCCCTTATTGCAGTCCTACAGACGATCCCGCTCTCGGAACCCCCGGCCAGCAGCACATCGCCCTCGGCGGCATTTGTGGTCGCCGCGCCTTCTACGGACGATTCTCAACCCGTGCCTTCGGGATTCCGTCGCGCCAATCGACCCAGACCGGTCACGGCGCGATGAACCACTGGACGCCGGACGGCTGGGTGATCTGCCTCGGCGCCTGGTGGTCGGTGGCCTGGTGCGGCCCGTGGGGCGGGCTCGACTTCCTGCTCGATTCGCAGGCCCGCGAATTCGAGGAGGACTACCAGTTGGTGCGTCGCGCCCAGTGGATCGGGGACGCCTTCGATGAACCCGACACGAGCCTCAAGAACAGCAGCTACGGCAAGGGCGGCGGCTTCTGGAACAGCCTCGCCTTCGTCAAGAAGCAGATCATCGTTGAGGAAGCGCGGGTGGAAGCGCTCGAACTCGTCGGCGGCATGAAGCTCGGCGAGTCCGACGAACTGATCGGCGACGAGGAAGGCGAGGAGATCGAGATCCCCGACGAACACAAGGAGATCGTGGTGGCGGACGACGGCACCATCACCATGCCGGCCGTGGCCTGCTACTCGCCCCGCAAGCCCAGCGACCGCATCCTCTTCATGGAGAGCTGGGAGGACGGCTACCAGCTCCACTACAGCCGACTCGGCCAGCGACCCGAGCTGTTCAAATACCGGGTCGAGGTTCCGGCCGCCGGCGAGTATGAACTTTCAGCCGAGGCCGCCACCGTCTCCCCCGACCTGCAGATGCTGGTGCGGATCAACCGCGACGAACCGGTGCCCTTCGCCATGCCCTACACCAAGGGCATGTGGGCCACGTCCGAGCCGATCCGACTCAGGCTCGAGGAAGGTCGGAACATCATCAGCGTCACCGCCCGGGTTCCCAACCGCGGGGTCAGCCTCAGGAGCTGGACGCTCAAGCCGGTGAAGTGATCGACCGTCCGTTCATGAGACGATTCCCATCGCTACGCTGCCTCACCCTCGGAGTCGCGCTGACCCTCGCCGCGGGTCTCGGGCCGTGTGCCGCGGCCGAGGGCATCACCCGGGAGGCCATCGCCGACCTCGACAAGGTGCTCGAGGAGGCACGGGAAGCCTCCTCGGATGCCCGCAAGCGGCTGGGCGTGCGCCGAGCCATGCGCGATGCGCAGGCACTGATCGACGCCAACCCGGAAAGCCCGGAGCGCTTCCTCGCGCTCGAGTTTCTTTTCCGCGCCCAACAGGCGCTCATCGCCATGGACGATGACCGCGAGCACCGGGAGGCCCTGATGGAGACCTCCCGCGAGCTGGTCAAGGCGCCCGACGACCTGGCCCATCTCCGCTTCCAGGCCGACCTTCTGCTCTCGCAGGCCGAGCTGGCCAACCGGGGGGCGGGTGACGAGGAGCGCGCCGCCGCGCTGCGCCCGCTGGTCGATCGCTACGTGGAAACGAGCGAGGGCGCCAAGGTCCTGCGGGTGGCGATGGTCATGGCGCTCGAGCTGGGGGACGTGGGACTGGTCGCCGACCTCCGGGAAATGATGGCGAGGCGCTACCCTGCCGATCACGCGATGATCAAGTTCCAGCGCGAGAAGTTGGGAGGGCAGGTTCTTGGTGCCCCGATGGCGGGAACCTTCGAGCGCTCGGACGGCAGGACCGCTCGTCTGCCCATGGATCTGCTCGGCCGCGCCACCATGGCGGTCTTCTGGTCGAAGGAGGGCGAAGGCTTCGATTTCATCAAGGGCCTCGCAGCCGCTTCGAAAGAAGCCAGAGACGAGCAGCAGGGGCGCATGGCATTTGTCAGCATCAACCTCGACGACCTCCCCGATGCCGGTGAGTCCATCATCCGCGATCTCGGTGTCGATTGGACCGTCCTGCACCTTCCCGGCGGTCGCGAGCATCCCATCTACCAGGCTTATACGCAGACCGACCCGAGGATGATGAACGTCACGCCGACGGGCCAGACCGCTTTGGTGATGAGCGGCGTGGGCCGCGAGCACACCACGGAGGAAGGCACTCCGAACTTCCACCGCTATTTCGAATCGGCTCTCGCCCGGGGCTGGAGCGATTCCGAATACGCGATGCAGGTGGCGGCCCTGATGGCCGGCGATTTCCTGGTTTTCGATCCGGAGGGAAGCTTCGACCCCACGCGGCCGCCCGAGTTGAAGGCCACGGCCATGGGGAGGGAGTTCGACCCGCTCAAGCGAACCTCGGAATCAATCCCCGAGGAAACACTGGCCGAAATTCAAAAGGCGATGGTGGCTCCTCCGCAACGCTACAGCCTGACCTACCCGCAAGCCGATGCGGCCTACGCCAGATTGGCGACGCTTTGCCATCAGGCCATCGACACCCATCCGAACGCCCCCGACCTCTGGATCGTGCGCAACCGCCTCATCATCGCCCACCTCGGACGCTGGAAGGCCACCGGTGATCTGGACCATTTCGACGCCGCGGTCGCCGAGGCCCGGACAGCCATGGAGGCGGGCTATCCCGAGGGCTGCGATGTCGTGGCCCGATTCTGTCTGGCCCGTGAAGCTTTGCGCAAAGCCGGCGACGACTCCGGAGAGGTCATCGACCGTTATGTGTCCGACCAGGGTGGAGAAAACGCATCGGGTCCGGTGCTGGCGACCGCCCTGCTCCTCGCGCTCGATGTCGCCGATCGCATGCGCGTGGAAGCCCTGCGCGAAAGGATCCTCAGCAAGCACACGGAATACCCGATGATGTGGATCTTCTCGGCGGCCCTGCTCAACCGCCACCACACCTATTGGATGTTCCAGGTGCCCTTCACCGCCGGGTGGTCCTATGGACGCCGCGAGAGCTACTTTACGCGTCGGGGTGAGATGGAACCGGCCGAGCGCATGCTCAGGGGCGAACTGAAGACCGCGGATGGGAAGACCCTGCGCATCCCGGAGGATCTCGAAAAGGAATGGACCATCATTCTCTTCGGCCAGCCGACACCTTGGCAAAGCAAGCGCGACGACGGCCTGCCGCCTTCGCCCCATCGCGAGCTGCATCGCATGATGGGATTCGCGGCCGGGCGTCCGAACCAGGATCTCGAAGTGATGTTCGCGACCTTCGGCGGCGATGCGGAAGCGTGCCGCTCCGCACTGGCTTCCGACCGCAACCCGGTCGAGTGCCGGGTCCTCACGCTGCCAGGCGGCATGGATCATCCGATGGTTCAGCGGCTAGGGCTATTGTCCGTGGAGCGCAAACACAACCTGCTCCTGATCCGCAAGGACGGCCGCATCGGCGGAGTCGTCTCGGGACTGGGCCATGCCGGAAGCGAGGCGCTGACCAACACCATCCTCAAGCAAGACGAGCTCGCCGTGGAGGCACTGATCGAGGAGGGCAAGCTGGAGGAGGCGAAGAACAAGATCCTTGCACTGGTTCCGCACTACGACGCGGAGGCGGTGGACGAGCGGGGCCGCAAGCTCAGCAAACCCAATTACTCCGCCGCCCAACTGCGGGCCCGGGCCAAGGTCTACCTTGCCCTGGGTGAATGGGACAAGGCCCTGGCCGATGCCGAGGAGGTGTATTCGATCACCTTCAGTGAATCGGGCGGCATGAGCATGCGTACCGAAGATCTCGATGAGGCGGAGCGACTGCGTGCCGAGATCCAGAAACGGATGGAAGGGGGCAAGTAATGAGGGCACACGCCATCCGACAGCCAGGGACGCGATGGATGGGCGTGCTGGGCGCCGCGCTGGTCTTCTGCCTCGATCCCACCGCCCACGCCCGGGAGGCAACCGGCCTCGGAGAGTTGGAGGAGGCCCTCGTCTCCGTCGATGCGGGGGATTCCAATGCGCGCCAACGCCTGGCCGTGCGACGGGTGATCCGCGACGCCGGAGCGATGCTGGAGGAGGCCGGCGACGCGCCGCAGCGCTGGGCCGTGCTGGAGTTTCTCTTCCGGGCGAACCGACGGTTGGTCGCGCTCGATGATGACGGCAAGCACCGCGAGGCTCTGCTCGAAACCTGCCGCGAGCTGGTCAAGGCACCCGATGAATTCGCCGCGCTGCGCATGGAGGCCGACCTCCTGCTCTCCCAGGTCGAGCAGGCGAAGAAGGGCCCGGAGGTGCGTCAACGCGCCGAGGCCCTGCGGACCTTCGTCGAACGCTACGTCGGCACGCCCGCGGGGCCCAAGGCGCTGCGCAGCACCATGCTGCTGGCGCTCGAGATGGGCGACACCCGCCTGGTCAACGACCTGCGCGGGATCATCGCCGAGCACTACCCGAAGGATCTCGAGACGATCGCCTTCCTCCGCGATCATCTGGGCGGACAGGTCTTCGGCGTGCCCTTCTTCGGTCACTTCGAGCGCTCCGACGGCAGGACCGCCCTCTACCCGATGGATGGTCTGGGCCACTCGACGATGGTTGTCTTCTGGTCGAAGGACGACCTCGGAGCCCTGCAGTACATCGCCGATCTCGCCGCCGCCGAGAAGACCGGCCACGAGCGCATCGACGGCCGCCTCGAACTGGTCAGCGTGAATCTGGACGAACTCGCCCATGCCGGCGAGTCGATCGTGCGGCGGCTGGGGGCCGACTGGCCGTGCCTTCATTTCCCCGGTGGTCGCGACAGCCCGATCTACGACGCCTACGTCCGCGTCGATCCGCTCAGCATGCAGGTGGCACCCACGGGTCAGACGGCGATGATGATGCGCGAATCGCGCGCCAGGCCCGGGCCCATCAGCGACGAGGATCTGGAAGAGGCGCTCCAGTCCATCAAGCCGAGCGAGGATTTCGAAAACCAGAACGAGTCCTTCCGGCGCACCCTGATCCGCAGTTGGAGCCGCGACGACTACGCGCTGCATCTGTCCGCCCTGATGACGGGCGACTTCCTCATCTTCGATCCGACGGGGGATCTCGACCCGACCCGTCCGCCCGAACTCAAGGCCGCCGCCATGGGCGGCGAAGTGACTCCCCTTCCGCGTGGAGCGGATTCGGTTCCCGAGGAAACCCTGGCCGCCATCCAGCGGTGCCTGATTCCCCCGCCCCGCCGCTACCACGCCAGCGTCCCTGAAATCCGGGCGGGCTACCGGAAGATGCGCGACCTGTGCCGCCAGGCCATCACCGATCATCCGGACGCCCCGGACCTCTGGATCGTGCGCAACCGCCTCATCATCTCGCTGATGGGCCTGTGGAAGACCGACTTCGACCCGGCCTTCTTCGAGGAGGCGGTGAAGGAAGCCGAGGCCGCCATGGCGAACGGTTACCCGGAAGGAACCGACGTGATCGCCCGCTTCTGCCTCGCGCGTCAGGCCTTCCGCGATCCCGATGCCGACGCCGGCCGGATCATCGATGCCTACGTGGCGGATCAGGGGGGTGAATCGGCCTCCGGGCCCGTGCTTGCCACGGCCTCCCTCCTCGCCCTCGATGTCGCCGACGCGGACCGCTACGAGACATTCCGCGAGGCCATTCTCGATGCCCACACCGAATACCCGATGATGTGGCTCTACTCCTCCTTCCTGCTGAGCCGCTACCACGACTACTGGATGTTCCACGTGCCCTTCACGGCGGGCTGGTCGTTCGGACGCCGCCTGAAGAACGAAATGAACAAGGGTTTCGTCGAAGAAGCCGAGCGCATGCTGGAGGCGGAACTGCCGACCATGGATGGAGCGACCTTCCGGATTCCCGAGGATCTAACAAAGGCATACACCGTCCTCTACATCGGCCAACCGGGACCGTGGAGAGGCAATGACCGGGAAGACACCCGCCCCCCGTCACCCGCGCGGGTTCTGAAACAGACCACCTCCTTCGTGGTCGAACGCCCGGATGTAGATCTCATCGTCGCCATGCTCGCCGACGCCGACGAGCAGGCCGTTCGCGAGGACATCCACGTGCGCAACAGCGAAACGCAGATCGGCACTCCCATCCTGAACATCCCCGGCGGCATGACTCATCCGCTGGTGCATCGTCTGGGCATGCTGGATGACGAGTCGTGCGTGGTGATGCTCGACCGGAAGGGCCGGATTCTGACGACCCTGTCGGGCTCCGGGGCCGGCATGGACGCGGCCAGCGTGATTCCCGACACCATTCACCACCTGGAGGAGCAGGCCGTCATGACCCTGCTGGAGCAAGGCGAGACGGAGTTGGCCAAGCAAAGGATCCTCGAGATCGCGCCGCCCTACGATCCCGAGGCGGTCGATGAAAAGGGGCGCAAACTCAAGGAGCCGCAATACAGCATTCCCCACCTGCGTGCCCGGGCCCGGGTCTACATGGCGACGGAAGACTGGGACGCAGCGCTGGCCGACGCCGAGGCGGTGGTGGACAAGGAACTGGGTGCCGCCGGCGGCATGAGCATCCGCACCCCGGAACTCGACGCCGCCGAGGCACTGCGGGATGCCATCAAGAGCAACCGGGAGGCGAGCCGTTGAGCCGGCAACCACCTCGATCCTCAGAGCGCCGTCGCATCACTTTTCTCTTTCGCGGGCTTCACCCTTGCCGGCGGATGGGCAAGGCTAGGTCACGATGACGCGCTTCCTCCTGCTGCTTCCCTTGGTGCTATTGCTGTCGGTCCCCACCACCTTGTCGGGCGGGGACGCGGTGCGCCCGCTGCTGCACCCGCTCTTTTCCGACCACTCGGTCATCCAGCGCGACCAACCCGCGATCCTCTGGGGCTGGGCGGAACCCGGCACCCGGGTGAGCGTCCGGTTTGCCGGTCAGGTGCGGAAAGCCGACGCGGACGCCCGGGGGCGGTGGGAATGCACGCTCGAACCGCTCGCCGCTTCCGCTGAAGGCCGTGATCTGCGGGTCGAAACCGACCGGCCCGGCCTTTCGACGGTCGTCCGGGACCTGCTCGTCGGCGACGTCTGGCTCTGCTCCGGCCAGTCGAACATGGAGATGGGCCTCACCCTCTGCAACGAAGAGGAGGAGATTGCCGGCGCCCACCACCCCGGCATCCGCCTGCTGACCATTCCCAAGAACACCGCCTTCGAACCGCAGCAAACCTTTTCCGCGGAATGGAAGCCCTGCTCTTCCGAGGCCCTGCGGGAGGGCGGCTGGGGTGGATTCTCCGCCACAGCCTACTTCTTCGGCAGCAAGCTCCACGAGGATCTCGGCATTCCCATCGGACTCATCCATTCGTCCTGGGGCGGGACCGTCGCCGAAGCCTGGATGAGCGCCACCGGACTGAAGGAGTTTCCGGAGTTCGAACCGCAGCTCGACGAAGTCGCCCGCATCGCCGCCTCCACCGCGGAGGATCCGGAGGTCGCCTACCTCGATGCGTGGTTCGCGGAGCACGATCCGGGGACCGCCAAGGCTTGGTTCGAGATGGATGCCGATGCCTCCGGTTGGCGCGAGGTCACTCTACCCGGCACCTGGGCCGATAGCGGCATTCCGGGCTTCGAGGGCGTGGTCTGGGCGCAGCGGCCTGTCGAGCTGCCCGCCGCGTGGGCGGACAAGCCATTGGTCGTCCGCGTGGGCGAGATCTCCGACAACGACACCACCTGGCTCAATGGCACCGTGATCGGCCGCACCAACCAGTTCGGCCTGCCGCGCCGCTACCGGGTGACACCGGGCGTCGCCCGAGCCGGAACGAACACCATCACCCTGCGCGTCACCAACGCCGGTGGCGGCGGGATCCTCGCCGGGGAGAACCCGCTGAGCATCCACCCCGAGGGCGACGAGGACGCCGCCATCCCTCTGGCCGGAAAGTGGCGCCTCCAGGAAACCTCAAAATTGGCCGACACCGGGCGTCCCATGATCGGCAACCCCCAGGTTCCCAGCGTCCTCTACAACGGCATGATCGCCCCCGTCGCGCCTTGCGCGCTGACCGGCGTCATTTGGTATCAGGGCGAGGCCAACGCGTCCCGCGCCCATCAGTATCGCCGCCTCCTGCCCGCATTGATCCACGACTGGCGGGATCGATTCCGGCGCGACGACCTCGCCTTCCACATCGTGTCCCTGGCCAACTATCAGAAGCCCCACGACCAACCCCGCGACGACCCATGGGCCGAACTCCGGGAAGCCCAGGCCATGACTGCGAAGACCGTCCCCCACTGCGGACTTGCCGTGGCCATCGACATCGGCGACGCCGACGACATCCACCCGAAGAACAAGCGCGAGGTGGGCAGGCGGCTTGCCCTCGCCGCGCTCGCCGACACGTATGGCAAGGACCTCGTCGAATCAGGTCCTTGGTTCCGATCCATCGATAAGGAGAACGGACACCTTCGCATCCACTTCGATCACACCGATGGCGGTCTCCGTTTCAAGGGGCCTTCCACCCGCAGCTTCGCCCTGGCCGGGGAGGACCGGAAGTTCGCGTGGGCCAGGGCAGAGATCGACGGTGACACCATCATCGTCTCGTCTCCCGAGGTCCCCGATCCGGTCGCCGTCCGCTACGCCTGGGACAGCAACCCCGAAGCCTGCCTCTACAACGGTGCCGACCTCCCCGCCGTCCCCTTTCGCAGCGACGACTGGCCGATGATCACCGGGCGGGACTCGCGACGCTGAATCTGGTTTCAAGAATCGTCGTCGCCCCCTCCTCCACGTGATCTTGCAAGCGGCGCGGAGCTTGGATTCGATCACCTCTCGAGAAGCTCGACCATGTTGTCGGCCAGGCTTTTGCCGACCATGAAGTAGCTGTAGGCGCTATGATTCCAGTGGTGCCCCATCGTGCTGGGTGATTCCTCCACCGGTCTCCAGAACGGCCGCGTGTCGGTCGACAACACGTTCTCCGGCTTTTCCACCCCTGCCACCCAGAGCTGGGCTTTCTCCACGTCGCTGTATCCGGCATGCGGCGGCGGCTCCGGCGGTCCGGCCGCCATGCCGGTCGAGGCGATCACGAACGGAAGGTCCGGTTTGCCGAACTCCGCACGCACATCCGCGATAAAGTCGGGAAGGTTCTCCTTGTATTCGGGGGTGAGTTCCCGGCTCACCCGGTCGTTGAAGCCCTGGTGCCACGCGAATCCGACAATCTGATACCCCTTGCCCTCCCATTCGGGAAACTCCTTGCCGAGGTTGCCGAGCACCTCCCGGACATTCGCGATCATCTCCTTGTAGGAGGCGCCGACCTCGCCGCCGCGCTTGGCGACCGCGCCTGGGGGGCGGAAATTGCCGCCAAGACTGTGCCCGCCCCACGCTGTCTTGATGAGGAGAACGTCGTGGTCCTTGTAATGGTCTCCCACGATCTGGCCGAAGGCGAACTCCGGGCCGAACCAACTGGCGTTGCCGCCTTGGAACGGCGGCCCGAGGTCGCCCTTGCGAATCTCCTGTCCCAGCTTGCCCGTGTGCCCGTTGTGCCACCAGACCTTCACGTCCTTGCGGGTCTTCCAAGGGCTCGTTTCCGGTTTGTCCGGATCCGCCAGCAGCGAGGCGAAGTCATACTCGGGATACCTGGCGTTGTTGATCGCCATCTCGCGCAGGCAGCCGATGCCGCCCTTGATCTCCTTGGGCTCCGTGCCGCCCTTTTCCCAGACGGGGTTGCCGCCGTCCTCGGTCTTGCCGTAGCCGACCATGTTCGACTGACCGGCCAGAATGAAGACCTTCACTCCGTCCGGATCGTCGTCCCAGCCTTTGTCCGGTGCTGCGGCGAGTGGCGGGACCCAGGTCAGAACCGCCAGAAGCAACCATCTCGCTTTCATTGTCATGAGCTGCTGGTTTGCGCCTCTCTTTCCACCGATCCATCACGGCGTCAGCAGATCCACCATGTCGTCGCCCAGTACAAGGCCGACGCGGAAATAGCTGCGAGCGTTGCCGTGCCAGTGGAAGGCCTGATTCCTCGGTGAATCCACGGCGGTTTCCATGAAGCTGCGGGTGTCCGAACTCAAGACCTCGGCCGGTTGGGGCTCGCCGATCACCCAGAGCTGCGCCTGTTCCACTTCGCTGTAATTCGGATACGGAGCGGCTTCCACGAAGCTCGTGTCCATGCCGGTGCTGGCGATGACAAAGGGCATGTCCGGGTTGCCGAAGCCACCCCTCACGTCGTGGATGAAGTCGGGCAGGTTTTCCTGATACTCCGGGGACAGGCTCGCGGTGACCCGGTCGGTGTAGCCCTGATGGAGTGCCAATCCGACGATCTGGTAGCGATAGCCGACCGCGGCGAATTCGGGATATTGCGCGGCGGGGAACTTCGTTCAGAGACCCGCCAGCAGCGTGCGCGCATTGTCGAAGATCTCGTTGTAGGAAGCGCCCACGACACCGCCCCGGTCCGCCACCGCACTCGGGGGACGGAAATTCCCGCCCAGGCTGTGTCCGCCCCACGCCGCCTTGATGATCAGGACGGGGGCCTCGGTGGCTCCGCTGTAGAAATCACCAATGACCTGGCCGAAGGCATACTCCGGGCCGAACCAGTCGGTGCTGCCACCCCGGAACGGAGGACCGAGAGGACCGAATCCTTCGGTGCCGTTCAGGTTGCCGGAGACACCCTGCTCCCACCAGACCACGACATCGTTGCGGTTCGCCCATGGGCTGTCGGTGTCAGCCGGGTTGGAAAGCAGTGAAGTGTAGTCGTATTCGGGATAAGTGCCGTTGTTCTTGGCCAGATAGCGCAGGCAGCCGGGGCCGCCCACCAGTTCCTTGGGCTCACCGTTTTCAGGCGTCCATGCCGGATTGCCTCCGACCTCGGTGTAGCCGTAGCCCACCATGTTGGACTGGCCGATGAGCATGAAGACCTTGATGCCTGCCGGGTCGTTGTCCCAGTTGACGAACTGGCCCGTGTTGCTGCCGCTCAGCGGAGCGCCGCCACTGCCGGTCAGGTTGCTCAGGGTCACGTCGTAGGTGCTGCCGATCGCCAGCGCCGAGTCAAGGGTCAGGGTGACGGTCCTGCCGTCCGGGCTGAGCGATGCGCCGGACACGGCGCCCCCTGTCACGGCATAGTTGGCCGGGTTGGTGGCCGAGCCTGTGTCCATCACTTCGGTGAAGTTCAGGGTGACCGATGTGCCGCTTCCCCACAGACTGGCCAGTCGGGGAGCAGGAGGCGGAAGAACCGTTTCCCCGCCGCTGAGTTGAATGAACAGCCGGGGCTGGGCAAGCAGCGAGTTGCTGACCTGGACGGGAACGATCTCGACGTCGCTCAGCTGCGGATGAGCGGTCGGCGTGCCCTGATTCGCTCCCGTGTCCTCAAACCACTGTTCGAGGTCGGTCGAATACCACACCTTGTAGTCCAGGCCGGTGAGCGACTGGGTGCGCCGGGTGTAGCTGAAGGCGCCGGTGGCGGGATTGAAGGGAACCGCATAGGCGTTCGCCGAGGCACCGCTTTGGGGATTCAATCCGAAAACGCGCTCCTGTTCATTGGACAGACCGTCGCCGTCGTCGTCATCGCCCGGCCCACCGAGTCCGGGATAGTCTCCGGCCCATGAGTCGAAATCGGTCACGCTCGGGCCCAGATCCCGGATCTGCCAACCGTTTGACCAGTGATCCGTCGTTTTGGCGGATGGTGTGCTGTTGAGGTTGTTGTACTGCTGCACATTGAAGGACTGCGTTGTCGCCACCGCCAAAAAGGTGCCGATTCCGTATTGTCCGGCCCCGTAGTCGGTGACTTCGAGCAACAGTTGGGTATCGGTGCCGAAGACCGGGGCGCCTCCCGAGCCATCTCCGAGAACCAGCGCGGTATTCTGTGCGATGCCGTCCGGGGACAGGCCGACATCCGAGGACCAGATCTGGATCTCATAGAGGTTGCCCACCGTGAGGCCGGTGAAGTTCACCGTGGCCCAGGGCTGGGTGGAAGCGATCCGGGGAGGTTCGTTCCAATCCGGTCTGCCGGACCTTTGCCCGAATCTCAAGAGCGTTTGGTAACTCAACTTCGTCACCAGCGAACCGTAGCCGCGATTGCTGATGGTATCGTTGGAAAAGAGGCTGTCGAAGAGGTTCCCACTGTTCGCCACCGATTCGAAGACCACACCGTTGACCAGCTGCGAAGCGGTGGCTCCGGCACGGGCATCGACCAGCGTTCCGTTGTTGGAAATATCAGTGACGCTGTTCGTGATGTCGTGGGCGGTCCATGAGATGGTCGCCGTCGGGTGGGTGGTGGCGGGCGCGGCAGGGGACGACGTGGTGGCATTCTGCAAGGGCCCCTTGTCGCGCGCCGTCACGGTGTAGCTGTAGCTCGTGTCGGGACTCAGGCCGGTGTCGGTGTAGGTCGGGCTGTCCTGCCAGCCGCTGTCCGTGCCGCCGGGGTTTCCGGAAGTTTCATCGAAGAAATACTCCACCCCGCTCGGGTCGCTCGCCGTGCTGGCCGTCATGGTGATGGCGTTGCTTGAGAGCGCTGTCGGGGGGACATCGAAAGTCATCGGATTGGGAGTCGGGGCGATGTTGTCGATGTCATCCGTGGTGGCGGAAGCGGGCGGGGAGGCGGCGGTTGCGTTCGGGGTCGTCGCCTTGTCACGGGCCGTGACGGTGTAGGTGTATTCGGTGTTCGGATCGAGCCCGGCGTCGCTGTAGGACGGGCTGTCCTGCCAGCCGCTGTCGGTGCCGCCCGGATTGCCGGATGT
>ERZ869936.407-NODE-407-length-41786-cov-7.510628_pt1 | contig 41786 bp, 62 predicted proteins | sample MGYA00520876_ERZ869936 | MGnify/ENA primary metagenome ERZ869936 (study PRJEB32218, sample SAMN09650985) | biofilter metagenome | isolation source: enrty point of leading RO module | place: Saudi Arabia: Thuwal, RO plant located on Red Sea | collected 2016-02-17 ... | reverse complement strand
AGCATGATGGAGCTAACCATCTCGCCATCGACGGTCCCGCCCGTGGTGCCGAACATCATCGCTGTGCGCTCGCGTGCCCCAGGGGTGATGACGGCCAAGTCCTGCTCCTCCCGAACAATCGAGAGCAAGTCTATGACCGCTTGGCGCCGCTGCTCGAACGGTACGCCCTCCACCGCCATGATTGCTTCTGGCGTAAGGAGCGTATGGTTCGCTCCCCAGCGATCAAGCCTGGCGGTCCGCCAGATGTCCCAGGTCTCTTGGGTGATGCCCTTGGACGCAAGGATGTTGCGATCCCCCTCGGCAAGCCTTGTCACGTCCGCATAGGCGGCTTGTCGCGTGAGGTGGCCTATGGCGTCCATCATCGTCATCGAGAAGCCGAGCCGACGCGCGTTGGTCACGAACTGCAGCCCCGAAATGCGGATTACCGCTGACGCCGTTCGCGCCGTCCAATCCCGGCTGGTCAGATACTCCCCGGAAAAGCGCTCCATGTCGGCCAAGAGCGTGTCGATCATCAGACCCATCCGGCGCGCGTAACGCCGCGACTTCGGGGCCCAAGCCAAGGACGAGTTCATCGCCACCTGGAACGGGTTCAGATTGTTGGCGAGCGCGGTCTGGTAAAGCGTGGCATAGTCTGAAATGGACGTGATGACAGCCGAGCCCAGCTTTGAGGCGACTTGCAGGTTGCGTAGGGAACCCATTGCGTCCGCCAGTCCGCGGCTCACGGGGGGCGGGTTATTGCCGGCCAAGTTGTCGTAAAGGTTTTCAAGAAACCGCGCCTTGCCGGAGAGCTTTTGCGCCAAGGTCGGGTCGATTTGCGCGGCCTCGCGCATGGCGTTCTCAAGCTGAAGCTTAAACTGATGATCGGCATTAGGGCCGTAGATTTCCACCAGCGCTACATCCCGGCTCATCCGGCGGAGATTGCCCACCATCGCCTCCAGAATGTTCTGCTCGGAATATTTCACGAGCATATGGTAGGCCGCCTCGGGCATTAGGTGGATGACCCGATGATGCGAGTGGCGATTGGCCTTGACCGATCCGCCCGGGAACTGCACCGGCGCCCCGGTGTCCTTGGTCATTCCATCCGAAACGATCGTGGCCCACGCCTCCCCGAAGAAGTCGCGGAGCTCAGTCTCGTTGTAATAGCGCCCGTCATCATGCACATAGCGCCGCCGGTCGGCGGCGGCCAGCATATCCTCGACAAAGGCTTCCTTGCCGAAGCGTTCGGCCCTTCGAGCGCTCCAATTATGCGGAGAGCCCCAATCCACGAGCTTGCCCACCACACCGCCGGCCGCGTTGAACTGCTCGCGTAAAGCGTTGGCGATTTCATGGTAGCGTTCAGCGGCGCGCACGATCTCATCTGGGATTCCGTCGCGCACGCCATGAAGCGCGTCCACAAAGGAACGCCGCAGGGGCTCAATAGAGATCATCCCGCTCTGTAGGCGCTGCCAAAGGCCGGGATTCACGGTCTCAAATACATCCGCGATCTGGCTCATTGCGTGGTCGAACGTGGCGTTGGCCCGGCTTTCGACGGACTGAAAGCCTCCGTTCTGTTCGTCGTATTTGTGTATCAGCGTCCGCTCGAGCGCAGCGACGCCGTGAGGGTCTGCCGCTGGGCGCCCAGGCTCCCCGGCGGTTTGCTGCGCGAGGTAGTTGGCGATGCGGTCATGCGCGACAATGGTCGCCGCCACGCGCTGCTCTTGCTTTTGCGCCTCCGCAACAATCTCTCTGGCTGCGCGACGACCGGCTTCGATCAGCCGCTCTTCCTCAGTCATCGCCCGCCAGCCGGCGGGGTTCTCCCGCGCGCCTTGAAGCATGGCCGCGCGAATCCGGTTCTCGATCCGTAATTCTTCGGCTCTAGTGAGAGAACGCCCCATGGCGTTCGACACAGCACGAATACAGGCTTCTCTCACTGATCCGGCTCCGGGTTAACCAGCTGATCAAACAATTGTATCAGATCGCGGGCGGGGTCTGGGTCGGTTTCAACAGCGTCTTGGAGTTTAAGATCGCGCGCGCTCGGCGGGCTAAAGCCAAGCCGCCCCTCAAACGCCTCAGGAGGCGCGTGGAAGTCGGTCATCAGGTTGCGTGAAGGATTTTCCACTGAGAGCGGCGGCGCCACCGGCGGGCCATCCAGGGCCGTTCCTGATGGGGCAGCCACGTCCTTAAGCGAGACGCCCTCGCCTGCAACCCGGTCGGGGTCATGGGAAGGATCATCGAGCCCCGCCTCAAGGCCGGCGCGGCGGCCTGCCATGATGCCTTGCCCGATGGGGTCGGCGTCCCAGCGCGCGCGGTTGGCCAGTATGGGGGCGGCGGCGATGCCAGCCGGAACGGAAGCAGCCAAACCCAGCCCGCGCCCCAGCGCTGAATAGGCGGTCGATTGCAGCGTCACCGGAGCTGCAGCCGTGGCCCAGGAGACGCCATGGCGGGCCGCGCACTTGGCCGCGGCTTGGGCTCCGAGCGCCACGCGACGGGCGGTTTCCTGTTCGCGGCGCGCGTTCTCCATGGCCTCGCGCGCGTACATTCTGCGCCGGGCCGGCCCCATCGAGAACATCATTTCGGGATCGTCCCTCAAGGCTTGCTCAGCCGGGGGGAGCGCATCGTATTCGGCCTGGCGGCGCTTGGCTTCGTCAAAGCGGGCCTGCCGGTCGCGCAGAGTTTCGCCGTCAATTCTGTAATCGCCATGCGGGAGCGGAGCGCCCTCCAAAGGCTCAGCGATCGGATCGCGGAGCGAAACCCTGTAAACGGGGCGGCCGTCCACGCTGATGAGCGCGCCATCGTCGGGGTCGCGCATGGTGTCGGCTACGCGCTCAACCTTGTAGCCGCGCTTTTCCAGGGCCGCGTAGATGCGCTGGGCCTCGCGCGAAACCGAAAGGCTGTCCGAATAGACAGGGAGCCTCTGCCGGTCGGCCCATTCGATGATTTGGCGATAGAACCAAACCCCGACGCCCTGCCCCTTGGCCCCGTCATTGACGCGGGTGAAGGCCAGATGCACACCAGGCAAACGGGTTTCCTTCGGGTTGGATCCGTCGATCAGATCGAAATCCATGCGGGTGGGCCCGCCATCGGCGCCGGTCCCTGCCTGCAGGATGGCGTCAGCCTCGCTTGCGACCGGGGTGTCTATCTCCGCGCGATAGCGGCCGAAATCGGATTGCGTCTGCTTGGTGCTGAGCTTGATGGCCGAAACCGAGATAATCTCTCTTACGGCTCGGGCTGGCCCTTGGCCGCTTCCCGCATCGCCTCCAGAGGATCGACCCGCTCCATCGTTTCGAGCCAGGCCGCGAACGCCTCCGGCCGCTCCGCCCTCAGCTTCGCCAGCGCTACCTTGTCGTTGGCCTTCAAGGCCGTCTTGAACGGCGCGAAGTCTGTCTTGGTATTCGGGGCTTTCGATTGGGTCACGCTTGCCTCTTACCACATTTGGGGGATTTTGTCCACGCGGCGGCTCACTTGCGGCGCCGCGGAAAACTTCCCAATTGCGGCGGCGCGGGTTCCAGAGCATCGCTGGATTTATGACAGCCTCGCGCGCCGCCTCGGCCGGGGGCATCGCTTTCAGGTCGCCAAAGTGGGCGCGCGTCTCCACAGCGCGCGCCTCAGCTTCGCCGGAGGCGTGACGGTAGGCTTCGCGGCGAGCATCCAAGGCGGCGATCAGTTCCGTCCGCGTTTTCTCGCTCAACCATTTGTAACCCTGGATACGGCGCACGGCATCTTCGCGCGCGGCCTTCGCGCGTTGCGGCGAAACCTCATCCCAGTGCGTACCGGGCGCGAAGCCCTCGATGTCTTGGATCGCGTGCTGGATTTCGTGCAGCATCGTGCGGCGCGCTGTATCGGCGCCGCCGTGCGGGCTAAGCTCAATGACGCCCTCCTCGGGGCTCCACGTTCCGCCGACGCCTTCCTCGGAAACGATCTTCACCTTGACCGAGAGCAGTTGCGGGTAGGCTTCAAAGAGAGCGGGATGGTCAAACGCTTCGGGTAGAGGGGTCGCGCCCTTGCGGCGGCGCAGCGTGTTCCAGGGAACGGCAAAGGCCGCGCCCTCATCGGGGATCTCAAAGCGCCATTGCTTGTCCACCCCGCGCGCCCAGCCGGTGTTGTGCCAGATGAACCACTCGTCCTTGCCCTCGCGCTCGAGCAAGCGCGCCAGGCGCAGGGTGTCATCGTTGGCCGTGCGCGCCAAGCGTCCACCGAACGAGAACAGCGGGCCCTCTCCACCGCTGCCGTCATTAGGCCCACGAGCCGGGGTGACGTTGCGCATCGTGCCGGGCTGAGCGCGTTGAGCGCGCGCCCATTCCTCCATAGAAGCAACGGCGGCTTGCTGCTCGGCGGTCTCCCCGCGCGCCAGCATGATCTCCGCCAGTTCCATCATGCCGTCGCCGGATTCATCCTCCAGCGCGCGCGCCGACGCGCCCTCCCCGAAGAAGTCGTCAATGACCGTGCGGATCGAGGGGCTGAGCTCGGCGCCGGTGATTGAGGTCGGTTCGATCACCCCGCCTACGCTGCCTCCGTCAGGACCAACGACTGAGAGGCTTGCGCGCCGCTGTTGGGCCACGAAATCACGGTGTGCAGCGTGGATGTCGCGGCGCGCCGCTTCCCACGCCCCGAAGTCGCCTGCCCGCTCCCGCAGCCGCTGAAAATTGGGCTGCGCGAAAATGCTCTCCACCTCGCGCAGCGCGCCCTCTGGGCCAAGCGTCCGCAGCATGTGCTTGGACATCAGGTTGCCGCCGTAGCTGTCCCAGCCGCCCGGCGGCGTGATCTCCTGCCCGACTTCATTGGATGGGATCGGCGTATCTGTGGTGCGATACGCACTCGTCGCGTCGCGCAACGGCCGCACATCTGATGGTCCCGCGTCGGGACCATCCCCTTGAGAGAACAGCAGGGAATCTATCGGGGTAATGTCCGCGCTCTGGCGGCGGGCTTGCTCGGCCACACGGCGCAAGGAAGTGACCGCAAGCGCGCGAATGTCATCCACAGTCAGGCGCATCCCAAAGGAGGAGCCAAAGGTCTTGATGAGCCACTGGCGGATGCGGGAGAGGATGCGGGTGACGAGGGGAAGGTCTGCGTGGTTCTCGATCAGATACGCGACCGTTTCCTCTGGCACCTGGCCATCGTGAGCACTGTAGCGCTCGGCCCAGTAGCGGGCTTCCTCGACGGCCGGATGACCTTCATCCGCCATGCGCGCGACCTGGCGCTGCACCTCGGCAAACCCGCGCTTACCAAGCATCTTGGGCATGCCGTGGTGGACGCCGATCTCATGCAGGATGAGGCCGCGCATTTCCCCCGGGCGGATATTTCCCGCCACGAAATAGGTCTGCCCGGTGCTGCGGAAATGAACCGCCTTCACGTTGCGCGGGATGTCTGCGAAGCCATCGCGCGGAATGTCCGATACGTTTTCGACCAGCACCGCGTTGCTCGCGCGCTCGAGCGCGGACCAATCCGCGCCGAGATCGGCAACGGCCTCCGCGCGCACAGCCTCGACAGAGGACCGCCCCCTCCCATCCCCCAGCGCAAAAAGCGCCTGCCCCTCCATAGCGGCTTCCCGCATTTCGGGGGTGATGGGGAGGGAGTGGACGGTTTCTGGAATCGGATTGAATTGCGCGCGGTATTTGTCACGCAACGCTTCCGCTTCAGCTTTTGTTGCGAAAACGGGGGTGTGAGGCGCGCGCGAACGGTCCTGCGTAACGATCCAGCCACCATCGCGCTCTTCGACGCGATAGTCGCTCGGCTTGTAGGCCGACGTTTCGGCGGCGTTGGACGGAAGAGGAATTTGCGCTTCACCCACCCTCGCCCCGTACTTCTTCCCAAGGTCATTGGCTATATTTGGGAGGATGCGGTCGTAGAAGGCGCGCATGCCTTCGCCGCCGACGCGGAGGTCGTCGCCCTTTAGCCGGATACGCTTGCCGTCTTCGGTGTCGTCAATGATCCGCTTGGAGATTTCTGGGCCAAACGCCTCGCGCATTTGCTGGCGCGACATGAAGATGATCTCTTGGTCGGCGTTGTGGGCTTCGCCCAGCCCATTGCGGGCCAGCATATCCCGCGCGCGAACATTGCGCATCTGCACCAGATAGCGATCGTCGCTGATCTTTTTGGCGTCCATCTTTTCGCCAACCGCTTCACTTAGATTGAAGCGGCTGATCTGATGTTCCCCCCGCGTCCAAGCGATCTGATCGAACCCGTTCTCACTAGCCCAACGGATCATCCGTTTCATGGCGAGCGAGGCCCAGGCGTTGTTCTTGAAGGGGGCGTTGGGGGCCAATTGCGTGCCCGTTTCGGCGCGCAGCCGCGTAAGTTCTTGGTGCGTCAGCGTGTCCAGGATTTTCACATAGGCATCGGGCGGAACGCCGTTGTCCTGCCGCTTAAGCAGGTCAATGACCGATTGCGCAATGCCCGCGTCGCGCAACTTAGCCTCGATGGCCTGAATGTCGGCGCCGCCCTTGTAGCCGTGCTCCCGCCCCCGTTGGTGCCAATCGCTTTGCACTTCCTCAATGAACAGCGTGCGCCTTCCTTGCGCATCCGTGCGCTCGTTAAACCGGACGTGGGCGAGGATGTTGGGTTGGTCGAAGTGGGAGGAGCGGAAGTCGTTCGGATTGTTCGTGGTCTTAACATTGGATGCATTTCGCTTGGCAGCCGCCGCCTGCGCCTCCTCCAGCGAGCGATAGCCGCCGATCGTTTCCCCGGTTGCGGCAGAGCCTTCCGTGGCTCTGCGTTCAATCTCGAAGTCTCCCGGGAAACGCGGGTTCTCTTGAGCCACCCACGGCGCTACGGGGCGCTCGCTTTCCGGCAGCCTAAGCAGCACCTCCCTATAGTTCTCCCCTCCGGGGAGGGTGTATTGGGACCATTTGGGTTGGTTCGCGCGTGATTGCTCCGAGATCTGTTGCTGTAGCGGGAGGATTTCGTCGCTGAGCGCAAGGATGCGCGCCCGGGTTTGGTCCCATTCCGGGCCGGCGCTCATGTTGTCGCGTGACCGTTCCAGCCGCTCGCGCTCCTCAATCAAAGGCAAGAGCCGCTGTTGCAGGGCCGGATCAACCGCATCACCCCCCAGCACAGTCTCTTCCACCCTCACCCCGTTCTGTTGAACGAAGGCAAGGACATCCTCTCTGGAGATGGAGCCCTCTTGAGCCTTAAGCCAATCCGCCAGCCCGATCCATTCAAGCTCCTCGCGCTTGACCCCTTGGGCTTTGGAGATGGTAGCCCACCATTGAGCGCCGGGCGCGCGCGCGGTTTTCGAGCTGGCGACAACGCGCTCAACCGCGGAGTAGAACGGGTTGCGTAGGGAGAACAGCGCATCGCTCATCTCAGCCAGCGCTTGCTCCCGGCTGACAAACTTTCCGTTGGAAAGGAAGCCGGAGTTCTCTTCGGCCGCCAGCAATGCGTCATGGCGGGCCTCAGGGGCGGCGTTGAGCGCTTCGCCATGGTTGGCCCCGGTGTAGATTTCCCCGGTCTCAGGATCGCGCAGGGCCGCTTGCCAGCGGCGCGGCCCCAGCGAGAACAGCATATCCCCGATGGGCGCGCGCAGCCCCTTGCGCACCTGGTCATTCAAACGGTCATCATAGAACCGTTCATTCCCTCTCCAAGAATCCATCCCCCGCCGCCGGCTCGGGCCCATGGAGAACAAGGTTTCGTCGGGGCCCGATGCATCACCACGGGCCTGGCGCATCTCGCGGATACGCTGCGCCACATCACCGAAGCCTTGAGCGGCGAGCTCATCCGCAAAAGAGAGAACCGCGGCATCCCATTGCCCGTCAAACGTACTCAGGCGCACCGCCTCTCTGAGGGCTTGCCCCCTGAGGCTGGTGTCTATCCCGCGCTCCCGGTAAGAGCGAAGGATTGAGCGCGCGTCGGCCACATCCAGCGCCCCTCCCACGTCCGCGGTGATGGAGCCCGGCTCACGCGCATCCAGATCAACAGCCTGGATGAAGTCATTGGCTGTGATCGTTTCCGGTGAGGCATGATCTGGGAAAAAGCCATCCTCCCAGGCCTTGACCACGAGATCATCAATGGTGCGCCCGGTCGGGCTGATGAGGCTGGCGAAGCCTTGGCGTCCGTCGCTGGCCCCGCCGGCAATATCGCCGCGATCGTCGCGGATGCCGCCGCGCTGGATCACCCGCCCGCGCGCGTCGCGCACCTCCCCTTGCCGGCGAACCCAATCGACTAGGGAAACACGGTCAGCGCCGTCGAGCGTTGCGCTGGCGGCTTCAATCTCAGCGGCGATATTCTCGACACCAACGGCGTCGTATTCATCCGGCCGAAGCGGAACGAACCCAATCCCCTCCGGCACAGGGCCAAGATCGACCGGCTCATCGCGCGCGATCTGCTCTTCCATGCGCTCGATAGACCGACGCTGCCATTGCGCGCTTTCCGGGTTTTCAGGAATCCCGAAAGCTGTTTCCCGTGCAATGTTATCCGCCTCGATAAGAGCTGCAGCGCCCAGGTCGGTAAGCGCGACATGCTCTTCTGGCGTGAGCGGATCCCGCTCCATGGGGGATTCTTTGGCTTCAGCTACAGGCGCAGCGCTGGGCGCGCGCTCTACCGGCGTGCCGTCTGGCGCAAACTCAGGAACAGCGGCAGCGCCCCCGCGCCGCCCGAACATGCCTCCAAACACCGCGCCGAATAGGACATCAACTGTCGTCGCCTGCGGATCAAGCCAGCGGTATTGCTCGGCCAGGTCGGGCCGATCGATGCTGTTGAGGTAATCCTCCATCGACCGGCGCATGCCCATGCCGAGGCCTGCATTGATCGTCGCGCCAGAGGCGACCCGCTGCCAGAGCCGGCCAGGAATCGAAACCGGCAGCGTGCCCATCAGGGTCATCCAACCGCCTTCAATAACCCCGCCCTGAAGGGCCTGGTCGGCAGGAACGCCCTCGCTTTCGAGCCTGGTTTGGGTCTCGCGTCCGAAGCCCGTGCCCGCCGCTCCGGCGCCGGCTACATTAGACAGCCGCCCCAGCGGCCCAGCCGTCAGCGTGGTCGCCGTAAAGGTGGTCAGCACATTGGCAAGCCCACCTACCAGATTGGCGGCCTGCGAGCGTGTGGCGGGATCCACCGCGTTACGCCGCATTTCCTCAGCCCAATATTCCTCATTGGACCGGAAAAAGTTCTCCCACCAATTATCGCGGGGGCGCTGCTGGCCTTCGATGAACGGGGTGTCGTCAAGTTCGGTGACGCCGCGCGCGAAATCCTCGGCAAAGCGACCAGCTTGGATTGCAAGGCGGTTTAGACCAACACCCCCACGGGCAAAGCCCGCCTCGATGTCGTCTCCTACCCCCTTAAACGGGTTGCCCCAAAACCCCGGCTGGCTCGCTTCGCGCGCCTCCGCATCCCGAAGCGCCTGGTTTGTGTCCAGCCCTGTCGCAAAGAAATCGCTCATCAGTTCCCCCGCGGCGGGGCGACTGTGGAATTGGGCGAGGTTTTCCGGTTATTGGGCCTGATGAATATCTGCACCGGGCTTCCGTTTGGGTGGCGCATCCCCTCCACAGCGTAAGCCCCATTGCCAACGGCGGTGAGGTCAAAGGAGCGCGGGTTGCGTCCGCGCAGCGCGGGGGTTTGGTCAAAGGCAGCGCGAACGCCAGCTTCAAACTCTCTCTCCTGCATCCCCCACGGCAGCAGCGTTTCGCGCCCACTCCAATTGGTGGTGCCCCCGCTGGCAACGGCTGCAGCCTCACGCACAAGCGCGATGGAAACAGTCGTGTTGGTCAAGCCGCGTTCCCTCGCAAGCGAAGCGTAGTAGGCCCTGAACGCGCCAAAGGCCCGCTCTTCCACGTCCGCCGGCATCCCGGCATAGGCGTGCCTTCCAACCTGGCGGCGCCATTCCTGGCGCATATCCTCGACGCTCGGTAGCGTGACAGACCCGCGACGCTGGCGATCTTCGCCGCTTGCGCTGTCCCGCCCCTGCAATAGTTCGGCCCCCTCCAGCAAGCGGCGGGCAACTGTGGGCCCATCAAAGCGCCCGCCAATCGGAGCGCCATAGGCGAAGCCGGCAAAGGCCAGCACCTCTCCGCCATCGGGCGCTATCTGTGTCATCATGGCCGTGTAGGCTTCGCGGTTCATCGCCGCTGAGGCCTGCGAAAAGAACGCCAACCGTTCTTGCGCCGTGCGACCATCAAGCCACGAGCGCAGCGCTCGGGCCTCAGGCTGAGACAGCGGGGCGGCGCGCTCGACCGCGCCGGATGCGCGCGCCTCCACCGCATCAGCCCCGCGATCACGGAACACCCCCTGCATGGCTGTCCAATCGCCGCTGCGCACCGCTTCACCAAGGTTTCCCATGAAATCGGGGTGGCGCATGCGTCGATTGTTCAGCAGGAAGCCGCCTGGATCCTCACGGCGGGACTGAAGATTGCGTTCCGCTGCCTCCCGGTATTCATGGGTGAGAAGGTTGTCGGTGTCGCTTCGGTCTGGAGAAACGGCGCTCGCCGCCACCTGCGCGACATCCGCCATGCTCAGATTGCTCAACTGATTGCTGGCCGTTGCGCTGGCGAGATTGGCCAGGTAGGCCTGGGCCACGTCCACGCCGAACAGCGACTGCACAAGCGCAGGGTCAAGCGGTTCGCTTGGGATTATGTCGCGTTGCAGCAATTGGGTTTGCGCATTGAGAATATCGCGCGCCGTGGCCCTTTGTTCGCTGTCCCTGCGGTTCACCTCAGCCTGCGCCGCATTGATGAGGCGCAAATGATCCTCAGCCGTGAGGTGCGCCACCGGGCCTTCCTGCCGTTGCGCCTCCCCGCCCCCTTCCCAGCCGACATGGAGATGGTCGCCCTCGAAGATGACTTCGGTAAAGCGCATGCCTGGGAATTGCGCCTCGAGCCGCTGGCGCGCGTCCGCTTCGATCGCCGCGCTCTCCATGCCCTGATATTGCGGCGGGACTGAAATATCGGCCGCCCGGCCGGAGAGGTGGAGCGAATTGGCCGCGCCCCCAACCTCAGCATTGCGCTCGGCGGTGCGCCGGCCAGAGGTCATGGTCGCGTTGAACATGGAGGCGATCTGCGGGCCGATGGTCGCCGCATCGCCATCCACAACGCCCCCGCGCAGCATGCGCAACGCCGCTTGCGGGTCGGCCTCGACCATGCCGGCGACGGCAAAGTAGGCCATGCGGCCCGCCGCACGCGCGGTCATATCGCGCCGATCATCGGCGGTGATGTCTGTCATAGACCCAATGGTCTGCGTCAATGTCGCGTGCGCGCGCGCCCATTGGCTGGGGTCGGTGACAAGGATGCGCTCCCACTCGGTTGCGCTGGCTTCGATGGTGTCCCGGCGCCAGCTCCGGCGAAGATCGTTTTCCCGCTCAGCCTGGCGGGCGATGCTTTGCGCGCGCAGGATGCCTAGGTGCTGGCTGACGAAGTTTCTGGAAACCTCGGTCGGCGCGGCGCCGATGATCTCCGCATTGATCTCGTTGAACGCCGCATCCGAATTGGCCGTGAGCCCGCGCCAACCGTCCTGGGACTCGGCCTCTATCTCGCGCGCGCGCTGGGCATAGCGCGCCGTGGCGTCGGCAAGAGCCGCGGCTGAATAAGCCCGCGCATCGTCCTCATCCCGAGCGTGACGGATACGCTCCACCGCCAGATCGACGTTTTCCTTGTGCTCGTAATAATCCCCGACCGCCTGCAGCCCTTGGCCCAGATCGCCCATGAGGTTGTGGGCCTCGCCCAAGGGCTGTTCGACCAATGGGGCCTTGGGGCGCGCGCGCCCTTGAGGACGGCTCTGCTGGTTGTATTGGCGGATTGAGACTATGCCGGGTGCGCGGGCCATCTATTTGCGCCCTTTCCCGGCGCTCACGCCGACTGGATCGCCAATCTCAATGACAGGGGTGCGCCCGCGGGGTTTTGGTTTGGACACGTTGTAGCCAATACCCTGATACGTGTAGCCCGGCTTGCGCGCGTCGCGCTCCGCCTCGCGCGCGCGCCGGTTCTGCACCGTGGTCCCGTAGGAGGCGGCCCCGGCAAGGATGGTGCCGACCGATCCGAACGTCACCCGCTGCTTGGCGTACTTGGCCCGCTCCCAAGCGGCCTCGGCCTCATAGTCGAAATTGCGCGCGTCGGTTTCGTGGGCCTGCGCATCAAGCTCCCCGCCATAGCGGATATTGAGCGCGTCGAGCTCGGCAAGCGTCGCCGATTGCTTAAGCTGGGCGTCTATGGTGGTCCCGCCTCCGCCGCGCGTACCGGATTGCGCCGCCGCGGCGAACGCCGCGCCGAGATCCTGCCTGATCTGGCGTCGCGTTGCCTCTTCCGCCAGATTGGTTTCCTGGCGAACCCGCTTCGCTTCCTGGCGCGAGGTCTGGGCGTTCTGCTTGTAGATGAGCGCGTTGCCGCGCTCTTGCCCGTACTCTCCAATCGCCTGTTGCCGATTGGAGATGCCCTGGCCGATGATATTGCCCCAGCCCATCAGCTAACCCATTCGTAAACGTCGAACACCCCGAGCGGGGCTTCGATCGTCTCGCCCGTGCGCGAGAAGCCCAAGAGTAACACCCACTTGACCGCTTGCGGGAAAGCGGGCTCGACATAGGCGCGGATATGCTCGAGCTTGCCCTTGGCCGCTTCCATCGCGGCCAAGGTTCTGCGGGTGACGCCAGGCATCACCCCGCGCGCATCGGCGGAGAACACCGCCCACATTTCCGCCTTGCGGGGATTGAGTTCGTCGTAGAGCCAGAACCCGCACGCCCCGACCGGGCGGTCGCTGGAATCAAGGATGGCGTAGGCAAAGCCTTCGCTGGTCATCTTCTCCCAGTAGAAATCCAACCCCTCATCAGGGGTGAACTTCATGCGCGGATCGGGCTGAAAGCCGGCCATGATTTCGGGGGTGAGGCGGACCACGTTCAATTTTCCACCCGCTCTTCTGGGGTGCGGCGCACGCCGCCAGCATCGTCAGACCCGCCGGTGACAGAGCCGGTTGTGATGATGTTCTTGGCCACCTTGGCCAGTTTCTCCACGGCAAGCGCCGTCACCCCGAACGCCCCGCCCCCGCCGCTGCGCCCTCCGCCATCGTCATTGCCGGCAAAGCCAGCCAGCAATTGCATGCCCTCTTCCGTGCCAGATCCGAGCTTTCGCAGCGCCATCCTCAAGCGTCCTTGGTTTCGATTTGCTCGAGCGTCACCCCGGAGATGATGCAGGCGGTGGGCTCGCTGTGTTCGATGATCCAGCGCAGGTCGCGCGCGTGACCGGCCCCGCCGCCCTTCACCAGCCGGGTTACGGGCTGGGACACCCCGCTCAGCACCACGTTGCCGAACTCAATCGGGGCGGCCGTGGTGGTCTCGGTGCTGCGCTCTTTCTGCATGGCCATCGACCAGAGCGCCGACACCGTGGACTTAAAGCGAATCCAGAAATGCACCGTGCGCGCGATCACGCCCGGGCGCATGACGTTCATGGACTCGATTGTAGCTGTGTAGCCAAGCCCGGCCTGCACCACGGAGGCGGCTTGATCCAAGGTGATCCCGCCCCCGGAGACGGTCTTGGTCCCGATGTAATGGCCGTCAGCGAGCACCTGAACGGTCGCGCCCTCCAGGTGGTGCAGCCCTGTGATGCTGGTTGTGGACGACCCGTCATAGGTCAAGCCGAAATCGACGTAGAAGCTGTCCTCGAGCGCATCCACATCCTCATCCCATGGCGCGGTGAAATACCCGATATAACGCTTGGTCTGGGCGTTCACCGTGAGGCTGGCGATGACATAAACCTCATCCCTATCCCCGGCCGGAGAAGGAATGACGGCCACGCTTTCTACGAGGGCAGAACCCCCAAGGATGGTGCGCGCCCAGGCCAGAAGATCATGCTCGGGCTGGATCGACATATGCGGGAACGTGCCGTCCTTGCAGAAGGCGTAAACGATCGAATCCGGCTCGCGCGCATAGGCAAGCTGGTTGATCTGGCCTTTGCAGATGTGCTCGGCAAAGGCGGTGCGGTCGAGAGATGAGTAGCCGTCCACCTCGAACGAGAAGCGCAGCTCGCGCAGGATGCGCCCCGCGTTCATCGGATAGACAACGCTGTCATTGACCTTGACCGGCGCCACCCGGCGCGAACCGTAGCCGGGACCGGCGAGGCTCGCCGCATTGCCAGGTCCGAACGGCTCCGATGAGGTGATCTCAGACACCGAATGTTCCGAGCCCTCGGTCCCGATCAGCAGATCGGCCGAGGCCATCGTCCACATGATGTTGTCATTCCGGCCCGAGCGAATGTCGATGACGAACGAGGAATCGGCCGCGATGATGCCAGCATCGCGCTCGGTGAAGTTCTCGAAGTCATCCGGTACAGAGAACCAGATGCGGGTGCCGCGGACGAAATAGAGCCGGGAGCGGAAGAACCCGCAATGGGTGGGAAACCCGTTCGCGGTTGACCACGAGCCAAAGGCCCATTTGGTGGAGGCGTTGCCAGAGCCTACGGCCTGGTCTGGAATGGTGGAGATCACATCCACCGTGGCGGTTGTGCCCCCGCCCCCAATGGCGGTGATCTTGCACCAGCCGTAACCTGAGTGCTGATACTGCCACTGACAGACCGCGCTTGTATCGGCCCCGTCATAGCGCGCGCCCTCGGTATGGCTGGGAACGATCGAGCCGGAGGTGCCCGCATCGGTGCATTTGTAATAATGGCCCTGGCTGCGCACGATCGTATTCAAGGAAAACGCTGTTGCGGTTTCCCACGCCCCGTTCCCATCCGTGGATTTCATCTCCAGCAGGAACAGCGAACCCACATGGTCGGAGGTGAAGATCGCGGTGGATGCGGTCAGCGTGCGGCCCGTGCCGATGGCGCCGTTGTCGATATAGACCGTAGTGGTCTGGTCAGGATCGACGGTCTCGAACGGGCCCCCGGTCTGATCCAGGGTGGAGATGGCCCAGGAGGTGGCGGCAGAGCGGGTTAGCTTGCGCGGGGCAAAACCGGGAACGCAGATATAGAGCACGTCCGCCGATTGGGTGACGCTCATCAGGCAGCAGCCGGTGGCGGAATCGGTCAGGTTGGCGATCGTCCAGGGCGTGGCGATCTGATAGACGCGCGCGACCGTGCCCGAGCCGGTGTAGGTTCCGCTCGAGGTGGTGTCGAGCACGGTCCCGTACATATCCTTGAGCGTGAAGGTGTCCGCGGTCGGGACCGTGTTCACCTTGAAGTTTCGCCCAGCTATGCCGGTCGTTCCCGGCATGGTTGCGACATAGACTTCCTGGCCCGCGCTCAGCCCGTGCGAGGTCTTGGTGAACACCCCCGGGTTGGCGTTGGTGAGCCCGGTGATGGTGATGGCGCTTTCGAGCACCTGTCCGCGGTCGGTGTAAAAGCGCAGCGTTTGGTTGCCGAACTCCAATACCCAAGCGTCGGTCTGCGAATAGATGAACGGGATCGCCCAGGCCTTTTGCGAGCTGTCAGCGATCTCGCCAATGAACTTCAGCCCTCCCCTCTTGCGGGCCGGGCCCTGCAAGGTGGGGATGAAATTGCGCATCCGCTTGACCCCGTAGGGGTAGCGGGCCTGGTCGGTGCGCGCGTCCAGCAGCGGGGAAAGCTCCCCGGAGTTGAAGGCGTATTGGTTGGGGAGGCTCTTGCCGCGCATGGCCCCTCACACAGAGAAGCGGCTGGCCATCCAGCGGCCGTCGTTGGCGAGCGTGGGCGGGTTCTCGATGGCGTTGGCGCGGCGGGCCTCGCGCAGCGCGTCGCGCTTCTCGGCCTTGATGCGCGCCTTGATGGCCTCCGATCCCGTCAGTTTGGTGGAGAGCCTGTCCGCCAGATTGCAGGCCATCACCTTAGCGAAGCACGCATCCCAATCGCCTATGTCGATCGAGTTGACGATCCAGCGCACCTTGAGCGGGGCTGTGAGATTGGTGAGGATCTTGCGCCCCTCGATGCGATAGAGCGAGGTGTCGGCGTTGATGAGGTCCGAGAGCACCGCCGGGGGGTAATATTGATCCACCTGGATCACCCGCACGACATCGGCGTCCAGCGAGTATTGTTTGTCGAAGCCCCAGTTAGGGGCAGCGGAATCAGCCGCCAGGCTCACCCGCTCGATGGAGAAGTTCCACCAATGGGCGCGCAGCGCGCTATCGCGCTCGCCGTCCCAGGCGTTCCTGATCTTCTCGGCCCGATCAACGCTGTCGTTGATGTCGGAAATCGAGTCCTCGCCTATGAGGTCAAGGCAGTGGTTCGCAATCGAGGTCTGGGAGGCCATGGCCTTGAATTATGAGGCCGCGCAACCCTCAGGCGGGGTTCAGGTAAACTGCCCGCAGGCGATCACGGAGACGTTGGCGCCTGTGGTGATTTTCCACGCCCCGTTCTTGCTGGTGAGGCCAAGCGTGACCACGATCGGCTTGAGCTCGGTGACGCTGGACGCGCCGCCGGCGAACACCGAAATCGAGGTGGCGTCGTCAAGGATCGACACCGCGCCAGGGGAAGTCGTCGCCGGGATGATGACGATCTGGGCGAGGTAGTCGCCCTTGGCCCCGGCCGCCCCCAGCGCTTGCGCGGTCTGGGAAGCGGCGACGGTCTCGTAATAGACGTGGCTGTATTGGCTACGCATCAGGCGCCCCACAGAGCGGCGGACGCCGCCGACACGCTCAACTGCCATTGCGGATCGACCGCCACCGCATATTGATCGGCGGGCTTGGCCGAATCGGTGATGGAGATGGCGAACGTCCCATCGGTGTGGGTGTTGATGAGCCAGGCCTTGTTCGCGGTCAGCGTGACAAGCGCCGTCCCCGTGGTGATCGAGGCCCCGGTCGAATAGGTGTCGGCGGTGATGCCGATCCCGGTCGCGGCTTCCGAGATATAAACCAGCAGCGGACGCGACGCGGCTATGGTTGATCCCGCCGCATCCTTGAGCGTGCCGGTCAGCACGCACACATTGGAAGCGCCGGCCGCGACAGACCAGGAAACCGAAGCAACCAGGTTGTCGTTGAGATTGAGCTCGTCCGCAGTGGCGGTGACGTTGAGGTCAGCCAGGGACAAGCCGGGAAAGGAACGCGGCTCCATATCAGGCCTCCCCTGCCGTGAACTTCGCGCCGGTGTCGGCGTGAATAATGGAAATGGCGTTGCGGGCGCGGGTCTTGACCACATCCCCGGGCGGGATTTCGGTCGAGCCGGCCCCGTTCGCCGCGGCGGTTCCGCCAAGGTCATTCACCCAAAGCGAGCCCGAGCTGTTCGGGTTGCCGATGAAAACGTGATCGCGCCCTGCATTGGCCGCAACCAAGGTCTGCGCCGTCCCGCCGGTGGCGATCGACCCAGACAGATCGACGTAATTGCACCCGCCCTGGTCGCGGTAAACTCGTTCGAGCGTGCTCATTGCCTTTAAGCCCCTTAAGTGTTCGGCGGCCAGGCGTCGCGCAGGATGTAGGCTTTGATCGCCTCCAGCCCGAGCACCACCGCTGCTTTGTTCATGCCGCTGGCGTCGAACTCAACGCGCAGCTCGATCGCCTCGCTCGAGGTGGAACTGCCTTCCGTCACCTCTTGCGGGGCGCTCTCGCCCAGCACGACGCTGTAAAAACGATCCGTCATTGCACACTTCTCCAAGCGGTTGGGGCGGAGCTTTAGGCCCCGCCCCTCCCTGCATTACGCGCCGGGCAGATACATCTCGATCTTGGTCGTGATGTCGCCGGCCGCCGAGCCCACCGTGTTGGCGGTCCAGCAGAGGTCGTAATCACGCTTGGGATCGGCGGAGAGCCCCAGAAGCTGCCAGAGCGGCTTGGTGAACTCTTCGATCTTGGCCGTGGCGGTGTCGTTGAAACGCACCTGCAAGGGCGTGACGCGCGCGGACGACATATCCACCCCATCAGCGAAGAGATCGGCGTCCACGACCGCGCCGCCATTGCCGGCCGTCTGATAGACCCCGAAATCGTAATCGGTGCCGGAGGTGATGGCGTCGTTATACACCTCGATTGAGGTGATGATCGCGTCCGAGCGAACCCGGAAGAAGCGATAGACGCTGGTGTCGTCGTCAGCCGCAAGCACCGCCGCCGTTTCCATGGCGGTGCGAGGCTCGTACCCGGTGCGAAGCGCGGCCGAGAAGGCGTGAGACGCCGTGCCGGTGTTGTCCGCGTTCGTGACCGAGGTGGATTTGGTGTTGGCTACAGCCATAGTCTTATCTCCTCAAATCTCTGTCGATCACTCAGCGCACTTGATCTCAACGACCTTGCCCTCTTCGAGCCGGGTCGCGCCGATCATCATGTCGTGATAGACCTGCCAGGGGTGGCCGACCTTATCGCGGCGCTGACTGATGTCGGTGGAGACGTCCTGCCACACGCCGAAGTGCATGCCGGACTTCACCCACATCGGCAGACGCCGGCGGCTGGAGCCGTCCACGTCGAGGCGCTGGGTGGGAATGAAGGTGATGCCCAGGAACGACACGATCTTGCCTTCAGCCAACGGCTTGACGTTGTTGAAGTCAGACGATGTGACCTGGACTTCCTTCATCAGATCGCGGATCTGCTTGGCCGCCAGGGCGCAGAACACCGGCTCATCGGGATCAACATGGCCGGCGCGCAGGATTTCCTGGCCCGCCAGCAGCTTTTCCACGTTGAGGCCAGAGGCCGTGCCGCCCACGTCCACACCGACCTGCTGGGCCGAAGGGAACGAGGTGGAGGTGCCCCCGCGCGTGCCGGTCGCGGCCGCGGCGAAGAAGGCGTCGATGATGACGTCATCTTTCTTGCGGCGCATGGCGTTGGCGGCGGTCTCGGTGTAGCTCGCCTTGGGGTCGATGAGGGTTTGCAGTTCCTCGAACTTGTCGATCAGGAACGAGGTGTACTTGGCTTGCGGATAGACCCAGCGGCGATCAACCGGCACATCCTGTTGGGTGATGTCCGGATAGCGGCTGGTCACGTCCTGGGTTTCGATCGTGCCGACTTGATCCACCGCCGCGGCGCCGGTCCCGACATGGGTTCCGGTCATCACGTAGGGCAGGAAGCGGCAGTCTTTTTGCTGCAGCAAAAGCTGCATGTTCGTGGCGTAGGTCTCCACGAAATGGGAAGGCAAATTGGCCGACATTGTGCGTATCCCCGCTCAGAGGGTTGTTGATCCTTGGGTTTGGAGCGGGGTTGTCCGTTGGGGCCCCTACGCCCTGAGGCGGGCGCAGCCGAGCGATTCACGCTCATCACCGGGGCCGCATGCGGTTGTCCCAGTGATGAGCATTATGAAGCGCGGTTTTAAGCGTGCGGGGTTCAGCCCTTCTTGGCGGCGACCTTGGCCGGCGTCGGGGCTGAAGCCTCGGCCTGCGGCTCGTCCTCGAGCAGGGCCTCAAACGCTTTCTCGTATTCGTACACGCGCTGGAGGTTGGCCGAGACCACGCGGCCATCGGAATCCACGATGCGGATGAGTTCAAGGCGCAGCAGCGCCCGCTTGGAAAGACCTTGGATCATGACGTTTTAACTCCGGGGTGTGCGATTTCCTGCAGGCGGCGCATTTCAGCCTGAGCAGCCTTGTCGCCGGCCAGGTAGCGGCCCACCCATTCCTGGTTGGATTTGAGTTCCGCGATGCGGACCTTGGCGGCCTCGGGGCCCATGAAGGCCGAGTCCTTTTTCTCCGCGCCGATGACGGGGGCTTCGCCCATGGCCTCGCCCACCTGGGCGAAGTAGCGCATGGCCTTGGCATAGCCGAGCGAGTCCTCGAGCGCGGCGATGCCTTCGTCATCGAGCCCGAACCGGCGCTGCGCGCGCCGGGCGGTCTCCAGGAACGCATCCCACTTGTCGCCCAGATCGCTCTTGAGGCTGGACTTTTCAGCCGCCAGTTCCTCGGCGTACTTGGTCTCCTGCGCGGTGATCTCGGCTTTCTCAAGCTGCGCCAGCTCTTGGAAGAAGCCTTGCGCCATCTTGGCGGGAACGCCGTGCTTGTGCGCCAGGCCCTCGAGCACTGTGGCGCGGTTGGGGTCCACCCCTTCGACCGTTGCGAAGCCGTATTCCTTGGCCTCTTTCGGGGGAGCAAAGCCCAGCCGCTCGCGGATCGGGCCCATGGCCTCGGCATCTTCCAAGTTCTCAGGCAGCGTCAGCAGCCGCTCGGCGGGAACGCCGCGCAGCTTTTCGAGGTTCTGGTAGGATTTGAGCAGCGCCTCGGAGAAGGCCACGCCATCGGTCTGCTTGTAGCCCTTGAGTTCGGCGTAGCCGCGCAAGGTTTCGTCCTTGAGCGATTTGTAGAACGGCTCCGGCGGCGGCTCGGGCGGGGTTGCGGAGGCTTCCGGGTTTGGTTGCGCCGGAGGAGAGACTTGTCCTTCAGCGCCTTGGCCGGCTTGCGCCGGGGACGCGGGTTCAGTTGACATGCAAAAAGCTTCCTTCACTGGTTGGAGGAAGCCTCAGTGTCGGGGGTTATTCGCGCGGGCGGGGTTCAGCCCAGCACAGGCTCATCCAGCTTGGCCGCGTTGAGCGCATCCACCGGATCAAGCGAAAGCAAGCGCATCACCTCGATCCAGACTTGCCGGCGCCCTTCCCGTCTCATCAGCTCGTCGCGGTCTGCCTTGCCATGCGCGGTTGTGGCGAAGGCGTAACAAAAGCGCGAGAGGTGGGAGAGCGCGATCTGGCCCTGCGGGGAGAGATCGCCGTCATCACCGAGGAACAGCGCCCTGAACGCGCTCTGCTTGCGCATGAGGCGCTGGCGCATGGCGATGGCCTGGTTGCGCACCAGCGCCGCCGAACGGCTCACAGCGCCCATGAAGGCGCGCTTGCGGGGCGGGCTGAGACGCCGCCACGCTTCACGGGAAACGAAGGCCAAAGCGGCGATTACAAACAGAACGAGAATTACAAACTTCACGCGGGCTGCACCTGCGGAATCGGTTGCGGAATATTGGCCGCCGTCGCCTCAGCCTGGGCAATGTCCTTGGCCGCGCGCGCGCCGGCCGGGGCCAGCCTGGCCAGATTGTCCAGGTCAACCTGCTGCTGTTCCTGGGCCTCCATCTCCGCGATCTCATCATCGGTGCGGAGCACATCGGCCGGAGCGCCGCTGGCCTCGAACACGATGCGGGAGGCTTTCGAGAGGTCGATGCGCTTGTAGATGGTGGGATCCACCGCCGCGATCGGGGCCAGGGCCTCGATGCCGCGCAGGATGCCGACCGCATCATCGGCGCGCTGAAGCTTGTTGAGCGGCGAGCGGAACTCGATAGCCACCGCCCCGCCCCGCTCCATCAGCACATCGGGCATGGGCGGGAGCACGCCAGCGGCGGAGAGGATGTCGAGCTCGCGCTCAATCACCGTGCTCAGGAACTCGCTTTGCTGCCGGCCCAGCGTGGGGCCAAGAAGCTGGCCCTTCTCCTGGGCGCGGAGCAGCGCTTCGGTGGCGGTGATATTTGGCCGGTCCACCAGGATTTGGAACAGCGTCACCAAGAAGGCGTCATTGACCGCTTGGCGGCGGTCTTGGATCATTTCGAGCCCGACCCCAAGATCGCCCTCGGGCCGGAGCGCTTGCACCAGCGGCGTCCCATCCTCGGTGAGGTAGCCGTAATTGAGCGCCTTGGGGTCCATCTGCCAGGGCGCAAGAGCGGTTTCATCCGACAGCAGCAGCGGCGGCTCGAGGCTCAGTTGCGCCTGGCGGATGACGCTCTTGTTCATCTCCTGCAGCATGAGGATGTCGCGGAACACCGTCATTGCGGGAGAGCGGCCATAGGTCTCGCCAGGGCCGGTGGTGTAGCGGCCCACAGCATACGGCATGGTGCGATAGCCGCCCTCATGCACGATCATCTTGTCGGTGCAGGAAATGTAAACGCTGGTGTAGGCCATGCCGCGAAAGTCGGCAAAGCGATCGTCCACCGCCAGGTTCGGATAGACGCAATGCAGGAACTCGAACTCATCGTTGGGCCGGTTGGAGTCGAGCGCCTTTTGCACGCAAGGCGGAATGGCCCAGCGACGGCTGGGGTTGGGGTCGTTGGCGTGCTGGGCGACCTGGTAGGCCTTGAGCCGGAACTTGCCGCGGTGGACGCGATCGATCTGGCCCTGGTGGTTTTCCCCGATGTAGATTTGGGAGAGGTGCATGGAGCGATAGCGCAGATTGCGCCCCAGCGCCTCATCCACAAACATGGCGCAGGTGCCGAAGGCTCCGTTGGAAAGCCAGCACTCGTGCGCCTGGGATGAGAAATTGGTGTGCGGAGCGTAGCGCGCGTCAAACAGCATGCGCGCGGCCAGTTCCAGATATTCCTTGACCTCTTCGTCGTCCTGCAGATCCTCATCCGTAGCGCGCAGGCCATGCCATTGGCCGGTGTCTGGGGTGAGCATCGATCCCGTTGCGCTGGCGAACTTATCCAGCGCCAGGGTCGGGGTGTTGTCGAAAACCTTCTCCCCTTTCAGCTCGCCCTGGTATTGGGGCTTGGTGATGAAGGCTTCCGAGGCGCGCGGGAATACGATCTCGGCTATCCGCTCCCACAGAATATCCCAATTGGCGCGCTCGCTCTCCATCTCGGCGTGCCGGCGCATCAGGGTCTCGGCGCGTTCGCGGCCCTCTACCGAATTGGCGTCATAGGCCAAGGGCTTACCCCAGGAGTTGCTTGGAGGCGACGGAGGCGGTTTCCCCGCCCGCGCCGGTGATGTTGGCGCGGATGCCGCGGCGGCGGCGATATTTGCGTGACGCTTCCTCATTCATCGCCGCCTCATCGATCGTGGGCGGGGGCGGAGGCGGCGGCGATTGCGCCGGCGCCTTGGGCTTCTTGGTTTTCGAGAGCGCAAACAGACCGGACAGTGACATGGGGTCAGGATAATCCCGCCAAGGACTTGCGCGGGGTTCAGCCCAAGATCGCCCCGCCGGTGCGATAATGGCTGGGCCTGCCATTGCGAATGTGATCGCTCGGCTCCCGGTAATCGAGCGCCATCAGGCCGAACGCATCGGCCCCGTGCGATGACCAGTCATGGTTGGGGCCAAGACCTACGTCCCGATCATCGGTCGAGCGCTTCTCGTGATAGGCGCCGAGCGCTTCACGGCCCGCCTCGGTTGCGTCCACCCCATCGGCGCCCTTGGTGGTGTTGAAATACATGCGGTCGAACCAGCGCCGGCCGGCCTCGATGCGCAGCATGGCGGCCCCCTTCCCCGCATTGGGAACGGTGCGGGTGCGAAACCCGGCCGCCTTCATCTGCGCGGCGTAATTGACCCCGGTGGGATTGTCGGCGTGAACCTGGCTGGCGTCGTGAGGCAGAACGCACAGCGCATCCTGCCAGCCGCGCGCCCGCAATTGTCCGGCGTAATAGCCGAGCACCTGGCCCACCCCCTCGATGTAGTCGAGGATCAGGATCTTCATGCCGACGAATTGCACGATCCAGATAGCGGTTGCGTCCGCCACAGCCCCGGAGCCGCCGAGGTCGAAATAGGCGCGCACCTCCGCCAGGCTGTCGCGCGAAATCTCGGTGATGCGCCCCTCGGATTTGGCCTTGGCGATCCACTTGGCGTAATAGGCCCCCTCGAACACGGTGACGTAGCCGCCCTCCCAGACGTGCTCGTAGCGATCGGGGTACTTCTCCAGATCCAGCAGACGTTCTTCGTTCAGCTCTGGCGGGAACCACGGGTTGTCGCGCCAATTGGCTTGCACCACGATGGCGTTGCCGGGCCGGTTCTGGCGCAGGAACACATCGATGGGGTCTTTCTTGCGGCGCGGGTTCCAGCGCCCCCATATCTCCGAGCCCGGCGCGCGAATGGTCGGGCGCAGCAGCGTGAGGCTGTGATCGCTGAGGGTCTGGGCCTCCTCGATGTCGGCCACGTCGATCCCTTCCAGCGACTTGATCGACTCCGCGGTGTGGTTCTGCATCCCCTGAAACAGGATGATCCCATCGCCCGGGGTCTCGATGCAGTCGTTCCAGGGCTTGAAGCCCTCGCGCGCCAGCCCGTGCTCTGCGATCTTGTCCTCGAGCAGCTTCTTGTTGGATTGGGCCAGGGTCTTTTGCACTTCGCGGATACACACCCCGCGAAACCCCGGCTTCATCAGCGCGCGCTCAAGCATGAGTTCGGCAAAAAAATGGGACTTGCCCGAGCCCCGGCCTCCATGCGCGCCCTTGTACCGAGACGGCTCAAGCAGCGGCGCAAAGACCCTAGGCGTTTGCAGGGTCAACGATGACACGCCGAACCTCTGTCACTACCGGGCCGCCATCCTTGCCGGTCACCTCCACTGACGCTTTGTCGCCGTAGAGGCTGGGCGCGTGCTTGGCCATGATCTTGAGCCGCGCGTCCACCCGGAGCCTGGCCTTGGCCACAGAAGCCGTATCGACCGGGCAATCATCGGTGATGTCCACCACCTCTTCGGCCCAGGCGTGCGCCCTTTCCTCTCTCGCGCGTGCGACAGCGTTGCGATAGTCCTCGCGCGCCTGCCTCCATCTCCATTCAGTGGAGCGGTCGGGCATGTCCGCCATGTCGCATATCTTAGTGAGGGTCTTACCCTCCGCCAGCATGAGGCAGATGCGATCGGCAATGTCCTGGGTGAAATGGCTGGGGCGGCCCATCTTGGCTGGCTCGTCGCTGGAGGCCTTGGGCTTACGCCCTGCCCCGTTGCGAGCGCCGCCGCGCTTGGACTGTTTGATTTCAGCCATGACGTTTGAATTATCAGGCGTGAAATCAAATGCGCGGGGTTCATGGCGCGGGCAAGTTCATCCCCGGAACCCAGTCAGCCATGGAGAGTGCGCCGAATGTGCCCTCGTTTCTCTGGCCGGCTTCATTGTTCGCGTCGTGATAGGGCTTAGGGGAAGAGACCTCTTCGTTGATGCGGGAGTCGATCACGACATAGAGGTCGCCTTGGAAGTTTTGGGCTTTGGAGTGGTAGCGGGGGTAATAGCGTGGGGCGGTCATTGGGTTTTTCTCGCGACAGCCACGGCGAGTTCCTGGAGGCCTGCGGCGACGCCCTTCATGTCAGCGCGGAGGCCTGCCACTGCGTCGTCTATGCGCTTCTCGAATTGCTCTATGCGGGTTTCGAGGGGGATGATCTTTCTGACATCTGGGCCGTGCGCGTCCACTTGGCGGCGAAGGTCTCTCAGTTCTGACTTGACCATTGCCCAGATGCCGGCGAGCGCTGCGACCAGGACCGCGCCCTCTATGAGGAGGTCGAGGGGAAGAGTTACCTCCATCACACACCCCGCACCCAATCAGTCCGCAACCGCCCGAACATTCCTGGCCACTCCGTTCCAAATACCAACTTTGTGTGCGAGCGCGTCAACGTCGGGCGATGTCGGCTCTGACCATAGAATAATACCAGAACGGGGGTTGGCTGAGGGGTTCAGGAAGCGGCGTTTCGCTTGGGCTTCACGACAAGCTCAAGCCCCAACGCTTCGGCGTAAACGCGGGCTCCGAACTGGGTTGGGCCTATGATCGGATCGGTGGATTTGGACAGGTGCGGCTCAGCGTTGCGCGCGATCCCGAGCCTCAGGCACTCGCGCAAACCCATCTCGCAATAGGCGCTGGTGGGCTGGCGGAGGTGCTTTGCTTCCTTGGCGTGGATGGTGGCGAGCACGCCCAGCGCCTCCCGTGAGAGCGTCTTGGCGATGTGCCTGGCTCCATACTGCTCGGCCATGATGGCGTCCGCGCGCGGGTTGCCTTTGAGCGAGCGCTTGAGCGAGGCCAGCCCCCGTATCCTTTTGCGCTCCTCCAATTCCGCGGCGGCGCGCTCTGCCTCCTGTGCCGCCATCTCGTGGTCCTTGCGCTGCTGCTCGAGCCGTCGCCGGTATGGATCTGTGTCCACGAGCTCAACCAGGCGCTCGGCAAAGGCTTGCTCATCCAAATGGGCGTAGCCCACCACGAGCTGGCGCACGCGCTCCAAGTGCTCCGCGAACCATTCGTCCTCTTCGGCCCAAGCGGCCGGGCGTTGCGCGCCCTCCCCCGCAGTCTTGCGGTTGAGCCCGGCGAAGTCGGCCAGCACCGCCTGGGGAACCACATCGCGCAGGCAGTAGAACAGCACATGGCGCGCGCCCAGCGTGATCCCGCCCTTGCGCTTGGCCAGCACATCGTCAAGCTGAGGCCACACCCATTGGATGATGCGCGCGCCGCGCTCGATCATGCGCGCGGAGATGAAATCGAAATCGTCCGCCTGGTTGTGGCCGATCACGGCGCGCGGGTTTTCAGCGAGGGCTTGCATAGGCGCGAGAGTTTAAGCGAACCGGTTAACGGGAGATTCAGCCAAGTGCTCAAGCCACCCGCTTCTGCACCGGATCAGCGACGATGCGGAGGCAGCGCGCGCACCATGAGCTTTTGACCGCAGGCTCGCCGCAGACATATCCCTCGCTTCCCTCCTCCCCTTCGCAGAACATGGCGCACTGGTAGTGGGAGCGGTCCAGAAACCGGATCGAGTTAGGCCCGCGCTTTGGGGCTCCGGTTTTGACCGGCGCGGCCACCAGCAGAGGCCCGGAGCGTTGGGCGATCGCTTTCTTCGTCGCGGGCCTCCGGTGATTGGCGTGCGCGGTGGTCTGACGCCAGCGCTCGCGCTTTGTGTGCGCGTCCACATTGCCCATGACGCCGGCGCGCGTGAGCTTCCCGATCACAGCCGAGCGAGATACGTTGAAGCCCAGCTCCGCCAGCTTTTGCGAAATCTGCCCCGCGCTCAGGCCGTGGATCGTGTAGAGCCTGCGCGCGAACTCAAGGTATTCGGGGTTCCAGTCGCTCATGGGCGTCTCTCCTCAGCCGGTAGGTTATGCTCGCGCCGTATCTGGCGCGCTGCGTACTCAAGCCAGCGCGCGGCCCCCAACGCCCCAAGCTTAGCCATCAGCGCGGCCTTGAGCGGGGTCCACAGCCGCATGCGCTCCTCGAACGCTTCGCGATCCATCCCGAGCCCGTCGCCGCTCATGCCGCCACGCTCCCGTGCTCATTGGATGAACGCCGCAGCGGCGGGCCGGCATAGCCCTCTTGCCCAGGACGTGGCCCGTAGCTCGAACTCCACGAGCCGTCGTGCTCGTAGTTCGCGAGGCGGCGGCGCCATTCCTCAGGCGTCACAGACTCCGGCAAGGCGGGCTTCTTGCGGCCATTGCGCAGGTAGCATTGCTCCCCGACCTTCTGCCAGTTTGCGCGCTTCAGAAACCAGTCCAGGCCCATGCTCCAGCCATCGCTGTTGTCGCCGCCAAGGAACGGCTGCGATTCCGCCAGCGCGATTTGCTCGCGCCATCCGGTCATGCCGAACTCGCGCAGCCGCGCGCGGATGACGGTCTTGCGCTGATCGCTTTGAGCGGCGGCCGTTCCCCGCGGAACCTTCCAGCCAGATCGCTTGGCCGCTGCGACCCATTCCTCGAACGCGACACGGCCGTCCATGGGCAACCCATCGGGGCCGATCTTCGCGGACGGCCTAGGGGCCTTAATTGTCTTAGGCTCTTTCTTTTCAGGTTTAGCTCTAGCTACTTCCGGTTCCTTTATATGTACCGGACACCCCTTGTCCGGTTGTGACGTCACAGGCGGACATGACGGCATGCCTGTGAGGTCCGGTTGTGAGCCCACAGGCGGACCCTCATGTCCGGTTGTGAGGTTGCGCTCCTCCCCGGTCCGGTGGTCGCAGGCGAGGAAGTAGCGGGTCGGCGCCCGGCCCCTACCCTTGCCATGACCAGGCATGGTCCGAACCAAGCCGCGCCCCTCGAGCGCCTGGATAAGACGGCGCACATGGCGCTCGCTCATCCGCACTTTGCGCGCGATGACCTCTTGTGAGGGGTAGGCGAACTCGTCGTCTTTGTTGATCGCGTTGGCGAGCACCATGAGCACGTCACGCTCAGAGCGAGGGATGTCCTGCTCCCACGCCCACTCCAGGGCCTTAATTGCCATCTTCGCCCCCCGTGAAGGTGACGAAGCGCCGGCCCCGCCCGTCGAGCGGCTGAGGCTCAATGAGGCCGGCGCGGATCAGGCGATCGACCGCCTTCTCGGCTTCGATGTCTGAGCACCCCGCGAACGTGGCGATTTGGCTGATGACAACGGGCGCCCGGCCGGCGTCGTCCGCCCAGTCCGCAATCTCGATGAGCGCCAGCTTGGCGACGGGATCAATGCTGGCCGCATAGGCCTTGATGGTGGCGAAGAGGCTCATGCATTGCCCTTTCTGACGTTGCACGTCACACAAAGGACTTGCAGATTATCGGCTGTGTTCTCCCCGCCTTTTGTGCGGGCAAGAATGTGGTCGATCTGCAGGTTGCTTGTTGCGCCGCAGAGCCGACAGGTTGACTGGTCGCGCTCCATAACTTCCTGCCGGAGCTTTCTGGCTATGGCCTTGCGTTCGATACCTAGGCGGAACACCTCTTCGGTGACAGAGCTGATATGCCCAAAGCGCGCCAACCGCTTGATTGAGAGCGCAACCTTGTTCAGCGTGGCGTTTCGCCCCCAATCCGCCAACATGGCCGCGACACGCTCAGCCTCTTTCCGATCCAGCACAAACTGTCCGAAACCATAAGCCTCAAGCAGGCGGCCGAACACCGCATGGTCTAACCGCTTAAGGCGGAGGTCGAAGATGACGTTCAGCAGCGTTTTGTCGGCGTCGCTGAAATCTGGCCATGCGGGGCCGGCCCAGTCGGGGCGCTCCGTGCGGGGGATAATATGCACAAGACTGCTCATGGCGCCTCATCCGATTCAATGAGGACGGCCGAGGCGACGTCCATTTGGGCGGCGACGTGGGCTCTGCGTCCGCCGCGGGCTTTATCCACGACGAGCGTGGTCTCGAGGGATTTAGTCATCCTGATATCTTCCTCCGTTCTGGCGGAATGCGGCTTTCGTTCTGCGTAGTAGGCCTTCCGATGGATGAGGATGACGACGTGGGCGGCTTGTGAGAGCGCGCTTCCGTAGTTGAGGTCGGTGGACTGAGGCAGGCGTTCCTCGCCGTCCGCCCGGCTCCCCTCTTTGGTGATCTGGGAGAGGGCCACAGTCCAAACGCCTAGGCGCTTTGCCATGTCTTTCAGGCGGTTGGCGCGGGCGCGCGCGGCCTCCAGCTCGGAGGGGTGCTTGCCCTCCGGGGCGATGAGGCCTTCGTGGTCAACGACGATGAGGCCGGGCGTCACCCCGTCCCGGCGCATTTTCTGAAAAAGACGCATCACCGCGGATTCGATCTGCGTCACAGTGCGGCCTGGGCGATCGTCCACATAGATTTTGAGGTTCGGCATGACGTTTTTGGCGGCGTCCCGCAGGCGCACCCATTGGTCATCTTTCAGGGCTTGGTTCGCAGCCGCGAGATAATGGGGGTTAGCGCGCGCGCCCCACTCATTGCGGCGCTTGTATTCGTAGGCGACGCCAGCGGCGAGCCGGAGCCCGACCTCATCGTGATCCATCTCAAGGTGGATGTAGGCCACGCCATAGCCTTTGCGAGCGACGTTCACGGCGAGCTGCTGGCCGCCAACGGACTTGCCCATCGACGTAGCGCCGCCGATCACCCAGAGCGTGCCCGGCCGCCCCCCGCCCGTGCAATCATCAAGGCTCGGCAGGCCGGTGGTGATCCCCTTGGCTTGGCCTGCGTAGGCGCGCTCAACGGCCGCCAGGGCTATCTCAGCGGCGGAGCGCCATGCCCCCTCCCCGTCTCCGCCATCGTCTCCAAGCCCGCTCAGGGAGCGCTGGGCCTCTATCAGAAGGGTCTCGGCGTCCATGTCCTCAGGCGGGTCCATCGCCAGCGCCGCCGCGTCGCGGCAAGCGCCGACAATCGCGCGCCGGAGCGACAGGCTGCGGATCATGTCGGCGTAGGCCTGCGTTTGCGGGGTAATCGCCGCAGCGGAGGACATCAGCATCATCAGGTATCGCGCCCCGCCGACCTGGACGACGCCGGGGTCGCGCTGCGCCCACTCTTTGAGGGCTATCCCGTCAACAAGCCTGCCCTGCGCTACGCCATCGGAGATCGCCGCGAAGATGCGACCATGCACAGGGTCGAAAAAATGCTCGGCGCGCAGGTCTCCGACGTGCTCGAGCAATCGGTTGTCGAACAACAGCGACCCAAGCAGTGCTTGTTCCGCTTCCAAATTATGTGGCAGGGATTTGGTCAACAGGCGCCCCCATGCACAACATCTTGGGGGCGGCACTTGTGTTTAACGTGAAATCGCTTCATATTGAGCGGGTCTCCTGGGCTTCGAGGGTCGGGAGATTATCGGCGCGAGTCATTCGCGAGCGGCGCGGGAGGGACACCCGCGCCGCTTTCCGTTTCACAAGGCCTCCTCCTCAGCGAATTGCCGGAACACCGCTTCCGCACGCGCTTCTGAGGCGCACTCGAAATCGCGGCACATGATCCCTGAATCCTCCGCGACCACAGGAGCGCGGGAATAGGATCGGACATTGAGCGCGCAGATCCCTACGAGCAGGGTTGCTCTGGCCTCTATGGGGTCTGTGAGGCGTCTGAGATGGACGCAGGAGCCGCAGGCTTTCATGCCCTCACCTCTTGCTGGGCGCGGCGCTGGCGGGGCTTGCGCGGCTTTCCTGGGGCGGTCGTGAAGGCCGGGGCCTCTTCGTCGTTCTCCGCGAAGCAGACCAGGTGCTCGAGCACGGCCTTGCGTGACTTTCCGGTGGTGATGCGCAGGCGCTTGATGTGCGCCTCGGTCTCGGCGTGCATCAGGACGGCGAGTTCATCGTCGGTGCGGGAATAGTCGGCGTAGGTCATCTCACAGGCTCCCGATGAAGTTCATGTGGTCGCGCCATTTTCTCTCCGAGAGGCGCTTGCCCCGGTGATCGACGGTTGCCAGCTCAGCGCGCGCGAGAACCATGTCCTTTGCGTCCTCAAAGGCTAAGCGCTCGGCTTCATGCAGGGTGGTTTGCATGATGGCTGGCTGAGAGAAGTCCGCGAAAATGCTCATGCCTGCGCTCCATCGGGTTTGGGGTCGCCTGGTTTCCAGGGCGCGCGCGTGCGCGCGGCGTTCTGGCGGCGCTTGTCGCTGCTGAAGGTCCAGCGGTGGGGCTTGGAGGGATCGAGCTTGCTTGGCAGGCCCAGGCGGTGGGCTTTGCCGGCGACAGCGTTGCGCCCGCCATCCTTGCAATGACGGAATCCGCCGAGCGCCTTGGCGATCTGCAGGTCCGAATAGCCGGCCTCCCACATCTGTCTGAGCTTGGCGATGCGTTCGGGTGTCCAACTCATGCTGAGCGCTCCACGGTTTGGGCGCGGTCGCGGCGCAGCTTGAATCCGTGCATGCGCTCGAGCCGCTTGAGAGAGCCGTAGGAAATGTCGTTCTGCAGGCAGAAGGCGTTGGCGCGCGTGCCGGCGATAGCCGCGGCGCGGAATCGCTCAAGCATCACGGCGTTGAGTTTTGCGCCCCTGCCCCTTATGCTTTTGGCGAGGGTGATCCCTCGGCGCTCGCAGGCGTCATGCACGGTTGATGGCGCCACACCCACAAGGCGCGCGACCTCAGCGGCGTAGAGCCCGTCGCGCAAAGCGTTTTCGAGAACACTGTCCCAGGGGATGTTCTTTTTCCTCACGACATCTCCCGCAGGTGGATGCTGCCCTTCTGCATCACCGGCCCGCCTGGGCCTGGAGACGGCATGAGCTTTGCGATTTGCTCTCGCAGGTAGCGGACTTGCTCGTTGGCGGTGTCGCGCGCGTTTCGATAGCCGTAGGCGAGCCCGCCGGAGATGCCGGCGACCAGCAGCGCAACACCCATGGCGATAGCCAGGCCCAGTTCCATTCAGCGGCTCCATTGGCGGTGCGCGACCAGAGCCAGGAGCAAGGCGGCGCAGATGAAAATGTTGATGAGGTGGGTGTCGAGCGCGTGGGTGAGCGCGGCGATGAGCTCGGCCGCTGCGCTCTTCTCCGGCGCGTCTATGACGGTGATGACGCGCGCGCTCATCTCAGCACCCGATACAGAGCGAGGAACACGATCCCGCCCAGCAGCAGAGAGACAGTGGCTATGGCGAGGAGGATCATGGGGAGATCTCCACGCTTGAGCGGCGCTTGTATCGGTTCGACTTGACGCCAGCGCGCTGCAGGTAGCGCCAAATGCCGGTGCAGCTAGAAAGCCCGCAACGCCGCGCGATCTCAGCGACAGGCACACCCTCCAGGTACAGAGCGACTACGGCGGCGCCGTTGCCGACGCGCCCGTTCGGCCGCCCCGTCCGCACGCCAGCGCGCGTGCAAGCCCCGGCCACTTGGCTGCGCGTGAGCCCAAGCGCCTTGGCGGCTTCACCGTAGGAAGCGCCTTTGCGCACCATCTCAGCCGCGCGGATGAGTTCGGGCTTCACGCGCGCCCCTCCCCTAAATCGGAATGGGGGCTATTCGCGTTTCGTGGCTTCCAAGTGCGACCGGCGCGAACGCGACGAATGGTTTTAATGTGAACCTGAAATCGCGCAGCAAGCGCGCGGTGAGACTCTGACGATGCGCGGATTTCATGCACATCGTTCCACGTTAGCTTGACGAAGGAGCAACTAGTCGGGTCAACCCAAAGCGGCCCAATCCGCCCGCGACGCTGGCGCCCCTTGCGGATCATGTCCTGCGCGTTGTCGCGGTAAGTGCCCGCGAACAGGTGGCTAGGGTTCACGCACGCCGGAACGTCGCAGGTGTGGCAAACGAGCATCCCGGCGGGGATCGGGCCAACGAAAGCCTCGTAGGAAGCGCGGTGCGCCCCGTACTGCTTCCCGCCCATGACGAGGCAGCCGTACCCGGAGCCAAACTTGCCGCCCTGCCAAATCCAGCATCCGCGCCGGTCGACCTTGATCGTGGCCTGGATCAGCCGGCCTACCCTGTTGTTGCCGCGCACCATTACGCGACCTCGACCTTATTGGCCTTGTCGTCGCGCCTGTCCTTCTTGGCCTCATCAAGCTTGCGCTCCATGACGCGCAATTCGGCGCTGGCCCGGTTGAACACCCGAAAGGTAAGTGATCGTTTTCCCGCCGAAATTTGATCCAGCGCATGGCCTGAGCCGAACAGCTTTGCGGAGACTGTCTGCTCTGAGAGGCCAGCGTCCTTGGCATAGGCGCGCGCCCGCGCGACAAGATCGGCAACGCTTTCTTCCATGCCGCCTAAAATGGCATATTTGCCAGCGGCGTCAAGGCAAACATGCCGCCCGACCGTTAGGACACACAGTGGTAGTGTGGCGCCCAATGAGTCTAGGGGAACGAGTTAGGCAGCGCCTGGAGGCCATGAACCTCACGGCGGCGGAGGCGTCCAAACGGATTGGGCGCGCTCCCACATTCCTGCGCGACCTACTCAAGGGCCGCAAACGCAGCATGACCGAAACGAACGCTCGCCGCCTAGCCCTTGTGCTCGGGACGACAGTCGAATGGCTGATTGAGGGGCGCGGTGCTGAGGCTGTGGATAATTCGACAGTACAACTAGACAAGGTAGCAGTAACCAATGTTCCATTGGTAGGTTACGCTGAGATCGGCGTGTGGAGAGAGGGGGCGGCATCAATGGGCGCCCAGACCAAACCCGTCGCAGAACCCATAAAAGTGGCCCCTCCCCCAGGCTACGAAGGGGCGGCGTTGTTCGCGCTCCACTTGCGGGATGGGTCCATGAACAAGCACTACGGTCCTGACAGCTACCTTATCGTTTGTCCTTTAGATTCAACCGACGCGCGCATTGGTGACCACGTAATTGTCACGCGCACCAAGAACGGGATGGTTGAAGTCGTCTGCGCTGAGCTGGGCGCCGGCATGCTCTTCTTTCATTCGACTGATCCGACCGTCCCGGCGTCCCGTCCGCTTGTTGTTGCGAACGAGGATCAGCGAATCATCGGCGTGGTGATAGGCGATCAGCGCATGCGCAATCGCCCCGCGCGCCTCTTCGTCACCGAGTAATCCAATCGACCACTCCTTAACAATTGGTTGACGCAAATTATTTGGCATTTTTGCCATTTTCGCATTGACTGGCATATTTGCCACCGGCATATTGGCTCCATCAAAGGAAGGAGCGATTGCCTTGTCCCTCTCCCCCGACCGCGCCGACTACGAACGCGACGCCGATTACAGCCCGAACGCCTATGAGCGCCGGGAAGCCTCTAAGGCTCTGGCCAAGCTGGAAAGCGCGATCGCTTCCTTTCGTGACGCCGCGCGCGCCGTAGCCCGCGCAGCCGACGAAGCCGGGGTGCTCGAGGTCTATGACCACCGTGCCCGCGCCCCCCTCTCCTCTGAGGAGCAGATCGAACACGCGGCCGAGCTGGCGGACGAAACCGCCGGCGAGTGGCTGGATGCGGACCTTCTGCGCGACCTCCGCGAGCAGGCGGGAGAGGACGCATGAGCGCGCGGCGAGTGATGCTGCGCGCGCTAGAGAAGCGCTCGCTCAGCCTGGATGGCCACAAAACCGCCGTTGCGCTCGAGCCGATCTTCTGGATCGCGCTGGAGGCTGAGGCTGACTTACGAAAAACCACGGTGTCCCGGCTGATCAGCAGCCTCCGAAAGCTGAGGCAACCGGGGCAGGGCGTGGCAAGCTGCGTGCGCTGCTTCCTCCTCAACACGTACATCGCGCGCAACGCCCAGAACAAAGAACAAGGGGGCGTTCTCCATGGGTGACGTGATTACCCTCCCCCCGCGCAAGAACGCGCCTCTTGCGTCGCTTCCTGTTGCGGAGCCTGAACGCCTGTTTGGCGAGGGCGAGCCTGAGAACGTGACCCCGCCGCGCTCCGAGTTCGGCTTGAAGCCGCGCAAGGCCTCTGACTTGGCCGGGTGCTTGACCGAGGTTCTGGGCGCGCTGCGCGGAGACGACAAAGCCCAGCAGCAAGCCTTCAAGGATGAGGCGCGCGCGCGCCGGCCGTCCTCTCCCGATTCAGTCTGCCGCTCCCTCAAGGAAGCAGCCGCGACCGAGTTCTCTCTGATCGCTGAAATCTGCTCGAGCCGCGCGGCCACGCTCAAAGGCTGGGGCGATCTCGACGCGTGCGTCGCCGCCCTGGAGATCGCCTCCAAGCTGGAAACGCTCTCGGCTCACATCCTCCTTGGCGTCCGTTATCCGGAGCAAGACTAATGGCTTACACGCGCATGTCGTTCGAGGTGAACGACTACAACTGCAATCAGACCGTCGAGCTTCGCGGCGGTGATGACGGCGGCTGGGTCGAGTTCCGCATCAAGATCAACGAGGACGAGGCATTCGGAGAATGGGTGCCGATGACGCCAGAGATGACGACAGAATTTGCCGCTGCGCTGCTGGTGGTCGCGCATTTCTGCGAAGATGAAAACCAAGAGCTCCGCAAGGCCGCGCCGGTTCAGCAACTCACCGAACGCCTGATCGCCAAGATCACGGAGCACTCCGAATGAAACAGTCTCCTCGCGCTCCTTCAGGGTTCCCGCGCGCGGCGGAGAGCGGCGCGCGTCTTTCCCCACTCCCCCCAGAGCGAGGGCGCGCGCCGCAACCCGAACCACTGATGCCGTTCAAGCCCATCAGCGCGCACATGGATGCGCTTCTGCGGAAGGTGAAGCCATGACCGACAATCTTGGGACGCAGATGCGCGCGGTCAACGCGGTCATGGATGAGCTTGGACGCATCTACCGCGACCCGGAGGGCCATCTCGACAGCCAGAAAGCCGTCAACGCTCTTGGCACATGCGCGGCCATGCTTTTCGCGGGCATGCCAAAGGATCAGCGCGCTTCGGAGATCGAGCCTTGGGCCGCATGGGTCCGCGAAACCTCGATGAGAAAGGTGAAGCCATGAACCGCACCCGCGCCCTCTCCTGGGGCCTGATGATCGCTTCCCTCGCCGCGCTCTGGGGCAGCTTCGCTCTGGCGCTTGCGCGATGAGCCGGAAATATCTCACCGACTCCGAGCGCCACGCTCTGCTTGAGCGTCAAGCCGGAATGTGCGCGCGCGAGGGCTGCACCAGCGAGGGGCCTTTCGAGGCAGATCACAGTACGCCCAATGCGCTGCAGGCCGGCAAGCCCGACCAATTGCTCTGCATCCCCTGCCATCGTCGCAAGACGTTCGGCCTGCGCGGAGATATCTCGAATATCGCCAAAGCCAAGCGCATCGCCGAGGGCCGCACACAAGCCGACAAGCGCGCCGCCGCAGGAGGCTCCCGCATCCGTGGCCGCGGCTTCGACAAGACGCTGAGCAAGAAAATGAATGGAGAGGTGGTGAAACGTGGCTGACCAAGAAACCCTGCCCGCAACCATGGTGGAGCACGCGCACGTTCCCGCGACCCCCATGGAGATGCTTTCCCGCGCGCTGGACCGCGGCGCCGACCTGAGCGTGCTCGAAAAGCTCATGGACCTGCAGGAACGCCATGAGCGCAACCAGGCGCGCAAGACCTTTGACGCCGCCGTCGCTGACGCCAAGGCGGAAATCCCTGTCATCAAGAAGAACCGCAAGGGCCACAACAGCAAGTACGCGGACCTCGGCGCGTTCGCGGCGGCGGTTGATCCTGTGCTCGCGCGCCATGGCCTCTCCTACCGCTACCGCAGCCAACAGAACGGCAGCGTCACGGTGACGTGCATCCTCTCGCACCGGGACGGACATTGCGAGGAAACCACGCTCTCGGCCGGCGCCGACACCAGCGGCAACAAGAACGCAATCCAGGCGATCGCCTCCACCCTCACCTATCTCCAGCGCTACACGCTCAAGCTGGCGCTGGGGCTGGCGGACAGCGAGGGTGACGATGACGGCCGGGCGGCCGGCGGGGATGCTGCGATCTCCGCTGACCAGCTCAAGCGCCTGCAGGACTTGGCCTCCAAGGGCGGCGCCGACCTCGAGAAATTCTGCGCCTACTTCAAGGTCGAGAGCCTTCCCGATCTGCGGCAGTCGCAATTCGAGAATGCGCGCGTGGCCCTTGAGGCAAAGGCCAAGGCGAAAGCCAGCAAGGCCAAGAAGGCGGAGCCCGCGCAATGATCGAGCAAGGCACCCCCGAATGGCATGCAATGCGTCTTGGCAAGGTGACGGCCTCGCGCGTGGCTGACCTCATGGCCAAAACCAAAACCGGCTGGGGCGCGTCCCGGGCCAACTACGCCGCCCAGCTCGTGTGCGAGCGCCTGACGGGCGTGGCGGCCGACACCTACCAGAACGACGCCATGCGCTGGGGTGTCGAGAACGAACCGCTGGCGCGCGCGGCCTATGAGTTCCGCACCGACCAGACCGTGACCATGGTTTCCTTCATCGACCATCCGCGCATCGCCATGTCTGGGGCCTCCCCCGATGGGCTGGTTGGCGACAAGGGCCTGGTCGAGATCAAGTGCCCGAACAGCGCGACCCACATTGACACCCTGCTCAACGCGACCGTTCCAGCAAAGTATGTGCTGCAGATGCAATGGCAGATGGCATGCACCGGGCGCGAGTTCTGCGACTTCGTGTCTTTCGACCCGCGCCTTCCCGAAGCCATGCGGATGTTCCACGCGACCGTGTACCGCGATCAGCAGGTCATCACTGAACTTGAGCGCGAGGTCGAGGTGTTTCTGGCCGAGGTGGACGATACGATCAAGCGCCTGCGCCGCGACTATGCGGAGGCGGAAGCGGCATGAAGCCCGCCAAGATCACCCTCCACAATGGCCGCGACCGGGCCAAGGCGCGCAAGTGGCTTGACGCCTGCCCGGTGGGCTACACGCTTTGGTTCAAGCCGCCGGTGCGCTCCAACGTGCAGTCAAAGCGCATGTGGGCCCTGCTTGATGACGTGGCCGCTCAGAAGGAATGGGCGGGCAAGAAGCGCTCGAGCGACGAGTTCAAGGATCTGTTCTCCGCCTCGCTGCGCGGCCAAGAGCTTGTGCCCAATCTGGATGGCAACGGCTTTGTCGCGTTCGGCGCGCGCACATCAGAGTTCAGTCCCGAGGAGATGAGCGACATGATTACGCTCATTGAGGCCTGGGGCGCCGAGAATGGGGTTGTTTTCACAGACCCCCAACAGGCTCCCGCTACGCAGTCAGGCGGGACGCGCGCAGGCTCTCCATCGGGGCCGGGGGCGGAGCCTGCGCGCGAAGATTTGGAGCGCGAAGTATGAACACGCGGCAAGCTCTCAATGCCAGCCTCGCTCTCGAGGAGAACACCCCTCCCCGCTCCATCCCGCAGATCGCCACGCGCGCGGTGTGGAAGCATCACCACTGTAAACTGAACAAGCGCCTGCCCTGCGCGCGCGGCTGTCTGGCGACCGATGATTGGGCCGATGCCGCCATTCAGTTCGCTTACGTCGCAAGTCTGTTGGAAGCCATCGCCGGAACGGAGGCAGGAAACAATGTCGCTCGCTGAGAAGTTTCGTTTCGATCGCCGCTTCGCCATCCCCCTCCCCGTAGCGCAAGAGCCGGAGGTTCCCGACTGCTGCGACCGCGCCGGCGCGCAGAGACTTGCAGACACGATCCGCGCCTACTGGCTGGTGCGCGGCTACGATGTGCAGATCAGCCTGGTCGAGGGCGGCTTTCACAAGGCCATGCGCTCAAACCGCGTGGACGTGCGCAGCGAGATGGTGAACGGCCTGCCGGTTCGCCGGGCCACGGCCTGATCCAGTTCGTTTAGGAGCGAGTAGCGATGGCTGAGAGTACGTTCACACCGGGGCCTTGGCACGCAGGACGATCAGATATGTTGTCCTACGACGCCAGCGGAACCATCGCGTTCAAGAACGTCTATGCGGACGATCCGCGGGGTGGCTGGCACAAGCCGACCAACTCTCCGATGCCGCTTACGGTCGCCAAAGCCGTCGATGAGAGCGCGCTTCACGAGGAGTGCGGCAGCGAGCCGATTTCCGTCGATGAGCTGATGGCCAACGCCCGCCTGATCGCCGCCGCGCCTGAGCTTTATGAGACTGGGCGCAAGCTTTGCTCCGAGGTCGCAGGTATTCTCTCGAATTATGAGTATGGCCTGCGCGAGTTGATGGGAAACACCAACTTCGCGGTGCTCAAGCATCATTACGAAAACGCCCGCGCGGCCTTGGCGAAGGTCTCGCCGCAAGACGTTCAGCCGAACTGCCCATCACAAGACCAATCGGAGGATCGGCGATGATCGCCTGGACAGCGGAAGCCTGTGATGCGCTCCGTGAAGCGGCTCAATCCATTCGGCGGGAGCTGTACATCACGGTGAGCAGCTATTGCACCGCGCCGCGCGCTGCTAAGCGGCGTTACGAGCATCACCCATTGGAGGCCTATGACGTTGAGACCATCGATGATCGGCACGTCTATGCCGGCGTGAAGGCCGACTTGGCGCTTCTCGCGCGCATCGATGATCTCATCCAGCGCGGCCTTGCAAAGGAGGTGCAGTCAACATGAGCATCTACGGAACATTTGTAGTGTGTTGCGACGCAAGAGGATGCGATGCGGAAGATGATTGCGGCATCGGTGACGAGACGGGCGCTCATATCGTAGCCGCCGAGCGTGGCTGGCTTGTGCGACACAATGGCTACGCCCTTTGCCCCAAGTGTCGCCCACCGGAACACAACGACATCCAGAAGGCAGGTGAGTGATGGTCAATAGTTTGGTTGCGCGGCTGCGCGAGGTCATTCCAGCCTCGATCCTCGATTACATCGGGCGCGCTCCGGCGTCATCCGAGCCCTTGAGCGTGCGCCTCGAAAAACAGGCAAGTCAGCAAGCGGGCTTCGCCGGCTTGCCGCACAAGAATTACGAAGGGCACGCCTATGCGCGCCTCGCGCTGGACGTGGCCGAAGCGCACGACGCCATCGCTTGGCGTCCAATTGAAACGGCGCCGCACGATGCGGAGGTCTTGGCTTGGTATCCCAAGCACCCGCTCGATGATGACGGAAACCCCACCGACCAAACGAACGGTGGCGCGCACGCAATCGTTAGGCGTCACTCTGGCGGCGGATGGGAAGAGCCCCAGTGGTTGGATGCTTCCGGTGATTGGTTCGGGGATGATTTCTGCTGGGCCGCAGAGCCTACGCACTGGAAACCGCTGGGCGACGGCCCGACGAAGGACGGCGCGCATGGCTGAAGAACTGCAAGTAACGCTCACCGGTGTCGTGGGCGACACGCTCTGGGGCGTAGATACGCGGGACGGCGAGGCCGTTGTGTGGGACCAAAGCCGCGCGGCGTTTCGCGTACCGACCCATCAGGAAAGTATGGGCGCGAAAGCTCAGGCCGCGCGTCAGGGAGGGTCAAATGCCGATGACGTTCGGTGAGTTAACCCGAGGATGCACACCCGCTGAGATCGATGCCCTGGCATGGCATCTCGCCGCGATCCGCGCGCGGGCGACCTATGAAGCGCTGCGCCCGCCGCTAGTTTGGTGCGAAATATGCCGCTTTGCGCCTTGCCGCTGTGCGCAGCGCAACCGCCCGACGAAAGACCAGCAGCCATGAGAGAGATTGTTGAACGGGCGGCGCGCGCGACGTGGCTTGTCGGGCGCGATTGGAACACGCCAGATAGTTTCGACGCCGCCCCGGACTACGCCAGGGATTTGCAGCGCGACATTGCCTGCGCCGCTCTCCTCGCCGCCCTGGACCCTGGAGATGGGGCGCTGGTGGAAGGCATCGCGCGCCGTCTAGCCGAGGAAGCCACGCGCGAGCGCGACGCGCTCCGCTCAATGCAGGGCGTGGATATGCGCCGCGCCTCCCCGGTGGCCCTCGCGATCTTCAAGAAAGACGCTCGCTTGATGCTGGAGGCGGTCAGGCAAATGGTCACAACCAAGGCAGAGGTGTCCAAGTGAGCGACGTTCTAGAAACCGCGCCATCGCGAAGCCCGATGGTGCATGACCTCAAGTGCTGGCCAGAGTATTTCGCGGCGGTGCGCGATGGCTTCAAGCCGTTTGAAGTTCGCAAGAACGACCGTGACTTCCGCGTCGGGGATACGCTCCGCCTGTGGGAGTACGACCCGGCGCTTGCACTCCACACCGGCAAATACTTTCACCGCCGCGTGACCTACGCCCTCGCAGGCGGGCAATTCGGTGTCGAGGACGGGTTTGTTGTTCTCGGGCTATCGGTCACGAAACAAGACCTAGGCGATGGAGACAGCAAGGCATGACCGGAATCGTTGTTATCAATGTGACCTTTCCCCTCCCGGTCGAGATGCCGGAGGCCGCGCACCGCGCCCTTCACGATGCGGTCGAGATCATGTGCGCCGCCTATGAGCGGGCCCATCCCGATCGCGTCATGTGGGCGGCTGGCGAGGGCGGGACGCCGCCGCCCGGCTTCTTCTTCGACGAGCCCAAGGGCGAATGGGATATGTCGGCGCTCAATATCGAGGTTGCCGAGCGAGAGCGGTACGATACGGATCGCGCCTTCAAACTGAGCGCCAGCGCCACATTGCGCGAGCACATCGCCAAAGAGATCGACCGCTTGCAGCGCGGGATTGAGCGCTACAGCGAGGGCGCAAAGTCGGACAATGCCGAGTATCGCATGGGCAGCGAGTCATTCCTGCGGAAGTACCGACGCGAGTTTGGCGTTTACTGCTTGGCGCAACAAGCGCTCGGCATGGTCCCTGCGACAACAGATGAGGCCAAGGGATGATGCCGCTGCTTCGATATTTTGCTTCGCCAGAGATGAAGATGCTGGCGCGCGAAATTCTCCTCTCCGAGCCGTGCGATTGGGAGATCGGCCCACACAAAGCGTACTGCCGGACCATCGACATAACGGTCTGGCACTGCAACCAGGGTTACGCCTTTCGCGTTTGGCCCGGCCACGAGCGAAACAGCGACGCCCCTGCCCTGTGCAAAGGCGGGCCAGACGGGGAGGCGCTCTGGCACGCCTACAAGTCCATCGGACGGCGAGACCGCCGCCGCCGCGTTGCCGAGATACTCATGCGCCGCGCTGACCGCGCCAAACCGGTCTCCGCATCGGTAGATGAGGAAAAAGGATGATGACGCGCGCCGAGCACATCGAGAAAGGCCGCGCCAGCCTCATCCCTGAGTGCTGCATCATGTGGTGGGTCGATCACGATATCCGCGACTTCTCGAGGGAGCAAATACTGGCGCCATGCCAGTACGTGCCCTGCCCCGATTGCACCGAGGGCCAGCGCTTCGTGCAAATCCACATTTGCGATCAGGAGCGCCAATTTCGCGGCGAGCCGTGCCCAGACTGCGGCTATCTGGAGGGCGCCAATCGCGCCTTTGTTCGGCAACCGAGCGGCCCCACGCCAGACCGCGCGGAGAAAGACACTTGAAGCTGCGTGCGCTCGATCTGTTTTGCTTCGCCGGCGTCGCCGTCATGGGCT
>ERZ869936.406-NODE-406-length-41902-cov-5.718522_pt1 | contig 41902 bp, 47 predicted proteins | sample MGYA00520876_ERZ869936 | MGnify/ENA primary metagenome ERZ869936 (study PRJEB32218, sample SAMN09650985) | biofilter metagenome | isolation source: enrty point of leading RO module | place: Saudi Arabia: Thuwal, RO plant located on Red Sea | collected 2016-02-17 ... | reverse complement strand
ACTCCGACCCCGCCCAGCCCGGCCCGTTCCCCGACGATCCCCCGCGGGATCATCGCCTCCGTCAGACGCCCGTCGTGGGCATGGGGCTCCACCCGCTCCTTCGCGAAGCGGCGGAATTGCTCGCGGATCATCTCCAACTCGTCGTCGAGCCCCGAACGTCCGAAGGTAACGTCGGCGGTCATGTCGCGCATCAGTGCGACCAGACGCAGGCGCGCGGCATCAGTGTTGCCGTTCTGGGTCAGGGTCATGACGGCGGGTGCCATCATCGCACGCTGATCGTCCTGGGAAAGGCCCATGTCCTGCGGCCGGAGGATCTCGCCCTGGCTCATCGGGATGCCGCCGTAGATCTGCCACAGGTATTCGCCGAACGCGATTTGCAGGATCAACTGCTCGACCTCGCCAAACCTGCCCTCGGCGTCCAGCCGTTCGGCCCAGCCATGCATCTGGCGCAGCGCCTCGGTATAGGTGGCGAGCCATGCAAGGCCGTGCGCGGCGGTCTGATTCGCCTCGATCAGGTCGCCGGCGATGCGCCCGTCGCGCGTGACCATCTCGCGGACGCGGTCGCAAGCGATGGCGAGAAGCTGTTCCACCGGCTCGATGGCCGCGCCTGTCAGGGCAAGCAGATCGCGAAGAACGGGCGTTTCGGACATCGGGGCGCTTCCGTCATGGGGCATGGGTCGTCTCTCGATTTTCTGCACCTGCGAAGGATTAAGGGCATCGCAAGCGCAGCGCAACAAGATTTCGCAATTATTGCTCGTTTTGAACGAATATGACTTTGTGCATCAGGCTGTCATGCAGGCTGAGTGGGTCACATAGTCCGTAAGGCGCTCGGGAATGCGGTCGATACCCAGGCCGACACCCGTCACGGCCGGCCATCGGCCCTGGGCATTCAGACCCGGAAAGGCGAAGGCTGTGCGCAGGGGGTTCGGGTTCACGTCGACTTCGAGTAGACCGTCGCCCCCGGCTGCCGCCAGCACCTCGGCTGAGGCGGCAAGGCCGATGCCGCCGCCCAGGAAGTGCGGACAATAGACGCGCCCTGCGGCCAGCGCGGCCTGCGCCACGCGGTAGCAACCCGTCACGCCGCCCCATTTGGCCAGATCCGGCTGGATGAAGTGAAACGGCCCGCTGTCGATCAGCTGCGCGAACGCCTCGTCGCCCGCGATGTTCTCGCCCGCGGCAAGGGGTGTCGTCGCCATGGCGGCGACGTCGCTCCAGTCGTCCGGCGGTGCATCGGCCGGGATGGGCTCTTCGAGCCATCCAAGCCCCATGCCTGCGGTCGCCTTGAGAAAGCGCTTGGCTTCGTCCACGCCGAAGGCCTGGTTGGCGTCGGCGAACAGTCTTTCATCGGGCCGAATGTCTTGCGACAGCGTCTCCAGCTGCCGAAGGTCCTGCGCCATGTCGAAGCCGACCTTGACCTTGAAGGCCGAGAAGCCTGCCGCGCGCGCGACCTTCACGTGCTCGCCCGCGGTCATGATCGGAATGCCGCTGGCATATGCGGGAACTTCGTCCGGGGCGTCCGCCCGCAAAAGTCTGCGCAAAGGCAGTTTCGCGGCCCGCGCCTTGAGATCCCAGAGCGCCGTATCGAGGCCCGCAATCACCTGCCGGAACGGCCCCCATTCGCCGGATTGCAGCGCCCAGAGGCGTGTCCTTCGCGTCAGAGCGTCGAAGAAATCCGATGGCATCCGTATCGACCGGCCGAGCACCAGGGGTGCGATGTCGCGCGCCAGCAGATTCACACGGTGCTCGGGGCCTTCCGCGGGCCAGTTTGCAAAGACATCGCACCAGCTGAAACAGCCATCGTTTGCATCGAACCCCAGGAAGACTGCGGGGCGATCGGTCATGCGGCCGAAAGAGGTCTCGACCGGTCGCTCGATCGGATAGCGGTAGGCGAAGGCGTCCAGTCTGGAGATGACGTGTTCCGAAGCCATGGTTCCGTCCCTCTCAGCCCCTTTCTGCGCCAGTGTGGCGGATGTCAGCCGCCCATGCCTCGGGCGATCCGTGTCGCGCGCGCCGTGCTGCGCGCGATGGCAAAGACCGTGATGGCCGTCAGCGTCCAGAAGAACCAGGTGATCGGTCCGCGGAACAGGATCGACGGGTCGCTGCCCGACATGAGCATGGACTGACGGAAGTTGTCCTCGAGCAGCGGTCCCAGGATGAAGGCGATCAGGAACGGGGCCGCCGGGATGTGAAGCCGCATCATCGCGTAGCCGACCCATCCCATCGCGAACATCACGCCGACGTCGAAAATGTTGTTGTTCACCGCGAAGACGCCGAAGACGCACAGCACAAGAACCGCCGGCATCAGGATGCGGCGCGGCACATCGGCCACGAACTTGAAGCCGTGGATCGCGACAGTGCCGACCAGGAACAGAAACACCGAACTGACGATCAATCCGATGAAGAGGCCGTAGATGATATCGACGTTCAGGATGAACATCATCGGGCCGGGTTGCAGGCCGTGGATCATGAAGGCGCCGATGATGATCGCGGTGATCACGTCGCCCGGGACGCCAAGCGCGAGAAGCGGGATCAGCGTCGCTCCGGCGACGCCGTTGTTGCCCGCTTCGGACGCCGCGACGCCTTCGATCTCGCCCTTGCCGAAGTTCGCCTTGTTCTTGGACGTCCGCCGCGCTTCGGAATAGCTGAGAAAGGCCGATGGCGCGGCGCCGATGCCGGGTATCGAGCCGAGGAAGACGCCGATCAGGCTGCCGCGTATGATGGATTTCAGCGATTTCAGATAGTCGGCCAGGGTGGCGCGGGCATGGCCCAGCGACCGGGCGGTTCCAAGGTGGGCGGTGGGATGCCTTGCCATCGCGATGATCTCGGGGATCGCGAACAGCCCGATCAGCACGGCGATGAAGTTGAGCCCGCCCATCATGTTGGGGTCGCCGAAGGTGAAGCGGTTGGTGCCGTAGACCAGATCCAGCCCGACGGTTGCAAGAAGCAGACCCAGAAGTGCCGAAAGCGCGCCGCGCAGCAGGCTGTCACCGGACACGCCCGCGATGATGGTCAGCGAGAAAAGGATCAGTGCGAAGAACTCCGGCGGGCCGAAGTTCAGTGCAAAGCTTGCCAGCCAGCCCGCGAAGAGAATGAGTGACAGGTTCGAGACGAGATCGGCCGTGCAGGACGCCCAAAGCGCCATGCCCAGCGCGCGCCCGGCCTCGCCCCGCTCGGCCATCGGATAGCCATCGAGGATCGTTGCCGATGAGGCCGGCGTTCCGGGTGTCTTGATCAGGATCGCCGGGATCGATCCGCCGAAGATGCCGCCCTTGTAGACGCCGAGAAGCAGCAGGATGCCGTTGATCGGCTGCATCGCGAAGGTGAAGGGCAGGGTCAGTGCCACCGCCATCGTCGCCGAAAGTCCGGGGATCGCCCCGCCGATCACGCCGATCACGATACCGCAGAAAAGCGCGAAGAAGGCCGAGGGATTTCCGACAAGGGAGAGCCCGGCCATCAGGCTGTCGGCAAAGCTCATGGAAGTCTCACGAAGTTGCCTTGCGGAACGGCGACGCCCGCCACATGGGCGAAAAAGGCGTAAAGCAGCAGTGGGACCACGACCGCACAGACAAGCGCCGTGACGGGGTATCGGGTTCGAAAAAGAAACGCGGTGGCCGCGAATGCCAGCATCGAGGTCCAGACCATGCCGAGGCGCGACAGAGCGTACATCGTGAGCGCCATGATGACCGCGACGCCAAGAAGCCGCAGCCAGGCGCCGTCCGGCTCATCCTCGGTCTCGCCGATCGCGTGCGCTTGACGCGAGGTGAGGATCAGGCCCAGCCCGGTGACCGCCATGAGACCGGCCAGGATGTTGGGCCAGAAAGTCGGGGCGAGAACGATGTTCCGAACGTTCGAGGGCGAAGAGACCCAGTTCGGGATCGCGATGAAAAAAAGGAGCGCCGAAAAGAGGATGGCACCCAACCCCAGTCGGACATGCAGCGCTTTGATGCTCATGACACGCGGTCTCCACGGCATATTGCGCCGAAGTGCTTTCCGGCGCGACAGATGCTCAAGGGCATCGGATCACCCTTCGATGCGCATGCCCAATTCGTCGACCAGCGCGCGGAAGGTCTCGTACTGGCCCTGGATGAAGGCATTGGCGTCTTCGGGCGACATCACGTCGATGACCGATCCCAATGCGTTCATCTTGTCGACGAATTCCTGGTCGCCGGCAGCGGCCTGCATCCATTCGCCCCACTTGGCGGCGACGTCATCGGGAAGCCCCGCCGGACCCGCGATGCCGGTCCAGCCGACGAGCTGGTTCAGCGCCGGTTTGCCGAGGTCGTTCGCGGTCGGCGCGTCGAAGCCGACCACCGGCTCGGGCGTGGTGACCATCAGGGGCTTCAACTGACCATTTGCCACGAAGTTGGACAGGGCAGAGGTATTGGTGCAGATGAAGGTCGCCGTACCGTTCAGTACCGCGGTCGCCGCCGCGCCACCGCCTTGCTGCGGGATATGGGTGGCCTGGTTCAACGGATCCTCGACGCCGAACTCGTTCAGCACCATGACCGCGGCGAGGTGTAGAAGCGAGCCGACACCCGACGACGAATACGAGACGCCGCCTTCCTTGGCCTTGGCGATGAGGTCATCCATCGAATCGATGCCCGAGGACGGTGCGACCGCACAGGCGACGGGGTTGATTTCATACACCGTCACGAAGCGGAAGTCGTCCAGCGTGTAGGGCAACGTGGCTTTCATCGCGGGGTTCACGGAATGCGATCCGACACGCGCGAACAGCATGGTGTAACCGTCCGGCTTGGCGTTCTGGACGGCGACCGATCCGGTGGCGCCGCCGGCCCCGGTGACGTTGGCCATGACCAGCGCCTTGCCGACCGCCTGGCCCAAAGGTTCGGCGATGGTCCGTGCCGAGATGTCCGTCGCTCCTCCGGCGCCGTACGGGATCACCATGTTGATCGGACGCTCGGGGTATTCGGCGAATGCCGCGGTCGCGGTCATACCCGCCACAAAAGCAAGTGCAAGGTGTTTCATAACCATTGAGTCCCTCCCTGGGATATGACGTTTTTTTCTTGCTTGAGCGAGAATAACCGTAAGAATAGATTTAAGAAAGAAATATGAACTTACATTTTTGTGTAGGTCAGCTTTCACTAGAGCGGGCATGTCCATCAAGCATCTGAGAACCCTCGTCGCGGTGGCCGAGCACCGGACCTTCAGCGCCGCGGCCGACGCGGTGTGCCTGACACATGCGGCGGTCAGCCAGCAGATCCGCGCGCTTGAGACGGAACTGGACCTGACCCTGTTCGACCGAAGCACGCGGACACCGACGCTGAACGCCACCGGACGGGCCCTGGTGGAAAAGGCGCGAGAGGTGCTTCGGGCCTATGACAACATGGTCCCCTCGATACTGGACGAGACGAGCCTTGGGGGCGAAATCGCATTGGGCGCGGTTCCCACGACGCTGACCGGCCTGATGCCCCTTGCAATGACGATGCTGAAACGCACCTGTCCGGCATTGCGTCTTCGGATCAGGCCGGGGCTGACATCGCCGCTGATCTCCGCGCTTGAGCGCGATCAACTGGACGTGGCGGTCGTGACGAAGCCGGTTCTGCTGCCTGAAGTCCTTCGCTTCCACGAGATCGCGTCGGAACCGCTGCGCCTGATCGCGTCCGCGGAGACGGCCAGCGACGATCCGATGGAACTTCTTTCGACACGTCCCTTCATCCGCTTCAATCGCGATGCCGTGGTCGGCACCCAGATCGAAACCTGGGTGCAATCCAGCAAGCTTCGGGTCAACGAGGCAATGGAACTGGACAATCTCGACGCAATCGCAAGCATGGTTCACGCCGACCTCGGCGTCTCGATCGTCCCAAAGGTCTGCGTCGCGCCGTCACATGCGTTGCCGCTGAAGTGGATCGACCTTGGCCCGACGACGCCCTTCCGCATTCTGGGCCTTGCCTTCAAGTCCGACACCCCGAAAAGCCGCATCATCTCGGAGATCGAAAGGGCGCTTGGCAACGCCGCCAGAACGCCGGGCGCCCAGCCGGAATGACATCGGAGACGATCATCTACCTGGTCCTTGGCGGCGTGGCGGGGGGGTTCATCAACGGGTTCGCCGGGACAGGTACCGCGCTGTTCGCGCTGGGCTTTTTCCTTGCGGTACTGGAACCGGTCGCCGCGGTCGCCATCGTGGCGCTGATGTCGTCGCTGACAGGGCTTCAGGGCGTCTACGTGGTGCGTCGCGAAATCCTTCTGAACAAGGCCCGCCTGTTGCGTTTCGTGATCCCGGGCTTGATCGGCGTTCCCATCGGGATTTCGCTGCTGACCTATGTCGACGCCGGGATGCTTCGGCTGTTCGTCGCCGGTTTCCTGATCTTCTACGGTGGCTATTTCGGGTTTCGCAAGGCGCTGCCCCGCTTCGACCGCCGGACCCCGAAAACGGACATCACCATCGGTTGGGTCGGCGGCGTTCTGGGCGGGCTTGCCTCGCTGTCGGGGGCCCTGCCGGCGATCTGGCTGTCGATGCGCCCCTGGCCCAAGGGCGAAACGCGCGCGGTGCTTCAGACTTACAATGTCGTCATCCTGTTCACGACGGTCCTGATGCTGGCGTGGAGGGGTGTGTTCACAGCGTCGACATGGGCGGCATTCGCCGTGGCGTTTTCATCGGCGCTGGTCGCGGTTCAGATCGGCATTTTCGTCTACCGGAAGGTCAGCGACGATCAGTTCCGCCGGACGTTGATTATTCTGTGCCTGGCGCTTGGCTTGGGCATACTGGCCCGCGACATGGGGCTGTTCTGACGTGACCGGGGGTCGGCGATGCTGAAACTATACTACTCGGAGGGCAGCTCGGCGCTTGCCCCGCATATCCTGCTTGAAGACATCGGCGCCCCATACGCGCTGGAAGAGCGGTCCATTCCGGCGGGCGCCCACCTCGAACCCGATTATCTTGATATCAACCCGAAGGGGCGGGTGCCGGCGCTGGAGACCGAAGGCGGTGTGATCACCGAGAATCCGGCGATCCTGTGGTATCTGGCCGAAACCTTTCCCGATCACGGCCTGATCCCGGACGATCCTTTCGCCCGCGCGAGGGTGCAAGAGGTCAACGCCTATCTCTGCGCCACCGTCCACGTCGCCTTCGCCCACAAGCAGCGCGGTATCCGCTGGTCCGACGACCCGTCGGTGATCGACGGCATGAAGGCCAAGGTGGCGTCGAACCTGATCGAGTGCGCAGACCTGATCGAGGCGCATTACATGCGTGGTCCCTGGGTCATGGGCGAGCGGTATTCGATCTGCGATCCCTACGTCTTTTTGGTGCAACGCTGGCTGGCGGCAAGCGATGTCGATGTGGCCCGGTTTCCCAAGCTGGCCCGACACCGCGACCTGATGCTGGACCGGCCGTCGACCAAAGCCGCGCTGTCCCGCCAGGGTCTTAGCTGAAGGCGGGCGCGGGAAGCCCGGCGATCTCCACGTTGACGCATGCGGGGCGGCCGGACTTGAGCGCTTCCATAAAGGCGTCCTCAAGGTCGCTTGCGCTGGTGACATGGGCTCCGAACCCGCCAAGTGCCGAGGCGGCCTGGTCGTAACGGGCGCCGGACAACTGGCAGGCATAGAGGCGGTCGGGGCCGAATGTTCTGCGTTGCAGTTCGTGCTCGGCGTTCCAGCGCCGGTCATTCCCGATGATCGCGACGAAAGGCAGGTCTTCGCGCACGGCGGTTTCGAACTCGGCCAGGTGAAAGCCCGCGGTCCCGTCGCCCATCACGGCGATCACGCTGGCTTCGGGCGAGGCCGCCTTGGCCCCCAGGGCATAGCAAAGCCCGCCCCCGATTGCGCCCGACACCCCGTTGACGATCCTGCGCGGGGCCGAGACGAATGCCTGCGCCCATTGGCCGATCTCGCCGCCGTCGCTGATGAAGATCGGTTGGTCGGCACGTGCGACGAACGCCGCGATGGCCGCTGAAACCTGGGCGGAATCTATGCCGTCGTCGCCAGGCATCGTGTCGGGGCGCAGGGCGCAAAGCGCTTGGACGTCGGCAAGCCATTCCGGTCGGCCCGGAATATCCGCCGAGCGTTCAATCAACGCCTTGGCGACCTCACGTGGTGCCGCGTCGCGTCCCGCCGTCAGCCGTTCGCCAAGGTTGCTCCGGGCTCTGGCAACCTCCGCCGGATCGCCGTGGACCGTCAGCCAGCGCGCCTTCGGCCAGGCGTGGCGGTCGCCGAAGCGGACAGTGAAGTCAATGGGCTTGCCAAGGGCGACCACCAGATCGGCGTCTTGCCACGCATCCGCGAACCGCCCGAGGGCCGGATCCTTTGCGCCACGGGGACTTTCCATCGGGATTGCAGGTATTCCGAGTTCGGAGAAATCGAGGCGGGCGCGCGTCGGCGAAAGCTCGGGTCCCAGCAGGATGAGCGGCTTCCTGGCAGAGGCCAGCGCCTCGACGATATCCGACACATCGGGGTCGCCGGGCGCGGTTTGCTTCACCCTTCCGTTCAGGCCCGCCACGTCCGCCATCAGCACATCGGCGGGCAGGGACAGATGCACGGGTCCCGGCTGACCGGATCGCGCCGTATCCAGCGCTGTCAGAACCTCGTCTTCAAGCGTGCCGGCATCGGTGATCCGGCGCGACAGCTTCGTGATCGACGCCGTCACAGCGACCTGATCCATCTCCTGAAACGCGCCGGTCCCGTCCGATGCGGCCGGGCTGTCTCCGGACAGAAGCAACAGCGGCGTCTGCGAGGCGCGGGCGGTCAGAAGCGGCGAGATCGCGTTGCCAAGACCCGCGCCCGCCGTCACCAGCGCGACGCCGACCTTGCCGCTGATCTGGGCATGGGCCTCGGCCATGTAGCCCGCGGCGGCCTCGTGCCGCGTGTGCACAACCCGGATCGGGGTGTCGAGCAATGCGTCGAAGATCGGCATGATCTGATTGCCGCTGAGCGCGAAAACCACGTCGGTTCCCTGGGCGTCCAGCGTTCTGGCGAGTGCGTCGGCCGCTCTCACGGAACATAGACCCCGACACTGTGCGCCGCGTTGTTTCCGAAGCCCGAGGCATCCCAGCGCTGTTCCAGGGGTTGGGTGTTCCCCTCGGCATCGGTGGCCCGGCAGCGCAACAGATGCTCGCCCGGCGTCGCCTGCCAGGTCACGGACCATCTCGACCAGGCATAGGGGCCGGGTGCCGGTGCAAGCTTCGCGTCCGACCAGCTATCGCCGACGCCGAATTCGACCTTGGCCACAGGCACCTTTCCCGCCCAGGCGCGGCCGACGATTTCAACGGGACCCGGTTCGACATAGCGAAGCCGCGTGACCCAATCGGGAATACCTGGTGGCACCATCAACGACTTTACCCGGATCGACGTGACCGGGCGTCCCGGGTCGTCGGCATGGTCGCGGTAGCGATAGGTCTGAACCTGCTGGAATCCGTCGTAGGGGGTGTCGACGGCTTCGATCCGCGACAGCCATTTCACCGACGCCATGCCGTACCATCCGGGCACGATGATGCGCAGCGGCGCGCCGTGCTGCGGCAAGAGCGGGGCGCCGTTCATCTGGTGGACCAGCAGGACGTCCATTTCGGCGATCCGCTCCAGCGACAGGCTGCGCCCGAAGAAGTGCCGGACGCCGTTGTCGAACCCTTCGTCCGCGCCGGTAAAAACGATATCGACCGTTCCGCCCTTCGGCCGGGCGCGTTCGATCAGGGGCGCGAGGGGCGTTCCCGTCCATTCGGACGTGCCCACCGCCTCGACGCTCCACGGCATGGAATGCGACCGGGGCGAGACCCGGGCACGTCCGTTGCCGGCGCATTCCAAGGTGACCGGCATCGTCACCTGCGGCAGCGCGCGTATCTCGTCGAGCGACAGGTCGAACGGTGCCTCGAAGCCTGCGCCGAAGGACAGCCGGTAGGTTCGGGCGTCGATCTGGGGCACATCGAAATGCGTCAGCAGATAATGCGCTCCGGTGGGCGTGATGTCGTGCCGAAGTGTCTCGAGGATGATGCCGGAATTGCGATTGGCCAGCCGTACTTCCTGTTCCGAATAGACGCCGTCGACAGTTGCGGGCTTGCCCGGATTGTCCGTGAAAGTCTGGGTGATCGAAGCCATCAGATCACTTCATCCGTGCGGTCGTCGGTTTCGCCATAGCGGCGAAGCACGGCCGGTTTGGTGCCCTCGTAGAGATGCGCGATGTTCCCTGCGATCTTCGCGTTCTCGCGCTCGAACAGGCACTCGCCCTGAAGGTCGGAGGCCACGATGAAAGGGCCCATCCTGTTGCAGCGGATGACCCACATGGCCTGCGCCAGACCCAGCTCCCGGTTCCAGTGAACCGCCTCGACCTTTTCCACGCCGCGCCCCAGAAGCGCGCCGGTGCCGTAGCCGACGGTCGAGAGATATACTGCGCCGTTGGGGACGAAGCAGTTTTTGTAGTCCCTGGAAGTCATGCCGCCCTTGCCGATGATCAGCTTCGCCCCCGTCTTCTCCATCCACTCGGGCAACCATTTGGCGAAACGAAACGACGCCGTGGCGGTCACGGCGCCCATGTGGAACGACCCGTCGGGGCGGATCGAGGCGGCGGGCGAGCAATGGAAATTGGCGGCGCTGTCCCGCGGCAATTCCATCGGGATATTGGCCCGGTCCTCCAGCGCCCGCATGTAGACGCCCTCGCGCGCGGTATACATCAGGCCGTCGAGGTAGACGATGTCGCCCAACCGCAAGTCCGCGATGTCTTCGGGGGTCGGCGTCGTCGAAAGTCGGATCTCGCGGGGCATTACTCGGCCGCCTCCTTCGCCGGGTTCCAGTCGATGGTATCGCGGCGCTGATACGGTGTGAACCAGTCGGGGTCGGTGCGATGCTCCACCCGGCCGTCGGGGAAAAGCCGGGCGACGGCCCGTCGTGACGACAGGCAGAAGGCGTGGACCGACATCGGCAGTCCGCCGGTGTGGCAGTAGCCGACCTCGATATGGCAGTCGATCACCATGTTCTTGCCGACAAAGCCCATCGCGCCCATCCCGATCGAGTTGCCCAATTCCTTGAACTCGTCCTCCAGCTCGGCGATGCGCGGATCGGAATTGCGTGACCCCACGACGCGCAGGGTCGATGCGCGCTTGCCGAGCGTCATGCAGATGTCCTTGGACCCGCCAAGGCCGATCCCGATGATCGCAGGCTGACAGGCCAGACCGCGCTTGCCGAAGGCCATGAGGCTGTCCAGGTAGAACCGCTTGATCCCCTGGATACCGTCCGAGGGGAACAACATCCTGTAATCGGTTCCGAACAGGCCGCCCTTGTGGACGGTGATCAGGTCGATCCAGTCGCCATCCGGTTCGAACCCGTATTCGATCTCGGGCGCGCCGATGCCGACGTTGTTGTCGTGATCCGTCCGCCAGAGGGGGTGAACGCGGTTCGGGCGCAGCGGCACGCCATTCGTCGCCTCGGCCGTGGCTCGACGCAGGACTGTTTCCAATGCGCACATCCCGCCCTCGACGCGGGCCTCGTTGCCCATCTTCACGAACCATCTCGGCACGCCGGTATCGCCGCACATCGCACGCCGATCCTCCTTGGCGACCTCGTAGTTCTCCAGCATCGCCATGAGGACGAAGGACGACAGGTCGCCATCCTCGGTCTCGGCGGCTTGCTTGAGGCCGTCGAGGTAATCCTGAGGGATCTCGATGGCGGCCTTTTCCATCAGGCTCAGCGCGGTGGAATGGATGAGCGAAAGCGGGATCATTGCGCCGCCACCAGCGTTTCGGGTTCGCCGTCGGGAAGAACGGTCTGGCCGGGCCGGACGATGGTGAACTGCACCGGCTCTCGCGTGACATCCAGGTCGTCGCCCGCGCGTCGCGCAACGGTGAAATAGCTTTCCTCCATCGCGCCCTCCTCGGGGAAATCCTCGCGGTAATGCGCGCCGCGCGAATTGTCACGGGCCAGCGCCGCTCGCCCGATCACCTCGGAGATATCGCAGAGCGAGCGCATGTTCAGCCAGTCGTGCCATGTCAGATTGAAGGCCAGGTCGTCGGAGGCTACGCCGATCTCCATCAGGTCGCGCGAAATCGCGTCGAGCCGATCCAGCCCGGCCTCGATCCCCGCCTTGGTGCGCATGACGCCCACGTGATCCCACATCGTATCCTGCAACGTCTTGCGCAAGGGCTGGATCAGATCAGGCGACTTGCCCAGCGGATGACACGCCCGCGCCAACTCGGCATCCAGCACGGTCTCGTCGGGATCGCGCAGCGTGGCCATGGTTCGGACGTCGCGGCCCATCGTGTCGCCCGCGACGCCGCCATACACCGTCGAGTTGGCGACTCCGTTGCCGCCCAGCCGGTTCGATCCGTGCGCGCCGCCAGCGTCCTCGCCGGCGACGTAAAGCCCTTCGAGCGCCGTTCGCGTGTCGATGTCCACGACCACTCCGCCCATGAAATAATGCGCTGTCGGAACCACTTCGACCAAGCCGCCGGCCAGGTCGAAGCCGCAATCCTCGCATCGCTTGACCATGCCCCTGAAGTTCCGCCGCACGTTGTCGGGACCCAGATGCGCCATCGAGATGAAGACGCCTTCCTGGCTTGGATCGTTGTTCTTGAGCATCTCGGCATAGATGCCGCGGCTGACGACGTCGCGCGTCGCCCGCTCGCCTTTGGGGTCGTAGTCGAACATGAACCGGTTGCCTGCATGGTTCAGAAGCTGGCCACCGGCGCCGCGCAGCCCTTCTTCCAGCACTGTCCCGGTCATGCGCGTGTGATCGCCGGCCAGAAGACCCGTCGGATGGAACTGAACCATTTCCATGTCGCGCAACGGCAGGCCGACGCGCAGCGCCATGGCCAGGCCGTCCATCGTCTTGTCGCCCGAGGGCGTGTGATAGCGGTACATCGTCGGGCCGCCGCCCGTGGCCATCAGAACCGTCTTGGCCCGCACGAACCGGAACCGGCCGGTGCGCATGTCGATCATCAGAACGCCGGCCAGTGCGCTGCCGTCGCGCGACGGAATCAGACCTACGGCGCGATGCTCCTGAAGCTTCTCGACGGGCTGCGCCAGGACCTGTTCCATCAGGCGGTTGATGATCTCGATCCCCGTCAGATCGCCCTTGTGCACCGTACGGTCGGCAGTTTGTCCGGCGAACGCCTTCTGGTGCAGCGTGCCGTCCGGATTGCGGTCGAAGAAGCAGCCGATTTCGTTCTCAAGCTCCCTAATCCGCTCGACCGCCAGTTCGCACAGCCGCCACGCCATGTCCTGATTGGGTAGCCATTTGCCGCCCCGGATCGTGTCCATGAAGTGCCGCTCGACGCTGTCGCCACCGCCCAGCGCGACATTGTAGCCGCCCTGAACCATCCGGGTGCAACCGCATTTCCCGATCAGTCCCTTGACTGCAATCGTGATCTTCGTGCCCTCGGGCGCGGTCTGCTGGGCATGCAGCGCGGCGAACAGGCCCGCACCACCCGTACCGAGGATCAGGATGTCGGTATCGTGTCTGTCGATGTCACGGACACTTGCCATGGGTCAGATCGCCCTCAGAAAGAACGTGCCGGACACGAGGAAGGAGACCGCGACCGCTGCCGCCGCCAGCGATTTCTGCGGCGCCGACCACGGCAGCCATTCAAGCGCAAGAAGCCGCAAGCCGCCGAAGAAGTGGACGGCCAGAAGGAACACCAGTCCGAATTCGGCCAGTTTCACCAGGGGCCTTTCGGTGAAGTGCAGGGCCTGATCAAGCCGCGCGGGATCCGTCAGCGCCAGCGACAGGACCCAGAAGTGAACCGGCAGGAACAGCGCAAGGCCAAGCCCGGACAGGCGGTGCAGGACAAAGGCCAGCCAAAGCGGATGCGCGCGCGCGGGCCGTTTCATGCGCCGCCCCACGTCACCGCCAGAACCGCGCGTCCGCCAAGGAAGATCAGCGCCGCGCCGATCGCCCAGGTCGCACCTGTCAGCGCCCTGCCGCAGAGACCGGTCCATTCGTGCAGGATCACCCGCAGTCCGATCGCGGCGTGCAGTCCTGCGGCCAGGACGAACAGGCCGTAGAACAGAAACCAGCCCAAGGATCCCTGCGTGCGCCCCAGGATCTCGGCGGCCGACAAACCGCCCTGGATGGCGTAGATCATCACGCCGAGATGGACGAGAACGAAGGGCGCCATCACCAAAGCCGAGAGCCGTTGCAACATGTAGAGCCGAAGATCCAGCATCATCCGCGCCTCTTGAAGAAGGTCCGCGCGGTTTCCCGCTTGAGGCCGGCAATCGCGGACATCGGGTCAAGCTCGTTCGGGCAATACGCCGTGCAGCTGCCCATCGAATGACAGTTGTGGCATCCGCCCGAACCGCTGACGGCATCCAGGATGCCCTGCCGGTTCCCGTCCTTGGCATCGTTGAGAAGCGTCCAGGCCCTTTGAAGCGCCGCGGGCCCCAGATAATCCGCATTGGCCGCCACCGTGTCGCAGGCCGCGTAGCAGACCGAGCAGTTGATGCACTCGATCCCCGCATTCGCGGTCTGACGCTGAGCGTCCAGCGGATCAATCGGAGCGATGGGCTCCGCGCGGCCTCGCGTGGGGTGGTGACGCCCTTCCGCCGCGACCCACTTGTCGAAGAACGGCTCCATATCGACGGCAAGGTCCTTGATCACCGGCAGGTTGCGCAGCGGGCCGATCTCAAGCCGGTCACCGTCGAGCACCTTTTTCACATGGGTTCTGCATGTCCAGCGCGGCACGCCGTTGACCGTCATCGCGCAGCTTCCGCACATGCCGACCCGGCAGGCGAACCTGTAGCTGAGCGTCGGATCCAGGCTTTGTTGAATCCAGGACACGACATCAAGCACCGTCTGGTTTTCGTGGGCGGGGACGGCGAAGATCTGCCGTTGCCGACTGTCATAGCCACCACGACTGACGGTCACGGACAATGTCGCCTGCGCATCCGGCACGAGTGAACCTTTCCCTGGTTTCCCGCCAGACATTATACTGCATTATAGCTAACAAAAAGGAATATGTTTTTGCGATTTGTGTAAGAAAAATTTACTGAAAGTGGCAAGGTCGGCAGGACCGGCCCGGTCGCTCCGACGTCGGACCTATGGCAGCGCTTGGCTGACAAAAAGAACACCGGCGACCAGGGGCCGCCGGTTTCGTTTTCGTCGCAATGGACAGAGTTTTCTCAGTCGGTGCGGACTTCGGCATCCCGCGGCAGTTCCTGCGAGTCCTCGTAGTTTACGCTCGATGCCTTTTCGATGTCTTCCTCGGTCATTTCGAGGAGAACGAGGCGGTCGCCGTCAAGGCGCACGCGGTCCATGGGAATCGCCACCTCTTCTTCACCGAAGCCGAGGAAACCGCCTTCGGGGAGTACCATCTGAAACTCGCCTTCGCGCTCGAGGAACGCCTGCGGCTGTCCGATCTCGTTGCCTTCGGCGTCGATGACGATCATCTCGAGAAGATCGGCGACCGTCGTGGTTTCGCCCGTACCGCCGGCGTTGGCATCGTTGTCGGCGTTCGAACCCTGATTGCCGGACTGTGCCGAGGCCTGCTGCTGGTCTTGTTGCGACTTGCGCTGCTGGCGCTGTTCGGCGGTTTCGTAGGTCACGGTCGGTTCGCCGGTCTGGTTGATCTGCACCGTGGGCTCTTGCGTGAATTCCACCGAAACCTGCGGCTCGGCGCTTTCATACATCACTTCCGCCTCAGCCGACTGGAAGCTGAACGTCGGCTCGCCCTCGGGCTGAACGTAGGTGATCTGCGGCTGGTCGGACACGACTTCGACATCGCTGTCGGCACTGGCGCCGCCGTCGTTTGATGCCTGTTGCTGGGTATCCGACTGTTCCTCGGCCGCTCCGTCCTCGATGTCGAGCGCGATGTCGAGTTCAGGATCGGCCTGGCGCACCGTCACTCTGGGCTCACCCTGTTCGATCTCGATCTGGGGGTCGCCGGCCGAGATGCGCACGTCCGGATCCTCGGACCGGATAAAGATCGACGGTGCGGGGATGTCGACCTGAACGATGATCTCGGGAATCTGCACGCGGACCTGCGGCTGTTCCTGGCGCACCTCGATCTGCGAGGGCTTTTCGCTGATCTGGACGTCGGGTTGCGTCTTCTGCACCGTCACGTTCGGCGGCGGCACCTGAACGTCGACGTTCGGGTCAGGCACACGGACGACGGCTTCGCCTTCGATGGTGGCTTCTTCCTCGACCGTCACGCGTTCGTCGACTTCGGCGGTTTCCGAGTCGCTGACCGTCTCCGTTGCAGTGTCCGAAGCCGTGGCCTGTTCCTCATCCATGGCGTCTGGCGGTGTGAGGTTTTCGGCGAGCGTCGCGCATTCTTGCGATGCATCGTTGTTCAGCGCGTCGACGACATCTCGAGCCTGATCGTCGGCGACCATGTTGTTCATCGAGCGGACCTCATCGACAAGGTTCGCGCATTCCTCGGAAAGCTGCGCTTTCGCATTGTCGTCGATTTCCACTTCCGTCGCCGCACCGGCGTGACTTGCCAGCGTCAGCGTCAGGGCGGTGCCCAGAAGGGGCGTGGCAAACAGTTTCATATTCATTGGGTCCTCCACAGATTTGCTGTCTATGGAGTCCCAACGGGCAGTGCTGGGCTTAGTTCCGGGCTATTTGCCGGCAGCTACAGATCAACCAAGCGCGGCGGCACGCACGTCGTCGTCGATGTTCTTCTCATACTGGGCGAAGTTCTCGGCGAACATGGCCACAAGTTTGGCGGCCTGGCGGTCATAAGCCTCGGGGTTGTCCCAGGTGCGGCGCGGATCCAGCAGGATGTCCGGCACGGCGGACGCCTTGACGTGCGTCGGAACCTCGAAACCGAAATTCTTGTCCTTGCGGAAATCGGCGTCTTCCAGCGATCCGTCGAGAGCGGCAGTCAGAAGAGCGCGCGTCGCCTTGATCGGCATCCGGGATCCGGTGCCATAGGCGCCTCCGGTCCAGCCGGTGTTGACAAGCCAGCAGGTCGCTCCATGCTTGGCGATCTTCTCGCGCAGAAGCTCGCCATAGATTTCTGGCCGCCGCGGCATGAAAGGCGCGCCGAAGCAGGTCGAGAAAGTCGGCTGCGGCTCGGTCACGCCGCGTTCGGTTCCGGCGACCTTGGCGGTGAAGCCGGACAGGAAGTGATACATCGCCTGCGCCGGGGTCAGCCGCGCGATCGGCGGCAGCACGCCGAAGGCATCGCAGGTCAGCATGATGATGTTCTTGGGGTGCCCGCCGATGGCGGTTTTCGACGCGTTCGAGATGTAGTGCAGCGGATAGGCACAGCGCATGTTCGCCGTCAGGCTGTCGTCGTCGAAATCCAGTTCCTTGGTCTCGGGATCGTAGACCATGTTCTCGATGACGGTCCCGAACTTGCGGGTCGTGGCAAAGATCTCGGGTTCAGCCTCTTCGGACAGGTTGATCGTCTTGGCATAACAGCCGCCTTCGAAGTTGAAGGTGCCGCGGTCCGACCAGCCGTGCTCGTCGTCGCCGATCAGCACACGTTCGGGATCGGCGGACAGCGTCGTCTTTCCGGTGCCGGAGAGGCCGAAGAACACGGCCGTATCGACCGGGTTGCCCGGCGCGTGATTGGCCGAACAGTGCATCGGCATGATGCCGCGTTCGGGCAGAAGGTAGTTCAAAAGCGTGAAGACCGACTTCTTGTTCTCGCCGCCATACTCGGTTCCGCCGATCAGGATCAGCTTGCGGTCGAAATTCATCGCGATGACCGTATCGGTACGGCAGTCATGTCGCTTGGGGTCGGCCTTGAAGGACGGCGAGTTGATGATGGTGAACTCTGGAACAAAATAGTCCAGCTGGTCGCGATAGACAGGGCGAACCATGTGGCGGATGAACAGCGAATGCCACGCCAGTTCGGTGACCACGCGCACGTCCAGCCGGTACTGTGGATCGGCGCCGCCGAACAGGTCCTGGACGAAGTAGTCGCGTCCGGCCATGTGGGCGGTCATGTCTTCATACAGGCGGTCGAAGCCCTCGGGCGACATCGGGCGGTTGTTCTCCCACCAGATCTTGTCCTCGACCGAGGCGGTGCGGACGACATGCTTGTCATTGGGCGACCGGCCCGTGAACTTGCCGGTGCTGACCAGGAGCGTACCACCCTGACCAAGCGTGCCCTCGTCGCGGCACAGCGCCTGCTGGATCAGATCGGGCTCGATCAGGTTGTAATAGACGTTGCCCAGCCCGCTGATGCCCATGGCTTCAAGTGTTTGGGTCGGGTTCACGCGCCCTTGTGTCATACGCCCTCGCTCCTTGTGCAGTGTCCGGCCGAGCCTCGGATCGAAAGCGACCGAGACACGGCTTCTGAAAGCAATATTATTGCTTATATGGTCGAATCCGATGCGTTGAACAGGACCGATCCGCACAGTTAGCGCAATCAAGTCATTGAATTTTAACGGTTAGCGCCACCATTTTTTGGCGCTTGACCAAGCGGAAGCACAAAGTGAGGCTTTTTAGCCATTTTGAAAGGAAAATACCGTTCCGCTTATGTGGCGAATACCCATGATTCGCACATTATTGTTGAATTACCTCAAGGCAGACACGATGATGCCGCAAAAATGACATCAGTGAATGCGCCAGTCATAAGGCGTTCATGAGCAGTAAAGGAAATAACTCATGTCCAGGATCGCACTGGTCGATGACGATCGGAATATTCTGACGTCCGTGTCAATGACGCTCGAAGCCGAAGGTTTCGAGGTCGAGACATACAACGATGGTCAAGCCGCCCTCGATGCCTTCAACAAGAAACTGCCGGACATGGCTGTTTTCGATATCAAGATGCCCAGGATGGATGGCATGGACCTTCTGCAGCGCGTGCGGCAGAAAACGTCTATGCCGGTGATCTTCTTGACGTCCAAGGACGACGAGATCGACGAGGTGTTGGGCCTTCGCATGGGCGCGGACGATTATGTCAAGAAACCCTTCTCGCAGCGCTTGCTGGTCGAGCGCATTCGCGCGCTTCTGCGTCGGCAGGAGGTGATTGCGGGCGATGTCGACGGCGAAGTCGATCAGGCGCAGGTGATGGTACGGGGCGAGCTTCGCATGGACCCGCTGCGCCATTCCGTGACCTGGAAGGGTCGCGAGGTGTCGCTGACGGTGACCGAATTCCTGCTGTTGCAGGCGCTGGCGCAGCGCCCGGGTTTCGTGAAAAGCCGCGATCAACTGATGGATGTGGCCTATGACGATCAGGTGTATGTCGACGACCGCACCATCGACAGTCACATCAAGCGGCTGAGAAAGAAGATGCGGATGGTCGACGAGGACTTCTCGGCAATCGAGACGCTCTACGGGATCGGGTACCGCTACAACGAAGAATAAATGTCCGCCGAGGGGGTCAATGTGGCGGGAGCCAAACCGGCGCGTCAGGCCGATGTCGTTCTAGGCGAAGACTGGATCGGCCCGGACGCAGCAGCCGAAAGCGAGGCAAGGGCCAAGCGCGACAGGCGTGGCGTGATCGCCATGAACCGGTCTCCGCTGGCCCGAAAGATCATCACGTTCAACCTCCTAGCGATCCTCGTCCTTGTGGCGGGGGTCCTTTTTCTCAATCCCTTCCGCGACAGCCTGGTGTTCCAGCGCGAGAGGGCGTTGGTGATCGAGGTCGAGCTGGTCAAGGCCGTGGTCGAGGCTCGCCTGGCCGACATCGCCGGAAGCCCTGCCGTCACCGACGATGGCGCGCCGATCACGGCCGGGTCCGGCGCCGAAGACAATATGCGCCGACTGCTGGCTAATCTCGGCGTGCCGACATCAGCGGATCTCTACCTTTACGATGTCGATGGAAACCTTCTGGCGACCACCAAGGATCAGCCGCGCATGGCATCGGCCGCCGATGGCATGGTTCCGGATCCTCGCTCGACGCTCATCACCGATTTCCTGGATTCCATCTGGGGAGGGCTGGCGTTTCTGTTCGGGAAGACCGGCCAGGTCCCGTCGGACGTCGGACTGCGCGACAATGTCATGACCAGCCTGGTCGCACCCGCCCTGGCAGACGGCACGCAGGTTCGGACATCGCGCGATATTTCCGGCCAGGCGATCTTTGCGGTCGCGACACCCGTGCGCGAAGGCGACATTCCGGTCGGCGTTCTGGCCATCGCCAGCGCAGCGGGCGAGATCGACAACCTGGTACGTGCCGAGCGCGAGCAAATTCTACAGATGTTCGTCATCGCGATCCTGGTGTCCGTGGGCCTGTCGCTGGTATTGGCGTCGACGATCGCCAACCCGCTTTCGGACCTGGCCGCGGCCGCCGAAATCGGGCGCGAACGCAACGCGCGCAAGTTCAGCCCAAGCCGCGTCCGCATCCCCGACCTGACCGCGCGCCCGGACGAGATCGGGCGTCTGTCCGGCGCGCTTCGGGGCATGGTCGCCGCGCTTTATGACCGGATCGACGCGAACGAGCAGTTCGCCGCAGACGTGGAGAACGAAATCAAGAACACTCTCGACCAGCTGCGCTCGGCTGTCGCCTCTCTGCGGTTCGCCAAACGCGAGGATCAGAAAAGCAAGCTTCTGGATGTGATCGAGCACGACACCCGTCGGCTGGACCGGCTTGTCAGCGACATCTCCAATGCGTCGCGTCTGGATAGCGAACTGGTCAAGGAGGAAGAAGAGGCGTTCGATCTTCTGAAGATGATCGGCAACCTGGCCGATTATCTGGGCAACGAGGCGCGCGAAAAGGGCGTAGAGTTCATCACCGACATGCCGAAGGACCCGATCGTGATCGAGGGGCTGGAGAGCCGGCTGGCGCAGGTGTTCGTGAACCTTTTGACCAACGCGATCTCGTTCTGCGACGACGGCGACGCGATCCGCGTCTGGGTGCGCAAGCGCGAGAACCGGGTGCTTGTCGTCGTCGAGGACACCGGTCCCGGCATTCCGGAACAGGCGCTGACCAAGATTTTCAACCGGTTCTACACCGAACGGCCCGAAAGTCATTTCGGCAACAATTCGGGTCTGGGACTGGCGATCTCGAAACAGATCGTCGAGGCCCATGGCGGCGTGATCTGGGCCGAGAATATCCGCCCGACCGACGCCGACCTGTCATCCGAGCCACTGGGCGCACGCTTCGTCGTCGGCCTGCCCGTCTAGGCGCTTCCCATGCCGCCGACTTCCCCCGCTGTCGAGGCTGTGCTGCACGCCTCGGCTGTCTCCGTCGAGGGGCGGGGCCTGCTGATCACCGGCGGGTCCGGCAGCGGCAAATCCACGCTTGCTCTCCGCCTGATGGCGCTGGGCGCGACTCTTGTGGCCGACGACAAGGTCATCCTAGCGGTCACGCCGGATGGCGCCGTCCGCATGTCGTGTCCCGGCGCGACCCGCGGCCTGATCGAGGCGCGCGGCGTCGGGCTGATCCGCGCCGAGGCAAGCGACGCCACAGCCGTCGCGGTCGTCGACATGGACCGGACCGAAGATGCAAGATTGCCCGCCCCGCGCCACATTGCCATCCAGGGCCGCGACCTGCCGCTGATAAGAAGGGTTGAGAGCCCGGCTTTCGCGGATATTCTCCTTCTTTACTTGAGAGGGGGGGTAGCCGAAACATGACCGGACGGGAAAACACGGACACCAAGGGGCGTATCCTGTTCGTGACCGGCGCATCTGGCGCGGGGCGCAGCACCGCGACCAATGCGCTTGAAGACCTGGGGTTCGAGTCGATTGCCAATCTGCCGCTGTCGCTGGTCGATCTTGTTCTGACGGGCCGACCGCTGAACCGGCCATTGGCCTTGGGGATCGACGTGCGCAACCGCGACTTCTCGATCGAAGGCATGCTCAGCCTTCTCCATTATCTGCGGGCGGACGAGAGCCTGGAAGTCGAACTTCTGTTTCTGGATTGCCGCACGGACGTTCTCGTGCGCCGCTATTCCGAGACGCGTCGCCGTCATCCGCTGGCGCCCACAGAGGCCCCCGTGGTGGGGATCGAGCGCGAAACGGAACTGATCATGCCGGTGCGCGAACAGGCCGATTTCCTGATCGATACCTCTGACATGACACCGCACGATCTGAGGGCCGAGATCGAACGCCTGTTCGCGAAAGGCGCCAGAGGCCGGATGACGGTGTCTGTCGAAAGCTTCTCGTTCAAGCGCGGCCTGCCCCGTGGCGTCGACATGGTGTTCGACGTGCGCTTTCTGGCCAATCCGCACTGGGAGACCAGTTTGCGTCCGGGTACCGGGCTGGACCCGGCCGTGGCCGCCTTTGTCGAGCGCGACGAACGTTTCGCCGATTTCTTCACCCGCGTCGTCGATCTGATCCGGAGCCTGATCCCTGCGTACAAGGACGAGGGCAAGACGTCGCTTGCAATCGCCATCGGATGCACCGGCGGGCAGCACAGGTCGGTCTTCGTCGCTGAAAAGCTGGCGAATGCACTTGCAGAAAAAGGGTGGCAGGTGTCAACTCGCCACCGGGAGCTGGAGCGCCGGGATCATCTGTCCGGACGCACGTGAATTGGGAACGCGAGTTTGATCGGAATCGTGATCGTCGCGCATGGTGGCCTGGCCAGGGAATATCTGGCCGCCGTCGAGCACGTAGTCGGGACGCAGTCGGGCGTCCGCGCCATTTCGATCGAGCCCGATCACGACCGCGGCGCCAAACAGGCCGAGATCTGCGCCGCTGCCGACAGTGTCGATGCGGGGAACGGCGTGGTCGTCGTGACCGACATGTTCGGAGGCTCGCCGTCCAATCTCAGCCTCAGGGCCTGCGATCCGACGGACCGGCGCATCGTCTACGGTGCCAACCTGCCCATGCTGATCAAGCTGGCGAAATCGCGCCACAAGCCGGTGGACGACGCCGTCAAGGCGGCCTTGGCCGCCGGGCGCAAATATATCGACAGCTTCGATGGGGGATAGAATGGCCGATACGGTGCGCCGACGCATTGAGATCGTGAATGAAAAGGGTCTTCACGCCCGCGCCTCCGCCAAGCTGGTCGAACTGGTCGAGGATTTCGACGCCGAGGCCGAGGTCTTTCGCGACGGAATGAGTGCGTCCGGTGACAGCATCATGGGGCTGTTGATGCTGGCCGCGTCGCGCGGCACGTCGATCGAGGTGGAGACGCGCGGGACCCAGGCGGCGGAGCTTGCCGACGCCATCGAGGCGCTGGTCGCCGACAAATTCGGCGAAGGCATGTAGGCAACGCGGTAGCCGTGGCGCGCCTATCGCGTCGGAACCGGCACCTCTCCGCGATAATCGTAGAACCCGCGCTGTGTCTTCCGGCCCAGCCAGCCGGCTTCCACGTATTTCGTCAGAAGCGGGCAGGGCCGGTACTTGGTGTCCGCCAGCCCGTCGTGCAACACGTTCATGATCGCCAGGCAGGTATCCAGCCCGATGAAATCCGCCAGCTCCAGGGGTCCCATCGGGTGGTTCGTGCCCAGCTTCATCGCCGAGTCGATCGAAGCCACGCTGCCGACACCCTCGTAGAGCGTATAGACCGCCTCGTTGATCATCGGCATCAGGATACGGTTCACGATGAAGGCGGGGAAATCCTCGGCGGTGGCCGAGGTCTTGCCCAGACGCTCCACCACGACCTTCAGAGCCTCGTAGGTCTCGTCATCCGTGGCGATACCGCGGATCAGCTCGACCAGTTGCATGACCGGCACGGGGTTCATGAAGTGAAATCCCATGAACTTCTCGGGCCGGTCGGTGCGGCTGGCGAGCCGGGTGATCGAGATCGACGAGGTGTTCGACGTCAGGATCGTATGCGGCGCCAGATGCGGCACCAGATCCTCGAAGATCGCCGCCTTGACCGTCTCGCGCTCGGTGGCGGCCTCGATGACCAGATCGGTCGCGCCCAGATCGGCCAGGGTCATCGTCGTCTTGATGCGGCTCAGCGCCGCGTCGCGGTCCTCGGGCTTGATCTTCCCGCGTGCGACCTGACGTTCCAGGTTCGCCTCGATCAGCTCCCGCGCCTTGTCCAGCGCGTCGCGGCTGACGTCGGTCATCAGTACGTCGTAACCCGCCAGCGCAAAGACATGCGCGATCCCGTTGCCCATCTGTCCGGCGCCGACGACGCCGACCGTACTGATGCCCATCTTTCGTCCTTTCGATCCGGCGCGACCATAGGCGCACGGCCCTTCGACGTGCAAGGGGAGAGGTGCGGCGCAGACAAGTTAAAATGCCAACTTTAGGCTTTTGGCAAGACATCGCGGGCACCTTCGAAACCGGGTAAATCGGGCAGGGTGGCGATGCACGTGGGATCAGATCAGGGAATGCGCAGCAGAAAGGATCTTTGGCAGTACGAAGGGTCGAAGCTCGCCTTTCGCGGGCCGGTCTGTGATTTCTCGCGCCCGTATGTGGCCGTGTTGGGCGGCAGCGAGACCTTCGGGCGGCATGTGGCCCGGCCCTATCCCGCATTGCTGGTCGAGAGGATCGGGATGCAGGTGGCGAACCTGGGCGTGATGCACGCCGGCGTGTCGCTCTACAGCAACGAACGTGGCATCCTGGACACCGCCTCGCAGGCCGATGTCACCGTGCTACAGGTGCTGGGCGCTCAGAACATGTCGAACCGGTTGTATTGCGTTCACCCCCGCCGCAACGATCGGTTCCTTACGTATTCGGCGGCACTGCGCCTGATCTATCCGGAGGTCGATTTCGCTGAAATCAACTTCACCGGCCACCTGGTTTCGCGCCTCAGACAGGCCTCGGAGGAGCGGTTTTCCATCGTGGTCGAGGAATTGCGCTGGGCCTGGGTCGAGCGGATGCGCCGGGTCATACGCTTTATCAGGAACGATGTGCATCTGCTCTGGCTGTCCGAGCGCGGCATCGACGACGGCTCCGCCGACGCCGACAGCCTTGATCCGATGTTCGTCACCCGGTCGATGCTGGACGAGTTGTCGCCGCTGGTCTCCGGCATCACCGAGGTGGTACAGCCCCGGCCCATCCGCGCGCGGGTGGGCGTGCCGTTCGCCTGTGACGAGGCCGACGCTCCGCTGCATCGGATGGTTGCAGAGGCACTGGCGCGCGATCTGTCGTTGTCGCAGCGCCCGAAACGAAAAGGCCCCGACCTTTTGGTCGAGGCCCATGCCCGCGGCTAGCGCGGACGTCTTACAGCTTCTCGATCAACTCGGGCACGGCGGTGAACAAGTCCGCCACCAGGCCGTAGTCGGCCACCTGAAAGATCGGGGCTTCCTCGTCCTTGTTGATCGCGACGATGATCTTCGAATCCTTCATTCCCGCCAAGTGCTGAATGGCGCCCGAGATGCCGACGGCGACGTACAGATCGGGGGCCACAACCTTGCCGGTCTGGCCGACCTGCCAGTCGTTGGGCGCAAAGCCCGAGTCGACCGCGGCGCGCGAAGCGCCCACGGCGGCGCCCAGCTTGTCGGCCAGCTTCTCGATCAGCGCGAAGTCCTCTTCCGATCCGACGCCGCGACCGCCCGAGACGACGATGCCGGCGCTCGTCAGCTCCGGGCGATCCGACGCGGCGACCTTGTCCTCGACCCATTCGGACAGGCCCGGGTTCTCGGCGGCGCCGATGTTTTGCCCGGGCCGACACCCGGCGGACCCTGCCGCGTCGCAGGTCGCAGTGCCGGAGGTTACGAGCTGCTTGGCACGGGCGGGTTTGACCGTCTGGATCGCGTTGCCCGCATAGATCGGACGCTCGAACGTGTCGCCATCCACGACGCCAGAGGCATCCGAGATGACCATGACATCCAGCAACGCGGCGACGCGCGGCATGACGTTCTTGGCGTCGGTCGTGGCCGGCGCGACGATATGGCTGTAGTCGCCCGCCAGCGACACGATCAGCGCGGCCGTCGGTTCGGCAAGGCGATGACCCAGTGAGGAATCCTCGGCAACCAGCACCTTTGAGACGCCTTCGATCTTGGACGCGGCGTCGCCCGCGGCCGAGGCCGAAGCGCCCGCGCACAACACGGTCACATCGCCCAGCGACCTGGCGGCGGTCACCGCCTTCGAGGTCGCATCGACGTTCAGTTCACCATCGGTGACTTCGGCAAGAAGAAGAACAGCCATCACACAGCCCCCACTTCCTTGAGTTTCGCCACAAGCTCGTCGACCGAGCCCACCATTTCGCCGGCCTTGCGCGCTTCCGGCTCCGACGTCTTCACGATCGCCAGGCGCGGCGTGACATCGACGCCGTAATCGGCGGCGGTCTTTTCATCCAACGGCTTCTTCTTGGCCTTCATGATGTTCGGCAGCGAGGCATAGCGCGGTTCGTTCAGGCGCAGATCGACCGAGACGATGGCGGGCATCTTGACCTTGATCGTCTGAAGGCCGCCGTCGACTTCGCGTGTCACCTGGGCGTGGTCGCCGTCGATTTCGACCTTCGAGGCGAACGTCGCCTGCGCCCATCCGGTCAGCGCGGCCAGCATCTGGCCGGTGGCGTTCATGTCGTTGTCGATGGCCTGCTTGCCGCAAAGGACAAGCCCCGGCTGTTCCTCGTCGATCACCGCTTTCAGCAGCTTGGCCACCGCCAGGGGCTCGATGTCCGTATGCACGTCGTCGGCGGCGACGATCAGGATTGCGCGGTCGGCACCCATGGCAAGCGCGGTGAGCAGCGTCTCTTGCGCCTGTTTGACACCGATGGACACAGCGACGACTTCCTCGGCCTTCCCGGCTTCCTTCAGGCGGATCGCCTCTTCGACCGCGATTTCATCGAACGGGTTCATCGACATCTTCACATTCGCCAGATCGACACCCGATCCGTCCGCCTTCACGCGAACCTTCACGTTATAGTCGATCACGCGTTTGACAGGCACCAACACCTTCATTGCGCAAACTCCCTCTCGGTTTCCCGGCAGGGATAGCGAAGCCGCGCCGCAGAAAACAGTGCAAAATCGACGCGGCACGGTCCAACGACGCCGCGTTACGTGCTAGAATGCTCGTATTTGGAGGATTTCATGGAAAAGGTTCGTGGAATCGGCGGTGTGTTCTTCAGGGCAAGGGATCCCGACGCGCTCAAGACCTGGTATGACACGCATCTGGGCATCAATCCCGCACCGACCGACATGCAGATGACGCCGTGGCGGACGACCGAGGGCGTCGTGGTCTTTGCGCCCTTTGCCGCCGACACCGACTATTTCCCGGTCGACCAGCAGGTGATGATCAATTTCCGCGTGGCCGACCTCGCGGCCATGGTCGCTCAGCTTCGCGACGCCGGTATCGAGGTGTTCAACGAAACCGAAATGGAGGGCCTGGGACGGTTCGCGCATTTGCGCGACCCCGAAGGAAACGCCATCGAGTTGTGGGAACCCGTGGAGTGACCGCCCTCGCGCCCGAGGTTGTCTCGATGCCGGAGCGTATCGCATTGGTCATGGCGCGCGATCTGAGCAGCGACCGGCGGTCGGAGATCCCGGGCCTCTTCGAACGGTTCTTCGCGTCCGGCGTCGTGATCGGCGATCTGGCGGACAAGGCGCTGGTGGGCATTTCTTTCAACATGGATGAAGACGGCGCATTCCGCTATGGCGTGGGACGGATCGTCACACGCGCGCCGGACTCGGTTCCCGCCGGCTTCGAGACCCTCACGCTTCCCGCAGGCGACTATGCCGTCTTCCGCCATTTCGGTCCGGTGTCCAAGCTGCCCCCGCTGTTCGACCGGATTTTTTCGGAATGGTTGCCGGAAAGCGGATACGCGCTGCGGGAAGATCCTGTGATCGAACGCTATCCCGACGACGAGCGGAACGGCCCGAACGGCATGGCCTTCGAAATCTGGGTACCGATCAAACGCTAGTCGCGGTTCGCGCCCGGAATCCACAAGACGTCGCCCTTGCCGTCGTCGTTGGCGATGCGCGCGGCAACGAAGAACCAGTCGGATAAACGGTTCAGATATGTCACCGCCGCCTCGTTGATATCCTCCATCGTGGCCAGTTCGACCGTCAGCCTCTCGGCGCGTCTGGCGACGGTGCGGCATACGTGCAAGTGGGTGGCCAGCGGCGTGCCCGCCGGCAGGATGAAGGACCGCAGCGGTTCCAGCCGCGCGATCATCGCGTCGATCTCGGTCTCGAGCCGCTTGGTCTGTTCGGGCACCATCCGAAGCACCGGATAGCCCGCCTCGCCGTCGAGCTGCATGTCTGGCCGACACAGATCCGCGCCGAGGTCGAACAGGTCGTTCTGGATGCGCGACAAGGCGGCGTCCACATCGGCTTCGGCCACCAGCCGCGCGAGGCCCACAGTCGCGTTTAACTCGTCCACCGTGCCGTAGGCGGTGACGCGCGTCGAATGCTTGGCCACCCGCGCACCATTTCCCAGCGCGGTTTCGCCCGCGTCGCCGGTCTTGGTATAGATCTTGTTCAGGACAACCATCTCAGCCTCCCCTGCGGACCAGGACAAAAATCAGGATCAGCACGATCGCGACGGCCTGGGCGTAAATCCGGTATCGCATGATCCGGTTGGCATGCTTCTTGTTGAAATCGCCGCCTTTTGCAAAGCCGCCGATGCCGGTCAGAAGGATGCCAAGCACGATCAGGACGGCGATGGCGACGACGATGAAAAGCGGGTCATACAGCATGAAGCCTCACCTAGGGCAGGCGCGGGTGAAAGGAAAGGCGTCACAGGCGCGAAAGCACACGGTCCATCATCCGCGTGGACAGCATGCGCTTCAATCCGGCGGCCAGCTTGGTCGGCGTGGTGATGCGGTAGCGCGGGCGCGGAGTGTCCAGCGTGATGGCGTCATGCACCGCCCGGGTCACCGCGCTGGCCGGCAGTTCGAACCGGTCGGGCGTGCCGCTGTCGTCGTAAAGCCGGGGCTTCAGGCGGGATTCGTAGTGATCCTTGCGCGCCGAGGTTTGCCAGTCGATCCATTTCTCGAAATGCGGGATGGATTTCTTGCGGATGTCCGAGGTCACCGGACCAGGTTCGATCAGAATCACTTGGATATTGGATGGCGCCAGTTCCATCCGCAGCGTGTCGGCCCAACCCTCCATCGCGAATTTCGTCGCGTTATAGGCGCCCCGCCATTGCAGCGCGGCGAAGCCGAGGATCGACGAGTTCATCAGGATGCGCCCGTGTCCCTGGGCGCGCATCACAGGCACCACACGGCGTGTCAGGTCGTGCTGTCCGAAGAAATTCGTTTCGAAGATCGCGCGCAGCGCGTCGCGCGGCATGTCCTCCAGCAGACCGGGGATTCCGTAAGCGCCGTTGTTGAACAGGGCATCCAAAGTTCCGCCGGTGCGCGACAGCGCCTTGTCCAGCGCCGTGCCGATGCTGGCCTCGTCGTCGTAATCCAGCACGAAGCTCTCCAGCCCCTCGTGACCCAGCCGCGCACAGTCTTCGGGGCGCCGGCAGGTGGCGAAGACGCGCCAGCCGCGTTTGGCCAGACCATGGGCGCAGTCATACCCGATCCCGGACGAGCAGCCGGTGATGAGAATGGATTTTCGTGTGTCGGGCATCTAACCTCGCGCGAAACAGGAGACGCGAGATGACGAAGCATCATGCCCAATGTCAATGCGGACAACTGGCGGTGACTGCCGAGATCGACCCGGATTTCGTGATCGCCTGCAACTGCAAGGCCTGCCAGAAGCGCACCGGCGCGCCGTTCGGCACAGCGATGTATTTTCGAAAGGACGGGTTGACGCTGACCGGACGCGCGTCGCGATGGTCGCGCAACGCCGAGTCCGGACGGGCGGTCGAATCCCATTTCTGCCCGGATTGCGGCACGACGGTCTGCTGGACGCTCGAGATGCGGCCGGATCACATGGGCGTGGCCTATGGGTGCCTTGACACCCCGGCGCCCATGCCGACACGCGTGGTGTGGGCCGAGGCGCAGCATGGCTGGGTGCGGTTTCCCGACGGGATCGAGACGTTCTCGAAAGGGTCGGTCAGCTAGGGGTCAGCCGGGCTGCTGCTCGGCCAGGAACTTGCCGTAGATCCAGCCCGACACCCCGCCGTCGGACGTGCGCACCTGATACCAGCCGTCCCGGTCGTCCAGAACCTCGGTCGCATCCCCAAGCGCCACCTGACCGACGACGGCGTTGCCGGTGCCGGGGCCCGCGCGCAGGTTCACGCGCGACCCGGTGACGTACCACAGGTTGTCGTCGCTCACGGATGACGAGGTATCGGCAGAGACAGACGCCTCCTCGATCGCCGCGATCATGCCGCGCAGCGGACGCCGCTCGCGCTTGGCGCGGTGGTCGCGCCCTGCCGCCAGCGCAATCTGGACAGCCTCGGAGTCCGAGATCCCGCTTGCCGTCAGCGCAACGGGCAGGTCGTCGACCGGCACAGCAAAGGCTGCCAGTGAAAACCCTGTGACATCGTCTTGCGATTGGCGGGTAACTTCAGGGCGACGGCTTTCATCGCCGAACAGCAACAGAATGCAGTAGATCGACGCGCAACACGCAACCAGGTACTTCAACATCTCACATTCCCCCCCGGAACTTCGCCGACCGTTACACTCGGCGCCTGATTCTGAATAGCGCCGTTCAACGTCCAAATCAGGGGGAAAGTTCCGCCGTGTCTTCCAGATCACGGACAGATCACGGACCGCTTTACCCCGCTTCGGACCGGCGTTATCACAGCATCTATGACTGACGTCGCCGACGACCCCAACATCGAGCCCCGGAATACGCTGGAACCGCTCAGGCGCGCCATCGGCGAGCGGTATCTCACATATGCGTTGTCGACGATCATGCACCGTGCGTTGCCCGACGCGCGCGACGGTCTGAAACCGGTCCACCGGCGAATTCTCTACGCGATGCGCGAGTTGCGGCTCAGCGCGTCGGGCGGGTTCCGCAAGTCGGCGAAGATCTCTGGCGACGTGATGGGCAATTACCACCCCCACGGCGATGCAGCGATCTATGATGCGATGGCGCGGCTGGCCCAGGACTTCAACGTCCGCTATCCGCTGGTCGACGGTCAGGGCAATTTCGGAAACATCGACGGCGATAACCCGGCCGCGTCGCGTTATACCGAGGCGCGGATGACGGCGGCTGCCGAAGCGCTGCTGGAGGGTCTCGACGAGAACGCCGTCGACTTCCGTCCGAACTACGACGGCACGCTGACCGAACCGGTTGTCCTGCCGGCGGCCTTCCCGAACCTGCTGGCCAATGGCTCGTCCGGCATTGCGGTGGGAATGGCGACGAACATCCCGCCCCACAATATCGGAGATCTGTGCGACGCGGCCATTCACCTGGCGAATGCGAAGAACAGCGAACTCGTGCGCGAGGATACCTTGATCGAGAAGGTCAAAGGCCCCGATTTCCCGACCGGCGGTATCTGCATCGAGCCACCCGAAGTGATCGCCGACGCTTACAAGACCGGTCGAGGCGGTTTCCGCATCCGCGCCAGGTGGGAGGTCGAGGATCTGGGCCGCGGCCAGTGGCAGATCGTCGTCACCGAAATTCCCTACCAGGTACCGAAAAGCCGCCTGATCGAGAAGCTGGCCGAGGTCATCCAGACCAAGAAGGTGCCGATCCTGGCCGATGTGCGGGACGAATCCGCCGACGACATCCGCATCGTGCTGGAACCGCGCTCGCGCAATGTGGAACCCGAGATCCTGATGAACATGCTGTTCCGGAACTCCGATCTGGAAAGTCGGTTCAGCCTGAACATGAACGTCCTGATCGACGGGCTGACGCCAAAGGTCTGTTCGCTGAAAGAGGTTCTGCGCGCCTTCCTCGATCATCGGCGCGAGGTGCTGATCCGCCGCGCGCAGCACCGGATCGAGAAGATCGAGCATCGTCTGGAAGTGTTGGAGGGCTTCATCACGGCCTTCCTGAACCTCGACCGCGTGATCGACATTATCCGTTACGACGACGATCCCAAGGCCGCGCTGATGCGCGAGGACTGGAGCCGCGAATTCACACGCGCGACGTCCGAGGCCGACTATGTCTCGCCCTCCGAGGGCGACGGCGAGCTGAGCGAGGTTCAGGTCGATGCGATCCTGAACATGCGCCTTCGCTCGTTGCGCCGCCTGGAAGAGATGGAGTTGAAACGCGAGCGGGACGTGTTGCAGGAGGAATGGGCCGATCTTCAGGATCTTCTGGAAAGCGGCGACCGCCAGTGGAAGGCCATCGCAGACCAGTTGCGTGATGTGAAGAAACAGTTCGCCGATCCGCGCCGCACCACATTCGCCGAAGCGGCGGAGGTCGAAGAGGTGCCGCTCGAGGCCATGATCGAGCGCGAGCCGATCACGGTCGTCTGTTCCCAGATGGGCTGGATCCGGGCGATGAAGGGCCACATCGCGCTGGATCAGGAGCTGAAGTTCAAGGACGGCGACAGTCCGCGCCACATCTTTCATGCCGAGACCACCGACCGCCTGCTGATCTTCGGCTCTAACGGCCGGTTCTATACGTTGAGCGCCGCGAACCTGCCGGGCGGGCGTGGCATGGGCGAACCGGTGCGCCTGATGGTCGACCTGCCGAACGAGGCCGATATCACGGCACTTTTCATTCATCGTCCGGGTGCCAAACTGCTGGTCGCCTCCAGTGCCGGCGACGGTTTCGTCGTGCCCGAGGACGAGGTCGTGGCCCAGACGCGCGCAGGCAAACAGGTTCTGAACGTCAAGGGCGACGTGCGCGCCCGCGTCTGCCGTCCGGTCGAGGGCGATCACGTGGCCGCAGTGGGTGAGAATCGCAAGATGCTGGTGTTTCCGGTGTCCGATCTTCCCGAAATGGGGCGCGGCAAGGGCGTGCGGCTTCAGAAATACAAGGATGGCGGCCTGTCCGATGCGCGGGTGTTCACACTGTCCGAAGGTCTGTCATGGCTCGATCCGGCGGGCCGGACGCGCACGGTATCGGACGAAGACCTTGCCGAATGGCAGGGCGCACGCGCCGGCGCAGGCCGTATGGCGCCGCGCGGTTTCCCGCAGAACAACAAATTTTGACCACAATTTCCCTGTCTGGCTGTAAACAATGGGGCCATTGATAGGACACAATTATGGACCGAATGCATAACCGCACGCTGACCGGAAAGTATTCCGGTGAAGGGCCCGATATTTTCCGGCTGGCCTTCATCACCTCTTTTTTCACATTGATCACCGCCGGGATCTACCGCTTCTGGGCCAAGACGCGGATCAGAAAGTTCATCTGGTCTTCGGTCTCGCTGAACAAGGATTCCTTCGAATACACGGGGACCGGGCTTGAGAAACTCCTGGGCTTCCTCGTCGCCATCGTCGTTTTGGCCCTTTATCTGGCCGTGATCCAGATGGGGCTGTTCTACTTCGGTCTCAGCCTGTTCACCGAGCCGACGACGATGGAGGAAATGGTGGCGCAGATAGCCGCGACCTACATCACCATCTTCGCCGTTGTGCCGCTCTGGTTCTTCGCCGTCTATCGCGCGCGCCGTTACAAGCTGGCCCGCACCCGCTGGCGCGGTATCCGTTTCGGCATGGAAAAGGGCGCGTGGGGGTATGCGCTTCGCGCCATCGGGCACTGGTTCCTGACCATCTCGACGCTTGGTCTTCTTCTGCCGCGCCAGACCTTCTATCTTGAAAAATACATGACCGACCGAAGCTGGTACGGCAACGCCCAGTTCCACCAGGGCGGCAAATGGACAGCGCTTTACCCGGCCATGGCCAACCTTGCGATCGGCGTCGTTCTGGTCGTGGCCGGCGGTGCGCTGGCCACCGCGTCCAGCCCCGTTCTCGGCGTGATCGTGGGCATCGTCGGTTATGTCTGGGCCATCATCGGACTGGTGTCCTACCGGGTGAAGGCGTTCACCTATCTGACCGCGCACAAGTCGATCAACGGCGATGTCGCCTTCGAGGCCAATCCCCAGACCGGGACCGTGATCAAGATCGTCCTTCTGGGCGGTCTGGCAGTCGCTCTCGTGGCTGCCGTCCTGTTCGGCATCGCGGGCGCGGCGCTGGCCGCGATCTTCGCAGCCGCCGGCCCCGGCGGTTCACCAGTCCTGATCATCGCGCCCCTGCTTCTCTACGTCATGGCGCTTCTGGTTGTGGGCGCGCTGTCGCTCGCCATGATCACCCAGCCTCTGGTCCGGCATGTGGTCGAAACGCTCAAGGTTGAGAACGCCGACGGCCTCGACATCATCCGTCAACGCGTTCACGACGACGGCGCCGACGCCGAAGGCTTCGCCGACGCGCTTGACGTGGGCGGCGCCATCTGATGCGTCCGCCCGAGGGGCCGGTTCCCGCCGTCTTCTTCGACGGCGAGACGTCCGCTCGGCATCAGGTCACGGTCAGCGTCGACTGGCGCACGCCTCCGGCGCTGATCGTGGAAGGGCAGGCCTCGGGCCTGCCTTTGCGCTGGCTGCTCGAACGCCTGCGCGGGCTGTCCGATCAGGCCGACAAGACCACGCTGGTCGTCACCCTTCTGGCCGACACCGAAGACGAGGCGCCGCGCGATCCCGCCCGCCTTGTCATCTCAGACCCCGCCCTGCGCGACTGGGTCGTGCGGTCGCGGCCCAATCTGTTCAAACGCGACCTGCGCGAAGGCGCGGGGGTCAAGCTGGCCACTCGCGCCCTGGCCGCCACGGTCGCCTTCCTGGTCATCCTCTTCGTTCTCCTGCCCCAGATGGCCAACACGCTCGCCACGCTGATCCCGCCCGAGCGCGAGGCCGCGCTGGGCCGCGCCACGGTCCGCCAGGTCGAACTGCTGTTCGGCTCGGACGCGCGCTGCGACGACGCCGAGGCCCAGGAGATCTTGGACGACCTGGCCGAGCGGTTCGTGGACCGCGCGCTCTACGACGCGCCGCTGACGGTGATCGTCATGGACAATCCGATGGTCAATGCCTTCGCCGCGCCGGGCGGTCACGTCGTCTTCTTCCGCGGCATGATCGACGAAGCCCAAAGCCCCGACGAGCTGGCCGCGGTCATGGCCCACGAGATCGGGCATGTGGTCGCCCGCGATCCCACGCGGCTGATGCTGCGCTCGGTCGGGTCGGTGGGTATCCTGGGCCTGGTTCTCGGCGATTTCGCGGGCGGCGGTCTGATCGTCGTTCTGACCGATCAGCTTCTCGAGTCGAGCTACAGCCGCGAGGCCGAAGAGAACGCCGACCTCTACGCGTTCGAGCGCATGATCGAACAGGGCGTCGACCCGGGGGCCTTGGCCGATCTGTTCGGGCGGATGAAGGATCAGCATGGCGACGTCGAAGGTCTGGCGTCCCACATCATGACCCATCCCTCCTTCGCCGACCGCATTGCCGAGGCCAGGCGCCAAAGCGACAGGGCAGGTGAAACGGCGCCTGCGCTGACCGACGCGCAATTCGCCATCCTCAAGGACAGCTGCGCCGGCACATAGCGCCATTGCAGCCCTGCCTGCCGCGCGCTACCACGGTATCGGGCATCCGAGGGGGGCACGATGAGACAGCGGTTCTTCGCATTACTGGCGTTTGCGACGCTTGCGGCCTGCGCGGCCGAGGACGATCTGACCCTTCCCCCCGAACCGATCGGCCAGTTTCGCCTGGGCCACAACATCGCGATTGCCGACAACGTGACCAAGGGTCCGTTCTCGCGCGAGTTCACCGAAGATCAACTCGAAGCCGCCGTCCAGAACGCGGTCGCGGAACGGCTGCGTCGCTATGACGGCGACGGTCTCTATCATCTTGGCATCGTCATCGGCGGCATCGTCCTGGCGCAGCCGGGCATCCCGGTGGTCTATGCGCCGCGTTCGGCGATGATCGTGGACGTGACTGTATTCGACAACGACACCCGCAAGAAGCTGAACGACGAGCCGTTTCGCATCATCGCCGGCGAAGGCCTTCAGAACGCGGCGCCTCTGATCGGGTCGGGATATGTCCGCTCGGCGGACGAGCAACTGGAAAACCTCTCGAAAGAGGTCGCGAAGGCCATCGAAGCCTGGCTCAGGGACAATCCCGAATGGTTCGCGCCGCGCGACGGTCAGGTGCGCGTTCCCTACGATATTTCCGTCGATGCACCGGATATCGACGCATCCTCGACCACGGATATCGCCGAGGGCGCGGAACCGGCGAACTGACGCTTGATTTTCCTCAGCCGATGGCCTAGGTCGCCCGCGATACGGACCCACCCAAGAAGGCAATAGGGCGATGGCAAAGGCAAAGTTTGAGAGAACGAAACCGCACGTGAACATCGGCACGATCGGCCATGTCGACCACGGCAAGACGACGCTGACGGCGGCGATCACGAAGTATTTCGGCGACTTCAAGGCGTACGACCAGATCGACGGCGCGCCGGAGGAGAAGGCGCGCGGGATCACGATCTCGACGGCGCATGTGGAGTACGAGACCGACGCGCGTCACTATGCGCATGTCGACTGCCCGGGCCACGCCGACTACGTCAAGAACATGATCACGGGCGCGGCGCAGATGGACGGCGCGATCCTGGTGGTGAACGCCGCCGACGGCCCGATGCCGCAGACGCGCGAGCACATCCTGCTGGGCCGCCAGGTCGGCATCCCGGCGCTGGTGGTCTACATGAACAAGGTGGACCAGGTCGACGACGAGGAACTGCTCGAGCTGGTCGAGATGGAGATCCGCGAGCTTCTGTCGTCCTACGAGTACCCGGGCGACGACATTCCGATCGTGAAGGGCTCGGCGCTGGCGGCGATGGAAGGGCGTGACCCGGAGATCGGCGAGAACTCGATCCGCGAGCTGATGGCGGCGGTCGACGAGTACATCCCGACGCCGGAGCGCGCGGTGGACCAGCCGTTCCTGATGCCGATCGAGGACGTGTTCTCGATCTCGGGCCGCGGCACGGTGGTGACGGGCCGCGTCGAGCGCGGCGTGATCAACGTGGGCGACGAGATCGAGATCGTTGGCATCCGCGACACCAAGAAGACGACCTGCACGGGCGTCGAGATGTTCCGGAAGCTCCTGGACCGTGGCGAGGCGGGCGACAACATCGGCGCGCTTCTGCGCGGTGTGGACCGTGACGGAGTGGAGCGGGGCCAGGTGCTCTGCAAGCCCGGCTCGGTGACGCCGCACACGAAGTTCGAGGCCGAGGCCTACATCCTGACGAAGGAAGAGGGTGGCCGTCACACGCCGTTCTTCGCCAACTACCGCCCGCAGTTCTACTTCCGCACGACGGACGTGACCGGGACGGTGACGCTGGCGCAGGGCACCGAGATGGTGATGCCGGGCGACAACGTGTCGTTCACGGTGGAACTGATCGCGCCGATCGCGATGGAAGAGAAGCTGCGCTTCGCCATCCGCGAAGGCGGCCGCACCGTCGGCGCAGGCGTGGTCTCGAAGATCATCGAGTGAGCCATTCGGAAGGCCGGGGGAAGCCCTGGCCTTCGCAACAGAAAACCGTTCGACGTGGCGGCCAGACGGTCTCCACCTCTCAACAGAAGGAAATACGACAATGGCCATCGCCAGTCAGAACATCCGGATCCGGCTGAAAGCCTTCGATTACCGGGTTCTCGATGCCTCTACCCAGGAGATCGTGAACACCGCGAAGCGCACCGGCGCCACTGTGCGCGGTCCGATCCCGATGCCGAACAAGATCGAGAAGTTCACGGTTCTTCGCGGTCCGCACATCGACAAGAAGTCGCGCGACCAGTTCGAGATCCGCACGCACAAGCGTCTTCTCGACATCGTGGATCCGACGCCGCAGACGGTGGACGCGCTGATGAAGCTCGACCTCGCCGCCGGCGTGGACGTTCAGATCTCGGTCTAAGGAGGGCTCCGACATGTTGCGCTCCGGCGTTATCGCAAAAAAGGTGGGCATGACCCGCCTGTTCATGGAGGACGGGAAGCAGATCCCCGTGACCGTCCTGCAACTTGACAAACTTCAGGTCGTGGCAACGCGCACGGCCGACAAGGACGGCTATTCGGCCGTCCAACTGGGTGCCGGCACGGCGAAGGCCAAGCGGACCAGCCAGGCCATGCGTGGCCATTTCGCCGCGGCGAAGGTGGAGCCTAAGCGCAAGATCGCGGAATTCCGGGTCGACCCGGATAACCTGATCGGCGTGGGTGAGGAAATCACCGCGAACCACTACTTCGAGGGCCAGTTCGTCGATGTCAGCGGCACTTCGATCGGCAAGGGATTTGCCGGTGCGATGAAGCGGCATAATTTCGGCGGTCTGCGGGCCAGCCACGGTGTGTCGATCAGCCACCGCTCGCATGGTTCTACCGGCCAGTGCCAGGACCCGGGCCGGGTGTTCAAGGGCAAGAAGATGGCCGGTCACATGGGCGCCGCCCGCGTGACCACGCAGAACCTGCAGGTAGTCCGCACCGACGCCGACCGTGGCCTGATCATGGTCAAGGGCGCCGTTCCAGGCTCGAAGGGCGGATGGGTCACGATCAAGGACGCGGTCAAAAAGCCTGTGCCGGAGAACGTGATTTTGCCGGCCGCGCTGAAGTCGGATGCCGAGGCGGCCGCCAAGGCTGCTGAAGAGGCCGCAGCGGCTGCCGCAGCCGAGGCCGAGGCCGAAGCCAAGCGCCTGGCGGAAGAGCAGGCCGCGCAGGAAGCTGCCGCGCTCAAGGAAGCGGAAGAGCAGATCGCCGATGAGTCGTCGGACACCGACAACTCGGACGTCGAGAAGAAGGACGGTGAGGAATGAAACTGGACGTGATCAAACTGGACGGCAAGAAGGCCGGTTCGGTCGATCTGGGCGACGAGGTCTTCGGTCTCGAGCCCCGCGCCGATATCCTTCACCGTGTCGTCCGCTGGCAGCGCAACAACGCGCAGCAGGGCACCCACAAGGTCAAGACGCGGTCGGAGGTCAGCTATTCGACCAAGAAGATCTATCGCCAGAAGGGCACCGGCGGCGCGCGCCACGGTGATCGCGGCGCACCGATCTTCCGCAAAGGCGGCGTCTACAAGGGCCCCGTGCCCCGGAGCCACGGTCATGACCTGACCAAGAAGTTCCGGAAGCTGGGCCTGAAGCACGCACTGTCGTCGAAGGCCGCGAGCGGCAACCTGGTGATTCTGGACGAGGCCAAGTCAGACGGCAAGACCAGTGCGCTGGCCAAGCAGGTCAGGGACCTGGGCTGGAAGCGCGCGCTGGTGATCGACGGAACCTCGGTGGACGAGAATTTCGCCCAGGCCGCCCGCAATCTGGCCGGCATCGACGTGCTGCCGTCGGTGGGCGCGAACGTATACGACATCCTGCGGAGTGACACGCTGGTGATCACCAAGGCGGGTGTCGAAGCTCTGGAGGCTCGTCTGAAATGAGTGCCAAGACCGAACATTACGACGTGATCCGGAAGCCCCTGATCACCGAGAAGACCACGATGGCGTCCGAGCACGGCGCGGTCGTGTTCGAAGTGGCGATCGACTCGACGAAGCCCCAGATCAAGGAGGCCGTTGAGGGCCTGTTCGGCGTCAAGGTGAAGGCGGTGAACACGACCATCACCAAGGGCAAGGTCAAGCGCTTCCGCGGCCAGCTGGGCAAGCGGAAGGACGTCAAGAAGGCCTATGTGACGCTTGACGAAGGCAACACGATCGATGTGACGACGGGGCTTTGAGCCGCGTCGGATAGGATCGGAAGGGCGGGGTTTTACCCCGCCTTTTCTTTTCTAGGGTGGGTGTGGAGACCGAGGCGCGGAATCAAGGCGGCCTACGGCCGCTGCCGCGCCAGCGCCGGAACGGCCCCACGGGCCGGCGCTTTGGTGACGTTTTCGCGAGGCTCGGCCAAGAGAGGGGTTTGGCTGGGATGAAGTGCCCATGCCGGAGGTGGCGGCACCGTCCCCGGTCCGGCGCTGGCGCGCCTGCAAGTCGGGCGATATGTTTGCCGGGAACGCGACGTGGTCTATGCGTCATGAACCCCTTGCCACCGCCCCTTCCCTCCGCTACACACCCGCATCGCTCCGCCCCGGATTCGTCCGGGGTGGTGTACTTTTGGGGGTCGCACCCCAGACAAACATAGCTGGGCGACATACGCCCGCAAAGCAAACGGAAGACAGAAAGCATGGCACTCAAGTCGTACAAGCCGACGACGCCGGGCCAGCGCGGGCTGGTGCTGATCGACCGTTCGGAGCTTTGGAAAGGCCGTCCGGTCAAGTCGCTCACCGAGGGACTGACCAAGAAGGCGGGCCGGAACAATACCGGACGGATCACGATGCGCCGCCGCGGAGGTGGGGCGAAGCGTCTTTATCGTATCGTGGACTTCAAACGTCAGAAGCATGACGTGGACGCCACGGTGATCCGGATCGAATACGACCCGAACCGCACCGCCTTTATCGCGCTGATCCAGTATCACGATGGCGAGCAGGCCTATATCCTGGCCCCTCAGCGCCTCGCCGTGGGCGACAAGGTGGTCTCGGGCGAAAAGGTGGACGTGAAGCCGGGCAACGCGATGCCGTTCTCGGGCATGCCGATCGGCACCATCGTCCATAACATCGAGATGAAGCCCGGCAAGGGCGGCCAGATCGCGCGCGCCGCGGGCACCTATGCCCAGTTCGTGGGTCGCGATGGCGGTTACGCTCAGATTCGCCTGTCGTCGGGTGAACTGCGGCTCGTGCGCCAGGAATGCATGGCGACGGTCGGTGCGGTCTCGAACCCCGACAACTCGAACCAGAACCTGGGCAAGGCGGGCCGCAACCGTCACCTGGGCAAGCGTCCGAGCGTGCGCGGTGTCGCGATGAACCCGATCGACCACCCGCATGGCGGTGGCGAGGGCCGGACCTCGGGCGGCCGCACGCCGGTTACGCCCTGGGGTGTCGACACGAAGGGTAAGCGTACCCGGAACAGGAACAAGGCGTCGCAGAAGCTGATCATCCGCTCGCGTCACGCCAAGAAGAAGGGCCGCTAGAGATGAGCCGCTCCGTATGGAAAGGCCCCTTCGTGGACGCGTACGTCCTGAAGAAGGCCGAGAAAACCCGCGAGTCGGGCCGCAACGAGGTCATCAAGATCTGGTCGCGCCGCTCGACCATCCTGCCCCAGTTCGTTGGGCTGACGTTCGGCGTCTACAACGGCCAGAAGCATATCCCGGTGAACGTCTCCGAGGACATGATCGGCCAGAAGTTCGGTGAGTACTCGCCGACGCGGACCTATTACGGTCATGCCGCCGACAAGAAAGCGAAGAGGAAGTAAGTCATGGGCAAGGACAAGAATCCGCGCCGCGTGGCGGAGAACGAGGCGATGGCCAAGACGCGCATGCTGCGCACCTCGCCCCAGAAACTGAACCTGGTCGCTGCGATGATCCGCGGCAAGAAGGTCGACCGCGCGCTGGCCGATCTGACCTTCTCGAAGAAGCGGATCTCGGACGACGTCAAGAAGTGCCTTCAGTCGGCCATCGCGAACGCCGAAAACAACCACAACCTTGACGTGGACGAGCTGATCGTGGCGGAAGCCTATGTCGGCAAGAACCTGACGATGAAGCGCGGCCGTCCCCGGGCGCGTGGCCGATTCGGCCGCATCATCAAGCCGTTTTCCGAGCTGACGATCAAGGTCCGCCAAGTCGAGGAGCAAGCGTAATGGGTCAGAAGGTCAATCCCGTGGGCATGCGCCTTCAGGTGAACCGCACCTGGGACAGCCGTTGGTATGCCGACACGAAAGAGTATGGTGATCTTCTGCTCGAAGACATCAAGATGCGCGAATTCATCAAGGAAGAGTGCAAGCAGGCCGGCGTCAGCCGTGTGATCATCGAGCGTCCGCACCGCAAGTGCCGCGTCACGATCCACACGGCGCGTCCGGGCGTCATCATCGGCAAGAAAGGCGCGGACATCGAGACGCTGCGCAAGAAGCTGGCCGCGATGACGGACAGCGAGCTGCACCTCAACATCGTCGAGGTCAGGAAGCCCGAGCTGGACGCTCAGCTTGTCGCCGAGTCGATCGCACAACAGCTTGAGCGTCGGGTCTCGTTCCGCCGCGCGATGAAGCGCGCCGTGCAGAACGCCATGCGCATGGGTGCGCTTGGCATCCGCGTGAACGTGGCCGGTCGCCTTGGCGGTGCCGAGATCGCGCGGACGGAGTGGTACCGCGAGGGCCGTGTGCCTTTGCACACGCTTCGGGCCGATATCGACTATGCGCTGGCAGAGGCGATGACGCCCTATGGCATCATCGGCATCAAGGTGTGGATATTCAAAGGCGAAATCATGGAGCATGACCCAAGTGCCCGTGACCGTCGCCAGCAGGAGCTTCAGGACGGACCCGCCCCGCGGGGCGCCGGTGGCGGCGACCGCCGTGGCCGGAACTGAGGAGTTTGAGAGATGCTGCAACCTAAGCGCACGAAATTCCGCAAGATGCACAAGGGCCGCATCCATGGCGAAGCCAAG
>ERZ869936.405-NODE-405-length-42149-cov-6.099064_pt1 | contig 42149 bp, 36 predicted proteins | sample MGYA00520876_ERZ869936 | MGnify/ENA primary metagenome ERZ869936 (study PRJEB32218, sample SAMN09650985) | biofilter metagenome | isolation source: enrty point of leading RO module | place: Saudi Arabia: Thuwal, RO plant located on Red Sea | collected 2016-02-17 ... | reverse complement strand
CCTTATGCGGATCACTGGAAGAGGTATTCAGTTTTCTGGATAAGTGGGATCAGGAGCGGAGAAAGCTTGATTACGAAACGGATGGAGTTGTGATCAAGGTTAATTCCTATAACCACCAGCGCAAACTGGGTTTCACAGCAAAATCACCGCGCTGGGCCATTGCCTATAAGTTTAAAGCTGAACAGGTTCAAACCCGGCTCACCGGCATTGAGTTTCAGGTAGGTCGTACCGGTGCCATAACGCCAGTTGCAAATCTTGAACCGGTACAATTGGGTGGGACCGTTGTGAAAAGGGCTTCGCTGCATAATGCAGACATCATAGAAAAACTGGATGTAAGAATTGGAGACAGTGTGTTTGTTGAAAAAGGAGGGGAGATAATTCCAAAAATAATCGGGGTGGATTTGCAATCCCGGAAGCCGGGTTCTAAACCCTTCCGCTATCCTGAAAATTGTCCGAATTGCGGTTCGGTTCTGGAAAGGAAGGAAGGAGAGGCCCAGCATTATTGTGTGAACCGTAAAGGCTGTTCGGTGCAAGTGATATCAGGGATTGAGCATTTTATTTCCCGAAGGGCCATGGATATCGATTCGCTGGGGGGAGAAACGGTGGCCATGTTGTATGCGAAGGGACTTATCCGTGATGCCGCGGATCTTTACGAACTCAACGCTGAGAAACTCAGTGGACTGGAACGGTTCGGAGAAAAAAGCATTTCCAATTTGCTGGCCGGAATAGACGCCTCACGGCAGGTTCCTTTTGAACGGGTTTTGTTTGCCCTCGGAATACGACATGTGGGGGAAACATCTGCAAAAAAAATCGCCTGGTATTTTAAAAACATAGATGCCCTGATCCATGCAGGCGTGGAGGAATTGGAATCGGTAGGAGATGTCGGGGTAGTAATGGCCTCGAGTATTTATGAGTATTTTAAAGATTCCGATAACCTTCAGTTTGTTCAACGGCTCAGGGAACAGGGTTTGCAGTTCTCTATTTCCGGTGACATGCTGGCGGAAAGAACCGATAAGTTTTCCGGGAAAACCTTTGTGATCAGTGGAACCTTTGCCAATTATTCCCGGGATGAAATAAAAAAACTAATCGAAATGAACGGGGGTAAGAACACCGGAAGTGTAAGCGGAAAAACAAACTACCTGCTTGCCGGTGATGAGGCAGGGCCGGAAAAAATAAAAAAAGCGGAAAAACTGGGTGTGAAAATAATCTCCGAAGATGATTTTGAAAAATTGCTGAAATCTTAATCGTCGAAGGCTTCGCCTCTCTTTCTCAGATCCCAGTACACCACAAATCCAAAACCGAAAAGTCCGGTGAGGCCTGTTTTTTCTTTGTTTGAGTAGCTTTTGTACTCGTCAAGGCAAATGTTGTCGGGGTTGAAATTGTAGGTTAAGATGTTGTAGTTGGCCTGAAGTCCAATTCCGAAACCTTCGTCAAACAAAAAAACAACACTCATGTTGGGCTCTAAGTTGAAAGCTGAAGACTTTTTTTCCGAGGCAGTTTTCAGGGAGCAGGGGAGGTGGGTGTAGTTCAGGAAATTCCATCCGGTGTTGAGGCCGGGCATCAGCAAAAATGATTTTCCGTAAGGAATATCCGCATTCAGTTTCAAGCCTGCGGAATGCACATTTAAAATGGTTTGAATGTTGGGTATTTTATCGGCTCTTACCTGAAACTGTTTGTATCGGTAAAGAGGACCGAAATTGAATTTTCCAACCCGGTAATTGACTGAGCCACCCACTTCAAATATGCCCGAGAAACTTAACTTAAAGGCTTTGTTGGTTGCGATCTGTGGAACCATAAAATCAACCCTTAGCGTCAGCGCGTTTTCCAGATCACCATCCTGGGCATGGGCAAATTCCGGTTTGCCGGCAAACAGCCCGAGCAAGGCAAAAAAGAGGAGGGCTTTCTTATTTTTCATTTAGAACCGCTGAATTTTTCCATGGCTTCCATACTCACTCCGGTATTGCTGTAGCCACCGTCGTGATACAGATTTTGCATGGTGATATAGCGTGAGAGATCAGAAAAAAGGAAAACGCAATAATCTGCACAGGCCTCAGCTGGGGCATTCCCAAGCGGAGATAAGGATTCGGCGAAATTGAAAAAATCCTCAAATCCTTTTATGCCGCTGCCGGCGGTGGTTTTGGTTGGACTTTGGGAAATGGTGTTCACCCTCACTTTTTTGGATTTACCATAGTGATATCCAAAGCTCCGGGCAACAGACTCGAGCATGGCTTTGGCTTCAGCCATATCATTATAAAAAGGATAAGTTCTTTGGGCAGCAATGTAAGACAAAGCCACAACGCTTCCCCATTCGTTAATAAAGTCGCCCTTGTAGGCCACCGATAACATTTTGTGCAGTGAAATGGCCGAAATATCAAGGCTCTTATTGAAAAAGTCGTAGTTCAGGTCGGTATATGGAATATTTTTTCTCACATTGGGCGACATGCCTATGCTGTGCAAAACAAAATCAACTTTTCCGCCCAGCTTCTCGGTTGCTTCGGCATATAGTTTTTGAAGGTCTTCGGTGCTGGTGGCGTCGGCCGGAATAAGAGGCGCACCGGTTTTGTCGGCCAGTTTTTTTATCTCACCCATCCTGAGTGCAATGGGGGCATTGGTAAGTGCAATGGAGGCACCTTGCTCGTGTGCTTTTTCAGCTACCTTCCAGGCAATGGAATTGGAATCCAGAGCTCCTGAAATTATTCCCCGTTTTCCTGCCAGTAAGTTGTTTCCCATAATTGTTTTTTTTCGAAAATAAGGTTTTTTTAGTAAAGCTCAGTTGCTGAGCAGTTCCCTTGCATTGGAAAGGGATACCGGAGTAGGGTCGCCGGAGCTCAGCAATCGGGCAATTTCCACAACTCTTTCCTCAGGATTTAAATTTCTAACCCGTGTTTCGGTTATTGCATCCTTTCCTTCTTTGTAAATATGAAAATGACTTTGTCCTTTGGCTGCTACCTGGGGTAAATGGGTAATCGCTAAAATCTGCATGTTGGCGGCCATTTCCCGAAGCAACCGGCCCACACGGTCGGCTGCTTTTCCGGAAATACCCGTATCAATTTCATCCAAAATCAGAGTGGCATATCCCTGTTTGGTTCCCAAAACAGATTTAATGGCCAGCATCACCCGCGAAAGCTCTCCGCCGGATGCGGTTTTTTCAAGGGCACTGCCCGGATTGCCGGGGTTTGCGGAAAATAGAAATTCAATGCCGTCCATTCCTCCCGCACCCGGAGCATCCAGAGAAGAAAGTGATATTTTTATCTGAGCTCCTTTGAGTTCAAGACTTTCCAAAAGGGAAACAAGTTTTTTCTCCAGTCCGGGAATGGCTTTTTTTCTGCGACTGCTGATTTCCTTTCCGATCGAATGCAGTGACGATTTGTCATTTTCGAGCCGGGTTTCAAGTTCCCTGATTTTGTCGCTCAGATTGCCAAATCCTTCCAGTTTCGATTTTATAAGAACCCGGGTGCTGATAAGGTCGTCGGTGGTTTTGCAGTGGTGTTTTCGCAGGAGACTATTCAGATTGTCGAGGCGGCTTCTTATCTTTTCCAGTTTCTCAGGATCGGTACCAATGCTTTCGGATAAATGATCTAATTCGCGGGCAAGATCTTTTTGTTCGATTTGTAAACTTTTCAGCCTTTCCAAAACTTCAGCAAGTCCGGGATGCAGTGCAGCCTGTTTGCTGAAGGATGAAATAAGTCCTGATAATTTTTGGACCGCTCCGGATTCCCCATCCAGAAATTGGGAGGCAGAAGCTAAGGTTTCAAGAATGTCGCCGGCCCCTTCCAGAATCTTTTGTTCCTTTTCCAGTTGTTCAATTTCTCCGGGTTTGATTTCCGCTTCTTCCAGTTCCTCAAAAAGGAATCGGTTCAGATCCAGTTCGCGCTGCCACTGACTTTCGGTCTGACGGAGGGTTTCAATTTCCAATTCAAGACTTTTTACATTCTTGAAAAGCGATTTGTACTCATACAGCATTTTTTCATTGGAAGCCATAACATCCAAAACGGATAACTGGAAGCTTTTATTTCGCAGCAACAGAGTTTCGTGCTGACTGTGTATGTCCACCAATTCATCTCCCAATACCTTAAGAAGCGAAACATTTACCGGGGTGTCGTTTACAAAGGCCCTCGATTTCCCATCGCTTCCGATCTCCCTTCTTACGATACATTTTGTGTCGAAATCAAGATCATGTTCACGGAAAAAGCCTTCGAGGTTAAACCGGCTCAGATCGAAGCATCCTTCAATAACACATTTTTTTCCTTGGGTTCCCACCATACCCGCCTCAGCTCTTGCGCCTTTTAGAAGGCTTAAGGCACCCAATAATATTGATTTTCCCGCACCGGTTTCACCCGTTATTATGGAAAGTCCGTTTCTTAGGTCGAGTTCAAGACTGCGGATAAGCACAAAATTGCTGATAGATATGGAAAGAAGCATGGCCAAAAATACGAAATAGGCTATTTTCCTTTTTTTAAATTTGTACACATTTAAAACCGGAGAGGTTGTATGGAAAACCGTATTTGTTCCCTTTTTAAAATTCAGTATCCTTTGGTTCAGGCCGGAATGATATGGTGCAGCGGTTGGAGACTGGCTTCTGCGGTGAGTAATGCCGGAGGTTTGGGGCTTATCGGAAGCGGTTCCATGTATCCTGAGGTGCTGCGTGAGCACATAAGAAAATGCAAGGCTGCCACCGATAAACCTTTTGGGGTTAATGTTCCCCTTTTATACCCGGATATTGAAAAACAGATTCAGGTCATTATTGATGAAGGGGTGAAAATTGTTTTCACCAGCGCAGGCAATCCAAAAACATGGACACCTGTTTTAAAAGCTGCGGGTATCACCGTGGTGCATGTGGTTCCCGGTGCCCGGTACGCCGTAAAAGCCGAAGCCGCCGGAGTGGATGCTGTGGTGGCGGAGGGATTCGAAGCGGGTGGGCACAATGGCCGGGAAGAAACCACCACTTTGTGTTTGATTCCCCTGGTTTGTCAGCAGGTAAAAATTCCGGTTATCGCCGCCGGTGGTATCGGAAGCGGAAAAGCCATGGCAGCGGCCTTTGCCCTGGGTGCGGAAGGAGTGCAGGTAGGTTCGCGGTTTGTGGCTACCCCGGAATCATCGGGCCACCCCTCTTTTAAAGAAAAAGTAATTTCTACGGAAGAAGGGGGCACCCATTTGTCCCTGAAGAAACTTACTCCCGTCCGGCTCATAAAAAATGCTTTTTATGAAAAAGTTAAAGCAGCCGAGGAGCAAGGTGCTTCCGAAGAGGAACTGAAAAATATTCTGGGTCGGGGTCGTTCGAAAAAAGGAATGTTCGAGGGCGACCTGGACGAAGGTGAACTGGAAATAGGGCAGGTGAGTGCCCTTATCAAAGAAATAAAACCGGCGGCCGAGGTAGTGAAGGAATTTATGGAGGAGTTTCATGCCGTTTGCGGGCATCTGGGAAAGACAAAGTTTTGATTCAAAAAGAAAAGTATTTCATTGCCCTCGTACCTCCCGACCCACTCCAGGAGAAGTTAATGGATTTAAAACGCCTGGTGAAATCGGAGTTTCAATCCTCCCATGCCCTTCGTTCTCCGGCCCATATTACGCTGGCCATGCCCTTTCAATACCGGCCTGAAAAGGAGGAAAATTTGTTTCGGACATTGGAAAAATATCTGGTGGGCTTTGATTCTTTTCCGGTTTCACTCAAAGGATTTGGTTTTTTTCCCCCCCGTGTGGTATTTGTGGCTGTGGAGGAAAACCCCGCTCTAAAGAAGCTCCAGGAGGCGGTTGTGTCATGTTGTCGTGAAAAACTGGGACTTTTTCATTCCAATTACCGCGACCGGCCTTTTCATCCCCATATTACCATTGGCTTCCGGGATTTGAAACCTCAGGCGTTTGAAGCCGCCGGAAAGTATTTCGAAAATCGCGATTTCCGGGAAGTATTTACCTGTGGTTCTGTGGCGGTTTTGAAGCTTTTTTCAGCCGGCTGGAAGGAAATAAAAAGCATTCCTTTGCGATAATTTTATTGTAAATTTGCAGGGTATGAACCTGAGCACTTTTACCATCCCTTTGTTCCCTCTGGAACTGGTGGTTTTCCCCGGGGAAGAACAGTTGCTTCATATTTACGAAAACAGGTATAAGGCCCTGATCAGCGACAGCCTTGAAAACAATACCCCCTTTGGAATTCCTTATTACCGCTCAGGCAAGGAGCAAAGTCATGGCTCTCTGGTAAGGGTTACCCGGATTTTAAAGCGATATCCCGATGGAAGGATGGACATTGCTGTAGAGGGCCTGCAGACGTTTTCCGTTATAGGATGGTTTGCCCAGCCTTCGGATGATGTTTACGGTACCGGTTTTGTAGAATACCATACCCACGATTTTCAGAGTATTTCTTTTTCTTTCCTCGACAAGTTTCTTTCGGGTTTTACCCCTCTCACCAATCAGGTATTAGACCCGGATGCCTATGAAAAGAGCGATTTGTTTACTCTGGTAAAAAAGCTTCCCCTGACCTCGGAGCAAAAGTTCCGCATTATTGGTGCTCCGGATCTTAAGTCCCGCGAACAGGCCTCTCTGAAGTATCTTGAATTTCTGCTTTTGCTTCACAAACAGGAAGAAAAAGCCAGCGGCACTTATTTCCCCAATTAGTAAATTTTCCTTTTGGCAATCTTCCCTATATTTGGGAAAAAAAAGATATGGCCGGATTACTTGAAGGAAAAGTAGCAATTATTACCGGAGCTTCCCGTGGTATTGGTCGGGGAATGGCCCGGGTTTTTGCCGCTCAGGGAGCCAGGGTTGCCTTTACCTATCTCTCTTCCGTTGAAAAAGGAATGGAACTGGAAAAAGAACTTTCCGCCCTGGGCGAAAAAGCCAAAGGTTACCGCTCCGATGCGGCCGACTTCAAAGCTGCTGAATCCCTGGTTGAGGAGGTAACAAAGGATTTTGGTCAGATAGATATTCTTGTCAATAACGCAGGTATTACCCGCGACAACCTGCTCATGCGCATGTCGGAGCAGCAATGGGATGAAGTTTTAAATGCCAATCTGAAATCGGTGTTTAATCTTACCAAGGCGATTCAGCGACCCATGCTGAAAGCGCGCAAAGGAAGCATCATTAATCTGAGTTCGGTGGTAGGCATTAAAGGCAATGCAGGGCAAGCCAATTATGCGGCTTCAAAGGCGGGCATTATTGGGTTCAGCAAATCGGTTGCTCTTGAGTTGGGCAGCCGGAATATCCGCTGCAATGTGATAGCTCCCGGTTTTATAGAAACGGAAATGACTGCGGCCCTGGATCCCAATGTGGTTGCACAATGGAAAGAAAGTATTCCTTTGAAAAGAGGTGGAAGCGCCGAGGATGTGGCCAACCTGGCACTATTCCTGGGCTCCGATTTATCCTCTTATATTACAGGGCAGGTAATTACCGTCTGTGGCGGAATGTTAACCTGATTCAACTATAAAAATTGACAGTCGTTGTAGAAGATTGGTATTGGATTCCCCTCAGTCTGCTGGCAGGTTTTGCGGTTGCTGCCGTACTCTATTTTTTTAATCCCAAAGAAGGGGAAATTCCCCTGCGCTTAAAGCGGCTGCTTTTTGCCCTTCGTTTTCTCGTTTTTTCCCTGGTGTTCTTTTTTCTGGCCGACCCTCTGATCAAATACGTGAGTCACGAAATTGAGAAGCCCCTGATAGTTTTTGTTCAGGACAACAGCCAGTCTCTTGTGGTAAATCCCGATTCAGGATTTTACAGAACCGAATATCCTGAAATGGTGAAAAATGTTTTGGGAAAGGTTTCCGCGGATTATGATACGGCGGTTTATTTTTTTTCCGATGCCATCCATTCAGGGAATGGGTTTTCATTTACCGGGAAGCTGAGTGATCTTTCTTTAGCACTGAATGAAATAGAAAATCGTTACCACAACCGAAATGTGGGAGCCGTGATCCTGGCCTCCGACGGCATTTTCAACCGCGGCGAGAATCCCCTCTATGCGAGCCGGAATTTCAAATACCCCCTGTATATACTGGCGCTGGGCGACAGCTCGGTGCGGCGCGATCTCATTGTGAAAAATGTGATTCATAATAAATATGCCTACCTGGGTAATTTATTCCCGGCGGAAATAATTCTGGAAGGTAACCGGATAGGGGGAGAAGAAACTAAAGTAACAGTTACCTCCGGGGGAAAAGAATTGTTTTCCACCCTGGTAAAATTTTCAGGCCCGGGAGAGGTAAAAACCATACCCCTCCAGCTCGAGGCCAAGGTTCCGGGCCTTCAACGGTATCGGGTAACGGCACGACCGGTAAAGGATGAGGTAAACCAGATAAATAATATCCGTGATTTCTTTGTGGAAGTTATTGATGGGCGTCAGAAAATTCTGATCCTGTCTTATGCCCCACACCCTGACATTGCGGCTATCCGATCGGCCCTGGAATTAAATCCCAATTACGAGGTTATATCAGAAACCCCGGAAACTTTCAAGGGCAATTTTTCTCCTTACAGTCTGGTGATTTTGCATCAGCTTCCGGCGGGAGTTGGCTCACTTCGCCTTTTGGCCGGCCTTCCTGAGTCGGGTGTTCCATTCTGGTCTATTGCCGGAATGCAGACCGATGCGAACGACCACGCCAAAATTAATCCCGGAATAAAAATTCCGGCCGGGCGGGGAAAGGTAAGTGATGCACTTCCCGTGATTGTTCCTGAATTCCGCCTTTTTGAATTAAGTTCCAAGGCCAGAGAGTTTATCCGCCGTATGCCTCCCCTGGCAACTCCTTTCGGTTTTTATAAAGCTTCTAATTCTGCCCAACCCTTTATGGTTCAGAAAATTGGCAGTGTAACCACCGAAAATCCCCTTTGGGTTTTCTGCGATGTGAATGGCAGGCGCAGTGCCGCTTTAGCGGGAGAGGGACTATGGAAGTGGAAATTGTATGATTATTCCGAAAACGGTTCTAACGAAATATTTAATGAACTGATCAGTAAAACCGCTCAATATCTTTCCATCCGGGAGGATAAAAGTAAATTCAGGGTTAGTTCCCGTGTGAATTTTCTCGAAAATGAAGCCGTGGAATTTTTTGCCGAGCTCTATAATGAAAGTTTTGAAGCGGTCAACGATGCGGAAGTCCGGCTGGAAATTACCGACGCCAATGGAAAGAAGTTTGACTTTCAGTTCAGTAAATACGGGAATGGCTATTTCCTTTCGGCCGGTATTTTTCCTCCCGGCGATTATAAGTATCAGGCTTCTACATCTGTGGCCGGAAAGGTTCAGAAGGCTTCGGGAAGTTTTACTGTTTCTCCCATCCAACTCGAGACGGTTCAGATTACGGCGGATCATCAATTGCTTTTTTCTCTTGCAGGCAACAACAAGGGCAAAATGTATTATCCTTCTACTTTCGGCGAACTCCCTGCCGATTTGCTGGCCAGTGAACAGGTGAAAACCATTACCTATACGACCCGGAAGCTGAACGATCTGATTAATATCGGCTGGATTCTTCTGGCCCTGCTGGCCTTACTGAGCCTGGAGTGGTTTCTGAGAAAGCGGTCCGGTTCCTACTAAATTATTCCCTTTTGCCAAAGTGAAAAAACATCCATTGCAAGGGCCACCAGGTAATGGAGAAAAATGCCCGGAACAACAGAGTTTCCTTTCAGGCTGAGCAAACCCAGAATTATACCTGCAGGAATAGCAGCCAGGGTTTCAGCTCCCGGTTTTCCGAAGTGAATCATGCAATAAGGTATGGTCATTATAAAAACCGAACCGGTTCCAAAACCGGCCTTCAGGTTATGCACCATAAATCCCCTGAAAAAAAACTCCAGAGCTGCAAACTGAATCAGGTAAAGGAAATGCCAGGCAAAAAAATAAGCCATATTGTTTTCCGGATCAGCCGGAAAGTAAAAGGGATATTTGCTTTGAAAGGAGCCTGAAAAGGACACCAGGAATACGATCGGGAGCATGATGGCCGCAAAAAGGAAATAAAGCCCGTTCCCTTTTGATTTGAAATTCAGCCGGAGTCCCGCTTCCTTCATGGGTTTCCGGAAGATGAAAATCTGGACGATAGACGGAATCACAAAGTAGAAAAAACACAATACCAGGGTCCACCACAACAAGCGAAAGAAATGAAACTCGGGATGAATGGAAATGGCTTTGTTCCATGCATTCAGGCCAAATGACCGGAGGAAATTACTCAGTGTTTCCTGGCCCTGGAGGTAATAAATACCCGTCAGGCATACCGGAATGAGTAACAAAGTAATCAGTGCGTTTCGGTGGTTTCCGGGGAAAATCGGTGCTGTTTCCGTTCCCGCGGGTTTGGGAATTTCCGGGGATTGATAGGTGAGCAGGTCCCGGATTTTCCGAATCATAAGCCGGGAAGTTTATAAATTGTGCACGGGCGATTCCAGACTGCTTTCCTCCCACTTAAGAGTGTCGGTTTTCCGGTCTTTTTTTAGGTCTTTTTCTATTTTGTCAAAAACTTTTTTTGTCTGTGTGCTTACTTTTTTGGAAACTTCGGTTACCGCAAGTAAAACGCAAACCAGAAAGAAAGCGCCCAGAATACCCATGGTAGTCCCGCTTTTTTTCTTGCCGGAAGCTAAAAATATAATGGTCAGAATGAGGGTTACTAAAAGTCCCACCCCGCAAAAAACCAAAATCAAAACCAGGCCTGCATAACTCATGAGAAATTATTATATTTGTAAAGTTAATTCCAATTAGCCTTAAACGCTATGAAAAAGTTTTTAAATACATGTTTTTGCCACGGCGAGGCCGGCGGCTTCGCACTTGTTTGGCTTTTCGGTGCCCTTGTCACCATTTTGATACTGGTTTTCAGCAGTTAACCCAACCTAATTTTTCTCCATTACCGCGATTATGGGGTAATGGTCGGACAGGTTTTCAGGAATTGTCTGGAAGTCAAGGGTTCGGAATTTTTCATCGTGTAGGATATAATCTATACGGTAAGAGGGCGCTTTTCCGGAATAAGTTTTTCCAAAACCCGTTCCCTTTTCCACGAAGGCATCCTTGAAGTTTTTTGTCATTCTCCGGTAAGTGAATGAAACCGGTGAATCGTTGAAATCGCCCGCAATTATTACGGAGTAAGGCGATTTTTGAATGTGCTCTCTAACAATTTCTGCCTGTTGGGCCCTTTTTGAAAATCCGGTTTTTAGTTTTCCCAGAATTTTCATGCCGCTGGGTTTTTCCTTTTTGTTTTCTCCGGATTTGGTTCCGTCAAAAAATCCATAATCCTCCTCTGAAAACATATTGCTTTGAAAATGGAGGTTATAAACCCTGATGGTGTCCTTGTTCCAGACAATGTCTGTAAAAATGCAGGTGTTGTTCGAAATTTCCGGAAAAGACACCACACCCCGGTTGATAATGGGGTGACGGGAAAGGGTGGCAATGCCAAAATGCTGGGGTCCCATTACCAGAGAGTATTCCACATGATAATTTCTGGCCTGCTGAATAAACAGCAGGGAGTCCATGACAGGAAATGATTCGGGATTATCATAAAATTCCTGAAAGCAAAGGATGTCTGCTCCTTCTTTTTGAAGGAAGGAAAACATTTTCCTTTTCGTTTCCTTGTTTCCCGTCCAGTTATATAAATCGAACAAACGGGTATTCCAGGATAAAATTTTCAGGGTTTCTCCCGACGGGTTTCCGGGTTTGTTGAATTGGAACAGGAGTTGGGTTTTTGGCCATCCTGCAGCAATGACAACCAAGGGCAAAAAGGCGATCCGTCTCCAGGTGATTACCCAAAAAAGGAGCAGAGCCAGGTTGATAACCAGAAGGGGCAGAAAGGCTAAGCCGACAAAAGCGGGAATCGAGGTGTCGCGGGGATCCACAAAAGGACTCAGATAAGAAAATGCCAGCATGATTCCTGCAGTCCAGGTCAGAGCGGCAAATATTCTGAAGGTTATCCGTTTCCAGCGCCTGGTTGCAGGGGCCCGTTTTATTAGGCTCATATCGGTTTATACTTTATCGTGGTATTTAAACCAATCTTCCTTTTCATCTTTCGACAGACTGTCGTATCCCGAACGGTTTATTTTATCCAGAATTTCGTCGATGCGTTGTTGTATTTCCCGTGGACTGAGGGAACGGTTTCGATGCACGGTTTTGAGATGTGTTTTCTTTTTAAATTTTATCAGGGTAGTCCAGTCGGTGCCGTTTTTAAGACTGAAGGCGAATAAGAACCCGAAAAGTCCGCCGCCGATATGCGCCAGGTGTCCTCCGGTATTCGATTGATATGTTAGACTGATGAGATCCAGAACTAATACCACCAGTGCAATGTATTTTAGTTTTACGGGTCCGATAAAAAGTAAATTCATCCGGAATTCAGGAACCATGGTGGCAGCCGCTAGCATGATGGCGGTAATGGCTCCGCTGGCTCCTATCAGCTGGTATGCATAGCCTGCGGAAAATAGGCCCGGGAACAAACTGTATCCGGCGAAAGCAAAAAGTGTGGCAAATATTCCGCCGCCAAAATATGTAAAGTAGAATTTGTTGCGGACAACATCCGTGAAAATCTGACCGAACCAGAACAGGATAACCAGATTCCAGAAAATGTGAAAAAAGCCTTCATGGACAAAAAGAGAAGTGATCAGGGTCCATGGTTTAACGATGAATTCGGAAAGGCTGAAGGGGAAGGCCAGCCAGGAAACCAATGCCCTGAATTTTAATTCCAGCATCAGGCCTGAATATCCTGAAATCAGAAGGATGAGTCTAACCAGCAGGTTCAGAAGAATGAAAACCGCCACATTGATCAGAATAATTCTGACCACCGGATTGTTCCGGGCTAGTTGGTAACGGAGATCGCGTATCAGTGAATCAAACATAGGCTTCAATACCTAAATTTTCTTTTCTGCCACCATTTTAGTAGAAAAAATCCAAAAACCATACCGCCCAGATGGGCAAAGTGGGCAACGTTGTCGCCGGAAACTTCTGCAAATCCGCTGAACAATTCTATAAGCCCGAAAATAATTACAAAATATTTTGCCTTGATGGGAAAGAGAAAATAAATGTAAATAAGGCTGTTGGGAAAGAGCATGCCAAAGGCCATCAGTAATCCGAAAACGGCTCCTGAGGCTCCCACCACGGGCTCGTTGCTTACCACCGTTTTTATTTTCGAAACATAAAGGTCGGCAAGGGCTTTGTATTCCGGATTGTCGGGATTGGCTATCCAGGCATCACGGAGCTCGAGAAATGCAGGGTAATTCAGAATGGATTTATTCCGGTCGGCAAAAGCCATCATATTTTCCACGGAAGGACTTGCCTCATAAGTATAGGCGGGGTATAATTTATAGCCGGTATATCCCATGTGTGTGGCACCGGCGCCCAGGGCAGTAACGATGTAGAAAATCAGAAATTTTTTGGGACCCCAATAGTTTTCAAGAACACCGCCGAACATCCAAAGGGCAAACATGTTCATGAAAATATGGCTAAAGCCTCCATGCATGAACATGTAGGTAATGTACTGATGAGGCATGAAGTAATGACTCGTGAAAAAGTGCAAGCCCAGCCAGTCGTACAGATTAATATTTAGCGAGGAGCCGAAAACAATCGTAGCCATGAAAAAGATCCCGTTAATGATCAGTAGGTTTTTTACTACGGGGGGGAGAATTTGAAAGCTCCCGGGGCGGTATTCCTGTTCAGACATACAATGGATCAGTTTTCAAATTTTTTTTCAAGGTCTTCAAGGCTCCAGGAAAGAAATATTTTTTTTCCGGTAGGGCTTAAGGCCGGGTTGGAAGAAGCAAAAAGGCGGTCTATAAAGCCGTTCAGCTCTCCGGGCCGGAATGAACCGGAATGGCTCTGGGCTATTTTACGGGATACAATTTTCAGGAAATAATCATGAATGTCGGGAAATTCATTGGCTCCGCTTTCCCGGTATTTTTGGGAAAACTCTTCCAGTAATCCAATGGCATCGGGGCCTGAAAGATCTGAGGGGGTTCCGTGTAATACAAAGGCGGTGGGACCAAACTCATTCAGGTCGAATCCCGAAAGACGGATGGCCTCCATGTTTTCCTTTAAAATCATGAAATTCTCCGGACCCATTTCAAGATGTTCGGGAAAGAGAAGTTGCTGAGAAGGTATCTGACCCGAACTTGTTTTTTCCCGCAGGTCGTCATAGGTTAACCGCTCGAGGGCTCTTCGGAAGTGAATGACCCAAACCCCCGACTTTACCTGGCAGATAATAAACTTACGATGGAACAAGAGCGGCTCCACGCGCTGAGTCTCGAGGCCGTAGTTGGAATCCCTGTTTTGAGGTTTCGGAGTTTGAAGCGGACTCCCGGTCAGCTGTTCATATCCCTCGAAAATTTTGGGTTTGGTTTTGGGACTTTCGAAGGGGTTGTAAGCGGTATTTACTTTTATGACCGGGGGATTAACGGTTTTGTTTTCGAAATTCAGAGGCAGGTCAACACTGGCTTCAGTATCGAAGTCAATGCTGGGTGTTATGTGATTTTTTCCAAGTCCTTTTTTTACCGTTGAGCGAAGGATGCTGTAGATGCTTTGTTCATCATCAAACTTCACTTCCGTTTTGGTCGGATGAATATTTACATCGATGCGGGAGGGGTCAACTTCAAGATAAATAAAATAGGGAGCAAAGTTCTCCCGTGGAATAAGTCCGGTGAATGCAGCCTGTACGGCATGGTGGAGGTAGGGACTTTTGACAAAGCGGCGGTTGATGAAAAAATACTGATCTCCCCTTGTTTTTCGCGCAAATTCGGGCTTCCCTACAAAGCCGGTTGCTTTAACAATGGTGGTGTCTTCTTCTATGGGAACCAGTTTTTCATTGTAGCTGTTTCCGAAGGCGGCCGTAATGCGCTGCCGGATATTTCCTGAGGGTAAAAAAAACACCTCATTTTGATTGTGGATCAGGCGGAATTCAATTTCCGGATGGGCCAGTGCAACCCGCAGAAATTCTTCGGAAACATGTCTGAATTCAACCAGGTCGGATTTCAGGAAATTCCTTCGGGCGGGAACATTGAAAAAAAGATTTTTTACCGTGATGGAGGTTCCGGGTGAGGTTTGGCAGGATTCCTCGTTTATCAGATTACTTCCTTCAATAAGGATGGAAGTGCCAAGGTCGGCGTTATGGAGCCTGGTTTTGAGCTCCACCTGCGCCACTGAGGCAATGGAAGCCAGGGCTTCGCCACGAAAACCTTTGGTGCGGATATTGAATAAATCTTCGGCAGATTTAAGTTTGCTTGTGGCATGCCGTTCAAAGGCCATTCTGGCATCGTGGGGGTTCATGCCCATGCCGTTATCGATAATCCGGATCATAGACCGGCCGGCATCTCTTACATGTACTTCGATTCGGGTGGCTCCTGCGTCAACGCTGTTTTCCAGCAACTCTTTTACAGCCGAGGCGGGCCTTTGTATTACCTCACCGGCTGCAATCTGGTTGGCTACGGCCTCAGGCAGTAAGCGAATCAGGTTTTCCATCGCTTCAAAGATACGACTAAATCAGGGTGGTGATTTTTATTATTCAACACACTTTTTGTTGAAAAAACCAATCATGGAACGGTTTTGGCGGGGATAGGTATAATAATTTTAACGCGATGCGTAAGCCGGGTCTTATTCGGGTGTTTTCAGTATTTATGCTGGTTTTTCTGGCCTTTAGCGGAGTAAACCGGAATGAATATTTACCCAAAAGCAAAGCCCTCCGGAAATCCTGGGCCGATTCGGTTTTTGCCGGCCTTTCCACCGATCAGAAAATCGGGCAGCTTTTCATGGTTGCGGCGTATTCAAATAAAGATGCAAAACACGCCAATGAAATCGAGAACCTCATCAAAAAACATCATATCGGCGGATTGATTTTTTTTCAGGGAGGGCCGGTGCGGCAGGCAGCTTTAACAAACCGCTTTCAAGGCAAATCCAAAATCCCCCTCCTGATTTCCATCGATGGGGAATGGGGACTTGCCATGCGGCTCGACAGTACCATTTCATATCCCCGGCAAATGACATTGGGTGCTCTTGCGGACGACTCCCTGATCTATGAAATGGGCCGTGAAATTGGCAGGCAATGCCGTCGTATGGGAATTCATGTAAACCTGGCTCCTGTAGCCGACGTAAATAACAATCCTTCCAACCCGGTTATCATGATGCGGTCGTTTGGGGAAAATAAAAATCTGGTGGCCCGTAAAGCCGTAGCCTATATGAAGGGCATGCAGTCGGTGGGCGTAATGGCAAACGGAAAGCACTTCCCCGGGCATGGCGATACCGATGCCGATTCCCATAAAACCCTTCCCGTTATTAAACATTCCCGGAAACGACTCGATTCCCTTGAACTTTTTCCATTCCGGGAACTTGTAAAAGAGGGCATTGGCAGCATGATGGTGGCTCATCTGTATGTTCCCGCTCTCGACACTACCACAAATACAGCCACCACACTTTCTCCTAAAGTGGTGAACGATTTGCTGAAAAAAGAAATGAAGTTTCAGGGACTCATTTTTACTGATGCCTTAAACATGAAGGGGGTTTCGGGATTTTATCAGCCGGGCGAGGTAGATGTGAAAGCCCTGCTGGCCGGAAACGATGTGCTTCTTTTTTCCCAGGATGTTCCCAAAGCCATTGATGAAATTAAATCCGCGGTAGCTACGGGAAAAATATCCCAGGCGGAAATTGATGAAAGGGTTTTAAAAATTCTGAAGGCCAAAGAATGGTGCGGATTGAATAAATATAAACCCATAGAGTTACAGGGTTTGGTAGCCGATCTGAACTCCTCCCGGAGCGAGTTTTTACGCAGGAAATTATTCGGGAAATCCATTACTGCCCTTAAGAACGAAAGAAACATTCTCCCGTTAAAACGACTGGACACCCTGCGCATTGCGGTGGTTAATCTGGGAACCCCGAAAACTAACGGGTTCGGAGAAATAGCCGGAAATTATTCGGCGGTAAAGGTGTTTACCGTTTCAAAACAAGCCAAGGCCCAGGAAGTGGACTCCATGATGGCGGGCGTAAAATGGGCCAATCTGGTGTTGGTGAATATTTGCCAGACCAGTCCCAACGCTACCGGCTCATTCGGGTTTTCAACCCAGCAGGGGGGCTTGTTAAAAAAGATTGCCGGACTGCGTCCTGTGGTTCTTTCTGTTTTTGGGAACCCCTATCTGGCAGGAAAAATTGATGATATCGATAAATCAAAAGCAGTCCTGTTTTGTTTTGAGGAGAATGAACATTCTCTGGAATTACTTCCACAGGTTATTTTCGGGGGAAGGTCGGCCACGGGACGACTTCCGGTTACCGCTTCTGCGGTTTATCCTGCCGGAAGCGGCGTTGATATTTTCAGCAATGGGCGCTTTGCTTTTACCTGGCCCGAGGAATTTGGCATTGCACGCTCGCAGTTCCGGAAGATCGACTCTTTGGTTAATTACGGCATTTCAGAGAAAGCCTTTCCCGGAGCACAACTGCTGATTGCAAAAAGCGGGAAGGTGATTTATAAAAAGAGTTATGGGTATCATACCTATGCACAAAAGAGACCCGTTTCGGATAACGATATTTACGATCTGGCTTCCATTACTAAAATTGCAGCTTCTACCGCAGCCCTGATGGATCAGGTGGAGAAAGGACGGATTAAACTCGATGACCATTTATGTTATCACCTGCCGGAACTGGAGGGGACGAATAAAATGAATTTGACAATCCGGGAAATTTTATCGCATCAGGCCGGTTTGAAGGATTGGATTCCCTTTTGGATGAAAACCGTTAAGAAGGGAGAATACAAATCCGGATTATATACCCGTAAGCCTGACGCCACACACACACTTCGGGTTTCGGATAGTTTGTACATGCTTACTTCATACAAAGATTCCATCTGGAAAGCCATTCTGGAAAGTGAGGTAAAAAAGGAAGGCGAGTATAAGTATTCCGACCTGGGCTATTATATGATCCAGAAAATTATTGAAAAATATGAGGGTGAGTCATTGGACACCTATCTTGAAAAGCGATTTTACCGGCCCTTGGGCATGACCACCGCTACCTATAAGCCCCGTGAAAAGTTTCCCCTTTCCCGTATCGTTCCCACCGAATACGATGCGCTTTTCAGGAAGCAACTCGTTTGGGGTGATGTACACGATCAGGGGGCTGCCATGATGGGTGGGGTTGGAGGGCATGCCGGATTGTTTTCCAACGCCACTGATTTGGCAACCATGATGCAGCTATTCATGAACTTCGGAGTTTACGGAGAAGAGAAATATCTCGACAGCACAACGGTGGCGGAGTTTATCCGCTGCCAGTTTTGTCCCATGAACCGCCGTGGGGCAGGTTTTGATAAACCCGAAACGGATCCCATGCGCGATAATCCGGTCTGTTCCTGTGCTTCGCCCTTTTCATTCGGACATTCGGGATTTACCGGAACATTTGCCTGGGCCGATCCGGCCACGGGCATTGTATATATTTTACTAACCAACAGGGTCTACCCCGATGCCAATGTGAACAAGCTTGTTAAACTTGGATTACGCTCAAAGATTCAGGAAGAGGTTTATCTCCTGGTGGGAACCCTGGCTGAAAGGCCAAGGAAAAGAAAACCGGCGGTTCAGAAATAGCTGGAAACTCCAAATTGTAAAGCTGCACTTTTGGAGGCAGGGTTCCCAAACAAATCCCGGTGCCAGCGATAAAAATAATTAATTCGTATTACGGTTTCGTTCTGGGGTCGGAGTGAAAATCCCGTATTAAGGCCCCATAACTCATCATATATTTTTCCCCCGCCGTCGATCTCTGAAAAATTTTCGGTGTTATAATCTACCCTTTCCAACCGGAACGAATAATACAGGGCTGATCCCGGAAACCCGGGTATTCTGGGATTGCAAATTTTTTGGTTCCAATCGAGAAAGAAACCGTATTGCCCCGAACCGAATTGCTGAAAATAGGTTTTAGGAACATCTACTTTTACCATCGCAAACTCTCCGGTGATGTTTGTGTTTTTCCCCGGGTTCAGACTAAGGTCAAAAGCAAAAACATCTACTCTTCTTTTGTCGTCAACTATTTCACCTTCCACCCGAAAGGCATTGTAAACGCCTCCCATCCATGAAACTCCAAATTCGCCGAGGGACGAGTGACGGAAGGCGGTTTTTAAATTACCCATGGCCGACCCGTTGAAACTTTCCTCGAAACGGTCGGGGTTCTCTTTGGTGGCACCCAGAAAGGTCCGGTTGGTTTCATTGGCAATGATTTGATCATCGAAGCCCTGGGTGAGATAGGCTTCGTAGTTCCATTGCCATAAATCTCCCAACAATCCTGATCCGTGAAACCCAAAGCCGGGATTACTCCAAGTGGATGGGATTAAAGTTGTAGATACCAGAGGCCTTTCTATGAAGGCCCATTTGGGTCCGTCGTGATTTTGATTGAAGGAGCCGATGGGATTTAAGATAACCCCGCCCCTGAAAATTAAAAGACGGTGAATCTGGAAGTCAAGCAAAGCCGCCTCAATATTTATTTCCTTAGTTCCATCTTCAAACTCTATTTCAGTGAGAAACCGGGTTCTCGACGACAGACGGGAAAACATAAACAGGGTTAACCTGCGCATCTGAAATGAAAGTCCTTCGTTTACTCCGTCAGTCCCGCCGTAATGGGTATTAGCTTCCAGATACCCACCCAGGCTAACCGGAAAGCGATCGCCGAAAAAGGCAGGACGGTTATATCCGGCATCTTTGTTCATGTTGGTAATGAGGGAGTCTTTGCGGAGACTGTCAGACTGGCCCAGAGCGAAGCAGGGTATGAAAAACGATAGGAGAAAAAATATTTTCATGGGATTACCTTGTTGAGGTTGATGAGCAGATCATTTCCTGAAACCGAAGTAAAATACCGGGTCAGGTTTTTCGAAGCGGGGCCGTTCAGGACTGTTCCTTCCTTGTTGAATCGCGATCCGTGGCAGGGACAATCGAGTCCGGTTTGAACCGGGTTAAGGTCGCAGGCATTATGAGTGCACATGCCCTTGAGGGCAGTAAATTCTGATTCGGTTTTCCGGAATACAAAAATCACATAAGGCACACCTTCGGCATTTACCGAAACCATTTCACGGTATTCGCCTTTTTCGTTTTTAAAGGATTGAAGGGGCAGGGTAATCAAACCACTTTTGTTGCTGGCCTGAACCTGTTTCTGCGTTCCGCAGGCCGACAGGTACATCGAAAGCCCAAGGCTGCCCGCTGCAAGGGAAATTGAATTAAAGATGAAATTCCTTCGGTCCATGCTTACAACGATTCCAGAAATTTGATGAGTTTGGCTTTGTCGGAGGAGTTTAACTGCTGAAACAGATTTTTCGAATCGCTGGCTTCTCCACCATGCAACATAATAGCCGACTCCAGAGATTTGGCTCTGCCGTCGTGCATCAGAAAGTACTGTCCGCCCTGGGCAATTTTACTCAGGCCCAATCCCCAAAGCGGTGTTGTTCTCCATTCCGAAGTTTTTGCAGATCCTTCCGTATATCCATCGTCAAGCCCGGGTCCCATATCGTGCAGCAGTAAATCGGTATAGGGGTAAAATGTTTTGTTGGAAAGTGCAGCGACATCGCTTTGAGGGGTGGTCCATTCGGGAATGTGACACTTGCCGCATTTGATATCCGTAAAAATATTTTTTCCTGCCATAACATCCGGGTCGCTGCTGTTCCTGGGTGTTGGAGGTTTCAGGGTTCTCAGATAAAATACCACATCGTTGATTACGCTGTTACTTACTTCAGGATCGGGAATGGGGTCATTTCCCTGTCCTGAAACCTGAAAATTAATGGGGTCAACCATTTCGAAAATCGAAGTAATTCCAATGTCCTGGTGATAGGCGTTAACGGTTTGAATGAGCAGATCGATGGCAGCTGCTTTTCTTCCGAATCGGCCTATATATTTTCCGTTTTGGGGAATGTGGTAAGGGCCGGGTACAAAATAGGGTGGGGGAGTAATATAGTTGGGAACCCCTGAAATTCCGTCTCCATCAGCATCGTTAGGGTCGGCATAGGACAAAATCTGGGCATCGGAAAGTGCGGCCAGAAAACCAATGCCGGCTACAGCCGGTGGTAAAAATCTTGAAAAGGGTGCGCCGGATGGTAAAACCTCAGGTGTAAACCCCGGAATGGCCCGGTGTTGCAACTGTGGACCACCTTGCATAAGGTAGTTATTGCCTGTACTGTCAGACTGACCGAAGCGTGTGAGTGTGGCAAAGGGATGTCCTTTTCCGTCGCCGGTATGACAACCCGCACAACTCGACATTACAAAAATGGGTCCCAGGCCGGTAGCGGGTGTAAACACCTCCCCGAAGGCTTCGTCCCCGCGGGCAAATTGAATGGATTGTTCTGTGGTCAGACCTTCCATAGGTCCGTCAAGCGTTTCTTCCGGCGCCGGAGCTTTTGGCAAAAGCTTCTCGCATGCGCTGAACAACAGGATCAGAACCGCAAATAGTATAAATAGTAGTCTCATGGTAAAATATTCGACAAACATAATAAATTATTTACAGTAGTCAAAAAAATAATTTAGGTTAGCCTAAAAATAAATAATGTTATTTGGGTATAAATGGTCAGATTTTTGAGAACTTTCAGGCATGCGGGTACAGGCTTGTCTTATTTTAATTTTCCTTCCGGTATTTTTATTTTCCCAGCGTTCGCTCAAGAAGAAAGCGGATGAGTTATTCCAGGAAGGCCAAACGCTTTATGTATTGGAGTCGGCTTCGGTAAGTGCTCTGGATTTATTTTACGACAAGGAGTTTGATCCGGCTTCTGTAAAGGGCTATTTCTCTTATTTTGATAAGGACACCATTCGTACGGTTTTCTATCGGGAAATTGACACCGCCAGTGCAGTTTTTAAGGCCAACGATTCTTTGAAAGCCCAAATCAAAGACCGCTTCGATCTGCTTGTTATTTCAAAGACCATGAATTTTGTGGATAAGAATTTATCCAAAAAAGCCATCAAGCTCAATGAAACGGAGCGGAAGATTACCGAAAAGGAGCGGGCTTTGTTTGAAATCAGGTTTATTATTTTCAAACTGTTTAACGACGATCCGATAAATTTTGTGAAATATGAAAAGTCGAACCTGAGTATAGTTATTCTTGAAGAGAAAAAAATGTACAAGGCCTATGTCATGAATGTTTTTCAGGACACCCGTTTTGTGCCCATCGGCAACGATTATTATTTTGAGTTTGATAAAGCTTTTAATCTTAAAGTGAAGAAACCTCTTCACAAAACCCTCATTCCTATCGAGCTGAGTTACCGCGGCGGCAAAAACGACGAGGTAAAACCTACTTTCCATAATCACAAGGGCGATACGGCTTCGGAATTTATTACTTCCACGGATATTTGTCAGATTCTCTTATTCAAACCCGCCCTTAAATGGGATATGCATGTGGTTTACGGAGAGAAATATGTTTCGGTCTTCAACTTATATAAAATGACACTGGAGATTGTGCCCCGGAAGGAGTTTGAGGAAAGGACGAAGCCAAAGGAAAATAAAGACGAATTAGATCTTCAGATCAAGAAGGAGAAAAAATAAATTATTTTTTCAGGGTCAGGAGACAAACATTTTCCACATGTGAAGTCTGGGGAAACATATCTACGGGCCGGGCTCTGACCACATCATATTTTTCTTTCAGGATCGATAAGTCTCTGGCCTGGGTAGCGGGATTGCAACTCACATATATTATTTTGGGACATCCTGAATTCAGAATGGCTTCGGTCACGGGTGCTTCCATTCCGGCTCTGGGTGGGTCGGTAATAATAACATCGGGGTGACCTTCGCGGGAAAAGAATTCGGCGGACAGAATTTTCTTCATATCGCCTGCAAAAAACGAGGCATTTGAAATACCGTTCATGGCGGCATTTTCACGGGCATCCGTTACCGAAGCGTCGGTAAATTCCACGCCCACAATTTTTCCGGCATTTCCTGCCATAAAACAACCAATGGTTCCGGTTCCTGAATATAGGTCATAAACGGTTTCGGTTCCTTTCAGTTCGGCCCATTCCCGTACCAGCCGGTAGAGGGCAAGGGCCTGACGGGGATTGGTTTGAAAAAACGATTTGGGCCGGATCCGGAATTTTAATCCTTCCATGCTTTCCATAATCCAGTCGCTGCCGGAAAAAGTTTCTACGGCAAGATCGAAAATAGTTTCGTTTCCCTTGGTGTTCGTAACAAAAACAAGCGATGTTATTTCAGGGAATGTATGCTTTAAAAAAGACAAAAGGTTTTCTTTTTCCTCTTTTCGTCCCTCCTCACCAAACATAACAAGTACCATGAGTTCTCCCAGGCCTGAATTCCGGATTATCAAACCTCTCATCAATCCCTTCCGCTGCCGGTTATCAAAGAAATCCAGATCCTGTTCAAGGCAGTACGTTCTCAGGGTATTTCGGATTTGATTTCCGGGTTCTGCCTGAAGGTGACAAAATTCAACATCAATAATTTTGTCGAACATGCCGGGCAAATGAAAGCCCAGTCCTCTTTTTTCTTTTATTTCTCCCATCTCCATTTCCTCAGGGGTAAGCCACCTTCTTGAGGAAAATGCATAATCCATCCGGTTCCTGTAATGGTAAATTTCTTCGGATCCCAGGATGGGAAAAAAAACCGTGGAAGAGTTATCGGGTGAAACTTTACCGTTGTAGCTTACCAAATGCAGGCCGGCAATCCGGGTCAGGGCATCGAAAACATGTTTTTGTTTGTAATGAAGCTGGGCGTGGTATTGCAGGTTTTGCCATTTGCAGCCACCGCAATTTCCGAAATGGGCACAGGGCGCTTCAATCCTTTCCGGTGAAGGTTTGCGAATCTGAAGTACCTTTCCGGTTTTAAATCGCTTTCTTGATTTGGTGATTTTTACATCGGCCACATCTCCGGGAACCAGTCCTTTTACAAATACCACCAGGTCGCCGGATTTGCAAATGCTCTCGCCCTCCGAACCTATGTCGATGGCTTCAATATTTTCTATGATCTGAAATTTGTCCGACCTCATCCCTACTTTTCCTCGTCGGGCAACTCGTGGCTCTCTTTTTTCTTGAATTCTCCGTTCCTCCATGCCTGAATGAACTTAGACCAGGCAATGGGGTTAAGCAGATTATTCGGAGGAAACTGACCTGCATAATACAATTTGGAATATTGCTGCTGCATAGAGGCTTTGTAATTCATGCTGCCATCCATGGGCATAGTCTGGTATTGCGATTGCAAGGCCTGACGGTCGAGGTTTTTGGCGGCACGGTCCATGTCATCCTCGGGAATTTTTGTTTCCAGGAAAACTTTTTTGAAAGCTTCCTTGGAAGGCCAGGGGTAAATCACGGTTTCCTTCAGAAGGATGGTGTCGGTTTGCATCACCTGAATAAGGGAATATTTGTTTGTGGTAAGGCTGTCGGGAATGATAAAAATGGCTTTCTTATATCCGACGGATGAAAATTCAATGGTGTCTTTTTCCTGAGCCACAAAAGAGAAAAATCCGAAAAAGTCGCAAACGGTTCCCCGCTTCTTGTTTTTAATCACAATCATGGTGTAGGGAACCGGCTTCAGACTGTCGCGTTCCACCACAACTCCGGAAAACTGAATGAGGGGACGGTCATCGTTATTGGCGGATTGCTTCCCTTTGTTTTGACCCAAAGCGCTAAACCCCAGTACTATAGCAATGCCCGTCAGCAGAAATCTCATGGTATAAAGATAGTGAATAAATGCCAGTCAAAAATCGTGCTCAAATTCTAAATCCGGTCTTTACGGATCTTTTCCAGGTTGAAAATTTCATCTCTTAAACGGGCGGCTTCAATAAAATCCATCTCCTTGGCCGCCTTTTCCATTTCTTTCCGGGTTTTCTGTATCAATTTCTCAATTTCTTTGGGATCCATATACCGGATTACCGGATCGGCCGCAGCGGATTTAAATTCAGGCTCCACATACATCTTTGATTTTTTCGAGGAACTTCCGGCAAACACTTCTTTCTGTTGTTTAACGATCTGCCGGGGTTCTATATTGTGCTTGAAATTGTACTCAATCTGTTTTAGCCTTCTCCTTTTGGTTTCCTCGATGGTTTTGGACATGCTGTCCGTAATTTTATCGGCATACATTATAACCCTTCCGTTGAGGTTTCGGGCTGCTCTTCCCACGGTTTGAACCAATGCCCGTTCGCTTCTCAGAAATCCTTCTTTATCGGCATCCAGAATGGCCACAAGGGCTACTTCGGGAAGATCCAGTCCCTCCCGCAACAAGTTTATCCCAATCAAAACATCGAAAATTCCTTTTCTGAGATCGCTCATTATCTCAACCCGTTCTAGGGTATCTACATCGGAATGTATATAACGGCACCGGATTCCAAGACGGGCAAAGTATTTCGCCAACTCCTCCGCCATTCGTTTCGTGAGTGTGGTTACCAGGATCCTTTCGTCGTTGGCGGTAACTTTCCGTATTTCCTCCAGTAAATCATCCACCTGGGTTCCGCAGGGTCTTATTTCAATCTGAGGATCAAGCAAACCCGTGGGCCTGATTAATTGCTCCACTATAACTCCTTCCGAAAGCTGTAGCTCGGTTTCAGCCGGTGTGGCACTCACAAAAATTACCCGGTCTAACATGTTTTCAAATTCCTCATACCGCAGCGGGCGATTGTCAAGTGCAGCGGGAAGCCGGAAGCCGTACTCCACCAGATTTTCCTTTCGCGAGCGATCGCCTCCGTACATACCCCTGATTTGGGGCAGGGTAACATGACTTTCATCAATAACCATTAAAAAATCATCGGGGAAATAATCCAGGAGACAAAAGGGCCTTTCCCCCGGGTTCCGACCGTCAAAATACCGCGAATAATTTTCAATGCCCGAGCAATAACCAAGCTCACGCAACATCTCCATATCGTAATTCACCCGGTCCTCAAGTCGTTTCGCTTCCAGGTGTTTTCCGTTTTCTTTCAGAAACGCAACCCGTGCCGCCATGTCTTCGCCAATACGGTATAAAGCCTGATTAAGGGTTTCCGGACTGGTTACGAAAAGGTTGGCCGGGTAAATCCGGATGGCATCAAAGCTTTCTCCTTTTTTTCCCGAAAGTGGATCAAATGCAATAAGTTCTTCAATTTCATCCCCGAAAAATTCTACCCGTAGGGCATAGTCGGCATAAGCCAGGTTTATATCAACGGTATCTCCTCTTACCCGGAAAGTGCCGCGGCCAAACTCTACATCGTTCCTGGAATAAAGTGCCGAAACAAGCAGGTGTAAAAAGCGATTCCTGCTGATGCTGCTTCCTCTTTTCATCTGAATCACATTGTTTTCAAACTCCTTCGGATTTCCAATGCCGTAAATGCAGGAAACGCTGGAAACAACAATCACATCTCTCCGTCCGCTCAGCAAGGCAGAGGTGGCACTCAACCTCAGCTTTTCAATTTCATCATTTATGGAAAGATCTTTTTCAATATAAGTGTCGGTGGTGGGCAAATAAGCTTCGGGCTGATAATAGTCATAATAGGAAACAAAATATTCAACGGAATTTTCAGGAAAAAAAGTTTTGAATTCTCCGTAGAGCTGTGCTGCCAGGGTTTTGTTATGACTCAGGATGAGCGTGGGTTTTTTAACTTCCTGAATCACATTGGCAACCGTAAATGTTTTTCCGGATCCTGTCACGCCCAAAAGGGTTTGGAAACGGCTTCCGGAATTAATTCCTTCTACCAGTTGCCGGATGGCCTGGGGTTGATCTCCCGTTGGGGAAAAGTCGCTTGTAATCCGAAATTCCATGAAAATGCAAAGATACGACAGAATAGGGGAGGGAGGAAGCTAAAGGACAGGGAAATTGGGTTCCCGGTACACCATTTGCATAACATAGATGTTTTTCATGGCAAAGGCGGCTTCACAATATCCAAGGTAATATTTCCATTTTCTGATAAAAGGCTCATCAAAGCCCAAAGCCAATACTGCTTCTTTTTTCGCATCGAAATTCCGATGCCAAAGGTTCAGGGTTTTAGCATAGCTTGAGCCGAATTCCTTCAGCGAAGTAAGATTCAATTTTCCGGTGTTATTTACCGCCTGGTTAATCCGGGCAACACTGGGCAATAGTGATCCCGGAAAAATATGTTTCTGAATCCAGTCTATCCCATCCCTGATTTCGGCATAGCGGCTGTCGGGACAAGTAATTACCTGAAAGCCGAGGCTTCCACCGTGCTTCAACAGTTCGCTGCATTTCTTGAAATAAACATCGAAATATCTGTCCCCAACGGCCTCCAGCATTTCCACCGATACGATATGGTCGAAGCTTCCCTTTACATCCCTGTAATCGCAAAACTCTATGGAAATCTGTTCACTCAATCCGGCCGCCTGCACTTTTTTAAGACTGTAATCGTATTGCTGTCTTGAAATGGTAATTCCCCTCACCTTGGCTCCGAATTTTTGGGCTAAGAGAATGGCATTGCTTCCCCAGCCGCATCCTATTTCCAATACTTCCTGACCGGGTTTTATGCTGCAGGAACGGGCAAGGGTTTCGTATTTGTTGATTTGGGCTTCCGAAAGAGTCATTTCCGGATTTTCAAAAATTCCCGAGGAATAAGTCATGCTTTCGTCGAGAAAAAGACTGAAAAAATCATTGCTTAAGTCGTAATGCTCATGGATGTTTTTCTCCGACATCGATCTGCTGTTTGCCCTTACGAGGTGGTTAACCCTGTTAAGTCCGCGGAGCAGATTTAAAAACACCTTCTTTCCGCTGCCACCCGAGATGGCGGGATTGTCCCTATAGTTGGAAACAAAAAATGAAATTACCCGGGCAATAGAATCGGTTTCCCATTCTCCTGCCACGAAGGATTCCCCAAAGCCTACATCGCCGTATAAAACCAGACGACGGAAAAAATTCCAGGATTTTACTTCCATGTAAGCTCCCTCGCCGCTGCCATTTCCAAAAGTCTGAAGTGTTCCACCGGGCAGGCGCATTTCCAGTCTTCCGAGTTCCATTTTCGAAAGTATGCCAATGATCTGACGGGCGAAAAAACGGGGTGAATGCGATGCCTGGACGACTTCCATAAGTGCTAAATTACATTTTCCCCGGATTTTTTCACGGGCTCTGTTCCTTTCGGATAGTAATGCCTTTGTAGTTCAGGGAAATCTTTTTTCCGGAAATAACGGATCTTTTTTATCCAGAGCAAAAAGGCATTCCAGTGAATGAGTCCGATTACCTGCAGGGTAACCAAAGGAAATCTAAGGAAATAATAAAGAATCCGGAGGCGAGTCATTGGTTTTGCCCTGCCGGTTAAGGTGCTCAGAAAAACGGTTTTCCCTGCCCTGAGGTCATTTATGGAAAGGTTCAATTGCTCCCCGGGTTCCGACAGGCGAAAATGAAACTCCAGATCGTGGTCCAGAAATGGCGACACATAAAAATGTTTGGTTTCCCGGTGTTCGAAAATGCCGTCTTTCAGATTTTCGGGCTTCAAAAGAAATGGTTTTTGCTCCCGGTAGGTGTTGGTTACCTCAGTCACGCAGGCTTTTAGTTCCTTGTCATCATAAACAAAAAAGAAGGATACGGGATTAAACTGATAACCCAGGGTGGCGAAGTTTGCCAGCATAAATATGACGGGCTTTTTTATTTCAATCCCCTCTTTGTCTAAATAGTGCAGGAGGTTGTTTTTTATTCCCTGAATCAGGTTCCCATCTTTGTTTTTATAACGGATATGATCTTTATCACGCAGCGAAAATAGTCCGGCGCGGTTTATTCCAATGAAGGGAAAGAATTTTTTGAGTTCGCCTTCGCATTCCTCAAGGTTCACATAGAACATAAAATACCTGTAATGAAACCGGTGTTTTTTGGGTTCCAGCCGGTTGTGCATCACCTGTACTTTATAGAGGCATGATTTCATAAAGCAGCCATTAATTTTTCGGCAGCCCATTTTCCGCTGAGCAGGGCATCTTCGTGGAAACCATAACGAAAATAACTGCCGGCAAAAAATATAGTTCCCCGGGTGTTCAGACTTTCCAGTTCTTTTTGAGCCTCCTGGGTTTCCAGATTAAAAATGGGGTGGGTGTAAGGTAAAGTGGAAATGATTTTTGAAGGATGGATTTTTCCGGGGTCGTTGATGCTCACAAAATAATTTGCTTTTTCGGAAACCCCTTGCAGTGAATTCATCCAATATATGGTGCTGGCGGTTTCCCCGGTGGCTGTTTTTTCTATCCTGTAGTTCCAACTCGACCAGGCTTTTCTGTTTTTCGGCATTATGCTTTCATCGGTATGAACCGTAGCCAGATTGTCGTTATACCGGAATTCAGACAATAACCGGGTTTCATTTTTTTCGGGGTTGCCGAGCAGGTGTAATGCTTCGTCGGCATGACAGGCGAGTAATACCCTTGGAAATTTCCTGGTAGTGTTGTCATCGAAAACAAGTTCTACGCCTTCCTCCCTGCGGAATATTTTTTTTACACCCCGGTTGAGGAAAATGTTGCCTTCAAAGGGTTTCAGAATTTTATCCCGGTAAACCCGGCTCCCACCGGTAACGGTATACCACTGGTGCTGGGTGTTTAATCCAAGAAAACCATGGTTGTAAAAAAAGCGGATCAGGGTTTGGGCTGGAAATGATTCCATTTTTCCGGGTGGGGTCGACCAAACAGCGGCACTCATGGGAATCAGGTATCGTTCCAGCATGGGTCGGCCCAGGCCGTGTTTTTCTACAAAAGTTGAAATGCTGTCATGGGTTTCCAATCCTTCTTTGATATGCTGTATGGCAATTTTGTTAAAGCGGCTTATTTGTAACAGCATGGATATATAGGAAGGGTTGAAAATATTTTTTCTTTGGGCAAACAACCCATTCAGTCCCGAACCGCAATACTCCAGTCCTGAGGGAAGGTGTTGGACACTGAAACTCATCGAGGTTTTCCGGATGGGAACCTCAAGCTCCAGAAACAGGGAGGTTAAGAGGGGATAGGTAACCTTATTGAACACCATGAAGCCGGTGTCGAAGGCCACGGTTTCATCCTTAGCCCGGTGTTCTATGGTATGGGTATGCCCTCCGGGGTAATTATTTTTTTCAAAAAAAGTAATCGTAAACCTGTTTTTCAGGTAATGGGCAGCTCCCATACCGGCAATTCCGGTTCCAACTATAGCCAGATCTTCCAAGCAAACTAAATTAAGGTTAATTTTGCGATATGGCTCACAGGATTTTATTGGCCGAAGACGAGGAAAGTATCAGGGCTACCCTCAAACTTAACCTTGAAATGGAGGGTTACCATGTAACCGTTTGTCCCGACGGGAAGGAAGCTCTTAAATCTTTTCGCGGGGCCCATTTCGATCTGGTTATTCTGGATGTAATGATGCCGGGACTCGATGGATTTTCGGTTTGCGAAGCTATCCGGGTTGAAAACAACCGGGTTCCTGTTTTGTTTCTTACCGCCAGGTTCAGTGCCGATGATAAAGTGCACGGACTGAAGATCGGTGCCGACGATTATATTACCAAACCATTTAATCTGGAAGAGTTTCTGTTACGCGTGGGAAATCTGATCCGTAGGGGAAGTTCCGAGCCGGCAACCGGACAAGGCCTGGAGGGTGTATTCCGGTTCGGGGATTTTGAAATTGATTTTCAAACCTACCGGGTAAAAGGTTTAAAGGGGAAACATCATGAACTTTCGAAACGGGAAATCCAATTGCTGAAATTTTTAACCGACCGGGAAGGGGAAGTGGTTTCCCGTGAGGATATCCTGAAAACAGTTTGGGGCCTGGATGTTTTTCCCACAACGCGTACAATCGACAATTACATTCTGACCTTCCGGAAAATATTCGAAAAAAATCCCCGCAACCCCGTCCATTTTCACAGCATACGGGGTGTGGGATATAAGTTTACTTCCTGATTCGGCTATTCTTTCAGAATTCTGATTTCTGTACGCCGGTTCTTTTGCCTTCCGGCCTCGCTGGCATTGTCGGCAATGGGGTTTGTGTCGCCGTAACCTTTGGTTGTCATCCGTTCCGGTGCAATTCCTTTTTTTATGAGGTATTCACGCACCGACTTGGCCCGGTCTTCCGATAATATCTGGTTAGCTTTTTTATCCCCGACATTATCCGTGTGACCTGCGATTTCAACAACCAGCGATTTCTTTTGTTTCAGGTAATCAGCAAACTTATCCAGTTCCTGATTGCTTTTCGGGCTCAGGGTAGCCTTGCCGGTTTCAAAGTAAACATTGTCGAGGGTAAAAGTCTGGGGCAGATCATATTTTAACTGAAATTCAAAACTAAGCAGGGTGTCTTTGGCCAGGGGCATCATAAATTCAGTGTACTGTAATTCTTCCGAATAGGTTTTGTATTTGACTTTGTATTTTTTCCCTTTGGGAACCAGAAGCAGGAAAGTCCCGTCGCTTGCTGTAATGCCGGAATATTCATTTGAATTTTGGGTGTCAATAAAACTTACCTTTTCTCCAACCCTGGGTTTATCCTTCAGGTCGGTCACTTTTACGGTAAGAAGGGCTTCCGTTAAGGTGGGCTCAAAGGGAACCTGTTGGGCTTGCAGACGGAATCCGGTGAGCAGGATCAGAAGGGCGGGGATGGCTGTTTTAAACTTCATGGGCTTTATGGATTTTGTTTTTCATTTTTTACGGTATCGGCGCCGGTGGGGTTTTGTTTTTCGGACGGGGATTCTTCGCCTGATTCAAACACCAGAATGGCAACTAATATTATCAATAACAGGGCCAGAAATAGTCTCGGATTTTTATACAGCGGCTTTTTATAAAGGGGAGTGGTTCCTTTACGGTAATTGTCCATAAAAGCCCCGAAATCTTTTTTCCTGCCCATGATTTTCGGGTCGGGTGGGGTGGTTCGGGTATGTAATTTTCTTTTTTCCATTATTCCTTCTCCTCCATCAGTTTGCGGATCTTATCCAGTACCCTGTAGGTTTTTACTTTAGCGTTATTTTCGGAAATTTTCATGATTTGACCAATTTCAAGGAAGCTTTTTTTCTCGAAAAACCGTAATTCAATAAGTGCCAGTTGATCAGGAGGCAGATCCAATATTAATTTTTCCACCCGGGTAAATTCTTTTTCCAGATATCCGTCGATACCTTCTTCCCCGGCCCATTCGCGGAGCAGGGTAAGGTCGAGGGGCACTATTCTTTCCCTTTCTGCTTTCCGGAAATACATATTCATTTCATTGATTCCGATCCGGAACAGCCAGGCTGAAAAAGGGAGGTTTCTGAACTGGTAGGAACCCAGGTTCCTGAGTGCTTTTAAAAAAGTGTGCTGGGTAAGATCGGAAGATAAATCATAATCTTCCGTACGGTTCCAGAAAAAACGGAAAAGTACCTCATAGTATCGTTCGTACAAGGGGGCGAAAGCGGCAGGGTTTTTCTGAGCCCTCAGCACTTCGCCGGCTTCTCTTTCGAGGTCCTCCTTATTTTTATGATGGCTGTCCACTACAACTCATAATGCAAAATCCTGAAAAAGATACACTATCGGTGACAAATTTCTTTATAGGGGCAATACCGACAGTTTTTTTTGTCGGTAGTTTGGGTAAAAGGAATTTCGGGATTCATAACTTCATTGCAAAGGCCTTGCAGCTTTTCGGTGAAGGAAAGCTGATAATCGTCAGGAATACGGGGCTTCCCATCGAAACTAAGGGGGATTAAACCCTGTTCAATGCGCTGTATGCTGAAAATACCGGCTTCGGTATTCACGGTATTTCCCTGATCCGACCTGAAAAGAAAAAGATAGGTTAGCATCTGAAAAACCTTTCCGTGTTTTCCGGAAGTGAAAAGGTTTTCCGGAGGGGGCAGCTTCAGATCTTTGGCTTCTACCTTCCCGGTTTTGTAATCGATGATCAGAAAATGATCGTCGAACCTGTCAATCCTGTCGAGGGTTCCTTTTATCATGTACTCCCCAAAATCGCCATTGGTCCGGTAAATGAATTTCTTTTCGAGATCAAATACCCGCCAGGATTCCTTGCCGGGTTTTAACCGCGTTTTTTCAAGTTTAAAATACCTGGCAAGGCCGGTTTCGGCAAGTTTATAGGTGAGAAAATTTTTTCCGGCGTTAAAATTGTTCCCGAATTCTTCCACAAAAGCCTTCAGCAGTATGGCAGGGTAATCGCGCTCCATCCCGGCTATGTCGTCTTTGGTCAGAGATTTACCTTTATAGGGCTCATATAATTCCTGCAGGGTTTTGTGCACGGCATTGCCCAGGGTGTCGGCTCCGGCCACTAAAATTTCTTCTTCGTCTTCTTCTTCTCCGACCTTCAGGATCCAGTTGAAATAAAACTTCAAGGGACAAAGGATATAGGTGGAAAGGGAAGAGGGAGAAAATCCGCCTTCCTTGACTTTTTCCTGAATTTCACGGGTCATTTCCGCCGATTTTTCAACCCTGATTTCCGAAAAGGGAATCTGATCCGGCATGGGGCCTGAAGGATGGTCTGTAATCCGGGCCGCGGGATTTTTTTGACCCAGCTCTTCGCTTAATTGCTGTATGAACCTTGATTTTTCCCCGGATCCAAAAACATCTTTTATGGTTTGGTATAACAGCGTGGCCGACCGGCTTCTTTGAAGCAAACGGTAAAAATAATAAGCCGACAGACTTTCGTGTTCCCGGAAGGTGGGTAATCCGAAAACCGAACGGAGGTCGACGGGAATAAGGGTGGACGATTTCCGGGAGGGAGGAATAAGATTTTCATTGGCCGAAAGGACAAGCACATGATCGAAATCCAGGGCACGGGTTTCTAAAATTCCCAATATCTGAATGTCACTGACCGGCTCACCGTAAAAGGGAATCCGTTCCCTACCCAGGAGCTGCCGGAAAAAATGGAGTAAAATATCGGTGTTTGTTATTACCCTGAATTTATTTTCCCAGTCTTCCACTTTCCGGATCAGGTGGAGTAATTCAAAAATATACTCGGCATCTTCGGTTTTGTCTTTGTCTCTTGCCGTCTCAAAGAGGTTCAGGAAAATTGATTCCAGTATCCTGAGTCCGTTTGCGTTTTCCCGAAATGCAAACAAACGGTCAAAAATAGTTTTCAGTCCCGGTTCCCTGATGTCTTTTAGGTCAGAGGCCGATACCATCCGGATTCGTTTTGTTTTCAAATCATCTTTCAGCTTCATGATGATTTCACTCTGGTCAAGCACCTGACTCAGGGTAGGGGAGGAAAGAAATTCCAGAAAATCATTTAAGGGAAAAGCGGGGGTTCCTGAACCGGGTTCAAATCCGGCACTTTTCAAAAGTTTAAGCAGGGCATAAGCCAGCGAGGCAGGGGGTGTTTCCTTAAGGGGAAATCCCATGGTAACATTCACGCCCGTAGCCTGGTCCGGAAGGGCGTTAAGCAGCGGAAGTAAGAGCGATTCATCCGCGAGGACGATGGCAATGGTTTCTCCTTTTTTAACGGTTGTCATTTTTTTTTCCAGCCAGGCTCCTGCATACCTGGCCTGGGTAACGCCTCCGGCCAACCCAATACATTCAATATCTGGTTTTCCTTCCAATAGATTTTTGGAAGGAAAGGGCGTTTCTTTTCCGGGAATTGAAAAAGATGGAATTTGCTTCCTTAAAAAATGACCGGCTTCCTGATCTTTATCCGCATAGTAATAAGTGTCGTAATCCCAGAATATTTCAACCCTGCCAAAGGTTTTTAGCTTTTTTATCAGCGTGGCTTCAGCGGGACTGAGTGCATTAAATCCGGCGAAAAGAAAACAGTCCCAGGAAGCCCATTCCCTGAAGCTTTCGGTTTTTTCCGCCGCAAGTCGGAAGGCAAGACCTTCCCAGGCATAATTGCTTTTTTCGAATTTACTGCGCAGTGCCTGGTAAAGCCGGCCCAGACGCTCATAAAATTTAACAAATGCTTCCTGAAAGGGTGTTAGTTCGCCTGCGGATAAACTCCAGGTTTCAATCTCTTTTACATCTTTCAGATTCCCGAAAATCTTTTCCGGTGCTATCAGGTGTTTGTCGATTTCGTTGATGTCGCTCAGGAATACCGGAGCCCAATTGAGGAATTGTTTGAAATCTTCCGGCTCTTCTCCTGCTTCTTTGAGCGATTCGCTCAGTTCATAGAGATAGAACAGGAGTTCGTTCCGGTCTTTTATGATGCCCTGGTATCCGGTGGCGATGAAATCCTCGATGGAAAATACCGAAGGTGCGATGGCCGGCTTTTTCAATTGCTTCCGAAACTCTTCCCGGAACATCAGTCCTGCTCTCCGGTTCGGAAAAACAAGCACGGTTTTTTCGGGTATGATGGTCTTGTCGGCCTGAATCCGGGCCGCAATTTCTCCGAGGAAGGTCATGTAGCTAAGATACACATTGGACCCGATTTTTATCTTTGTGTTTAAAACTTATGAGCGAAACGGTTTTTCCTGTTTACCGGCAATACCGCGGTGGGGCTTCCCTCTTCCGGATCGAAAGCCCCGACAGGTTTGTAGAGTTAAAGGAGATGGGAAATGCCTGGCTGAAGTTTGAAATTTTTGCCCAAACCTACCCCGAAAAATTATTTATCCTTGACCTGATAAATTTTGGAGGTCCCCAAATTATGGATTTGAATAAGGAAGATTTCGAAAAAGCCGAAATGCTTTCCAAGAGGGTTTAATTTTCCCTTGTGAAAAAAATCTGCTCTCCTGCATTTTGTCCGTCCCGCATTCCTAATAGCTGCACCAAAATAGAGTCTTACCCGCGAAAGGAATAAATGATCTGCCTGGGAAAGTCGTGTTTTTCGTTTTCAAAGGTAAATACGCTTCCCTCCACTGGATTCAAACGAAAATGAACGGGACCTTGTCCTGCCGGGTCAGCAATATAATACCAGTTTTTTTCAAGTTGCTCTATTTTCAGATTTTCGGTAAAAAATGTATCCGGCCCGGCAATGCCGTATCCCTTTCCAATCAGGGCTTCATCACCCGACTTTTTCCAGGATTCCACAAACTGAACATCTTCCTGAATACCTACCCAGGTTCCGGGCAATACCTTCAGGAGGTCTTCGGCCCTCATTTCATCTTTGTTGCCACCGCAGGAAGCAAGAAAAATCAGGCTCAATAACAGACTAGTCGAAAAAAATGTTTTCATCGGTTGTAATGGGTATTTGTTTGAACCGGGATATTTGCCCCGATTGTTTTTCCGGGTTCCAAAAATAGACTTTTATTTTTTTTCCTGAAAGCGACTCGCCTTTCCGCCGTACCAGCAGGGAAAGCGTGCCGGATTCCTTTACCCCGTAATGCGGTGAATAAGCCGATTCCCAGGAAATCAGGGAGTCGTTTTCATGTACTTCTTTTACCAGATGAATACCACCCCCTGAAAGAGAGTCAAGGCGGGCAATAAACAGGAGGTTTTTATCTCCTTTCAGGTCCGGACTGTCTCCGGAAAATTCGATCTGATTGAAAAATTCGGTATCGCGGGAAAATGTCAAACGGGTGTTTGAAGAATCGGGAAGGTTTGTTTCCGGGTCTGTGTTTTTGCTTTTTTCGAAGCGGTAAATGGCCGCATTGTACCAGGTTACAGAACTCTTTAATTCGTAGCCCCGGCTGAAAATAATTTCAAAGGCGCTAATGGGGTGACGGATATTGGTCCAGCCGTAAATTATCTGGTCGGCATCCGACTGATCAACAAAAGCCGCAAAATGTTTCCCGAAGTCAGCGTCGTCTCCTCTGGAGAAACTGAAGTCAGGATAATTATTTTGCCTGCTTGTATAATATTCCAGGTAAGCCCTCGAAATGGCATTGAAAAAGATTTCAGTTTTAAGTCCGGGGTTTTCCATTTTCCAGCGCAGGGCTGTTTGAACAGGTTCACGGAAAGAAGCAAATGGTTTTTCTAAGGCAAATTTTTTGTCTATGTACAATCCTGCCAATCCCGATCCCAGCATCAGAAAAGATCCCCCGATGGCCAATTTAATGCTTAAGTTTTTTGTAAAGGAAAAGAATCCCATAACCAAAAAAGGAAAGCAAAACAAGAGTACTGAGCTTTGGAGTACGGGATTAACATAAACCGAATAAAGGTGACCCACGAGATAAACTACAGTAAAAATGATTAAACAGATGGACTTGTACTTAAATGCATCCCTTCCTTGTGAACCCATTAATATTCCTGCTCCCAGTATTGAAAGGGCTACTAAGGGAAAGTGCCAGGAGTTGAAAGTGTTCGTAAACAGGTAATGGAAAAGGAAATCCCATTTCGGGGGGCCGAGCCAGATGCCCACCCCGCCTTTTGAGAATTGTGCAATTGAAATTTCCAGGTGAGGAAGAAAAAGCAGTAATGAAATCAGACCGGACAAAAAATACTGCATCCGGTTGAACCGGTTCAGAAAAAACAAACCAATTCCCCAAAGTAATATAACGGTGAACCCGGAAAAGTAATGATTGTATAAGGCAAGGCTTGATGAGAGCGCAAGTAAAAATATTCTGAATTTTCGGGGTGGACGGGTTATGTCGGATTCAAATACAAGCTGCTGCCAGAAATACGTAAACAATAAAACAAAAAATACGCCGGACGAATAGGGCCTTGCAATCTGGCTATACAGAACGGGCTCGTAGAGTACGGCCCATGCTGCAGAGCTGAGCAGTGCGGCTGTATTTCCAAACCACTTTTTAGAAATCAGATAAACCAGAAAAATGGAAAAGCACCCGAATAATACAAAGGGGAATCGCAGAGCAAATTCAGAAGTACCAAAAAATTGGGTCCAGAAATAAAGAAAAACCTGTACTCCGGCAGGGTGGCCATCCGGCCTTACCCCCTTTTGAATGGTTTCACCTAAATCACTTTCCCATATCCGGTAAAATGCACTTAATTCATCATTGCTCAAGGACCAGGCGGAAAACCCTAAAAACCGAACCAGGGTTCCCACCAACATAATGAGACCAAGACTTAGAAAGGTAATTTTAGTGTTATTTGATGAAGGGCCTTGCAAATTCCCGGGTGTTTGAAATTCCGCTGTAAAGGTCGTTAAATTTTTCCTGCTCCTGCAGGTAATAAACGGGTAGTTCCGAGCCCTGTAAGCTGTCGGCCAGGGCTTTCCCGGTATAAAATACCAGGCGCATCCGTCCGGGGTTTCTGCCCGATTCCTTCATTCTTACCAAAATTTCATTGTACCACCAGCCGCAAATTATAACGCCTGTGTCCTTATTTTGGATTATTTGTTTTATGCAGTTTTCGGTAAATTGCTTTTTTACTTTTCTTTTGTTGAAGTCGGCAAGCACAGGACTTCCGAGAGCATCAAAATATATTTCCTGACCTTCCGACTTAAATTTGAAACTGGCAATTCCGGGTTTTGATCCCCGGTATGGATCCGTTAGGTTGAGGGTAGGGAGAAAAATTCCCAGGATAAGAGCTGCCAACACAAACCGTGATATTTTTTCCGGGGCAAATTCTGCTACCAGAATCAGGGTAAAGGGGATTACGGGAATCATATACGCCGATTTCTGCGGAAGTCTGAAATAGGCTGCCGTAAATAAGAGCCAGGTGAGGGCCGTTGCAAGAATTATTTTTCTTTTCCCGGGCGTGGAAGTTTTGAAACCATACCAAATTATTAAACCGATACCGGTTGCAGGCACAAGCAATCCGGGAATGCCCCATACCCCCGGCCACATTTTATACAGAAGCTTTCCCCAGCCGGGATAGGGAAACTGATCGTAATACATGAAAAAGCCCGGTCCGTATTTTATTATTATGGGAGAAAAACACAACAGGGAAACCATACCTGCCCATAGACTTGTTTTGAAAAAATCTATTACTCTTGAATTGCCCTCATATAAAAAGAATAAGGGGATGAGCATGGCTCCATAAGTTATGCGACTCCCTATCGCCAATCCCATAAAAATTCCGGCAAGGATATATTTTTTATCCAGAAAACCATGAAGAGACAAAAGAAAAAATGCCAGTCCCCAGACATAATCGATCGTATAGGTTCCGCTGATAAAAATTACCGGAACACAGGCAAAAGCCGTCAGTACAAGTGCCGGATTTTTTACCTTGAATTTAAGTAAAACCAACCCGAAGGCGTAAATGGCAATGCCGGAAAAAAGGGCCGAGAAAAAATTAAACAGAAAAGCGGATTGGAATGGGAGTATCCCCAAAAATAATTCCTGAACCGGATGTCCCGGAAGCCGGCTTACTTCAAAAACTCCGGTCTCCCGAAACTGATAGGTGGCAAGGGCAAGCCCCCATGAATCTTCTTCGTTCCCATACCCTTCAAACAGAAATGGAATTTTAAGTGCGGTAAAAAAAACGGAAAGAAAAAAAATGAATTTCCTGCTTTGGAAAAAGGAATCGGTCATGACTGGCTTCTTTGCCTCAGGACTTCGTAGAGTAAAATTCCTGCGGCCACTGAAACATTAAGACTACCGGTTTGTCCCATCATGGGGATCTTGATTTTTTCTTCCGACAACTTGAGGTATTCACCCGAAATTCCATCTTCTTCCGAGCCCAGGATCAGAGCCAGGGGGCCATGAAGGTCAGCATGCTGACAGGTTTTTTCTCCGTATTCGGGACAGCTTGCAATTTTCAGGCCCGAGTCTTTCAGAAATTCAAGGGTTTCCTTCAGGTTATCGCTTTTGCAAACCGGAATTCTGTTGAGCGCACCGGCAGAAGTTTTCATGGCATCGGGTCCTATAAGGGCAGCGCCGCGGGCAGGTACTACTACGGCATGTACTCCCATACATTCCGCGCTGCGGCAAATGGCACCAAAATTTCTGACATCGGTAATTCTGTCCAGGATAAGAACCAGTGGAAATTCCCCGGATTCCTGAACATCTGAAACAATATTTTCAATTTCGGGATATTCTATTACCGAAAGAAAAGCTGCCGCACCCTGATGGTTCCGGTTTTTGGTCAGGCGATTCAGTTTTTCCTGGGGAACGAACTGACAGGTAAGTCCCCGTTCTTTTAGTAAAACTTTTATTTCCCGAATGCCTTCGTTTTTCAGGCGATCCTGAATGAAAATTTTTTCAAAATTTTTTCCCGAGGCCAGTGCTTCACGCACCGAATGAATGCCAAAAATTAAATCTCCGCCTTCCATAGTTAATTGTCAAGAAATATTCTTCCCTCCCTCCAGCTGTTGGTGGCCCGATACCAGGAGTCCTGATAAATGGGCGAGCGTTCCAGGCGAAAATCGTTGGTTGAAAATGGGTTAATGACCTTGGTAAAGGTAAAGTTGAGGGAATTGCTGTTGTGCTCTTCACCGTAAATCCAGGTTTCTCCGGTGGAATACCGGTAAACCGCATTCGGCGGCCCGTAAATCAGGTAGATCAGCCCCCGGTCGGTTCGCCATCCTTCCAGATAAGAGGTGAAATAACGATTGGCATCCAGGGTCCGGTTGTAGAATTTACGAATCAGCTCCCGTGCCCTGTCGGCTGAACCGGCGGTGTGGATCCAAAAAGAATCTACGGCCGCCTTTTTATTCCGGAAGGCCATCATCTTTTCGTGCTCGGAACGGGAAGTGATGTACCGGAGGGGATACAACATACCCTCATAAGACCGGAATCCGTCGAAGTTTTCATCAAAGCAGGTTAGCGTAAACCCTTCAATTTTGGAAGTGTCGGTCTGAATGTGGTAAAGTCCTTTTTTTCCCGGTACAAAAAGAAAGGAGTCGTTCGGGTTGCTCAGCACAAAAATAGAATCGGGTTTGAAATCGAAGCCCTTAGGGTTATAATAGGAAAAGGGAGGCGGAGGGAGGCTGAAGTCGCGGGCATAATACCTTACAAAAATTTCTTTGGGATTGCCCGGGGTGCCAATACGGGTAATGTCACCGGGTCTTACGGCCTGCGAAAACTGAACATTCAAACCTGAGGCTCCGCTAAGGGGGAGGAAGTTTTGGGCCGTGTTTTTGTTTTCACGGTTTAACTCAAGAAAAGTAACTGATTCCGACATGTGATTCATGTCGAAAAACGAAATTTCCGCCACATAGTTAAGTCCTGGTCGGGTTTTAATGCGGATACTTCCGGTGATCCAGTGCTCTTCTTTATTGTTGTCGGTAAAAACAAAAGTGTTGCTGTCGGTTATTACCTTGCTTTCATAATTGGGCCGCAGGTCGTAGGAAATGCTGTAACGGGCCTGAAAATCGGCATTGGTAGCCGGACGGGAATAAAGGAGTTCGGGTGAATACAGGCGGAAATAAACAAGGGAAAAGGAATCGGAAGCATGATAAACCCGGTATTCAGGATGCAGGCGGTCAACCTTGGTCTTGTAAAGGTGGCTCAGGTTGCGATTGCTCATCTGCCGAGTGGTGCCACAGCCCGCCATCATAAAAATCAGCAGGGCCGGAAAGAAATGGGTCAGGATATTTCGTACCGTGTTCAAAGCAGGGTAAAAATAAGGAAATATATCGGGTTCAAAACAAGCTAACCAGCCCGAAATGGACTTTCCCGTTTCTTAAAAGTATGGGGTTTGAAAACTGATGTCCCAGTGCGTAGGCCAATGAAAAAATGCCCCCTTTGGTCTCAAAGCTGATTCCGGCTCCAAAAGAGTAGGGCAGATCATTAACACCGAAGGAAAGGGAGTAGTTTTCATAATAAGCCTGATCCGAAAAAACATAGGCGTAGGCATTTTCCTCAAAGAGGTAACGCAATTCAAGGGTTTGAATCCCGTAAGCAGTGGCCAAAATAGATTCTTCGTCGAACCCCCTCAGCGAAAGAAAGCCTCCCAAACGCAGGAGTTCGTTTTTGAAAATGTTTTCGGCAATTATGCCACCACCCCTAAGTCCGTATTTCAGGGCAGCTCTTTTTGCCAGGGGAAAGTAAACTGCCCCCTCGGCCTCACCTGAAAAGAACGATGTTTCCAGATCCACCCCCTGGTACAGTTGTTCATTTACCCCTCCCGTTTTAAAAATGGTTTTCTGACCGGCCCGTGCTGTGGCCTGAAGCGTGAATCCTTTTCTGGGATTGAAAGCATAATCAAGGTTTTCCATACGGAAACTGAGGCCGTACAAATTTGTTTTTACATCCCCTATTGGAGGAAGGTATCCCAGGGAGGAAAATCCGGTGTTGCTTAAAACCGAACTTTGTTTCTGCTCCCAAAATCCTTTGAAATATCTTCCCTTACCCAAAAAATATTCGAGTCCGAAAGAGGGATTGGATTCCAGAAATGTTGTATCCCTTTTGTACAGTTTGAACCCGGCCGAAATACCGAAATTGGATTTGAAAATGAAGGGATAGTTTATCCGGGTGGTAAGATCCTGGGTCTGGGGCCTGAGCTGCCGCCAGTTCAGTTCAATGGTCTCGCCCCGGTTAAAGGAATTGAGGAGTTTTAATTTTACATCTCCCGTAAAAATCACTTTTCCGGTCCGGCTGTCGGGCAACATGCCCAGGATCCCGTCAAAACGACTGGCTTTTCTCCGCGAAAAAACAAGATTAAGCTTCGTATAATCTTTGGTGAAAACTATCTCCGGGTCTTTTGCCGGTTTTAAAAAA